>Ga0194131_10009092_pt1 | contig 12679 bp, 12 predicted proteins | sample TA2KigO120mmetaG_FD_148631 | JGI IMG/M metagenome (GOLD analysis project Ga0194131, IMG submission 148631) | Freshwater microbial communities from Lake Tanganyika, Tanzania - TA2015053 Kigoma Offshore 120m | ecosystem: Environmental > Aquatic > Freshwater > Lake | place: Tanzania: Lake... | reverse complement strand
TCGATAGATAATACCAATAATGCTCAAATCAAAAGATATGTAAGTTTTTTTTCTAAATATAAAAAATATCTTAATAAAAAAATCACAATAGGAATTTGTGGATTAAATTATAAAGAAAATACTAATGTAGCTGAAAAGTCTCCTGGCGAACAATTATTTAAATACTATAAAAAAAAATATCCAATTATTATTTATGATGATATTAAAACTATAACTAATTACAGATTTGCTTATACAGATAATATAAAAAAATTTTTTAACAAAGCCAATTTTATATTTATCTGTTATAAAAACAAAAAATTTAAAAAAATTGAAAAACTAAAACCAAATAATAAAAAAATTATAATAGATTTGTGGAACTATATTAATTTAAAAAAAAACAATATTATTTTAAAAAAAATCGGAATTAGCAATTAATTTTAAAGAGTGTCAATTACTCTTTTTGCAAATTTAATTTCGTTATCTAAATTTGGTTTAGACAAAAGCAACGGTTGGTTGGTAAATTTTTTTAGATAATCAATATCTTTTAACATCTCAATAATATCTTTAAAACCTACTGCAATATAATTATTTAAATTCACAAAAGATTTTTCATTAAAATCATACCTTATGTTTTCATCGGACCATGTTATTGGTAAACAACCTCCTAAAAATGACTCTGGAACTTTTTCCTCGTAATAACCTGGATAGATCGAGTTATGCGGACATAGATTAAATGCATATTTCCTTAAAATATCAATTTTTAAAAAACCACTTAAATTATGGTTTTTGACTTTTTTGTTAAAAAAAGATCCATATCCATCGACTACAAAATGTTTTGAAAACTCTCTAAAAATTTCACCTCTTGGTTCATTCATATGAGATGAAAATATACACATATTCTTACGTCCCAAGAAAGTATCTCCAAGCGGATTAAGTAATTTTTTTAAATTATAAAATTCCCCAAATCTTTTAATCATAAAAGTATCATTTGATCTTTTTATGCCCTCGTGACTCCAATCAATGTTTTCTTTCCAGATTGGAAATCGTAAATGTCTTATATTGTTAAATTCAAAGTCGCTTGTTATGGAAAAATCACATTTAATTAAATGAGATCTCACATTTTCATGACAGTAAAAAATTGTAATTGGTTTTTGTTTTCTCCATAAGAGTCCTTTTTGAATGTCATCAAAATATTCTTTTATCTTAAAAAATCTTAATGATCTTTGTAAAATTTTTTTATATCTGTTTGAAAGAGTTTCTAAATTATAAGGTCCTAGTATTAATAAATCACACTTTGACGGGATAGTAAAAACAATTTTTTTTTTAGAAATAATTTTTAGCAAATTGAAAAACACAGTATTCACTATAGTCTCGTAACCAGCTGTCCACAAATAGGAGATTTTGATTTCTTTCATAAATATAAATTTATAGATAGATTCTATATAATATATAACATATGAATTTTCAAAACATCACCGCTATTATACTAGCCGGAGGTAGAGGCTCAAGAATAAACAAGATTACAATCAAAAAACCAAAAGCATTAATTAAGTTTAATAAAAAAAATTTATTAACTTTAATTATCAATAATCTATCAAAATACAATTTTAAGGAAATAATAATACTGGCTGGTTATAAAGGATAAAAAATAAAAAAAAAATATCACAATAAGTATTTTAATTTAACAAAAGTTATCTGCTTTATTGAAAAAAAAAGATTAGGAACATGGGGGGCGGTACACAATTATAAAAAAAATATCAAAAATAACTTCATTTTAATTAACGGAGATACCATATTTAATGCGGATTTAAGAAAATTTTCAAAATTTAATCTACAAAAAGAAAAAATAGTAATGTTCTTAACTAATAATCATAAGTATAAGGAAAATGAAAAACTAAATAAAATAAATATTAATAAAAAAAATTATATAATTTACTCTAAAACATCTAAATATATCAACTCAGGTACATATTATATAAGTAAAAAAATATTTAAATATTCAAGTAAAGAATTTAAATCTATAGAAAATGAATTAATTCCATTTTTAATAAAAAAGAATAAAATTAAAGGGGTAATTGAAAATAAGACTCTTATTGATGTAGGAACAAATAAAAATTTAAAATTTGCAAATAAAAATATAAAAAAAATTTTAAAAAAACCTGCTGTTTTTTTTGATCGAGATGGTGTTATAAATTATAATTATGGTTATGTTCACAAAGTTAAAGATTTCAAATTTAGACCGGGAATTTTAAAATCATTAAAATATTTATCAAAAAATAAAATTTACATATTTATAGTTACTAATCAAGCAGGAATAGGAAAAAAAATTTTTAAAGAAAAAGATTTCTATAATCTTCATAAAAAAATTAAAGCTTTTTTTATTAAAAAAAATATATTTATTAATGATGTGATTTTTTCACCTTATCACCCAAAGGCAAAAATCAAAAAATATAAAAAAAATAGTTTATTTAGAAAACCAGGAAATCTCATGATAGAAAAAATTATTTCTAATTGGGAGATTGATAGAAAAAGGAGTTTTATGATAGGTGATTCCAAAACTGATTATATAGCAGCAAATAGGAGTAATTTATATTTTGAGTATCCTGATAAAAATTTATTTAATCAAATAACTAAAATATGCAAAAAATTTAATATTAATAATTATTAATAATTTTAGAATTTGAATAACTAAATATGTTGATTAGCTCTTTAATCCCATCATCCAGAGTAAATAAAGCTTTAAAACCTAATTTTTCAATTTTTTTATTGCTTACAAAATAATCTCTTTTATCAGGATCCTTTTGACTTTTATTAATTTTAATTACTAATTTTTTATAATTATCTTTAATTTTTTTTGCAAGTTCTAGCTTAGTAATATTTGCAGAAGATAGTCCTAAATTATAAATATTAGATTGCATCTTATTGAAGTTATTCATTGCAAACAAAAAAGCTCTCACAACGTCTATAACATGTATGTAATTTCTTCTAAAATAAGGCTCAAATAATTCAAGTTTATTTGTACGAATTGCATTTTCCACAAAATTATTAACTAACAAATCAGTTCTCATTCTGTAGGAATAGCCAAAAACAGTTGCAAGTCGAAAAGAGACCGAGTTTTTATGTTTTAACACCTCTTTTTCTGCATTAGATTTTGTCTTACCATATAATGATATGGGATTCAAAGGTGTTTCTTCAGTACAGAATTTATTCTTTTCACCAATACCGTATCCAGAATTTGATGTTGGAAAAATAATTTTTTGACTTTTTTTAATATTTTTTAGAATTAGTTTTATTGCACTTAAATTTGTATTAACTGCTTTTTTTTTATTTTTTTCGCATAATGGCGCTCCTACTATACCAGCTAATGGAAAAATAAAGTGTTTATTTCTAATAATTTTTTTTACAATTCTTTCTTTTGTTATATCTCCTTTAATAAAATTAAAATTTTTATTCGAAAATAAATGATTCAGCGAATTTGAAGTGTATGTTAAAATATCAATGGCGGTTACATTGTAGCCATTTTCAACTAATTTAGTGCAAAGCATAGAGCCAATATAACCGGCAGCTCCTGTGACAAGAATATTTTTTTTTATATTTTTTGTTTTTGTAGTTGTTCGCATGATGATAATAAATTTTTTACTGAATCTTTAAATTTAACTTTGGGTCTCCAGCCTGTATGTTTTGTAAATTTTTGAGAATCAGTGATTTGCAACGTAACATCTTTCGGTCTTAGAAGTTCTTTATTTAATCTAGTTTTAATTTTTAATTTAGCGATACTACATAAATTTTTTAAGAAAGTTCTTACAGAAATTATCTTGTCACCCCCAATATTATATATCTCTCCAATTCTGCCTTTAGTCGCTGCTAGCCAGTATGCATCCATTGCATCGTTTATATCTATAAAAGTTCTAATACTGTTTAGATTTCCGTGACTTAAAATTTTTTGCTTTTTATTTTTAATTTTTATTATCTGATTTGCAAAAGCTGTTTGAAAGAGATTTTTTCTTCTAGCATTTGTATAAGAAAACATTCTAGTAATAATAATATTTAACTTAAAACATTTATAATAAATCTGAGATATAAAATCTTGAAATGCTTTAGTTGCCGCATATGGACTTACAGGATTAAACTTCTGATCTTCTCTAAGAGGAATATCTTTTTTTGATACCTCCCCGTAAACCTCTGAAGAACTGCAAATTATAATTATAGACTTTAAATTTAATCTTCTCACAGCTTCAAGCAAATTTATAGTGATACTATTATTATTTTCTGTAAAAGATATCGGTTTATCGAAAGATCCTCTTACATCTGCATTTGAGGCGAAATGAAATATCACATCTGGTTTTACTTTTTTGAGCAATGCATAAATAGAATTATATTTTCTTAAATCTAATCTATAAAGTTTTATATTTTTAACATTCTTTTTAAGTAATTTGTAATACCCCTTAGATCTATAACTGCCTGAAATTTTAATTCTTTTATCTTTAAGAAATATATTTTCTGCTAAATAGCTCCCCCCTGAACCGGTAACCCCTGTTATAAAACAATTCTTAAATACTCTACTCATATTTTATATTGTTTAAGATTTCACAAATTTTTATTATTTTTTCTTTTTTAAGAGTTGGATAGTTTCCAATATAATAACCATAAAAATGGATATGATCTACTTCAGGAAAATTTTTTAAATTAATTTTTATCTTACAGTCTCTTTGTAAATATGGTTGTCTTAATTGATTTCCTCCTCCAGCATTTCCCCTTCTAAATTCTATTTGATTCTTTAATAAAACCTTTTCTAATAAATCTCTATTTCTAATATTCTTTTTTCTCAAAACTAAAGGAAAGGCATAATTACAACTGCCTTCTAAATCATAATCGTCTCTATATTTCTCTGAGTCGATATTATCTAAAAAAATCTTCAAGTTTTTAATTCTAACGCTATTGTTAGCATCAAGTCTTTTTAATTGATTTAGTCCTATGACTGCAGAAATCTCATTATTTCTGACATTGTAAGCGGGATATAAAAAAATAAATTTAGGAGATAACTCAGGGTATTTTCTTACCATTAATTTTTCAAACTTATGATTACCACTCTCCCTAACCATACCATGTGATCTTAAAATTTTTAATAATTCATATATTTTTTTATCATTTGTGCAAATCATACCTCCTTCTATTGTTGACATGTGATGAGCATAATAAAATGAAAAATTAGACATTATGCCATAGGTACCTAATTTTTTATTTCTAAAGCTTGCTCCGTGAGACTCACAAACATCTTCTATTAGATGAATTTTTTTCTTCTTTAAAACTTTAATTAAATTATCAGAAAGTCCATTAAAACCTTGAACATGAGTTATAAAAACAGCTTTAGTATTTTTTGTGATTTTTTTTAAAACATCATTTTCACACATTGCTAAATTTTTAGGGTTGATATCAACAAAAACAGGTTTAAAATTATTTTGAATTACAGATGCAATATCAGAGATCCAAGTTAATGTTGGAACAATAACTTCTCCTGTCCCAGCAAAGATTCTCAATGCTAACATTGTTAATAAATTTGCTGATGCTCCAGAATTTACAAAAACACTATATTTTGTGCCAAGCCATTTTGACCAATTATATTCAAACTCTCTTACTTTTTTAGATTGAGTAAAAATTTTTTTGTTATTATTTTTCAAAAATTTAATTACTGCATCTATATCTTCTTGAATTATATTATTTTCCATTAAAGGATGACTAAAACTTCTCATTTTAATTTTATTTATTACTATTAAATATTATTTGGCTGCCAAAATCCTCAAATTCGAATGATACATTAGTTAAAAAATTCATTCTTTTTAAAAAAAAATTTCTTTTTTCAAATGGAACATAAAAAAGAAAAAACCCACCGCTACCAGCCCCTAGTATCTTTCCTCCTAATGCACCATTTTTTTTTCCTAAATCATAAATATGATTAAGCTCATTATTAGAAATGTCTTTGTGAAGTTTTTTTTTCATTTTCCAACTTTCATCTAATAGCAATCCAAATTCATCTAATTGCATTTTTTTAATTAAATCTTTTGCTAAAAATACACACTCTAAAATAGAGTTAATTTCCTTTTTTTTAGAACTAGTAATATTAGTAATAAACTTTTTTGCAATTTCTTGAGCTGTTCTTTGCTTGCCAGTATACAATAAAACTAAATTATTAATTAATTTTTTTTTAAAATGTTCGGTATTTTTTATTTTATTAACTTTAAATGTATTTTTTTTGTTAAATATGATTGAATTAAATCCGCCAAATGAACTTGCCACTTGATCTTGAGAACCCACACATTCTCTTAAAACTTTTTGTTCAAAATTTATACTCTGATCTGCTAATGATTTTTTAGAAAGTCTTTTTTTGTTATATTCATTTAATACATTCAATAAACCAACGACAAAACTTGAGCTAGAGCCCATCCCGCTTCTTGATGGCAAATCTCCATCGTAATGAATTTCTAGATTATCTTTTATTTTTTGTTCAATTAAAGCAAATTTAACCACCTTATGCTGTATGTCTTGGATGCTTTTTACTTCTTCAACTTTTGAATAAACCACACGATATTTATGATCAAAAAAATTTGGAAGTTCACGACAAGATATGTATAAATATTTGTTTATTGTAGAAGATATTACTTCACCTTCAAATTTATTGTACCACTCTGGGTAATCAGACCCTCCTCCAAAAAAAGATATTCTATAAGGTGTTTTGGATATAATCATAAAAAATTTATATTCATTTATTATAATTAAATAAATTATTACACCATCCATTTATTGAATAGGTTTTTTCACCTCTAAATCTCCATTCAATTTCAAATAACAATCTTTTAGAGAGTTTAACAGCATCCTGTTTCGAAAAAAATAACTTAAAGACAGATTGGCTTACAAACTTGTATGATCTTAATAGCCAATGTGGATTTTTTCTTATTAAATTATAAGCTTTATAAATAGGAGGAATAATATTTTTTTTATATTTAATATTAGGAATTTTTTTTAATATATTGATCATAATATTTTTATAAGAATATTTATCATAACATTTTAAATAACCATTTTTACAAATAAACTTTCTTTCGTGTTCGTTTTGAAGATAATATTTAATTTTATAAATTAATTCATTTAAATTCTTAAAAATGACTACTTCATGATTTTCTTTAAAAAGATTTTTTACTTCCTTAGAATATTCCGTTAAACAAAACCCACCAGATCCTGTAATTTCAAATACCCTAGCCTTTGTTTGTGGCTTATTACCTCTTGATTTTGAAAAATTTAAGTTAATTTTTGAGTGGTTAATTATTCGAGGAAAGTCTTTATTGGTAACTGTATCCTTCCACCCCTTTCCAAAACACTGGATACTAAATCCTAAATCTTGTAAATTTTGAATAATTTTTTTTCTACCCATATATGCATTTCCAATAAAACAAACATCATAAAGGTATAAAATTTTTTTTTTTGGTCTAATAAACCAATTATTAGGACAACCCCAATTCGATAAAATTGAATTAATTTTTTTGTTTAAATTATCTATATGAGCTTCTTTGTAAGTAGTAACCATTAAATCAAAAGATTTTGCAATAAGAACTGAATGTTGTTTGTATCTCCAGCTATCATCAGAACACCAATTAATAATGGTTGGCGAACAAATAGATTTAATTATCTCAAAAGTTTCTGAATAAATTTCATACGAAGATAAATGACAAAATATTATCTCAGGTTTAATTTTTTTAACAAAATTTAAAAGACTAATATTATTTAGAAAAATATCATTTTGTTTGTGAGTATCAAAAAAATAAGTTTTTTTATTAATTGTTTTTAGAGTTTTATAAATTGCGTTATATTCTACTGATATAGGAAATTTCGCATCACCAAATTGATGCTTATGTAACAAACAAAGAATTTTTTTCACTTATTTTAATTAAGTCTTATCCAAAAATATTTTAAATAGTTTATTTTATTATATTTTTAAAATAAATTATTTAAAAACACTTTTGTTTATAACATTGGATTTTTAAATGTCTTTATAAAATAATTATAATGATAAGATATAACGAAACATATAACGATAAAAGCTATTTAGGTTATATTCAGACACTTAGAGCTTTATCAGTTTTATTTGTATTTTTTTTTCATTCAAATCTGAGTTTATTCTTTAAAGGCTATTTGGGCGTAGATATCTTTTTTGTAATATCTGGGTATGTAATTACTAAACAGTTAGAGGAAAATTTTTTTTTAAATAAAAAATTTAACATTGGGCAATTTTTTATGAACAGAATTCTTAAAATTGTACCTGTATATTTTTTTATATTAACTATTTTTCTTTTTATATTCTTATTTTTTGGACCATTGACAGAGTACGATTTTTTTAAAGACAAACTAACATTCGTTTATCTATTTATATCAAATATTTATTATTTAAATTATGATAAAAACTATTTTGACAATATATTTGATGATCCACTAAACCATACATGGTCCTTGGGTGTAGAAATGCAATTTTATTTTGCATTTCCTTTTTTTCTTTATTTTCTCAAAAAAAATTTTAATCAAATAAAGATAATAAAAACACTAATATGGATTATAATCTTATCAGCAATTACTATTATTTATTTATCAGAAAGTAAAAATCTAATATTTTATTCTCCAGTATTTAGAGCATGGGAGTTTCTGCAAGGTTCGCTAATCTATTTAATTAAAAAAGATAGTAAAAATTATAAAACCAAAACAAGAAATGATTATGATAAAATTTCTTGGATTCTATTTTTATTTATAATTATTATAATTTTTAATCCAAATAAGAATTATATAGCTACTAATCAGTTATTAATTGTATTTACATGCTCATTATTTATTTTTTTTAAAAATAATAATGAATCTCTCTTTTTTAACAACAAGGCATTGGTATATTTAGGAAATATTTCATATTCATTTTATTTATGGCACCTACCTGTAATGTATCTTTCGGATATTTATTTACAAACACAGTATAAATTAATTGTTGACTTTTTTTTTACTACTATAGGAGCTCATTTATCTTACAAATTTATTGAAAAAAAATTTAAAAATATAAAAATTAAAAATTTTATACTAAATTTTAATTTAAAGTATCTTTATATAATCTCTTCTATTTTAATAATTTTAATATTCTTGTGTTATGATAAATTTAATAGAAAAAATTTAAAAGATTTTATATTAAATAACAATTATCTAGAAAAAAAATATTTATTAACAAAAAGATTAAATTATACAGAAATTAAAATTAATAATAATGAAATATATTATTTTTGTACTCAAGATTCACAAAAATATACTGTCAATTTTTATGGCTTAAGAAATGAATGCCTTAAATTCATCGATAATGAAAGATTAATTTATGTAGAAGGAGATAGTCATACAGCCAGTTTTGTTCCTTTAATTTTAAATTCTTTCAATGAAAGTATTTATTATAAGAACAGTATAATCAATAAAAAAAGAGAAAGCATTCCATATTCATATGACGAAACAAACAGGCAATTAAAAAGTTTTAAAAATGTTTTGTATGTAAGAAGCGTAAATAGCATTGCAGAGTTTAATGAGTTTGAGAAGAATATAAAAAACTTTGATAATAAAATTAGTTTTCTAATTTTTGGACCTATACCAAATTTTTATAATGACAATATCAAACCAGTAAAGTGCCTTATTCATAAGATGGATTGTAACTTCAACTTAAGCGACGATTATAAAAATAGAGATCTAGAAATCCTTTTTAATAAAATGGATAAACTTAATAAAAAATTAAGTGATAAAAAAATAACAATATACAATCCTTATAAAATTATATGCCCCACAGACAATTGTTCTGTCTATAATATTAATAATAAGTTCTTAATATATAGAGATAATAATCATCTTACAATTGAAGGAGCTTTGTCTTTAAAAAAAAATTTTAATATTTTTTTAAAAGAAAATTTGAAATAATTTTAGAAAAATTATTTATTAATTCTAACAACAGTTTCCCAACCGTGTTTTGAAAAGGCAATAATAGTATATTCATTCTTGTTAAAAACTTCTGAAAAAGCTTTATATTCTCCAACGCTCCAACCTGGAAAATTATAAAATTCATTAAATAATAATATAGCTCCCTTTTGCAAGTACGGTTTTACTTTTTCTAAGACAAACTTTGTAGAGGAATACGTATCTAGATCTATATGAATAAAATTAATTAGTGGATTATTTTTTTTCAAAAAATTAGGAAGTGTATCTTGGACCCATCCCTTAATAGGAATGACATTGTTTTTTAATTTAGGAATTTTTCCATCTAAGTTAAAATGACCCTTTTCAACATCGGTTCCGGCCCAATCCTCTCTTAAGCCTTCAAATGAATCAAACCCATAAATCTTTATACTACCACCTAATATTGCCGCAAATTTATTTATTGATTCTCCTCTAAAAACTCCAAATTCGAGATAAAAAGATTTATCATTATTGTTTTCTAAGGCTTTATTTATTGCATAAATATTAATTTTCTTATTATCGAGAAAAATTGCATGTAAAAAATCACTTTGAAAATTTTTATAAGATTTTTCAATCTCTTCTCTTTCAAAAATATCATAGCAATCCTCGACTACATATTTTTTTCTTGATGGAGAAGGTAGGGCATAAAATTTTATAATTCTTCCTACTCTAATCGTAAACTCTAAAAAATTTTTAATTAACTTAAGAATTGGTAATATTATATTTCTCAAAAAATTCATATAATTTTATTTTTTCTAAATATATAAATGCTACAACCAAAACGCAATTTTAAAAAGATTGACTCATAAGATCTTCATTTTCATTTAAATCGCCTTCATAAGAAATATAATGAAACTTTTCTAAAATAACTAATTTAGACCATCGTAATAAACTCTTAGAGTTAAAAGAGCGATGTGCGTTAAAATATACTTTGGTTTTTTTTGATATTGGAACGCTTAGATAAAATAAACCGTAAGGTTTTAAAATCTTTACAATATTACCAAATGCATTAATATGACCGTCGCAATCTAATTCGTCTCCATATCTCCCTAGACCAAAAAGAATAAGTTTTTTCATAGAAATACGATTAGATTAATTTACATAAATCAATACTTAGGAGTATCTAAGTACTTTAATTCTTTTTAAGAGTGTATACCCCACAGGAATAATGAGTATTTATTGGAAAATTAGTGAAATCATAATTTAAAAAGACCTCTCCTTTTTCATTAATTAAATCAAATTTAACAAGTCTTAACTTATCAGACCAATTAAATATTTCTTTAGGATGAAAAACTCTTTCTGAGTTAAAATAGATCTTTGTTTTACTTGCCACTGGAACAGAGATATACAAAGTACCATTTGGTTTTAACATTTTTATTAAATTTTCAAACCCTTTTATATGGCCCTTTGGATCTAGATCATCTCCATATCTACCTAAGCCAAAATGTTCAATTGTATGCAAACAAGATATGCTATCCGCATAATTCATATATTTATTATCCATATTAGTTAGATCCACTTGTCTAAAAGTAATATTTTCTAAATGAAATTTATTTGATCGAATATCAAACACTTCAATTTCTCTATAACTCGCAACATGAGCTACAAAACCATCAATTCTAGAACCAATATCTAAATGTTTTAAAGGATTTGCCTTAAAAATATATGAAGCCACCAAAAGATCTTGGTAGAAATATTGCAAATCATAACTTCCAGAATTATTTTTATGGTCACCTAAGACTGGCCATATTGCGTTAACTGTTCCTCCTTTAAAAATAAAATTTAATAAATCCAGAATATACTTTGGTGCATAAATAATATTTTGAATTTTTAATAAATTAAACCCTAATGATGAAAAAAGGGAATGTAGCATTTTAAAAAATCTCATAACATATTTTTTCTCTGAAAATTCTTTAACTATTATTCATTATCATATCTTTAATAAATGGGACCTTAATATTTAAACTCTTCTCTATTTTCTTTGTTGATACGCTTGTATTAAGTGGTCTCATGTCCTTGCTATAATTACTTTTATAAGGAATTATTAATTTTGATTGTAGACTATATTTTTCTTGGATTAATAAACCAAAATCAAACTTAGACAAATTGTCTCTTGAACCCAAATTATAAATTCCAATTTTTTTTTTTAGAATTATTAACTCTAAGATTTCAGCGATGTAATTTAGACTCACAGGATTAAAGATTATGTTACTCGGAATCTTAATTTTATTTTTTTTGGATAAATTATAAATAATATATTCAGAAAAAGTCTTTCTTTTTTTTAAAAAACTTTTCCCAAAAAAATTACACCTTATAATTGTGCTATTTAAAATTTTTTTAGCTTCTAATTCTCCTTGATACTTAGTGATACTATAATTGTTAGTTAAACTTACCTGATATTCACTACTTTTTCTTTTTTTACCACTATTGTTATAAACTTGATCTGTAGAGAAATGTATAAAATGAGGTTTATATCTTAATTTTTTAATAGCTGTTACTACATTTTTAACTAAAAGGGCATTTCCTTTATATCCAAAATTAAAATCATTTATGCATTTTTCAACATTAGTTTGTGCAGCACAATTGATAATTATATCTGGCTGTATAAGATTAAAAAATTTTATTATATTGTTTTGATTATATAAATTTAAATAATACTTACTTTTTTTTTTTTTAGTTTTTT
>Ga0194131_10009091_pt1 | contig 12681 bp, 2 predicted proteins | sample TA2KigO120mmetaG_FD_148631 | JGI IMG/M metagenome (GOLD analysis project Ga0194131, IMG submission 148631) | Freshwater microbial communities from Lake Tanganyika, Tanzania - TA2015053 Kigoma Offshore 120m | ecosystem: Environmental > Aquatic > Freshwater > Lake | place: Tanzania: Lake... | reverse complement strand
ATGACGACGCCCTTTACGGTGGCTCCGGCAATGACACTTTAAGTGGCGGCGCCGGCGCAGACGCCGTTTATGGTGACGATGGTGACGATACCATCCGGTTTGGCTCCAACGATTCCATCGACGGTGGGTCCGGGACCGACACGATGCAGGTTTCTGGTTCGCTTGACTTGACCGCGTTGGAAGATCCCCGGGGCGGGCACCAATTTCGAGTCAGGGGCATCGAGAAGATCGAACTCGTCAGTTCCAGTGGCGACTTGGTAATTATCAGTTCGGAGGCCGTTGGAAAGTACTTTGGCTCCAACGTAACCATCACCGGTGGTACCGGCGACAAGGTTGCGTTCGACAACCTCTCAGGCTGGTCGGTTAGTGGCAGCACCTATTCCATGAATGGCAGCAGTGTGACCCTGGGGGCCAATGTCTTGGCTGTGCCCGCCAGCACGGTCGGCAGCGTCAGCACCGGTATACCCAAAGCGCCGAGTAGTACATCAGGGCCCCAGCTCCCTGAAATCCCCGATCCGGTCGAAGTGCTGGGTTCCTACATGGGCATTGAAGACGAGAACGTCATTGCCATGGCTAATATTGTGCTCGACGAGGTGCCGGGTGTCGGTGATCTACTAGGTTTTCTTGGCGACGCCGCCAATGCTTTCAAAGCGATCAATGCCATTTCGAATATTAAAGACTCCAAACCGATGGTCTTCCGTGGGGCAGACCAGAGGGAAGACGAGGACGACCATATCCAATGGGGAAGCAAAATCGGCGTTGGCAGCATCCTGGAATGGGGCGACCCTGTTAACGTGCTCACCAAGGCGCTGCAAGTGTTCGAAGAAGCCTTCAGACCAATGATCGTCTACGCTGGAGCAGGCAATGACACCGTGGAGACCAGGGATGGCTTTAACGATGTCCTCGACGGAGGCCCCGGCAATGATCTGCTGCAAGGTAAAGACGGCAATGACGTCTACTTTATCGACTCCCCTGGGGCGAACAACGGCAGCACCGCGAGCCGCGACCGCATCATCGATACGGGTGGAATAGACACGGTAATGTTGCAGCAGGGGCATCTGAAGTCGGGGACAAAAGGTGCCAGCAATGCCGTCTACGACTATTACCAGCTTCCCGCCGATATGGAGAACCTCTTCCTTGGGCGGGAGGTCAAGGGTGCGGACAACGGAGACCGTGTAGCGGTTGAAGTGCGTGGCAACAGTCAGGCCAATAACATCGTGGGCAATGTCTTTGGCAATATCCTCGTCGGTGGCGGCGGCGCTGACAGGATTTTTGGTGATGAGGGCGACGATACGCTGGATGGCGGTGTCAGCGACGGTGCCGACAGTCTCTTCGGCGGAGATGGCAATGACACCTATGTGCTGGGTGAGGGTGACATCATCTATGAAAATGTCAATGCCGGCACCGATACCGTAGAGACCTGGAACAATTTCGACATTGCCGCGGGTCAGAACGCGCACACGATCTTTGGCAACGTCGAGAACGTGGTGCTGACCGGGGGGGCACATGCGACCGCGGGCGGCAACAGCCTGGACAATCTGCTCGTTGGCAATACGGGCGACAACACGCTCAAGGGCTATGCCGGCAACGATACCCTGGATGGCCAGAACGGCGGCATCGATACGCTGGACGGTGGTCTGGATGATGACACCTATTATGTGAACGCTTTAAAGGGTTTCTGGACCGATACCATCATCGATGAAGCCGGCAACGACATCGTCTTCGCGACGACCGACTTTGATCTGTCCGCTTCCGGGTCAGCCGTAATTGAGCACATGATCCTGCAGGCGGGCGTGACCTCAGGAACCGGTGGGACGGGCAACAATCGCATCTCCGGCAACAGCGGCAACAATATCCTCATTCCGAAGCTTGGCGTTGACACCCTTGCAGGTGGCCCGGGTGATGACGTCTACGTCATCGAAGGCCCGGAGTATTCAGCATCCGACTGGCACAGCAAAGTCGTCATTTCTGAAGAGAACGGCGACGGCGTGGATACCGTTCGCTCGTCGAGCATCAATATCACCCTGCCTGACCAGACAACCAGCGAAGGCTATGTTGAGAACGTCGAACTCACCGGTTCGCTGAATCTGAATGGTACCGGTAACAATCTCAACAACACCCTGACCGGCAACGCTGGCAACAACACACTCAGTGGTGCAGCCGGTAACGATACCCTGAACGGTGGTGGGGGAAACGATCACCTCCTGGGCGGAGCAGGCGATGACCATCTGCTGCCCAGTGCGGGCATCGATACCCTGGAGGGTGGAGCTGGAGACGATGTGTACTACGTCAACGACAATACCTTCGATGATCGGATTGTCGAATCTGGGAATGGCGGAAAGGACACCGTTAGAACTGATGTGAATTTTGCCCTACCGGACGGTGACGAGAATTTGGTCGAAAACCTGATTCTGCAGGGCAGCGCGTTAGAGGGAACTGGCAATAGGCTCGATAACGAAATCACCGGTACTGCAGGCAACAACATCCTAGATGGGGGAGGTGGCGCGGATACGCTGAAGGGCGGCCTGGGCAACGACACCTACATCGTCGACAACACTGGCGATGTCGTCAAAGAGGACTCCCTGGCCGGAAACGACACGATCGCGTCGTCCGTTTCCTACACGCTGTCCGACGATGCCTACGTGGAGACCCTGCGGCTGACCGGCGAGGCGAACATCAACGCCACCGGAAACATATGGGCGAACCGCCTTGTCGGCAACTCCGGGAGCAACCTTCTCGATGGCGGCAACGACGGGAACGACGGCAACATCGATACCCTGGAGGGTGGGAAGGGCAACGACACCTACATAATAAAGGTCGCACAGCCCGTCAATCCCAAGGGCGGCGCCGCCCCCACCAGCACGATCACCGACACGATCATCGAAAACGCGAGTGAGGGAGTGGACGTGGTCCGGATCAGCGGGAGCTTGTTCTCCAGTTCCTACTCCCTCCCGGACAATGTCGAGGTCCTCGAGGTGACCGGCCCAGGCGCGATCAAGGCCTACGGCGATCTGAATGCCAACTGGTTCAAGGGCAGCAGTGGTGACGACATCTTCTTCGGTCTGAACGGCAACGACACCCTCGATGGGGGCGCCGGCGACAACTTCCTGTTCGGCGGGGGAGGAAACGACGTCTACTACGTTCGCTCGATGAGTGACTGGATCATCGAGCCGGGCGCACAGTTCGGTAACTTTGGCCACGACACGGTCTACGCCTTCGAAAACTACACCCTTGTCGAACCCAGCGACCCGGTAGGCAACCCGGCGCTGAGCGCAGACGAGTTGGTATACGGCTGGGCACGCGTGGTCGAAGACCTGACTCTGATCGATCCGACAGAGGGTGGCGCGGCGATCTCCGGCGAGGGCAACGAACTGGCCAACACGATCACCGGCAACTCGCGGAACAACACCCTCTGGGGCCTGGGCGGCAACGATACCCTCTACGGGGGCGCCGGCAACGATGGGCTGGACGGCGGCGCCGGCGTGGACCGGATGGAGGGCGGCTCCGGCGACGACGTCTACTACGCCGACCGCAGCACGGACCAAATCGTGGAGGGCGCTGGTGCTGGTACGGACACACTCGTGGCAGTCTTCGACGCCGACCTGCGGAGCTACCAGAACCTCGAGAACCTGACCCTGGCGGCCCCCGCCGTCCTGGGCACCGGCGACGACAAGGCGAACCTCATCACGGGCAACGGCAACGCCAACGTCCTCGATGGCGGTGAGGGGGCCGACACGATGATCGGCGGCGGGGGCCGCGACACCTACATCCTGGACAACCCCGGAGACGTCGTCAGTGGCGCGGGCATCATCAAGGCGTCGTTCAGCTACACGCTCAGTGCCGGGGGACCCAGGAACCTCAAGCTCAATGGCATTGCCAACCTCGACGGCACCGGCAGCTGGTGGGGTGGCGAGGGCATCTTCGGCAACGATGGCAACAACGTACTCCGTGGGGGCGGCGGGCAGTTCGATCAACTGTTCGGCGGCGGCGGCAACGACACCTACTACTTCGACGACGCCGACACCTGGGTGACCGACCTGGGCGGCGGGACCGACCACATCTACACGCCCTTTAGCATCACCATGGCGGAGTGGCTGCCGGACCCCGGGGATCCGGGTGGGGCGATCGGCAACACCTTCTGGGGTAGCGACGAGGACGGCGATATCACGCCGTTCAATTTCGCCCAGGGTATCGAGAACGTCACGCTGACCGGCTCCGCTGCGGTCGATGCCACCGGCAACGCGCTCAACAACCGTCTGTACGGCAACACCAACGACAACATCCTCGACGGCGGTGACGGAAGAGACACCCTGACCGGCGGCCAGGGGAATGACACCTACCTCAGCGATGGACTCGATAATATCGACGAGCTTAACGACCCGGCCAATCCAGGTGTATACAACGAACTCAATGGCGCCGGTGGCCACGACACGATCAGGCTCTCTTTGACAACCTCTCCGTACTCTTCTTCGTTTCACGGGTTGCCGACTGGAGTCGAAGACCTGATTGTCGAGAGCGCCACAAAGCAGACCGAACCAACCCCCACGGGTATCGTCGAGACGATCGACCTCGATCTCACTCTCAGAGGCAACGCCCTCGACAATGTGATCGCGATCAGCAGCCTGCCGGTGCGGCCAGGATGGCCTGTCTCGCAGGCCAGAGTCGACAGTGGCAACGACACCATCGACGGCAGCCTGGGCGCCGACACGATGGACGGCGGCACCGGAGACGACGTCTACTACGTGGATAATGTGGGTGACGTTGTGATCGAGAACCGGATCTTCGTCGAACGGGCTGCCTACTTCACCCTCGACAGCAATAACCATACCATATGGTTCGAGGCGAAACAGGTTGACATCGGCGGTCACGACACGGTCCACTCGTCCGTGAGCTTCTCGCTCGACGGGAACTACGTCGAGGACCTCACGCTCACCGGCTACACGAAGCGGACGATCACGTTAGAGAACGCCTCCGGCACGTTCACCCGCGGAGAGTTGGTGCGGGACGCCAGGTCGTTCCGGGCGTTCGTGCATAGCTACGATGCCGCGAGCGGGAAGCTCGAGATCGTCGGCGAGAACGATTCCCTGCCCTCCGGCACGATCACCGGCTACACCAGCGGTGCCCACGGCGGCTACGTCTCCCGCACCCCGCGCAAGTACGCTGAGGACGACATCAATGCCACGGGCAACTTCTGGAACAACCGGATCGAAGGAAACGCCGGCAACAACGTGTTGGACGGCGGTCTGGGCTACGACTCGCTGAGGGGCGGGGGCGGCGCGGACACCTTCGTGGTCGATTCGTACCCCGACATCCCCGGCTTCGGCGACGTGGTTTGGGAAGGCCTGGACACGGCGATCGACACCGTGCAGTCCTACTCTCCGTACTGGAGCCTGAACACCAGTAACACCGGCAACGGGGTCGAAAACCTGACCTTCATGACCGCCGGAGGCAACCTGGGCGGAGGTGTGTTTGGCAACGCCGGGATCGGCAACGCCCATAACAACACCCTCACCGGCAACAGCGGCGGCGACTCCCTGTCCGGGCTGGGTGGCAACGACACCCTGATCGGGTTGGCTGGCAACGACACGCTGGACGGCGGTACCGGCAGCGACCGGATGGAGGGCGGAGCCGGCAGCGATGTCTTCATCGTGGACGCCTCGAACGACCAGGTGGATGGCGGCGAGGGAACGGATGTCGTCAACGCTTCGACGAGTTTCTCGCTGGCGACCAACGGTGCCAATGTCGAAAACCTGACCCTCACCGGCACTGCCAACCTGAACGGCACGGGCAATGAGCTGGCCAACGTCATCGCCGGCAATGCCGGCAACAACGTGCTGGACGGGAAGGAGGGGGCGGACAACGTCTCGGGCGGCGCGGGCAACGACATCGTGGTGTTCGACGCCCTCGATACCCTCAGCGGCGGCAGTGGTCACGATCAGCTGCGCGTGGTCGGGGCAGGGGTCGCTGTCGACCTGAAGGCTCTTGCGGGCGGGCAGGTGCAGGGCTTCGAAGTGGTGGACCTCACCGGCAGCGGTGACAACACCCTGAACCTCAACAAGGACGCGCTGCTGGCCCTCTCGGACGAGAGCGACACCCTGCGGGTGCTCGGCAATCCGGGCGACACCGTGGAGGCTGCCGGCAGGTGGGCTCAGGGCAATAGCTTTAGCGAGGGCGGTAGAAACTTCGACACCTATTTCTCCGGCGACGCAGTACTGGAGGTGCAGGTAGGGGTCACGCCCGTGGGCTTTGAACTGCTGGTCAATCCCGACGAGATCTCTGTCGTCGGGCTGGGTGGGTCGGACGGCTTTGAGCTGCACTCGGGCCCTGCGGATTCCTGGTACCACGTGGCAGTGGCTGCGGCCGGCGACCTCAATGGCGACGGGTTTGGCGACCTGGTCATCGGCGTCCCGAGGGCTACAACCATTGGCGAGGGGAACAACGCAATCGAGATCGGCCGCGCCTATGTCGTCTTTGGGCAAGCTGCCAATTTGGGCCCCAGCGTCGCGCTCGACGCGCTCGACGGGGCGGGGGGCTTCGCCCTCAGCGGAGAACGCCGCGGCGATGCCCTCGGGGCCGCGGTGGCCGCGGCCGGAGACGTCAACGGCGACGGCATCGACGACCTCATCGCGGGAGCCTACGGCGCGGGCGACAGCCAATCGTCCGGCGCGGGATCTTATATCTACATGGACGAAGGCACCAGTTATGTGGTGTACGGCCACGAGGGCGGTTTCGAGGCCGGTATCGATGCCGCCTCGCTCAACGGCACCAACGGGTTCAGCCTGCAGCCGGAAGGGATCGGTGCGCGGAGCGGGCAATCCGTTGCCGGGATCGGCGACTTCAACGGCGACGGCTTCGACGACTTCGCGGTTTCTGGAAACTACAAAACCCAGTCCTACTCGCGGGAAGGGGCCGCGTACGTGGTCTTTGGCACCGCACAGCCTTTTGCGCCCTCGGTCGATCTCGAAGCGCTGGACGGCAGCAATGGCTTCGAGTTCGCTGCCGCCGATTTGTCTAATGCCCAGCTCGGGTTCTCGTTGTCCTCGGCGGGCGACGTCAACGGCGACGGCTTCGGCGACCTGATCGTCGGCACGCGGTCGTCGGCCAATGCCTATGTGGTTTTTGGCGGCGTGGGTACACCCGCCCAGCTCGACGCCAGCGAGTTGGGCGGCACCAGAGGATTCGCCTTGTCCGGCGGGGGCCTCTCGGTCGCCGGTGGCGGAGATATCAATGGCGACGGCTTTGACGACCTGCTCGTGAGCAACCGCAACTCGGGCGCCTGGGTGGTGTTTGGCGCTGCCGACATGAGGCATATCGCCGACCTGGGTAAGGATTGGGGATCTTCCAATGAGCTGTGGGCCCTGAATACCGCTAACGGCGGTGACGGGACCCATGGATTCCGCATCGCGCCGCCGGCGGGGTTCTCTGGGGGATTCGGGGTGGCCTGGGCAGGGGACGTCAACGGCGACGGCTACGACGATATCATCGTCGGTGATCCCAATGCCTCCCCGAATGGCACCGATCATACCGGAATGGCGTACGTCATCTTTGGCGGGCCTTCCTTCGGGGGTGATTTCGCGGTGTCGGCGCTCGACGGGAACAATGGGTACCGCATAATCGGCGATACGGCCGACGGCAGGTTGGGAGCCTCGGTTGCCGGCGCGGGTGATCTGAACGGCGACGGTTACGACGACGTGGTTGTTGGCGAGGGAAGCATCGAAGGCGAGGGCGGCAAGGCCTATGTCGTCTACGGCAGGGGTACAGGCAAGGAAGGCACCGTCGGCAATGCGGGCATCGATACCCTGGCCGCCAGCGGCCAGGGCGCGGTGGTGCGCGCCGGCAGCGGTGACGATACGATCCGGATCGCGAATGCGGACTTCTTCCGCATCGACGGGGGCGGTGGCAGGGACACCCTGGTCCTCACCGGCAATGGCATCACCCTGGATTTCTCGAGCCTCCAGGCCAACGCGGTGGAGGGCATCGAGGTCATCGACCTCGAGGGGAAGGGCAGCAAGATCTCCATCACCCCGCGGCAGGCGGGGGCCATCGCCGGAGGCGGGGTGCTGGAGATCAAGGGCGATGAATACGACCAGGTGACCCTGTTGCGGGGTGGCGTCAAGGTGGTCGACTCCGATTATACCACCTATACCTACGACGGGATCGAGATCCGGGTTGCCAACACGATCACCAATGTCACCACCATCAATGTGGCTCCCTACTTCACCGCGGGGCCGGAGATCAGGGCGGAAGAGAACCAGACCTTTGTCGTCAACTCCCTCGCGGCCGACGACAACGCCGACCAGATCACCTATGCGATCAAGGGCGGGGCAGACGCCTCGAAGTTCACCATCAATACGGCAACGGGCCTGCTCAGCTTCAAGAGCGCGCCGAATTTCGAAGCGCCGGGGGATGCTGGGGCTGACAACGTATACAACCTAGAGGTGGGCATATCCGATGGTATCGTGACCCTCACGAAGGACCTGAAAGTGAGGGTGGCCGATGTCAACGAAGCGCCGACCATTGTGCAGGCCTATGCGGAATCCGGCCAGGTCGTGGACGGTTCATTCGAGAAGCCGAACGTGTTCTCGGGGTGGCAGATCCCTAATAAACCCGGCTGGACCTATGCGGTGGTGCGCAGCGACTGGCAGGCGGCCGAGGGCGTTAAGAGTCTTGAGCTGTATTCCCATGGAAGAGCCCTCCAAGCGCTGCAGACCATCCCGGGGGTGCAGTACACCGTCAGCTTCAGCTTTTCACGCACGCCTGGCTACGGGCCCGCTGATCTGGAGGTAGAGGCATGGCCAGATAATAATCCATTAAAGCGTACCACAGATAGTTATACCTTCGACCAGTCGAACAGCGCCAGTGACATGATGTGGCAGGAGGCGACCTTTACCTTCACCGCCACGGGGAACCGGACGATATTGAATTTTATGAACGTGAGCCAAAGTCACCCGGTGCTCGACAACGTGCGGGTGGCGGGGGTAGGGTTTGCCACCGACGAAGACACCCCGGTGCTCATTACTGGTGTGACTGTTTCGGATCAGGATGCCTCTGGGGATGCGGTGCAACTCAACCTTGCCGTGGGACATGGGGGCATAGCTCTGGTCAGCACCTCGGGCCTGACCCAGCAGGATGGGGATGGCAGCGATGGCACCTTGGTTGTCAAAGGCACGCTCTTGCAGCTCAAGGCGGCTTTGGCCAGCGGTATCGTCTACACCCCGGCCGCCAACTTCTTCGGCACGGACAGCTTAACCTACCAGGTGAGCGACGGGACGAGTGGCACCTCACAGGCGACGGCGACGATTACGGTGGTGCCTGACAGTTTCACGACGGCAGAAGATGAGGTGCTGTCGGCCAACCTGCTGACCAACGAGAGCGATATCGAGGGCGGCAGTCTGTCGCTGGTCACGACTCCGGTGAGCGGCCCGAGCCACGGCACGGTGTTGCTGAACGTGGACGGCACCTTCACCTACACCCCGGACGAAAACTTCAACGGCACGGACAGCTTCACCTACGAGGTGAGGGACTGGGAGGGTGGCACCTGGCAGGCGACGGCGCCGATCATAGTGACCCCGGTCAACGACGCGCCGGTGGCGGCAGCGGACAGCTTCGAGACGGGCGAGGAGGTGGCCCTGTCGGGTAACCTGCTGGCCAACGACAGCGACATCGACGGCGGCAGGCTGGCGCTGTCGGCGGTACCAGTGAGCGGCCCGAGCCACGGCACGGTGACGCTGAACGCCAACGGGACCTTCACCTACACCCCGGCCGCCAACTTCAACGGCACCGACAGCTTCACCTACATGGTGAGCGACGGGAAGGGTGGCAACTCACAGGCGACGGCGACGATTGCGGTGACCTCGGTCAACGACGCGCCGGTGGCGGCGGCGGACAGTTTCACGATGGCAGAAGATGGTGGGGTGCTGTCGGCCATCTTGCTGACCAACGACAACGATATCGACGGCGACAGTCTGTCGCTGGTCACGACTCCGGTGAGCGGCCCGAGCCACGGCACGGTGTTGCTGAACGCCAACGGGACCTTCACCTACACCCCGGCCACCAACTACAGCGGCACCGACAGCTTCACCTACCAGGTGAGCGACGGCAAGGGTGGCACCTCGCAGGCGACGGCGACGGTCACGGTGACCCCGGTCAACGACGCACCGACCCTCGGTTTCTCGGAGTCCGTGGCGATCGTCAATGGCTCCTTCGAGACCCCGGCGGCGCCGGCGGGATGGTTCAGCACCTACAACGAGGGGGCCAACCTCGGCGGCTGGACGGTGACCAAGAACTCCATCGACGTCGTCGGCACCCTCTGGGCCGCCGCCGACGGCAATCAGAGCGTCGACATGAACGGCAACGATAAGGGGCGCATCGAGCAGCCCATTGCGACAATCGCCAATGCCGATTACCGGGTCAGCTTCGAACTCCGGTCCAGCGGGACCCTGCGGGTCTCTGCGGACGACAAGTCGAAGGACTTCACCACGGACAGCGGCTCGCTGTGGACCAAGCGCACCTTCGACTTCACCGCCGATGACGAGTCGACGACACTGTCCTTCGAGGCCATCAGTCCGGGTGGCCCCGCCGGCGCTGTCCTCGACCACGTGCGGGTGACATCCTCAGACAGCTTCTTCACCGCCGAGGATACGCCCAAGGTGCTCCGCGGCCTCAGCGTCGCTGATCTCGACGCCGGTTCCGGCAGTGTGCAGCTGAGCCTGGCGGTGGCCCATGGCGACCTGAGGCTGGAGAGCACGCAGCTGCCGCCGAGTCTGACCGTGGTGGACGGCAATGGCACCCTCGTCGTCAGCGGCACCGTGGCCGACCTGAACGCAGCCTTGGCGAGCGGCCTGGTCTACACCCCTGATGCCAACTACAACGGCGCCGACACGCTGAGCGTGACGGTAAACGACCAGGGGCATGGCGGAGCGGGGGGGGCACAGTCGGCGAGCGAGTCGATCGCCATCGGCGTGACGCCGGTGACGGATACCTACGCCATCTCAACGGTCACCACCTTGCTCAATGGCTCCTTCGAGACCCCGGCGGCGCCGGCGGGGTGGTTCAGCACCTACGGCGTCGGGGCCAACCTCGGCGGCTGGACGGTGATGAACAACTCCATCGACGTCGTCGGCACCCTCTGGGCCGCCGCCGACGGCATCCAGAGTGTCGACATGAACGGCAACGATAAGGGGCACATCCAGCAGCCCATTGCGACAGTCGCCAATGCCGATTACCGGGTCAGCTTCGAACTCTGGTCCAGCGGGACCCTGCGGGTCTCTGCGGGCGACGAGTCGGGGATCTTCACCACGGCCAGCGGCTCGCCGTGGACCGAGCATACCCTCGACTTCACCGCCAATGGCGCGTCGACGAACCTGGTCTTCGAGGCCCTCAGTCCGGGTGGCCCCGGCGGCGCTGTCCTCGACCACGTCGAGATCGTGCGGGTGCTCAACGACTTCACCCTCGGTGCCGGCGGCGACGTGCTCGACCTCAGCGGCCTGCTCCAGGGCAAGGCGGTGCCGCAGGGCCAGGCCTTCAGCGGCGGCTGGCTGGATTTCGAATACGATGCAAATACGGGCGATACGGTGGTGCTGTTTGACGCCAACGGCGGCGGCAACGACTACGTACCCATCCTGAATCTGGTCGGCGTAGAACTGACGGAGTCGCACACGGCGAACTACCAACTCTGATCGGTCAGGTCAGAGCATACAGTGAGGCCCGGCGGGGAAACCTGCCGGGCTTTTTTTGTCCACTCCCGATCTCCCCGTATATTACCCGGCCATGAAAACCCGCTGGTTTCTCGGTGCGCTGTTGCTCTTCTGTCCTAGTCCGGCCCTGGCCCAGAACCAGGTACTCGACCTGAACGGCCAGACGGCGTACGTGCAGTTGCCAGCCCATACCTTCGACGGCCTGCAAGAGGCAACGGTGGAGGCGTGGGTGAAATGGGAGGATTGGTCCCCTTTCTCCCAGTGGTTCGCCTTTGGCGCCGACGACCAGTGGCGGGCCCTGGGCATCAACCATTTCGACACCACCTCCACTCTCCAGTTCTTCATCTATACGGACAAAGAACAAGTGAAGGTCCTGCCCGTCACTATGGGCCTGCCGCTGGGGCAGTGGTGCCACCTGGCCGCCGTTTCCGGCAAAGAGGGCATGCGCTTCTAAAGCTGGGAAACCTGGGCAGTGCGGATTTCACCGTCGAGATGTGGAGGAGCACGGCAGCATCAGCAACACCGAGTGCCGCGACCTCTTGGCCATCGACCTGCAGCGGGCTTCCTATCTGCTGAAGAAACTCCATGCCCAGGGCCTGCTGGAGCGGCAGGGCGCGCGCCGCTGGAGCCGCTACCACCTGGCCCCGCCGGGGGGGTGAGTCAGAGGATTTTTCGTCACCAGGCCCCGACGCAGGGGCAACGCGAAAGGAGCGCTCCATGCTGATCGCCGGATTGATCGCCCTCGCCCTCGGGGTCGTGCTGATCCTTCTCTACCGCTCGCAAAAGAAACGGCTCGGGGCCATGGAGTCCACCCAGACCTCCCAGGTCCAGCTGCTCCGGGAACTGGCCCAGTCCATGAGGGAAGGGGTGGGGGAGGGAAATCTGATGTACAATACCGAGGTCAAGGGCAAGGTGGTCTGCACCTCGCCGCTAAAATCTGAACTGGAGGGGGTGGCGTGTGTGTACTATTCCATGCGGGTCGAGC
>Ga0194131_10009090_pt1 | contig 12681 bp, 13 predicted proteins | sample TA2KigO120mmetaG_FD_148631 | JGI IMG/M metagenome (GOLD analysis project Ga0194131, IMG submission 148631) | Freshwater microbial communities from Lake Tanganyika, Tanzania - TA2015053 Kigoma Offshore 120m | ecosystem: Environmental > Aquatic > Freshwater > Lake | place: Tanzania: Lake... | reverse complement strand
GGTTGTTGTGGTTGTCCTGCAAACCGGCGTGGGGCTTGACCCCCAGGTACCACGTTCATACCGCCGACTCTCGTCTCGCTGTCTGCCGGTGCCAGGCGCGGCAACCGCTATCGCTCACCTGGGGTCAATTCCGGAACAGGAAACAGCGTCATCGTTCCCCGCTGTCGTGGGCTCGGTGTCGGGAGGAGCGCGACCCCGTCAGGGCCGTCAGTGTCCTCCGCGCTCAGGGCGAGCCGCGAGAGCATGTGGGTATGGCCGGGGTTCCGATACTGGTGCGGTACCTGGGGCTGGGATCGATCAGGGGTCTGCTCACCCTCTCCCGCCTTGCCATCCGCCAGCCAGTCTACACTTCGCTGCCTGCCTCTGCAAGCTGCTCGGCTCGGTTCGGCCCCCGTCGGGCCGGTCACCGGTGTCGCAGTGACGGGGGACAAGATGGGGGCAGCCGAAACCAGGCGCAAGAGCCCCTGAGACCTCGTTACACGTTCGTTACACTCTGTTCCAGGCTGAAACGGTTTCCGGGGCTTGACCTGGCGACCAGGGTCTTTCGAGCGCCTCCCGGCGCACCCCTGTCCTGTTTCACGGTGTTTCACAACGTACCCCCAGCTAACTCGTTGCCCTGTATAGCCGAGTTGACAACCCTCCGGGGGGTGTGCTATATCAGTAAACTGTGAACTGGTTGACTGTCCTACATGTTACCCGGTGAACATTGAAAACATTGAAAACATTGAAACCCGGTAGTCAATGGTAAGTTGTCCACTGGTCACCAGTTAACTGTACACTGGTATCAGGCAACACCGCTCCATCTGTTGGGTTGCCTCTCCCCTCCCGATCTCTCCCCCGCGGTTCGCAATTTGCAAGGGTTTTTCGCGTTCTGCCACCTGGGCAGATTCCCCTCAGTTCCGGAACCAAGTGGCCAGTCTATCTGTCTTCGGAAAACACCTCCGCGCCGACCGCCAGCGCACCAGGACACTGAGCACCGCAGCCGCTGATCCGGAGAACCTGCAAGCGCTTCGTAGCGTTCGGGTTCGGGCACGGGCGGCCTTCGAGAAGCACATGGGGGTGCTGGAAGATATTGCCACCGGGAACTTCGAGGTGGACAGCGTGTCCCGGACGACGCTGCCGGACGGCAGGGTGCAAGAGACAGTCACCACCATCCGGCCCACCCCAAAGGACCGCCTGGCAGCCCTGGAGCAACTGGGTCGGTATGGGCGTATCCCCACGTCCCCGGACGGCGAGGGGGTGGGGGGGTCGGTCGACCCGGGCAAGATGCTGGTGCTACTGGTGACCGCGCTCCGGGACCCCGCCGTCCGCCGCTGGGTGGAGGAAACCCACCCCGAGGCTGTCGCAGGGCTCAGGGCGGTGGCGGCGGAAGAGGTCGAGGCGCAGGTCCTGCCCACGGTCGAGGGCTAGCGCATGTGGAGAGACAGGCTGCGGTGGGCGGCGCTCAGGCTGCGGTGGACGGCGGCCAGCAACCAGGCCCCCCCACCCCCTCGCGCCCGCGCACGCGCTCGAGCCCGCGCCCCCGCCTCCACCCCCCACATCCGGGGCGCCGGCCCGAGGCCGCGTAGGGGGACCCATTTTTCTTGCGGCCCAATTTTCCGGGCAACCCCCCTCCGACTCGTGACCCCAGCGACCGCGGTGTACATGGCCATGGCCAGGCTGTCTCAGCGCCCAGGAACCCTGGCGGTGGGGCAGATCCACAACCCCCACCTGCTGGCGGACTTTGCCCGGGACTTCTGCGACGAGTTCAAGCTAGGTGGCCCGGACTTCGACACCGTGTACCCGCTCGAGCCCCTGGAAGCCCCGCTAAGCGACGATCCCATGACCCTGTACTTCGAGCCCCTCCCGCGCACGAAGAAGCGATCCTAGGGCATCCTCGTGGCCCAGGCAATGACATTAGACCCCGCCGTGCTGGCGGGGATACTGGGGAAGCTCGAGCAGGTGAAGGGGGACCCTGAGCGGTTCGGGGTGTACGAGGACGACCCCCTGGGGTTTGCGCTCGACATCCTCGGCGTTCCACAGTGGGACGAGAAGAATCCCCTGGTTCCTGGCCTCACCCCGGATCAGGTGGCGCTGCTGACCGCCGCGGCCGAGAACAGGCTCACGGTGGCGAGATCGGGGCACGGGGTCGGGAAGAGCTTTGCGCTGGCGATCCTGGTGATCTGGTGGACCTACGCACGACGTGGACTTGTCGTGACGACGGCGACGACCTGGAACCAGATCGAGAAGGTGCTGTGGCGGGAGATCGCGAGCCTCGTCCTCAAGGCCAAGGTTCCCCTCCCCGGGGAGATGTTGCAGACGGAGCTGCGTGTCCGCCCGGACTGGTATGCCGTGGGGCTCTCGACCTCCGAACCAACGGCCTTCCACGGCCGGCACCACGCACGGCTGCTGGTGGTAGTGGACGAGGCCCCCGGCGTGAGCGAGGAGATCTACCACGCGATCTACTCCCTCGCCACCGGTGAGAAGAATGCCATCGTCCTGGTCGGCAATCCGACCGAGTCCGCGGGCTCCTTCTACGACGCCTTCCAGAAGGGCAACTGGAAGAGGCTGCACCTCTCTTGCTTGACTCACCCGAACGTGCTGCTCGGGAAAGAGGTCATCCCCGGGGCGGTGACAAGGGTCTGGGTCGAGGAGAGCAAGGCCCGCTACGGTGAGCACTCCCCGATCTACCAGTCCCGCGTGCTCGGGGAGTTCCCCTCGACCGGGACACAGAGCGTCTGCCCGACCCCGTGGGTTGACCGGGCTATGGAACAGAGCGCCTACCAGGGGGCCCTGAAGTCCCTGACCGAGGGCAAGACCCGCATCCTGGCCTGCGACGTGGCACGCTACGGCGACAACCGCACCGTACTCATCGAGCGCCGCGGGGATGTGCTGCTCGAGCCGGAGATGTGGGGCGGGGTGGACACGATGGAAACCACCGGACGGATCGTGCGGGCCTGGAAGAGGAGCGGCGCGGACGCGGTGGTGGTCGACGAGGTTGGGCTTGGAGCTGGGGTACTGGATAGGCTGCTTGAGCTTGGCGTTCCCGTGGTTGGGTTTCACTCGGGGAAGAGAGCCGCCACCCCCTCGCTCTACCAGAACCGCCGGGCCGAGGCCTGGTGGCACATGCGGGAGAGGCTCGAGCAAGGCCGCGTGTTCCTGCCGCAGAACGACGCCCTACGCCGGGACCTCACCTCCCCAACCTACAAGGTGCGCTCCACCGGGCAGATCGCGGTGGAGATGAAAGAGGAGATGCGCCGACGCGGCGTCGACTCCCCCGACTACGCGGACGCGGCGATCATGGCGTTCGCCTACGACCTTGACCCGGATATCTTCGATTCCGCCACCCCTGCCGCTCCCCCTCCCCACCAGGACCCCCCCTACGCCACCGTCCTCACCGAGACCTGGCGGGACGGGGTGTCAGACTACCAAGGATACTAGCGTGCCCGCCATCCTGATCACCGATCCCGTCACCGGGCAGACCTTCGGCGTCTCCTCCGGAATTACGGTCTCCGTCGCCTCCGACCTGAATGCCGTCGTCTGGGGGTTTGATCACCCCTCCACCAGCTTCACATCAAGGTCGGGGACCCGGCCCTGCAACTCAAGCTGGTGGCCTTCAACGCCCAGAACGATCTGCTCTCCGTGCCGGATACGGCCTGGGTGATCGTGAACAGCAACCCCACCGTCGCCAGTGTGTGTGTCCAGAACGGGTACGCCATCATCACCCCGCTCAAGGCGGGTAACGTGCAGTTCGACGCCCAAGATCCGGCGTAACCCTTTCTCTCCTCAGGAGTACTTCGATGGCTGACCGTTACGAGATCGCGACCCCGACCAACGGCGAGAACTGCCAGGTGGGCCGACAACAAGTGGGTCTGTCTCGCGGTGTGCTGGGCGATCGGCCTGACGGACGGCGACCAGAAGCTCTACATGGGTGACCAGGCATTGGGGATGGCGGGCTCTACGTCCTTGGTGTCTCGAGCGTGATTGCCGGCGAGCCCGATCCCCCGTCGCCTCCGATTAGCGGCGACTTCCAATTCTTCCTCCAGACCCGAGACAACTAGTGAACGCCAACGAGCTGAAGTTCCTCAACGCGAAGAACCTCGCGGATACGCAAACCAATGCCGACATCACGATCTCTGTCACGGGGAAGACCTCGGCCCGGCATGTCGCGCTCGGGTTGACAATCTCCGCCAACACCGCCCCCAGCTCCTCGCTGACCGCGGAGCTCCGCTCCGCCTCCAACGTGCTGCGGCGCATCCAGATCCCGGCCGCCGCGTTCCCGGCGATCCGCATCAACTACCCCTATGGGGTGTTCGCGAACAGCGGCGAGGCTCTCTCGCTCGTCGTGTCCGGGAGCGGCAAGGGTGCCACCTTCTCGGTTGACATGGACTACGGCACCGTCCGCTAGTGTACGACCTTCTGTCAACGCTCGCGCTCTGCGCGACCGTCATCTGGGTGTTTGAGCGGTGGAACGCACGAAAAGCCGTGCTGCCCCCTGACCCGGTGGTGGAGAAGCCCTCGACCCCCGAGCCCCAGATCCCCCTCCCGGACGACCTCGAGCGCTACGCGCAGCGGTGGACCGAGCCCTGGGCACAGGAGTCGGTACGGGAGGCGGCCCGCGAGGCCTACGGACAACTCGGAAGCTGGGGGAAGGTCTCCTCGGCTCTCATCAAAGGATAGCCCGTGACCGCCCCACCGTTTGATCTTGAGCCCGAAGAGGAGATGGTTCCTCAGGCTGCTGTCCCGATGCAGTCCGGACTGACTACCCCTGCTGATCCCGACACCCCCCAGACGCCCGAGGAGCTAGACGAGCTTCGGGTGGCGGGGATGCGGGCGCTGTATGGCGACCTCTTTCCGCTGGCGGACGAGATCGAGGGCCGGACGATTGAGCAGGGCGCGTGGGTACGGTGGGCCGAGAAGCTGTGGGACATGCACCAGCCCGCCAAGCGCCGTCCCGTCGCCGTCGCCAAGCGCAACCGGCTTCTGCGGAAGGGCATTCAGTGGATTGCCCAATCCCCGGATGGGAGCTATCAGGAGCCCCCGCGCCCGAAGGGCGCTTCGCGTGTCACCAACAACATCATCGGCCCAGCGCTCGACCAGCGGGCCTGGCTGATGAGCGAGCAGCGTCCCGGATTCAGGACCCGCCCCGTCACCCAGGACCAGGACGACCTCCGCAAGGCGGAGGCGCAGCAGCTCCTGGTCGAGTATGAACACGACGAGCAGGACATGGCCGCCATCCTCCAAGAAACCGCCTACTGGACCGGGACCGATGGGGTCGCGTTCTGGATGGTGTACTGGGATGGGGACGCGGGTCCGTGGCACCAGGAGTACCAGACCTCCCAGGATGGCAGTCAAAGGTTCATGTCCTCCTACCCGATGGGGGATGCCCGCACCAAGGTCTACCGGATTGATCAGGTAGTGGTGAGCGCCAACGCGACCGCCACCCAGAAGCCCTACTACTGGGTGATCAAGGAAACCCTCCCCGTCTCCGAGGCCATGGCCTTCCACGGGACCGCGGCCATTACCCGCCGGGCCGCCCAGAACGAGGTAACACGCTCGTTCGGGTGGATGAGTGATTCAGACAGCGATGAGCGGCTGGAGGGGCAGGACACGGTCGACCGGTACATCGTCTTCTGCGAGCCCTCCGAGTACCTGCCCGAGGGGCTGATGATGGTGGCGGTGAACGGCAAGGAGATGATCGTCACCGAGATCCCGGTCAAGTGTGTCCCGATGGTCAGGGTGACGGATGGCTCCACCGATCCGGCCTTCTTCCTCACCCCGAACATGAACGACTGGGTAGACCATCAGCTCCGGATCAACGCCACCCTCTCGAAGTGGGTGGATACGGTGAGGCTGAACGGGGGTGGAAGGTTCTTCGGGAAGCCGAGAGCCCTGGGCCAGGAGACCCTGGTTGGCGGGTTGCACTCCATGGTCGAGGTTCGCACTCCGGGCCCGATTGGGGAGGCCGTCGAGGTCATCCCCCCGTTCTCCATTGGCAACGACGCCAAGGAGCTGATTGCCTCGGACATGCGGGCCTTCGAGCGCAAGTCCGGGTGGAGCGAGGAGTCGGCCGGGCAGATGTCCGGGGAGACCTCGGGCCGCGCCATCCTGGCGAGCCGGGAGATGCTGGAGCGGGTCTTCGCCCCACCGATCCGTGCCGCCGCGAAGGCGATGACCCGGTGGGCCAAGCTCACCCTCAAGTGGTGCCAGTGGGGGTTTGACCTCCCGCGCTCCCTGGGGGTTATGGGCGCGGGTCGGCCCGACCTGGCCCGGGAGATCTCGAGCGACGATCTCGATGGCGTCACCGACGTCCAGGTGGACGCGGAGACGATGATGCCGATGCCCTACTCGCTCAAGATGTTCGTCCTCGACCAGTACCTGGAGAAGGGCGCGATTGACATCACCGAGTACCGTCGCCGCTCCCCGTTTGCCCTGGTCAGGAACATCGACACCCCCGACGAGGATCACTACGCCCGCGCCCGTAGAGTGGCCGAGGCGCTCCTCGTCATGCAGCCCCCGCCGCCGTTGCGGTGGGTCGACAACGAAAAGATTCATCAGGACGTCCTTGAGCGCAGTATCCTGCTCCGCGACGACCTGGACCCGCAGGTGATAGCCATGGCGCAGATGCGCTGGGACGAGCTCGCCATGCTGGGTCAATACAAAATGGGAGTTCCGGGAGCGCAGCTTCCACCCTCTCTTGCACAGCCGCAGCAGCCCGCGAATCTCCCACCCTCTATGTTCGCTCCCTCACCCTCAACCCAGCCGCTACTGTTGAACTCACCCTCTGTGCCAACCAATACCGCGGACGTCCTGTCCGGGTATGCGGGGGAGCGAATGGCACAGGAGTTCGACTCCACCAGACCCTTCTAGGAGAACATGAGCACCACAACCGCTGCCCAGAACGCCAGCCCGGACAACAACCCGTTCAATGCCATGAGCGATGACGAGCTGCTGACCTCGCTGGGGATCGACATCAGCGACGGTGACGACAAGGCCTCGAGTGATGAGGCACCCCCGCCGTCCGACGCTGACCCCGCTCCCGACGCAGAACCCGCCGAAGGCGAACCAGCCGAAGGCGAACCAGCCGCCGAACCAGCCGCCGAACCAGCCGCCGAACCAGCCGAAGGCGACCCAGAGCCCACGAAGCTCGACGCCACCCCTCCGGCGGACGAGAAGCGCAACTTCACCGCGGTCGACAAGGACGGCAAGTTCGTGGAGGCGAGCGAGGATATCCGCTACCGCTTCACGATGAACAAGAAGGCCCGCACCGCCACGATCAGCGAGCTGGTCAGGATGGCGCAGAGCGGGGGGTACAACGAGCAGCTCCACAGCGAGCTCGACGACCTGCGTACCCGTATTCCGAAGGTGGAGGAGGAAATCGAGCGCAGCCTCAGCGAGCTCGAAGACCAGCGAGCCCTCAATCTCCGTCTCCTCCAGGACGATGAGTTCCTCGAGAATACGCGACGTCAGCTTGCCGAGCACCTGACCCCGGACGCCCGGGCTCGACGTGCCGAGCAGGAGGTGCAGGAACTTCGCCGGGAGCGGCAAGACCGTGCCGTGGCCGCCGAAGGCAAGCAGTTTTTCGAGTCCCAGATCTCCCCAGTGCTCTCGGCGATTGTCGACAAGTACAAGTCCACGATCTCTGAGGACGAGCTGTTAGGCAAGTTCACCCGCACAATCGCGCCGATTACGCGGAACGGAACGGTGCCCCGTCAGCACTGGGGGAAAGTAGCACAGCTTCTCGAGAGCGACATCGGCCCCTGGGCCGCCCAGCTCCACAGTGATCGGGCCGCCGCTAAGGCGCACCTCGAGGGGGAAGCCAAGCAGAAGGTCACCAAGGCGCAGGAGGCGGCGACGAAGGCCAAGCGGACCCTGACCAAGGCGATGAAGCCTTCGGCGGGTGGGGAACCGCTTCGCACCGTCAAGCCCATCGTCAACACCGACGACGCGGCTGAGAGCATTTTGGCCGGGGTCAAGTTCCCGGACTAGCCTCCACCACTCCCCTCCCGTACCGCTCCCCACGGTACACCCCTATCAGCTAGGACACTACAGTGGCTTACGATCCTACTTTCATCAACGATGCCGAAATCGCCGGCTTGCTGATGAACGTGTACGAGGGCGTCCGAGAGAAGCTCGTGCCGATCTCGACCCCCGTGCTCGCCAACATCCAGAAGGCCCGCGCAGGCGGACCTCGGAACTTCCAGTGGGGCGGCAATGGCGTCCGCTTCAACGCTCGCGTCGGACGACCGGTGGGTATGGTTGCCTCCAGCTCGGGCTACTTCCCGAACCACGCCACCGCGCTCGAAACTCAGGGCCTGCTCGACATCAAGCGGATGTACGTCACCCGCGAGGTCGACGGTCTGGCGGTCCTGGGTACGCAGTCCAAAAAGGCTGCCTACCAGAGCCTGGTGAAAAAGGTGATCGAAGAGGCCAAGGACGCCATCGAGCTCGGTATGGCCGAGATCGTCCAAGGCAACGGGACCGGCATCAAGGGTCTCATCACCGCCGTGGGCTCCACCACCTCGATCACCGTCTCCTCGCCCTACGGGGTTGCGGGTGCGGGTGAAGGTGGGTTGCACCTCGACGTCGGCATGCAGATCGCGGTCCTCGACACCTCGGGTGCCGACGCGGTCCTGGGCCGGGCGACGATCACCGTGGCCGCAAACAGCGGCGACAGCGTGGTTCTGACCCTCGGAACGGCGATTCCCGGCATGGCCTCCACCGACAAGGTGGTTGCCTGCACCGACAGCGACACCTCGTACAACGCCTACCCGAACGGTTTGATCAACATCACGAACCGGGGTAACGCCTACACCTCGCTGCACGGCATCGACGCCGCGACCGCTGGCTACTCGCGGTGGAACTCGGTTCGGCTCACCAGCGCCGACGTCATCGACGTCGAGGTTGTGAGCGAGAGCGACATCTTCGACCTGATCCACAAGATCAAGGGCCGCAGCGGTAAGGACGCCAAGTCCAAGCCCGGCGAGTTCTTGCTCGTCGGTACGGTGGGCCTGGAGAAGAAGCTCGTCGAGCAGTTCTACCCCTCGCGGAATCTGACCCCGCAGGACTTCATCGAGATCAAGGGTGGGTATAAGGCCGTCAGCATCTTCGGCCTTCCGTTCATCTCCGATCCGATGGTGCCCGCTGGGACGATCTACCTGATCCACTTGCCCTCGCTGGTGTGGGTGGACAGCAAGGATTGGGGTGAGGTTCGCTTCCAGTCCGCCCCGGCCTGGCGGTTCATCCCGGGCCAGGACGCCTTCCAGTACACCTTCGGCGCGTACCTCAACCTGGGGACCACGAACCGAGCGGCGCACGGGTCGATTGTCGGCTACACCGACGCGAACCGGTACTCGTTGGTCATCTAATCTCTTTCACGAATACCCTCTCCTGCTTCCTCTGGGGGCAGGAGGGGCCCCTCCTCAGGAGCTGAAACATGGATACCACTTTTCGTCCCCGCGAGCCCTATCGGGCAAAGTCGGAGATCGTCACGGTTACCGCGGCGATCCCCACTCTCACCGCCAACACCACGACCACGGTACACGTTCCCACCCCGGCGCGACGGAGCTTTCTCTTGTCCGCGTCGATTCAGTGCTCCACTATCCCCGCGGACGCGGATGGCGCGATTACCGCCACCGTCAAGCGATACGATGTGTCTGGGGCAGCGGCTGTGAGCATGAGCTCCGCGTTGGATTGTGAGGCCCTGGTGGCGCTCACGGCGACCCGGTTCACGATGCTCTCCGGTTCGACCCGAATCAAAGCCCGCGAGGACACGCTGCGCGTGGACTTCGTGAACGACTCGGCAGCCATCGACACCCAGTTCGCCAATGGGTTTGTGGTTCTCGAGCTGGCGTTGCTCGACTAGTTCTTCCCCTACCGGGTGGCAGGGATTTGCAAGTCCCTGTCACCTTTCCCCCCTACACCCTGAGACCATGATCCTCGACATCAACGGTACCCCTGTCGCCCCCCTGGAGATCGTCACCCGGTTGCAGCAGATCAACCCGAGGCTTGGGTTGAAGTTCGCGCAGCTCTGGGGACAGGAGTCGAGCTGGTGGGCGATCACGATGAGGTGGGCCGAGAACGACCCCCGACGCGCCTACATTCAGCGGGGGGAGCTCCCGGAGGACGAGGATCACGACATCTTTGGCTGGCTGCCGCTGGACTGTAGCGTGGACGATGCCTACGGCTATATCGTCAGCTCCTTCCGGAAGGGCGGCAAGCAGGAAACCAGGGACCTGCTCGACCGGGTCCACGAGTACAACCGGCAGCACCAGCAGCAGATCTGGAAAGAGACCACCGAGCCGGTGCTCGACGATCTTGTTCACCGTGCGGGCCAGCTCGCCGCCCCCACTGTAGGGCCGAGCGCCAAGCCCCGGAAACGCGGCAAGACCGCCAAAGAGATCCGACGTGACTAGAGACGAACTGGTGACGGAGATCCGTCGCTACGCCGAGGGGAAAGACTCGGCCCGCTGGAGCGATACGACCACGATCCTTCCGCTCCTCGACCAGGTCTTCGAGGCCGAGTGGCATGAGATCTTGCAGCACGCCCCGCACCTCCAGCTCACCCGCTCCACCATCGCCACGAACGCAAGCTCGCGGGTGATCGTGACCGGGTACAACGTTCACGTCCTCTCGATCACCTCCGCGGACGGGGAGAAGCGGTTCGCTCCCTCAAGCATCCTGGATGAGCCCCTCGAGGCCACCAGTACGCGGGCGGACGGGAGGTACAGGTTCTGGCGGGAGAATTCCTCTTCCCCAACCGAGGCCTGGTTCTTCCTCTCCCCCGCGACCCTGAGCGAGAACGTCGTCGTCACCTTCACTTCGACCCCGGCCCCCCCGTCTACGGTGGCCGGGAGCACGGACATTTCCACCATCTTCCCCGGAAGAGGAGAGTGGATACTGGTGATGGAAACGGCAGCTCTCCTGCTGGATACGGGCGGGAGCGAGAGCTCCGAGGCCACTCAGCTCCGCCGGGTTGCCGAAACCCTCCGCGCCAAGCTCCTGGATCGGTTGAGCCGCGACTCTCAGTCTCCGAAGGGCTGGCGGTTCTCGGATGTCCCTGGCCACTGGGGAGGCTAGCCGGTGTCGCGACGTCGACTCCAGGACGGCCAGCCTGGGTTTGCCGGGGGACTGAACCTCGACGCCGACGAGCTGGCGCTCACACCCAACGAGGTCCGGCAGGCCGGGAATGCGGAGCTGGATCTGTTCGGGGCCATACAGCGCAGACAGGGTACCCAGCGTACCCACACCACGACCCTCGGCGGGACGGTCAGGGCAGGCTACTCCTGGAACCTGGCCACCGGGGCAACGCAGCTCGTCATCGCGAACGGCAAGCTGTTCACCGCCACCTACGGCGCGTTCCCGATGACCTACACGGATCGCGGTCCCGCCGTCACCGCCTCCGTCTACCCCTCGATTGTGGGGTTTCGGGATGGGGGTGGGTATGCGGCCTTCATCGCGGACGGTGGGGCGCTGAACAAGTGGGACGGGACGACCCTGACCACGAACCTCGCCTCCACCCCCAATGCCACCCAGCTCGCGGTCTACAACCAGCGACTGTTCGGGATCACGGGGGACGGGGAGACGATCTACTGGAGCGGGCTGAACAACGGGGATAGCCTCGGGGTGGTGGCCAGCGGCGGCGGGAGTGCCGTGGTCCGCACCTTTTCCGACCAGCGTCTCACCGGGCTGGCGTCGATCCGCGGAGCGTTGCTGATGTGGCACGTCAGCGGCGTGAGCCGCTTCACCGGCTGGACCCAGGACGACATCAACATCGCCGCCGGGACAGAGGGCGTCACCTCGGACATCGGCAGCATCGCCCCACGCACGATCCTCGGTATGGAAACGTATGCGGTCTTTCTCTCGGAGCGTGGGATGTACCGGGTCGGGGTGTCCGGCAATCCTGAGCTCATCTCCGGCAAGGTCAACGCCATCTTCGAGAGCCTGACCGCCACCCAGCTCCAGACGGCTGTTGCCGTACACTGCCGCGCCCGACGTCAGGTCTGGGTGACCGTGAGCGGGGTGGGGACCATGGTGTACCACTACGACAACAACAGCTGGACCGGTCCCTACGACCAGGGCCACCTGACGGTGAGCGCGGCCTGGGATGCCCTGGACGCGAGCGGCCGTCCGATTGTCCTGCTCGGGGACACGAACGGGTTTGTGAAGCTGGCGGACGTGGACGGGAGCTACAAGGACGACCGGCTGCACGATGGCACCGGGGGAACCGTGTACTCCTCCACCATCCAGCTGCACCGCTACACCTTCGTTATCCCCGAGTTCGAGAAGTCCTTCCGGCACGCCACCGTGTTTGCCGAGGTGGGTGGTGGAGATCACACCATCAGCTGGAGGAGCGACTTCGCCACCGGCCAGCATGTTTTCGTGGGCGCGGGAGCCTGGGATGCCCCTGGAACGATCTGGGATGCCCCGGGCACGGTGTGGGATGGGGCTGGGGTGGTTCCGCTCCATATCCCGCTCTCCTGTACCGGCTACTACCTCGACCTCACTTTCACCTCCTCGGCTGAAGGGGGACTCCGGATTTCACGGGTTCTCTCCGAGGCCTTCCAACTCAGCCGCCGAGTCTTCTAATGGCCCTAGTCGGACAGTACCAACAGAGCTCCTTCGTGACCCCCTCGATCGGCCAGACGCCCATCGCCTCGGGGAGCGTGCGAGCGAACGACAACGCCCTCGCCGCCGTTCTCA
>Ga0194131_10009087_pt1 | contig 12684 bp, 12 predicted proteins | sample TA2KigO120mmetaG_FD_148631 | JGI IMG/M metagenome (GOLD analysis project Ga0194131, IMG submission 148631) | Freshwater microbial communities from Lake Tanganyika, Tanzania - TA2015053 Kigoma Offshore 120m | ecosystem: Environmental > Aquatic > Freshwater > Lake | place: Tanzania: Lake... | reverse complement strand
CTCCATCTCGAGCATGCACTCGCCCATCGTCACCAGCAATGCCAGTTCGACAAAGCCCGGGCGGCTCTCGCCGCTCTTGCCGCGCAGCACGGCCGCGTTCACCCGCAGCACGCTCGCCACGCGGGCAAATCCATGCCGCTCGCCGAGCTTGGCTGCCTCCTTCCAAAACTCCTCTGGCAGCCGCCGTGCCCGCCCCCTGCCCTGCTGGCTTCGCCACTGCTCCAGCCTCAGCCCCAACTCACTCAGCTCTCGCGGTATCTCCACTGATAGCCTCCTTCGCTCTCAAAGGTATCAGGAGATCTCCACCCTGTCACGCATCCTTGCCGAAAACACACACAGATTTCGGGACTGATGATGCCGGTGCTGATGCTGTTCAGAGAGGTGGGGCGGGACATGTCGCGTTGGCCGACCGCTGCTCACTTCGTCTCCTGGCTGGGGTTGTGCCCGGACAACGACATCAGTGGCGGACGCGTGTTGTGGCGGGGAGTGAGACGGACCAAGAACCGGGCAGGAGCCTTGGCCAGGACCAGATTCTTCCAGCTGACGCCAGTGAGCGAGGATGAGCCGGTGGTGTCAGCGATTTGCTGTCGAAGCAGAGTCACCAGATCGAGACAAGAGGGGCGGCTGGCAGTGCGCCGCCATTTTGGTAGAGCTGGAAAGTCGACCGAACGTGTGTCGCCGAACACTTGAATGCTGGCCAGGAGCAAGGCGCTGTAGGCAGCCACCAGCATGGCGGGCTGACGCGGAACCGAATGCGGATTGCGCAACTGGGCTTGTCCAATTCCGAGAGTGTCTTTGATCTCGCGATGGTTCACCTCGATCTGCCAACGATCGAAGTAGGCCTGAAACAGCACGGCGGCGGGCGATTTCAGGTCGCTGGTGAGCAGAAAAGCCGGATCGCCTAGTACTTGCGCTTGCCCTTGCCACTGCTGTACGGAACCGGGGCCACCACCAGCAGACGCAGGGGACGTTTGCCCGCGCCGCTCCGCCAGTAGACCGGGGTGACCTCCTTGTAACGGACATCGCGCCACTTCCCGCCGTGGAAGATGCGGGGATAGCTCAAAGATTCTTGAAAAAGCGGACACAGAAACCGTAACCGCTTGATTCCGCTACTCTCCTCGCTAATCATCTCCACCGCCTGCTGCAAGTCCTGGAGCGAGGGCTCGCAGTAGCGCCGCGTGGTCTCCAGGCTCTCGTGCCCTGCCAGCGCCGCGATCTTCTCCAGACTCACACCAGCGTTGATCAGGTTCTTGCAAAAACTGTGGCGAAGCGAATGGGGTGTGGCGTCCTTGAGTTTCGCCGCGCTGGCATAGCGGCTGAACAAGGCTTGCAGACCGCGTGGCGTGAGCGGCCCGCGCTGACCCATGAACACGGGCACCGCTTTGCCCGCGTGTTCACCGTAGCTCATCGCGAGCAGAGCTTGGCGGGCATCTTTGTTCAACGGAATCTGGCGGCGTTTGCTGCCTTTCCCCTTGCGTACGGTCAACGTGCCCTGGCGATCGCTGAGCCGGATGTCCTTCCAAGCCAAAGCACACAGTTCCGCTACGCGTAGCCCCGCGTTCAGCATGAGCTTGACCGCTGCCACGTCCCGCACCACGCCATCGTGCTCGACAGCACGCAACAGCCGGTTTTGTTCGCGGCGATCGAGCCAACGCGGGCCGCGGCGGGCTTCGCGCACCGTCTTGGGCACCCGTAATCCGTGCCCGGCTCGCAGCAGTCGCACATCGACCGCCCAGTTCAGAAAACTCTTCAGGCTCGCCAATCTCCGATTGATGGTGGCTGGCTTCAGGTCCTGGCTGGTGAGCCATCGCTTGTACTCGCGCAGATCGGTGGGCGTGATCTTGGCGGGAGTGAACGGACCGCCGGTCTGCTCCTTGAACCAGGCGGCCAAGCTCTCCAGGTCACTACGATAGACCCGGACCGTGAGCGGGCTCCGTTCGGCCCGCTCGAGAAAGCGGCAGAAGCGGTCCACGACGGAGACCGTCCTTCTTATACGCTCAGTTTTTCCAGGGATAAACCGCTGCTCCAGCCAACATTATACGCTGAGTTTGCACTCGACTGAACGTATAATCCCATTTATCCGCTCAGTCCTCCCCACCGTCTTCCGGCGCCAGTTCTTCGAGCTCGGTCAGCGTTTCCTGGATCGCTTCCAGGGCGTCGCCGAATTCCATCACCTCCCCGGCCAACTCGCCCGCCAGCTCCCAGATCGCTTCGGAACGCGAGGTGCGCGAGTTCACATCCCCGTTGACGATCCGGTGCGCCATGAGGTGCAGATCGAGCAGATCCTGCCGCAGGCCGTCGGCCTCGCTGATCCGGGACCGGATGCGATCGATCCTGTCGGCGGCATCCAGCAGCCGCCGCGTGTCGAACCTGTTCCGCAGCCGCTCCAGTGCCTTGGCATCCACCTGGCCATATGGCGTCTCCACCGTCTTCTTCATGCGCTTCCTGCCTCCGCGAATGGCAACGTCTGTTGAACGGCTTGGCCCGGACCCTTGCGCGCCAGCGTCAGAGAGGGCTCGATCGGTCCGGGCCGCAAGTCGGTGTGAATCGTGTAGTCGCCGAATCGCTTGATGTGGCGCGTCACGTAGGGACTCAGGTAGCCCAAGTCCGCCTTTTCCACCGGATACCCCTGGCGCACCAGCTCACCGATGGCGCGCGTAATTTCCACCACGTTCCAGTGGATCAACGAAGCCGCGAGCAATCCGAGGTACCGGATGCGCTTCTGCTGTTCGTCCGGGTCGTTCTCCTGGATCACGCCCTCCGCGCCGAACTCCAGCCACTTGGTCAACTCATCGTAGCCCTCGACGCTGTTGGTTCCCGCCGTCACGCCGCTGCGCAACGACAAATCCGAGATCCATCGCAACAGGTAGATCGTACGCTGCACCCGGCCCACTTCCTGCGCCACCAAGTACAGGCGATTCTTCCGGCTGTAGTGGCTCAGCTTGCGGAGCAGCGTGGCCGACGAAATGCGGCCCGTGTACATGGACAGCGCCACTTGCATCAGGTCCTGCCAGTGCGTCTCGATCAGTTCCCAGTCGGCCTCACCCTTGAACAAACGATCGATGTGCTCATACTGCGCGCTCTTGTCCGGCCGCAGGAAATTCAGGTCCTTCCAGTTCCGGATGCGCGGCATCAGCTTGATGCCCAGCAGATAGGTGAAGGCGAAGACCGGTGTCGACTGCCCTTGCGTATCGGCGAAGACGGTGTCCGGCTGAATCTTCGACTTGTTCTTCGAGAGCGCCTCGATGATGTAGATCGCCTCCCAGACTCCCGGCGGAATGAAGTGCATGAACAGGGCGATGTACAAATCACTGACGACCTGGAAAGCGACCGCCCCCTTCAGCCGGTAGCGGAAATGGAAATCGGCCAGCAGGTTCTGTTCGGACAGCTCGAACAGACTACCGTCGAAAGCCGCCGTCTTGCCGCTTCCCCAACACCGCGGCAATTCGAACTGATGATAGGCGTCCAGGATGTCACGGTAGGCAGCGTCGAGCTTGTCGGCGGTGATGTGCCGCCGGTTGATCAGCGCCAACGTCTGCGCGGTGACCAAGCCTCGCATGTGACGGGCGCCCTGCGTCACACCCATGCCGGAACCCATCACGAACGCCGTCGCGCAGTAGCGCTCCTCCAGATTGTCCAGCTTGGCGTCCAGGCCGGACAGCGGACCGAAATGGCGCGTGAAGTGTGTCGCGGAATTGACGAGCCACAACACGTCGAGCAGGCTGCGCTCGGGCAGGAATGTTTGAATCGCTGCCTCCAACTCCGTCGCCGTGGCCGGGGGCTTCTTCGCTGATGGCCGCTTCAGAACCGGCTCGCCGTCATCACCGATCGTCAGCGCCGTGTTGTCCGGAAACGACGCATCGACGGTCGCCGCCGTCTCCCGCAGCTCGGTTCGAAGTTGTTGGACGAACTCCTTGGCCGTGCGCGGCAACCCGAGCTTGGCACAGTAGCCATCCAATAGAGGTTCACATTGATCCCAGGGCAAGAGCTGTTTGCGATAGTCGGCGTACTGTTCCGACCCGATGACGGCCACGTCGCAGGTTTTCAGTGCCAGCGCCAAGTGGGTAAACACGCAGATCTCCAGGTTCCGCCGGTGCACTTCCCGGCGGCCATCCCGTTCGCGCAGCACCAGTTTCAGCCAGCGGCTGTCGCTGGTGAAGCTCAGATCGATCTCCCCGGCTGGCGCCCAACCAGCGCGCGTTTCCTGATTGGCGCGAACTACGGCCAATGCATTCAGCAGCGAGCGATCCTGCGTGGTCGACACCAACTGCAGCGCGCCCGCGAGCCGGAACAATAGATACCGGTATCGTTTGTAGGGCGGCATCAGCAACGGAAAGTAGTTGTTGTTGCTCCAGGCTTGAACGGCCACGCAGTCGGCATCCAACCGGTCGATCCCGCCACGCTCGGCGAAAACACTCTCGATCAGCCGGATCTTCTCAGCGGCGGGCTCTTGCGTGCGAACCGCTTCGATCACCCCGGCCAAGGCGACTGCCATGTTCTCGGTCTTGTCGCGCTGCCGGGATTGGATCTCCAACAGCCGCTCGCGCGCCTGTTTGTGGATCCGACCCATGCGCTTGACGAACATCTCGGCGGCATCGTCGCGGGTCCGGATGCGCATGCGATGAATCAGACACAATAGCAGCGTGTACCGTTTGGGCGGCTGTACCTCGCGCAGCTCACCGGCATGCAGCGCTTTGGCTTCGGTGGCGAAGTGCTGAAGCAGTGCCGGAGGAAGGTCGCTCAGCGGACCGTCCACTTCGCCGAGCGAGTCGAGCCAGGTCAGGTGCCTCAGAAGCTCATCCAGATGTGTCAGCGACGGCTTCTTCGGAGATGCTTTGATCTCCTGGAACAAGGTGTGACGCTGAACGACCTCGGTGGTCTGAATCAGCCCGTCCAGGCGGGCGCGATCCTCCGTGCTGAGCCGGGCCATCACACGCGCGAAGATCCCGCGGTGAACGACGAGCCGCACTCGTGTGACCATCCGATCCAGCGTGGCAAATGTCGGAAGTTCGCATTGTTGAAGACGCAGTTGCTCAATGGCGACGTTGATGAGATCGGCTGGGTTGTCCATCACAAGCGCCGCGTCGTGGACGGCGCGGACCGCGATCTTGCGTGCTTCGCGGCTATGGCGCGGCTTCAACCGAAGGTATTCGCGCAGTGCGGTTTGGTGGCGGCGAAGAGTCCTCTCCTGGTCATAGTCCGGCATCAGGTCCGGCGCCAAGCGCAGGCACACACGCACATGTTTGACGACCGACGCTGGTACGTCGGCGAGTAGCGGAAAATAGCCGAGGTGTTGAAGTCCCTTCAGTAGCAGGACGACACCGAACAGGTGCTCGTTGCCGCGCACCAGCGACCGGCAAAAGGCGGCCTCTTCATCGGTGGGAGTGAAGGAGTCTTGCAACTCCCGCGCCGTCGGCTCATGGCGAAAACGGGGATAAGCGGTCCGTTCAATCGAGGCCACAGGACCTCCTGGCGGAAGGAATCTGGGGGAGGATTTTCAGTCTACCGTACCGCTCCGATCGGTCCCACCTCGGCCTATGTCCGTTTTTTAAAGAATCTTTGTGCTACTCCCACCTTCGTTCGAGGGTGTTGGCGAATTGAGATTGCAAACGCATCAAAGTGAAATCCGGCGTCCCCTGGTACCGTTGGGCTGAACGTCTATCAGGTTGGCCGGTAAAAGCATCTCTTTTCAATGAGATGGCGGCTGGCAGGGACAGCCGGAAGACGAAGGGTTCGAGAGCAGATTAACGCCTGAGTGAGGATTTCGTCCGAATCGTTCTCACGGGTGATTCCCACCCAAGATGATCGGACTGATGATTGCGCCCTGCGGGCGCGATGATGCCGCTCTCCTCGACTCCTGTTCAGAAAACTACGTTTTCCGATGATCGATGACATAGCATAAGCTGGTTTCATGAAGGCCAGGACTTGTTGCCTGCTGCTCGCTGTTTCGATGGGGGCGCACGCGGATTTGCGAGAGGGCTTTGCCAGTGTTCCAGGCGCGCGAATCTTCTACGTGGACTCCGGTGGGAGCGGGTTCCCCGTGGTGTTCCTTCATGCGGCTACGGGTAGTGTGCCGATATGGCAGCACCAGGCCAGAGCGGTGACGGAAGCGGGATTACGCTTCATCGCGTACGACAGGCGAGGGTATGGGCGAACGCGTCTGGAGCCGGGCGGCCCGCAGCCAGGCGCTGCGGTCGACGACCTTGCGGCCCTACTGGATCACCTGCGCATCGACGCGGCCTACCTGGTGGGCACGGCTGCCGGAGGCGGCATCGCGATGGACTTTGCTTTGTCGTATCCCAAACGCACGCGCCGGCTGGTAATCGCCTGTTCGCTCGGGGGAGCCATCGACGACGAACATCGCCGACTCGGCGAGTGGCTGCGGCCGCCGGCATTCGGTGCGCTACCAGAACAGTTGAAAGAGTTAGGTCCGGAGTATCGCGTCGCGAATCGAGCCGGAGCCGAGCGGTGGATGGAGATCGCGCGGGTTGCACACGCACCGGAACCGCATCGCGTGGTGCAGTCTCCCAGGACTAGCGTGACGCTGGCCGCCGTTTCCGGCATTCGGGTTCCGGTGCTTGGAATCGCCGGCGGCGCGGACCTATACTCGCCACCATCCTTGATGCGTCGCTTTGTAGAACGGATCGGCGGCGCCCGCCTGGTTACCCTACCTGACTCTGGCCACTCGGCTCACTGGGAGCAGCCGGAGGCCTTCAACCGTCTGGTTCTGGAGTTCCTAATGGAGCGTAATTGAGCTGCGGATGGGAACGGGCCGCACGGCACGGGACAGGAGTAGAGCCTGTTTGACTCGCCCTGGGACACTGCCAGCACGCGTCACAGCGTGTGGCGTGGCGGCTGCAGTTCTGCACCGAGGTGTTCAATCCGGCACAGTCCAAATCCGGCACCCTCGCTCCAGACCTCTTCCGCCGGGAAGTCTGTCGCAGAAAACCACTTGAGGTCGGCGTGAAGCCATTGCGTCACTGTTGAGAGTTCCGTATCACCAGAAGAAAACGACGCCGAGTCCTCCTCTTCGCGGTCGCGCGCACGCAACGCGCCGGAGCGCCGGGATAGACCGACATGTTGGAGGGGATGAAAGAGCCCTACAGGAAGGAGTAGTGATCTATCCCGACCTCGAGCGCGAGCGTTTCGCCTGGGGCCAGCTTCGACGTCGCGCAGTGTGTTTCAGCGGAGGATACGGAAGCCGGTGTTGAAGAGCCGGAAGATGCGGGGAAGGTTGCCAAAGTCGAATTGCGGCATGACGATGCCGCCGCGGCTGTTGCGCTCGTCGTAGTCGGACTGGCCACCCATGGAGAGGATCGGGTCGATTCTCTTCACAAGGGCCGGCTGTCCGGCGGCGTCGCGCAGGAGGCTGCCGCGGGAGATATCATCGAACTCGAAGATCACGGTTCCGCGATGATCTTCGCCGGGACGGCCTGGCTTTTCGGGGCAGACCAACAGGAACAGGCGGCCGTTTTCAACAGCAAGGCTCGAGCCGGTAAAGAAATCGCCGCCGAAGCCGGCAGCCTCCTCAGACCGCAACAGGGTGCCGGCATATCGCCAATTGCCGCCGTGATCGGCGCTCGCCAGCAGGAGAATATCGTGCTTATCGTGCTTATCGTGCTTATTGGGTTCTCGCTCAGGATTGCGGGCGGCCTGCAGGCTGAGATACAAGACGCCCTCATGGAAGAGCGAACCGGGCTCCGACAGCGCGATATAGGATTGCAGTTCCGGGTGCAGGTCGCCGATTTTGAACTGCGTCTGGAACGGAGGGAGCGGAAAAAGGCCTGCGCCGATCAACGCGGTTTCCTCCGACCAAGGACCTTCCGGCGACCGCGCATGGCGGGTGGCGATCCAACCAAACATGAACAGCCGGTCAGCGGGCCCGCGGGGGGCCTTACGCGCGATGTATCGATGCCAGAACAGCTTCCACTCGCGGCCGGCATCTTCCGGATCGTGGACCAGCGTGGGGACCTCATGCCACCACGTACCGTTGACCTCGGCGCCTCCGGGGAAGCGGGCAGAGGCGGGCGCGGAACGATTCACGTCGGCGACGCGCGTCCAGGTGAGTCCCTGGTCGGTGGAGCGTGCGATTCTTGTCTGGACCGTGTCCGGGGGCCAGCCGGTCACGGCGGAGTAGGCAAGCCATCCCGTGCCGTCGGGGGCGTACTCGAGAGAGGGATCGTAGTTGCCGGTTTCCGCGTCGTCACCCTCGATGATGAGCTCGGGAAATTCGGCGGTGTTAGCCCGGCCGGCCTGGCCGCACGAGACGGCACAGCAGGCAAATGCGAGCAAGGCTAGCGCGGTCAGCGCACGTTCACGGAACGAAAGAATCGCCATGCGACCTCCACTCCTTCCACATCATGACATTCGGAACCAAGGATACGACGGGCTGGCCTTCGCATGATGCTGGATCCGATTCCGTCCTCCGCCCGTACCATCGGGTATGACACTCCGCGAATCGAGAGAGAAAACGGTGCTCGCCCACGTGGCGGCTGAGAACAACCATGACGTCCAAGGGACGCTCAACTCCTTCCACGACCCTGGCTACACGGTGGTCCCGTTCGGTCCAGGCGGAACCGTGCGTGGTGCGGAGGGCGTGGGAGCCTTGCTCGGCGGGCTCTTCGCCGGGTTCCCCGACTTCCGCGCCGAAATTCAGGCGCTGCACCACACGGACTCCGCCGTGGTTGCTGAGGTCCTCATGACCGGGACACACCAGGGTCCTTGGGCAGGCCTCCCGGCCACCGGCAAACCGATCCACGTGCCCACCTGCTGCATCTTCGAGTTCGACGGCGACAAGCTGATGAACGAGAAGGTCTACTTCGACAACGCGACCATGATGGCTCAGTTGGGAGCGTAGGAAGTCCGCCCCGTCTGGGCAACGCCCACACTGTTCACGATCTCCGTCTGGACTCCGCCCACCAGTTGCGCGTCACCCGCTACCGGGAACGATGCGCGGACCACGAACATCCCGCCCATCCGGCTCGACTGAAAGTGCCGTTCGAACGCTTCGCTCAACTGCACCCGGATCGGCTCGGGAGTCAGCGGCTGGCCGTCCCGGTTGAAAAACTGGAACCGCGCCTCGAGTACCGATCGCGTGTTGTCGAATCCGGTAAGGTCCAGGTCGACGCCGGTCGGCGACCGGACCAGACGTGTACCCGTGATCCGCACCGGTTCCGCCGCGATCGCCACATCCGCCGAGACTAACTGACGCCCGGCCTCCATGCGCACCCCGAGCCGGCCCGCCGTCGTCCCTGTCTGGATCACGACGTCTTTGCGCACATCTCCCGGGGCGACCGCCAGTTGCAGGGTCCGCGAACCCGACGCCGGAAACAGAATCCCCTGATCGTCCGGGGCACCTGCCGCGGCCGGCTCAAACACCAGTCGCAGGGTCACAGTGCCTGCCACCCGCACCGGACTCTGGAACGTCAGTCCTGCGGTGATCTGCTGTCCGGACGCTGCCGGCGCGACGGCCATCGCCGCGGGGGGAACTGGCGGATCCGTGCCCAGCCCCTGCAGCCTCAACGAGCGTGCATCGAGTTCGAGAGTCCCGGAAAACACCCCCGGGCGGACTGGAGCGAATCGCACCTCGACCTCCTTTTGGTCCCCCGCCCCAATCGCAAGCGGTCCGGATGGAGCCTCGAACGGCGGACTTGCGCGGATCACCTGCACCGTCATCGCATTGCTCCCATCGTTCCGCAGAACGAACCTCCGCACCGAACTGGACCCTGACTCGACGGCGCCGAAATCTACTGGCTGATCGGGATCGAGCGTCCCGCCGGACAAGCTCACGGCGAGCCCCGCCGGTGAATTTCCGCGCACGATCAGAACGAGGTCGTTAATCGTCAGCGTCGCGCTATAGGAACCAAACGCAGGCGGCTGGAACCGGATCCGGAAGTCGATGTTCGCGCCGGGCGTTAAGAGTTGCACTCCGGTTGGAGTCCCGATCAATGAGAATCCAGTCCCCGCAAGCCGGATGGGCTGGACCGTGACGGTCGCTTGTCCGGTGTTCCGGATCCGCATCCGTGTGTCCAGGAAATCGCGGGCCGCGGCGGTGCCCGCGTCCACAAACGAGCCCTCGACCGCGGATTCCACGCCTCGTGCGTCCACGATATACAGGGTTAGCGGACGTACATCCACCGCTCTCGGCAGCCTCCACACATCACCCTCCGGGCTGACGGCGAAGTCTCCTTCTTCGGTCGAAATGTGCCGCAAGTCCGCGCTGTTCCACTCGTATTCGCAGCCCTTTCCACCTGGAACGAAGTTTCCTGCAACACCCCAAATGCGGATTCCATTCACACACCCGAGAGTGGGGATCTCGGGTGTGAGCTGGGCGTGCGCGACGGCCGCGGTTAAGCACAGCAGAATCAGTCTCATGGCTGCCTCACCGTGATCGTCGGAACGCCGACTTGCACCGACGGCGTTGCAACCGGATTCGCCCTCGCCGCCACCGCCCCGCCACGTGAAAAGGCGGCCACCCCGGCCGCTGCGCCTCCGGCGGCCACCGCGACCCACCTCCATTTGATCCCCCGGCCCCGGGCGGCCTTGGTTCCACCCCCTTCGGAAATGTAGACGTTGATCACAGTCCCGGCCCGCGCCTCTTGTTTTGCGGCAGTCACGCGGACCCGGACGGAGCCCGGAAACCGTCCCCACTCGATGCCATGGGCGGAGGCGCGCCCGTCCGGCTTGGTCACCACGACCTCAGTTTTCATGCCGGTCCGGAACGCCCCCGTCGTGTCCTGGTCCGGCAGGCGGAAACTGACCGCCGCTCCTGCTACGGGACGGCCGGTTTCATCGGTCACTTGTACGACGAGAGGACGGGACGGCCGGGATCCGGCCTGAAATATGGCACCCTCGCCCTCAATCACTTGCAGTTGTAGTATGGCGGAATCAGGCGCCGCCGTCAGCCGCGCTCCCAACAACGTGAGAGCCGCAGCGGTGGTTTGCCACCGCATATGGGGTTATTGATGGGTTCAGCTTTTCCAGCGAAGCAGCACGGTGGTGATATTGTCAGGACCACCAGCGTTTCGAGCTGCCTCTATTAGATATTTGCAGATTTGCTCCAAAGTATCAGCTTTTTTTAAGTTGTTCGCGATGTTTTTTTGATCCACCACGCCGTGGAGCCCGTCCGAACACAACAAAAGGAACAGCCCTTCGGCCGGCTGGACCGCGTAGCTGTGCACTCTGAGGGGACTCTCGACACCAATCGCCATGGTCAACACGTGGCGCATCGGGTGTGTCTTCAGCCGTTCCTCATCCAGCCCCAGCTTGCGGCCGATCTCGTTCGACCATGTCTGATCGTCGGTGATCGGGACCAGCTCCCCGCGCAGGAAAGAATACGCGCGGCTGTCGCCCACCGAGCACACGGCGATCCTGTCGCCACAGTCGAGCGCGCCCACCAGCGTCGTACCCATCCCGTTCAAAGTAAAGTCTGTTGACGCCTTTGCCAACACCTGGCGGTTGGCTTCCTGGAAGGCACCGGCGAGCACGTCCGTGGTCCGCTTGGGGGCCTCGCGCACAAAGCTTGCCGCGGTCTCCACCGCGATCTGGGAAGCAAGCTCGCCCGCTTGCTGTCCTCCCATTCCATCGGCGAGTAGATAGAGCCCGGCTGCCGGGTCGATGAGGAAACAGTCCTCATTGTTCTTTCGGACGCAGCCAGGGTCCGTCAGGCCGAACGCCTCGATCATGTACTCTCGGATTATACCGTGCATTCATCCAACCGGGGAGACGCTCGCCTGAAAATTAAGCTTCTTAACGAACTGCTGGAAATCTGCCGGCTGGACCCGGATGCACCGGTACCGGTATGGACTCACGCCAGTTCGGGATTCGTTTCGATTACACGGACCGCAGATGAGCTCTCGATCGTGCTCCCCGCTGGATCCGCGCCCGCCGGTGTCCGGTGCGAAGGCGGCTGGCGCGTGTTCAAGCTCCAAGGTCCGTTCGACTTTGCGCTCGCTGGCATTCTCGCATCCGTGCTCGGCCCCTTGGCAGCGGCGGGCATCCCGATTCTCGCGATCTCCACGTTCGACACCGACTATGTGCTCGTAAAGGAAGAGAACGCCGGAGCCGCCGCGCGGGCGCTGGAAGCAGCCGGACACGAGCTGTGTTGAACTGGGTTGCATGTACAATCCGGCTCACTTTGCCGAGACCCGGCCCGGCTTTCCGGGCGAATCGATCGCGCGCTATCCTTTGGCGACCCTAATCACCACCGGCCAAGGTGGGCTCGACGCGAACCACATTCCGATGATCTGGGTGCCCGGCGGCGAACACGGAATTCTGCGAGGCCACGTGGCGCGGGCGAATCCGGTGTGGAAGGATGCCTCGACCGAAGCATTGGCTGTCTTCCACGGACCACAGCACTACATCAGCCCGTCCTGGTATCCGTCGAAGCGCGAACACGGCAAGGTGGTCCCCACATGGAACTACGCGGTGGTTCACGCCCACGGGACGGTCCGCTTCCCGGAAGATCCGGACTGGCTGCTCGCGACGGTGACGGCACTGACCGACGCGGCCGAGCGGATCAACCCCGATCCGTGGCGCGTGACCGACGCCCCCCAAGACTACATCGCCGGACTGCTGCGGGCCATCGCCGGCGTCGAGCTTACGATCACGCGGATCGAAGCCAAATGGAAAGCGAGCCAAAACCGCTCGCCGGCGGACCGCGAAGGCGTCGCTGCCGCGCTCCGC
>Ga0194131_10009083_pt1 | contig 12689 bp, 10 predicted proteins | sample TA2KigO120mmetaG_FD_148631 | JGI IMG/M metagenome (GOLD analysis project Ga0194131, IMG submission 148631) | Freshwater microbial communities from Lake Tanganyika, Tanzania - TA2015053 Kigoma Offshore 120m | ecosystem: Environmental > Aquatic > Freshwater > Lake | place: Tanzania: Lake... | reverse complement strand
CCAAATAAGACGAGATGGAGTTCGTCTTTGGGATATTTCCGTATAATCAACTCGGACAGGGCCAGCGCCACTCGTTTGGCCGGCGAAATCCGATCTTCGCCGTAGAGGATCATACTGTGGCTGATATCCAACAGCATGACGGTTGCACAGGACGTGTTGTGCTCGACTTCGTAAACTTCGAAGTCCTCTTCCTTGAGATGCATATCGAAACCGTCCCGGCGGATGGCATTTCCTATGGTCAGTGTAAAGTCGATATTGGCAGCCTGATCGCCAAAACGATAAGGGCGGGTTTCGCTGAGCCTTTCCACGCCTTCGCCGTGGAAAGGGGTTTCATGACTTCCGCCCAGTCCTTTCTTGAGCGAGGTAAAGATCTGTTTGAGCGAGTCTTCCCGAATCCGGCGTCCGCCCTTTTCCGTTAGCTTAAAGGCCGTTTCTTCACGTTTTATATAGCCCTGTTTTTCGAGTTCCTTTACAAACTCCTCATAGCCCAGTTCTTCGTCAAACAGCCCGTTTCTCCGGTCGATGTACTGCATCCACTTGAGCGCCTCATCCACGTCGCCGTTGGTGTAGATAAGCAGTTGACTCAATAGCCGGAACAGTTCTTCGAGTCTTTCCTGAAGCGTTTTTTCTTCCGGAAGGTATCGGGTATACTGAAATTCGAACATGGCCGTTTCCTTGACAAGGCGGAAAACCTTTACCGTATTTTGAGCGTGGAAAGCCCGATGAGTGCCAGAATACCGGCAATGATCCAAAACCGGATGACCACTTTGGTCTCAGCCAGACCACTGTATATAAAGGTGTGGTGTATGGGAGCCTTATAGAAGATACGGCGTCCGAGCCAATTGATACCAATTTTTTCCTGAATCAGCACGGAAAAAGCCTCGACTACGAAAATACCGCCTACGATAAGAAAAAGAAACTCTTGTTTGAGCAATACGGCCAATGTACCCACCACTCCCCCCAGCGTCATCGAGCCTACGTCGCCCATAAACACCTGTGCCGGATAGGCGTTGTACCAGAGAAACCCCAGACACGCACCGAATATGCCTGCGCAGACTACAGCCAGTTCACCGCTATCGGGGAGAAAGAAGAACTGAAGATAGTTCGAGTAGATCGCATTGCCGATCACATAGGCAAATACGCCGTATACGGCGATGGAAAAGGCCACGGGGACGATACACAACCCGTCCAGTCCGTCGGCGAAATTGACGGCATTGGTAATGGCTACCACGACAAACATGATAAAGGGAACATACCACCACCCGAGATCGAGCACGGGGGTTTTGAAAAACGGAAGATAAAGCTGAGAAGCGACCGAAGCGGGGACGGGTGAAAGGTCCGGCAATAAGAAGACGACACCCAGCGTTGCGCCGAAAAGCATCTGGAAAAACAGTTTTACCGGTTGTGAAAGCCCATGATCGCTTCCTCCGTATTTGACCTTGCGCCAGTCGTCTACGGTTCCCACTACGGCAAATAGGACAAGGGCGAAAAAAAATATCGCGGTAAAACGGTTGGCAAGATCGCACCAGAGAAAAGCGCTGGCGAAGACAGCCATGATGATCATAAGCCCACCCATGACCGGTGTGCCGGCTTTGGAGGCTGACGACATGCCTTCATAGGTTCTCGGGTTGTCTCGTATGCCTTTTAGATAGAGCGTCCGGATAAAGCGCTCGCCGAGAAACAGGGATATGCCAAAGCCTGTAAGCGCCGCACAGATGGCGCGAAAGCTCAGGTACTGAAACAGCCTCAGAAACGAAAGCGTGTCTACGGTGTCGTACAGATAGGAGGTGAGATGGTAGAGCATAGGATAAAGAAGTGAGAAAGGTGAAGTTTGAAAACCACAAAGGGCGCGTCTATCCTACGAGACCGGAGAGGCCGAGCCTTTTTGGCGGATCAGTGTTTCCAGATCGCTCAGGGTCCGCTTGATCGGAAAAAACGGTTCGAAATGGTTGCAGGTGATCATCATCCGGTGGATGTCTTCACGAAGCGATACGAGATCGGGTATCCGGTTTCGGCGGACAAGGTCGGTCAGCGCCTGAATCACGGCGTCACGCAAGAGCCAGTTGGGATGAAGATAGAATTTTCTGAGATCGTCCATATACGAAATGTCGCCGATTTTTCCGGAAGTCTTGATGGCCTCTACGGATACTTCGAGCGCCGGATCGGCGATCAAGACGCGGATATTTTTCACCATTTCTTCATCCTGCCCGATACGGTCTGCAAATGCGGCTATCGTACGGGCCGATGCGGTACGGACTTCGAAGTATGGATCCTTGAGGGTCTCCAACAAAACCTGTCGCACTTCCGGACTGTATTGATCGAGCTGTCGCAGGGTATGGACCGCGTTGCGGCGGATAAACCCCACTTGGCGATAGTCGCCGCCAAACAGTCGTTGAAGCCGAGACGTCGGGGTTTTGTCGCGTAGCAATCCGAGTATAAAAGCCAGACGGTCGGTATAGCCGAGCAACCCGGCCAATTTGACCCCCTCGTTACGGATAGTCCATGTTTCGTTTTTAAGATAGCCGTCTACCCGATATTTGAGATAATCTTCGCCGACAAGCCGTATAAACGCTTCGTCTTTTTTCTTGCTAAACCGCTGAACAAGGCGAAAGGGGGATAGTTGTGCGATAGTCGCATGGCGTCCTTCCGGGGCGTCGGCGAGAGGACCGGAATCTGATACATCGGGGGGTAGGTCCTGTTGCAGACGGTCGATCTCCTCAGCGATCCGGGTCGCTCCGTTTCGGTCGAAAAGCGCCGTTGCACGGGTGGACATCGATGCCCTGCGGTCCGGATGATCCAGAATATCGAAGATGCGCGCTGCCAGTCGGATGCCATCGACGGTGCTTACGATCCGATCATCGATGATGGCCGTTTCTTCGTAGACGACCAAACCCGCCCCACCGTTTTCGAGGGTGCGGGCGTTGAGGGCTTGATGGTCGCCCGGTGCGTAAGGGAGCGGGATCAGTATCGAGGGAAGTCCGCAGGCGCAAATCTCGGTGACGGTAGCCGCCCCCGCACGTCCGATCACGATGTCGCTTGCGGCGTAGAAACGCTCAATCTCATGCGCATAACCATACAGATGGTATCGAGACAGACACTCCTGCGACAACGAAAGCGGTTCCATTCGAGTGCGCGTATCCATCTCTGCGTCGTATTCGGCATTTTTTGTCTGACCCGTCACATGGATGACCCGTACGTTCGGGGATGCCAATAGCGTGGGAAGGGCATCCACTACGGCTCGGTTGATCGATCGTGCGCCTTGCGATCCGCCAAAGACGAACACCACACGGTCCGTGTCCGGAATGCCCAGCTCCGCCCTTGCCACCGCACGGGCCACGGCCCCGATCTCGCGTCTTACTGGATACCCTACGCGGACGGCTTTGCCAGATGGGAAAAAGGTAAGACTTTCCGCAAAAGATACACCGACTCGGTCTGCGATATAACCGGCCAGCCGGTTGGCTTTTCCGGGTACCACATTTTGTTCATGGACAAAACACCGCGCTGAAGAAAGCCGTAGCCGTCTAAGCAGCCAAAGCGCTAGCAACACCGGACTGCTCGCATATCCCCCTGTTGCCACAACCATATCCGGGCGTATGCGCAACAGGAGCAACAGGCTTTCCAGAACACCTATACCGGTACGGAGCATAAATTGGAGCATAGGGAGGAGACTGAAGTGCCAAGGCATGCTTTGGGCGGAAATCAGATGGATAGGGTAGCCCCGGCGAGGTACAAGCGTCGCCTCGATCCGTCCGCGCGCGCCGATGTATACGATCTGCGCATTTGGGTTTCCGGCGCGAATCTCGTCGGCGATGGAAAGCCCGGGATAAACGTGTCCACCGGTTCCACCTCCGGTAAAGATGTAGGTGAACGCGGGACGGTCTCCTCTCGAAACGGGGGCATCCGGCACAGAAACCGGAGTGGGTTGGAGGACAACGTCGGTCATGTTTCAGTTCCAGCCCTTCACAAAATCGTTTATCCCGAAGTCCGACGGCATGTCGTCGGGGTGGTAGGCGGACGAGGTTCCCTGAAAACCGGGCGCGCTACGTATATCGGGAAATTGAAGTCGTTTGTCGAGCGTGCTGAAGCGTTGCCGCAGATCGTGTACTTCCTGGGTGGTAAACCTTCTGCCGAGATACGCGATATCACGCCCGATACCCCATAGACTCGATGCCGGTGCGGGCGTATGTTTGAGGAGATAGAGGCGATCGGCAAGTTTGGAGAGCATGACAAGACTCACCATCGCGCCGTGCGGGGAAGTATGAAGCCGGCGAAAGGCGGTATCAAAAGCGTCGTGATTCCGGTCTATCACCGTCTTGAAAACATCCCCGAATCGGTCCATCTCGTCCAGATACAACTTATCCCATGTTTCGAACAGCGATCGCGTTTCCGAGGTCAAATGATGATAAAACCCCGGTTCCCAATGTCTCCAGTGTACGTTGGGCATGGCGTGGTAGCCAAAGGGGCGGTAGCCGGGATGCAGGGCTCGTCGCATCTTGCGGCTGTAGTTGCTTCCCCAGTGCAAAAGCAGATGGGTATAGACCACACCTTGTCCTGCCTTGAGTTCGACGGGCATGCTTCCCGGCAGGGGGATGCTGGGATTTTCGGCCAGTTGTCGGTTTTCCTCTTTGGTGTTCACCCTCAGATGGCTTTTGGGTACGACCCAAAGCACGCTGTCGTCGTACAACGCGATATTCCACTGGAGATAGCTGGGACCGTGTGCCGTCATGTTGTCGATCATGCCTTGGAGCGGGGCCGGGTCGCCGGGCGCGATGTCTCTGTGCCACTCTGCCGGTCCGAAATCGTGGCTGACCGGGCTGCACATACAGTTGAGGTTGTGCAAGGCTATCTGTTCGGCGTCGATAAGTTGTCGGCACACACCGAGGGTGGTCTCTCCGGCCAAACATTCGAAGACGAAGGCGGCATCGGCATCCATCACGTCTTTATCAAAAGACAACCGGGGTTGTGCCGAAGCCTCCCACCAACCCCCCGGTGGCTGGTCCGGGGTGCGTTGTTGACGGGACAACTCTTGCCGATGTTCCACCATGCGTCCGACTTCGCGGCGCAACCTTTCCAATCGGTCGGGTGGGACGACGTCGGGAAGGATGATATACCCGTGTTCCATAAACCGATCAAGACTGACTTTCATGACGACTCCTGTGGTGCGTCTATTGCCACGGACGTGCATCCGGCGGGAGTTCCCAACTTGGGATAGGAGGTTGCAGGCCGTCTTCTATCCACAAAAACCGCCCCGTGACGTCGTGGGAAGCTTGGGATGCCAGTTTTACGACGAGGTCAGCCGCCTTGTGTGGCGGATCGCCGCCGGTTTTACCCACCCACTTTACCCATGCGCGGTAGCCGTCGGCTTCGGGGCCGAGCCGCTCGGCCTCTTCTTGGATAGCGGCCCACATGTCGGTTTTTACATCGCCGGGATGTAGCACATTGGCCGTAACACCCGTTCCCGCTAACTCGGCGGCCAGATGGCGTGTAAACTGGTTGAGCGCGACTTTGCTCGTGCCGTAAGCGCTGTTGAGCGGGCCGGGTGGATGTAGTGCGGCCGCTGAAGTAAAGTTGACGATGCGTCCCCATCCCCGATCGATCATGCCACCCACAAACGCCCGACAAGTAAGGTATGGTCCGATGGTGTTGATTCGGATGGTTTCGATCCATCGGTCTACATTGCTGTCTTTGATCATTTGTATCGGACCGAATATGCCGGCGGCGTTTACGAGGATGGAAACGGGGCCAAGTTGGTCTTCGACGGTTTTAGCGAGGAGGGTAACGCTTTGTTTGTCGCTTATGTCCGACGGAAAGATTTTGGCTTGTCCACCTGCCGTGGCGATCAGTTGCTCGGTCTCGCGCAACTGGCTATCGCTTCGGGCGACAAGCGCACAGATCGCGCCCCGGGCGGATAGCGCGCGCGCCGTCTCCCGACCCAACCCGCGCCCTGCCCCGGTTACCACCGCTATCCTGTCGGCAAATTCCTTGCTCATGCTATCCCTTCTTTCCTGCGTTGGTCTCACACCGAAAAATCTCGCGTAACTCACCCGCGTCCACAATGCCGTCTTCGCGGAACATCATATACGGCCCCATCACTTTGGCCCACCGATCGTGGATTTCGGTATGCCAGAGCCGGTCCCACGCACCCTCGTCGGTAATTTCGGAAAACAGAAACAGGACGGGATCTTGCTCAAAGGTAGTGATGGTGGCGATGCCGCTTTTATCCACTTCGGTGACGAGTTCGGGCCAGATGTTGTCGTGGTGACGTTTGTATTCGGCGAGCGCGCCGGGTTTGAGCCGCATGGTAAAGGCTTTTCGAATCATGGGTGTAACGCCTCCGGGGAAGGGTGAGGTTTAGAGGAGGAAGACCCGCCCTCGGTCTGTCTCGTTTATGGAGCGATGCGAACCAAGCGAGGACGAATCAACGGTTCTGTTGTGTCGATGATGCAAAGAGTACAGCAGCGGGGTGGTGGTGTCAATCTTTAACCATCATACGTCCGCTACGCTGCCGTCGGCGTGCCAGGCGCCACGCGGGATACCCACGTCGCGCCGGGGGCTGGCCGCAAGCGCTTCCTCATCGAGCTCGACGCCAAGTCCCGGACGATCGGGGACGGTCAGGTGTCCGTCCTTAACCGGCCATGCCTCTTTCAAGACGCGGTCGCGGTACGGCGCGGAGCGGACAAATTCGAGTATGAGGAAATTCGGAATCGCCATACCGAGATGTGCCGCCGCCGCGGTGGATATGGGACCTTGCGGGCTGTGGGGGGCTACCTGCACATAGCGGGACTCGGCCAGCGCCGCTATCTTTTTACATTCGGTGATGCCACCGGCGTGACACAGGTCGGGCTGTACGATGTCCACAAGTCGGCGTTCGATCAGCGGTGCAAAATCCCATTTGGTAAAAAGCCGTTCTCCGGTAGCAAGATCCATTGACGGGTTGCCGGCGCGCAGACGAGAAAGGCTTTCCATGTCGTCGGGCTGTGTCGGCTCTTCGAGCCATAGAAGACCGTGAGGTTCGAGCGCTTTCATCAGCCGAAACGCGCTTGATGGGCGGCTTCGGCCATGATTGTCGAACATGATGTCCACACCGGGGCCGGCCGCCGAACGCAGCGAGGCAACGCGATCCGCAAACAGGGCAGTCATCTCGGCTTCGGGCAGATGCGCGTCTCCAGCCCATGCGCCGGTTTTGAAAGCGGTAAAACCGTCGGCCATGTCGCGTTTGGCATCGGTCACGAGATCGGCGGCCTGATAGATGCCTACATGCGTATACAGCCGTATGCGTTCGCGTGTGGGGCCACCTAACAGACGGTACACAGGGACGCCCCACGCCTTGCCGCGCAAATCCCACATCGCCTGATCCAGCGCGGCAAGTGCCGAGTTGAGCACCACGCCGCCCCGCCAGAAACCGTGTCGGTACAGCGCCTGCCAGTGATGTTCCACAGCCGTAGGATCCTTGTCTATCAGCGATGCGCCTATCTCGTGAATCGCCGCTTCTACGGTCGTTTCCTTGCCCTCCAGCGTTCCCTCGCCCCAGCCGTATAGTTCGGTATCGGTCAACACCTTGACAAACACCCAGTTGCGTGGCTCTCCCCATGTGATATACGTTCTTATTTCACGGACTTTCATGTTTCGGGTCTCCTAAAACGGGACGAATCGCGTAAAACGAGACAAATCGCATAAGGACGACGTATGCGTCGGCCTTATGCGATGGCGGCGACCATGGCTTCCACATCCACCATCTGGTGGGTGCGCGATGCTTCGATGGCGCCGAATACCATCGCCACGCTTTTGATGTTGTCGTCGATTACCGTATCGGGTGTCGGACCCCCTTCAAGCCATGTCAGAAACTCGTTGATCAGCCACTGATGACCGTCGTGTTCGGGGATGATCGGCGTGACGTCCTCTATGGTTATCCCCTTGCCTGCGGTATGCCGATAAAGCCGGGTTACGCCGTCTCTACCGATGGCGACAGCCCCGTCTTCGCACTCCACCCGGTAGTATTCCTGATGCCAACTGTTCTGCATGGCCGCAGCGGTTCCGGAGCCTTCGTAGGAGGCTTTTACCCCGTTGGTCATCTCCATGACATACATCGCGCAGCATTCTCCCTTGAAACTGCTCCACGGGGTATTCCACTCCCACCCGCCGATGGTACGGCAGTTGCCGCCCGACAGGTTGCGCAGCATGTCGAAATGATGCACCGCGCCTTCGACCAGCAGGCTGTGGGGTATTTCGTGACGAAAAGCGCCCCATGAACCGTACTTTCGGTAATCGGCGGCAAAGCGTCCCATGATGTAGTTGATTCGACCCAATGTGCCATTGCGTAGTACGTTGCGCATGGTAAGCATACGGCGAGAATACCGGTAGTTCTGGATAACCAGCATCCGGATGTCTGTCTGTTTGACTGCTCGGTAGATATCCACACAGGCGTCCCATGTATCCGCGATGGGTTTTTCGCTCAGAATGTCGATCTTTTTTTCCACGGCCAACATCACGGCGTCTATATGATAGGCAGGCGGAATGACGATGGTGCAGTAATCCGCTTCGATGGTATCGAATGCGGTTTTCATGTCGGTAAACCGGCGGTTTGGGGCAAGATTAAGAAAGTCGCCCGTACTGTCGAGCACTTCGCGGTTGACATCTACCAGCCCGACGATTTCATGGCGGTCATTGTACCGAGGATAAAAATTGCGAATCCATCCGCCTGCCATGCCACCGGCACCAATCATGAGACAGCGTTTTTTCGGCATCTTTTTCTCCGTAGGAAAGTAAAACAAAGTCCGATGGGTAGTTTTGAGGAGTAGGATCGGTGAGGGGGCTACGGGTACACCCGTGGCGGCCAAGTCGACGATACGCCTGCGGCGGCGCAAAGCATTCGGTATCCGGCCTCAAGGTCCGCCGCCGAAAAGCGTACGCGCTGGGCTGTTTCACGTATCTGTGCTGCGGTCACCTCTGAAAGATCAGCGATGTCCGGCAAACAGGAAAAGGCTTTGCATCGTTGAATCTCGCCCCAGAAACTCTTTGCGCCGGAACGGTCCAGATCTGCCGCGTAGGCGGCAAAAGTCGTCGTCATTTCTGTCGTCTTCTGACGGAGGTTGGTTGGGGTGTACGTCACAAAATTACGTTTCCGTTTTCGACCGGAACCGGGTATATGCGTTTTCCCATGTGTTTCGGTCTTCCGGAGTATAGGTGCCCATCGGAAAAGATCGGCGCACGACATCCCGAATTTGGGCGACGTCTGCCACCGCGCCGTGCGCCATGGCTTGGACAAGCACGTTTCCGACGGCCGTCGCCTCGACCGGTCCGGCCACAACCAGAACACCCGTGGCATTGGCGGTAAACTGGCAGAGCAGACGATTTTGCGCGCCGCCGCCCACGACATGCAGGACGGTGATCGGTTTTCCATGCAGGGCGGTAAGTTGGTCGAGCACGAGGCGGTATTTGAAAGCAAGGCTTTCGAAAATGACGCGTGCCACCTGGCCTTTGGTTTCCGGAATGGGTTGTCCGTTCTGTCGGCAAAAATCTCGGATGGCATCGGGCATGTGGGGCGGATTCAGAAACGCGGGCGCGTCCGGATCGACAAACGCAGTAAATGGCGGAGTCTGTTCCGCCTGCGCGACGATATCATCATAGCTTAGCGTGTCCCCTTCGCGTATCCACATACGCCGACATTCTTGGATCAACCACAGTCCAGCGATGTTTTTGAGTATACGGAACGTGCCCCCGACCCCGCCTTCGTTGGTCATGTTGAATGCCAGTGCATCGGCGTCAATGATGGGGGTGAGGGATTCGATGCCCATAAGTGACCAGGTTCCGGAACTCAAATAGGCCCAGTCTTCGCCGTCCGACGGAACCGCCGCTACGGCCGATCCGGTGTCGTGGGTGGCCGGAGCCACGACGGTCAGACCGTCCAGCCCTGTTTCATCGGCGGCATCTGGGAGGATAGGGCCCAGTATCGTCCCTGGTGGAATGATTTCGGGCATGATACGGGCAGGGATGCCAAAGGTTTCGAGCAACGAAACGGCCCAGCCGCCGGCGCGAGGGTCGTAGCACTGCGTGGTGGTGGCGTTGGAGAACTCGACGGCCTGAACGCCGGTAAGAAAGAAGTTGAACAAATCGGGCATCATGAGAAACCGGTCGGCCATGGCGATGAGCGGTGATTCGGCGCGAACCAGCGCGATCAGGTGATACAGCGTATTGATGGGCATAAACTGAATGCCGGTCTGTTCGAATATCGTCTCTTTGGAAACCCGTTCGAATGCGGCGTTCATGACCCCTTCGGTATGGGGATCGCGGTAGGCGTAGGGGTTGCCGAGCAACGTCCGGTTGGGTCCGGTCAGGGCAAAATCGACCCCCCATGTGTCTATCCCCATGCTAATGGGGCGGTATCCATCCTGCGTGCAGCGCCGCATCCCCTGAAGGATTTCGCTATACAGCCGTAGCGCATCCCAGTGGAGATGCCCGTGTACCCGCACCATTGCGTTGGGAAAACGATGGAGTTCGTCCAATCGGAGACGGTTGCCGTCAAAGCTGCCGATCAGGGCGCGACCACCGGAAGCACCAAGATCGAACGCAAGATACTGCAGGTCTGTCATAACATGCTCTCAAGTAGGGTAAGAATACAGAAAACACGCAAGAAAGACACCGTCTAAGTATCCGTATGTTCCAAGTGAAGTCCACATTCTTTTTTGAGCATGGATTCCCATCGCCAGCGAGCGGCGCGTTCGTGTTCGCCGGGGTGGAGTAGTGTGGTACAGGGGAGACATCCGAGGCTTACATACGCTGGCCCGGCAAGACGCCGATAGTCGCCACCGCCGCGTGCGAGGGGTTGGTGAAGCGGGTTGATCGGCGTTTTGTTTTGGATGATATAGGAAAAGACATCGGCGGACGACCACGCGGCCAGCGGATTGAATTTGACGAGCGCGCCGCGCTGTGTCCGAAAAACGGGGTCGATCTGAACGAAGGGAAGGTGATCTCTTGTTCCGGGGCTCTGGTCGCGGCGCTGGCCGGTGATCCATGCGTCCACGGTATCGAGCGCGCGTTTGAGGGGTTCTACTTTGCGAATCTGGCAACATTCGGCATGGCCGTCTCGAAAAAAAGACAGAAACCCTTTTTGCGAGACCAGTGTTTCCACTGCCATGGTGTAGGGGAAATAGGTTTCGATCCGTATGCCGTAATGACGCCGTACGTCGTCAAAAAACTCGTAGGTTTCGCCGGGCAGGCGTCCGGTGTCGAGTGTAAAGATATGGACATCCGGACGTATTTTTACGGCCATATCTACGAGTGCGACATCTTCCGCACCGCTAAAGGACAACATGATGTCGGGCGTGTCGAAGTGTTCGAACGCGGCGGCAAGGATTTCCTGCGGTGTGCGGGCGGCAAGCGAAGCGTCGAGAACCTCGATCTGTTCCGGTGTCATCGCGCTCATGGTCTATCCTCCGGATACGGTTTTGAGTCCTCCGGGTGCGGCTACTCTTGCGGCGAGACGTTTGCGCGGATCCGTCCATGCCCGTGACAAGGAAAAGTCGGCGAAAAAAGCACCGAGAACCGGGCGGAGCGTGTCGGCAAGGTTCTCGAAGGTGTTTTCCGTGTTGGGGGCAAGAAGACGGTCGTTGACGATGATAAGAAAATCGGTATCGTCAAATTCGAGTTTGCCGGAAAGCCGAGGGTGTTTGCAGAGTCGGTTGCCGGCGGCAAGCACCGAGTGCATGGCCGCGGTCGCGCGATCTTCGGCACTACCGTCGCATACGGTTTTGCGGCTGTACAGGAGTCCAAGACGCCCGTCTGCGCCGTCCATGCTGTAGGTTGCTTCGTGGCCTACCAGCACGACGCCGGGGCCGTCGGGAACGTGGCGATAATCGGCCACGTCGATCAGGAGTTCTTCGCCGACCTCTTCCTGAATCCACTCGTTGAAAATCGTCAGGAAATTGCCGAGGTCGATATGGTCCGGATGCCGGACATGGCGTTTTACACACAGATGCTGCAATTCCATCGTTATCCTCCGGCCGCCGGCGCCGCAGCGGTCTGCATCCGGGCATAGCAGGCATACGACGCTTCTATGAACAATTGGGCTTCTTCGATACGGTGATGCGCGGATTCTGGGGTAAAGGGGGCTTGGGCATGTTCGAACGCCAAGAACAGATATTGGGCAAAACGTCCGCCACCAAAAGGATCGAAGAAAAGCTGGGTATCGTAGAAATGAGCGCGGAATTCGGTGACGATACGCGCTGACTCGTTGCCGATCTCCGGAACGCGGATACGCACCAACGCCTGTGCGGCGCGGAGCATGGCGGCGGTGGCGCGTTCGCCTGCAGTTTGCGCTTCGTGTCTGTCCAGCAACACCTGTGCTTCGAACGCCTCCCGTTCGGCCGCGGCCAGCGCAAACTCCACCTGCGTCACGACCTCACCCGCGCACTCGCCGGTTCCCATGTCGCCCGTGGTAAACTCCCTCGGATCGCTCCAGTCGCTGTAAAAAGAAGCATCCGTTTCATACGAGGGAACTTGGGCAAGATCGTCAAACATTTCTTTGACGCTTTGTTTGCCTATGCGTTTGATAAAGTCCTGAAAACTCTCCGTACCCGCGCGTTCGGTCAGGTAGCGCGACGTGACGCGGTCCACCACCTCGGGAATACGTTTCGAGGGGACGGCCCCTACGGCAAGACCGTAAGCCCCCGCATTTTCGGTCCACTGACCGC
>Ga0194131_10009082_pt1 | contig 12689 bp, 10 predicted proteins | sample TA2KigO120mmetaG_FD_148631 | JGI IMG/M metagenome (GOLD analysis project Ga0194131, IMG submission 148631) | Freshwater microbial communities from Lake Tanganyika, Tanzania - TA2015053 Kigoma Offshore 120m | ecosystem: Environmental > Aquatic > Freshwater > Lake | place: Tanzania: Lake... | reverse complement strand
CTTCTCCCGGCGGCTGGCCCGCCTATACCTTTCCTGTACCGCCGTCACGTACTCTTCCACGCTGCCTCGGGTCATCATGTCTACCTCCCCTTCGGTAACACGCATTTTGAGGCAACGTATCCTCCTTCGGTAACTTTTATTGTGAGTCAATTCGCCGCATGGACAGGCGGCGGAATGAATGGTACCCTGGACGAATCTTCGAGGCGAGTACGAACTCCCTGTTCAATAAGGGGTAGTGTATCAATTAGCCCTTCGTCATTCCGGCGGAAGCCGGAATCCAGTGGAGAACTGTATCTATTCTGTATCTGGACACCGGCTTTCGCCGGTGTGACGAGTTGAGTCCTTAAGCAAATTGATACACTACTCAATAAGTAAGGAAATCACATGACAGCCTGGCTTATGTGGCTGAGGGCCGCACGGCTGGAATTTGCAGGTAAGCCAAGCTGGCAAACCACAAATTTGTGATGGCATTGCGTAGTTACATATTTGCCCTGGATCAAGCCCAGGCGGTGGAATTGTTTCAGGAACTTCAGCGTCAAGTTCATAGCACCTTGCGAACGATACTGGCCATTGCTTTAGCGGTGGTGCTGCTGTTTGGCTTGGTGGCTTTCCTCTCTCTTCGGCTCAACCTGCATCCGGGCTTGCTCCTGGGAGAACCAGCGGTGGCTGGTGCCCTCAGTCCCAAACGCGAGTTGCTGCCCCTGATGGGCCTGGTAGCCAATGTGGCTAACACGCTCTGGATGGCAACAGTATCGGTCTGCCTGTTTTGCTTTGCTTGTCTCCGGAGTGGCATTCACCGTAGCAACTCAGCCAAGTTCTTCCTGTTCGCCGGTCTATTTGCCTTATGGCTCCTGGTGGACGACATGTTCCTGCTGCATGACAGCGTATTCAAGCGGTATTTAGGTCTGCCTGAACTCGCGGTCTACGTTGCTTATACAGTTGTTCTGGCGTTCTTTCTGATACGCTTCCGCCGCTTCGTGGCCGGCACAGAGTGGCTGCTTTTGGCTCTGGCCATTGGGTTGTTCATGTCTTCCGGGATGCTGGACATTGTGCCTCTGGAAGCCATTGGCCGGGAGTTTGTGGAAGACGGTTTCAAAGTTTTGGGACTAGCTTTGTGGCTAGCCTACTTTTTCAGGACCGGGTGTCAACAGATTCGCAACAGTATCGGATTGTCCAGCCGGTCTCCCGCCTGAAGGCTTGAAGGGCGCAGTTAGGTACGCCGCAAGGCGCGGCCCGCCAGCGCCCCGGTGTGCCTGCCCTCGTCAATCACCAGCCGGCCGTTGACCAGCACGTAGTCAATGCCATCCGGGTACTGCTTCGGGTCCTCAAAAGTGGCTTTGGCGCGCACCTGGTCCGGGTCAAATAGCACCAGGTCGGCCTTCATGCCATCCCGCAGGATACCCCGGTCCCTTAACCCCAGCCGCTGGGCCGGGATGGACGTCATCTTCCGCACCGCCTCCTCCAGAGTCAGCAGCTTTTCCTCCCGGGCCAGTTGCCCCAGCACATAGGGAAAGGTGCCGTAGCTGCGGGGATTGGGCATATCGCCGGTAAGCAGGCCATCGGAGCCGACCATCTGGGCTGGGTGCCTCAAGATGGTGCGGATGTTGTCCGGATTGCCAGTGCGGGCCACAAAGGCCACTGCCAGATTTTCCTCAATGAGCAAATCGCAGATGGTGTCCACCATTCTTTTGGCCTGGAACCTGGCCAGGTCAGCCAGGGAACGGCCCTCCCACTCCTTATTCTTGGCCGAGCCAATGTGGCTGAAAATGTAGTGGTCCAGGGTCAGCCCCCACATGGTGAAGGAGTTGTCGCCTATCTGGTCCCGCACCTGGCGGTCTTTGATGCGCTCCAGCAGCGCTGCAGGCCCGCCAGCGTGTACCCAGTAGGGTAGTAAAGAGTGCAGGACTGTGCTGGCGGCAGGGTAGGGATACTGGTCGTAGGTCACGTCCACTCCGGAATCGCGGGCCTCGTCCACCAGGGCGGTCATCCGCTGCCCCATTCCGGCCACTGGATTGTGAAAATGCGAAATCTGCACCGGCACTCCGCTGCGGCGCCCTATCTCCACCGCCTCCCGGAAAGGGTCCAGCAGCTTGTCGCCCAGCGTGTACCTGGCATGGGTCATGTACATGCCGCCCAGGTCTTTTATGGCGTGACAGATGGCGGCCAGTTCGTCGGTGTCGCTGTAGGCGCCGGGTGGATAGGTAAGGCCAGTGGTAAAGCCAAAAGCGCCGTCCCGCATCCCTTGCCGGGCCAGCTCCTGCATTCGCGCCAGCTCCCGCGGAGTGGGCAGCCGGTCGGCCCAGCCCATAGCTTCTACCCGGATGGCGGCATGGGGCACAAAGTAGACCACGTTGCAAGCCACATGCCTGTCCAGCAGGTCTAGAAAGTCTTTGACGCTGCTCCACCGCACTCCTGCTGGCGGCAGTCCGTTGACCGCGGCCAGGTAAGTCAGCAAGGCCTCCAGGTTGGCTGGTGATGTAGGAGCGTAAGAGAGGCCGTCCATTCCCAAGGCCTCGGTGGTCACGCCCTGGCGGACCTTGGCTTCATGCCGGGGCTCAGAAAGCAGTTTCAGGTCCGAGTGGGAGTGCATGTCAATAAAGCCAGGACACACTACATAACGTGCCACATCAATAACACGTCCGGCGGGTACTGCTGAAGTGTCGCCGCGGATGATGGAGAGGGTATCACCGGCTACGCCAACGCTTGCCCTGAACCAGGTCTGGCCTGTGCCGTCCACCACCCTGGCGTTGCGGAAAAGCAAATCAAACATGCTGCTATCCCCTCCGGTTAGACTTGACGTCAAATTTCAGAGGCAATTTCTTCGTCGCCGGTTTGCCCAGGGTGACAATAATTGGATGCAAAACGCTTCCGAATATCTAAGAGGGTGTGTAACAATTCCCGCTCGTGGTGAGCTTGTCGAACCATGAGCGGACTAAAAGCTACTCTCCTTCGACAAGCTCAGGATGAGCGGGCTGGGTAGACGGCATTTCTCACACAGGCTCTAAATCCGTACTTTATTGGCAAAGCCCCTTCTAACTATATAAAGCCGCGCAGCTCCGCCGCCCGGGCCACGCGCTGCACGCCAATCTCAAAGGCGGCCTGCCGGTAAGTGATGCCTGCTTGCTGTGCCCGCTGATAAACTTCCCGGTATGCGCTGGTAATGGTCTTCTTAAGCTCGGCATTGACCCGATCCTCGTCCCAGCGGAACTCCTGCAGGTTTTGTGTCCACTCAAAATAGGACACGGTGACGCCTCCGGCGTTGACCAGGATGTCCGGCAATACTGGAATCCGGCGGTCATTGAGGATGGCGTCGGCTTCGGGAGTCGTAGGGTGGTTGGCGCCTCCCAGCACCAGCCGGGTCTTGAGGCGGGAAGCGTTGCGCCCCGTGAGGACATTGTCTATAGCGGCGGGCAACAATACATCGCAGTCCAGCTCTAACAGTTCTTCGTTGGTCACGGCTTCGCCCTCGGGAAAACCCGCCACCGTACCGGCAGAGGTGTGGTGCCGCAGCAGCTTTTGCAGGTCCAGGCCCCTGGGCTGGTAAACTGCGCCTTTGGCATCTCCGATGGCAATAATCCGGCAGCCCATCTCGTGAAGCAAGCGGGCCGCCCAGGATCCTACGTTGCCAAACCCCTGGATTACCACTCGGGCGCCCCGGACCTCCAGTCCAAAATCTTTGGCTGCCTCAGTCAACACGTAGCCCACGCCCCGGCCGGTGGCTGAATCCCTTCCCAAAGAGCCATGTAGCTCCACCGGCTTTCCAGTGACAATGGCGGGAGTGTAGCCGTGGATTTGGCCGTAGGCATCCATCATCCAGCCCATGGTCTGGGCGTTGGTGCCCAGGTCCGGCGCCGGGATATCCCGGTTGGGGCCAATCAAGTGTTCTATGCTGAGCGTGTAGCGGCGGGTAATGCGGTTTAGTTCCCCCAGGCTGAGCTGGTTGGGATCGCATTGAACGCCGCCTTTAGCCCCGCCGAAGGGCAGGCCCATCAGCGCGGTCTTCCACGTCATCAGCGACGCCAGAGCGCGCACTTCTTCTTCGTCAGCCTGTGGGTGGTAGCGCACGCCCCCTTTGTACGGCCCGCGGGCAGCGTTGTGCTGTACCCGGTAGCCGGTAAAAACCTTCATTTCCCCGTTGTCCATGCGCACCGGCACTTGCACCCGCAGCTCGCGCCACGGGCGGCGCAGCATTTCCCATACGCCGCTGGACAACTTCAGCCGCTCCGCCGCCTGGTCGTAAAAAAGGTTAACTTCCTCAAAGGGGGTCAGCGCCTTGGTGGACTGCATGGCATCCTCCGTGTGTTCACACCCGCTGGGGGGCCAAACTCCATTATACGTAGTAATTAACTCCTAACCCTATTCAAGAGAGAACACGGTAATGACAAGTTTGTAAAGGCAGGGCCGCATTTTCCCGCCAGTGTTCCTTGATTGGCCTGGCATCATGGCCTAGAATGCCCTTAATAGCCCAAGGGGTATGCGTTGATGTTTCTGGAGATTGACGTAACTGCGGGAGAGAACAGCCCCATTACGGTAAACCGGATGTTTGACCTGTTTTCGCCTCCCCGGGTAGTGCGGCGCATCTTTGCGGCGGACCAGTCGGGGCAGGACCGCTGGCTGGAAGTTAGTGGGTGGAGCAGCCAGGGGGTGTGCCCAGCTAAAGCGGCGCTGGCCGAGGATTCAGGCGAAGGCCTGGTGCTGCTGGTGTACGGCGGTGACCAGGGAATACGTCTTAGGGTGTATGGCGAGGCTGAGGAGTGGGATGTTGCCAACCCCAGTCAGTGGGGTGAGGCCTGCCTGATGCTGGACCGCAATGCCCCGGTGGAGGAGTAGCCGCAAAGTGGCTGGCCCTCCGCCTTAGCCCTTGGCGGACAATTCCCGCACCAGTTGTTCCAGGCCGCGCAAGTAAGCTACCTCGCTTCGCCAGCCTTGGAAGTCCACGACGGTTTTGGCGGACAGCTTCTGGCACAACTCCTGGGCGCCACTGCTCAGGGACTGGTCCAGCGCCAGCGACACTGTCGCTTTCCCAGGGTAGTCGTTGCGGGCCATGTACTCCAGCAGGCGGACCCCGTGGGGGTTCCCAAGCATCTCCTCGGAACAGACCGCCACAATCACGTCGTAGTACATGACGCGCTGCATGGCGCTGCCCTGGGCAATCATACGCCTTTCATCATCCACCGGCAGGCTCCAGCAGGGCAGCCCCGCGGCCCGCAGGTCCGCCGCCAGCATGTCTGCAAAGCCTTCATCGCTGACGACGCTGGCCAGGAGAATGCGGGAACAAAGGGTTGGGGGACGGCGCTCGGCAGCCGCCCGGTCCAGAGTAATAAAGGCAGGGGCCACTCCCGCCTGGTTAAGAAATGTGTATGGGATACCACCGCGGGAGCGGGCCAGGGAATCCACGCCAATGACACTGGGGCCAAAATGCCGGACGCTATCAAGTCCCAATGCCTGGCTCAAGTCGCAATCTGCGAACAAAGTCATCTCCAGGGATGCGGCGGCCAGCAGGGTGCGGTCCAGGCGGGTGCGCACCAGTTGGGCGTGCCGCAGGTCCGCCCCTGAAAGATTGGCCACATCCAGGCAGGTGGCGGTGAGCTTGGCGTTGACTAGCTTGGCCCCCGTCAGGTCCGCCCAAGAGAGGTTGGCCTCGGTTAAGTCCGCGCCAGTGAGGTTGGAACCGGCCAGGTCGGCGTAGGAGAGATCTGCCGAGGAAAGGTCGGCTCCGTGCAAGTCCACTTCTCGCAGGAAGCTGCAACAGAGACTGGCGCGGCCAAGAATCGCTCCCGGCAAGCGGGCATTCCGCATGTCCGTCCGGGAGAGGTCCGCCCGCCACATGTGGGTGCTTTCCAGGTCTGACCACGATAGGTTTGCCCGGCGCAGGTCAGCGCGAGTCAGGTCAGCGTGGCTGAGGTCGGCGTTGGCTAGGTCGGCTCCTGACAGACGGAGGCCGCTGAGCAATGCTCCCGACAAGTCCAGCCGCTGCCGGATTTCCGATTGGTCGTGCCACCGGTTGATGGCATATATGCCTTTTTTCACCAGCTCAGTATGTTGCAGGACGGCCAACGGTCACTCCTTGCGCGTCCTGCCAAGGCCCGCAGCAGCCGTGGCGGAATCTCCCAAACAGGCCATTACCGGGAACCCACGGCGATGGCGGCGCTTTTGCGGCGGCGAGTGAAATGGGGCATCACCTCTTGGGCCAGCATGGTTAGCTGGTCCCGGTACTCCGGCCAGGGCATGCCTTCTGGCCACTGGAACACAATGTCTTCCAGGCCGGGGTACAACCTTTCCAGTTCCCGCAGGCGGGCTACTATATCCGCCGCCGGGCCGCACAGCCACACTTTCTGCTCTACCCCGTCCTCTATGGTGGGCACACGCGCCGGTGCGCCGGGTGTTCCCCAAGCCCTGCCCTGGGAATCGGTGTAGCGGACAAAGCCGAAGGGAGCAAACCACTTGTACCGCTCATCGTGGTAGGGGCGTACCCGGTCCATAGCTTCTTGCTGGGTGGATGCGATGTAGAAACCCAGGCCCAAAGCTATGTCCTGTCCCAGGGCGAGCTTGCGGCCTACCCGGGCCGCGGCATCCTGGAACCGGTGGAACAGTTCGTCCACCAGCCGTTCCCCAGTAAGGGCCACCATGGACTTGAACCCCTTCTGTGCCGAGTACTCCAGCGTCTTGCCGCTGGCAATGGGCTGCCAGACTTCCACTGGCCGGTGCACCGGCCGGGGCACCAGGGTGATGTCCTTTACTGTGTACCCCCGGAAGGGCACTTCTGCAGGCAGTTGATAGTGCTTCCCCTTGTGGGTAAAGGAGTCCTGGTTGAAGGCTTTCAGAATGATTTCCATCTGCTCTTCAAACAGTTCCCGGTTGGCGTCGTTGTTAATCATAGGTGCGCCAAAGGTCTCCACCTCCCGGGACTGGTACCCGCGACCCACGCCGAAGATAAGCCGGCCTCCGGTGAGGACATCCGCCATGGCAAAGTCCTCGGCCAGCCGCAGGGGGTGCCACATGGGCACCACGTTGAACCCTGCGCCAAACTTCAGCTTCTTGGTGACGCCTGCCAGATGCACGCCCAGCAAGTTGAGGTTGGGAAAGACCTCGTACCCTTCCCGCTGGAAGTGGTGCTCTGCTGTCCACATGCAGTAGTAGCCCAGTTTGTCCATGTGCTTGGCCAGGGCCACGGCATTTTCATAGGCCTTGACCAGATGCTCATTGGGGTAGCAGCGGTCGTTGGCGGGAGTGCCGTTGATGCCCACGTTTTCCAGGTCCGTTTGGCCTACGTAGAGCACCGAAAATCTCTTGATCATGCCAGAACTCCTTTGGGAAGGATCTGCCAGAGCCAGCTATAGAGCTAGCTGGCTTGAAAAGGCCAAACCATTATAGCATGACCCTGGCGGTATGCTTGCTACCAGCCAGCAGCAGTAGGCAGGGCAGCGCCAGCAGCGCCGCTGCCAGGGAAAAGACTGCCATAACGGCGGTGAGCACCCCGTACATAGCAAAGAGGGGCATGGGGGCTAGAATCAGAACGCCAAACCCCACTGCGGTAGTCCCCGCCGCGCCCAGGAGCGCGCTCCCGGCGGACTTGATGGTAACTTGCATGGCTGCCAGCTTGTTTCCCCGGCGGGCCAGTTCCTGCCGGTAACGCTGGGCCACGTAAATGGAGTAGTCAATGCCGATTCCGGTGGAAATTGCGCCAATGGTAGCTGTGACGAAGTTCAGGTGAAAGCCCGCCAGGTACATAAAGGCATACATCCAGGACACCACCAGGCAGATGGGGACTGCTGTTACTATTGCCAGGGACAGCGACCGCATCCACAGCGCCAGCACGACTATGCAACCTGCCACCGCCACCGGCAAGGAGATGTTCAAGGCCCGGCTGGTAGCATCCAGGGTGGCGGCCCTGGTAAAAGGCGCTCCGGTCAGCCCAGCGAACTTGATGCCCGGCGCGGCCCGCATTAGGTCCAACTCCTGCTCCAGGGAACGACGGGCAGCGGCCACCCTGGCCTGTTCCCGGCTGCCGACAATGCCGAAAGAGATAATGGTGGACTGGGTGGCGTTGTCTGACTCAAAATACAGGGTTTCCCCGACCTGCTGCGCATCGTACCGCAGCCTTTGGGAGTCCAGGGGCATCCCATGCTGGGATACATACTGATAGGCCGCCCGCACCTGGGCGGGGCTGTCTGGCAGGCCATCTGAGTCATAATCAGTAATTGCCTGGTCTGTCTCCGCCCGTACTTGGGCGCGAGCATAATCACTGGCCACCACGCGCTCCAGCAGTGTCAGTACCGGGCGAGAGTAAAAGGATACCTCACCGCCCTCCGTGTGGCCCACCACAGGATTCTGCTTAAGGCGTTGCAGGAGCGCGTCTATTGCGGAAAGCGACTCCAGGGAGGTCAAGTCACCCTCAATATAAATTACTGCAGGCTCGCCAGAAAGGGCGGGGGCGGCATGGCGGGTGAACTTGTCCAGCCCCACTACCAGGTCAGAGTCATGGTCAAAAAAGTCTTTGGGGTCCAGGCCAGGCTCCAATTGCAGGGCCAACCAGGTTGTGGTGGCAGTGGCGGCCAGGGCTAGGGGCAGCACCAGCCAGTAGCGCCGGGCCAGGGCAACAATAAGTCTTGAAGCCAGGTCGCCAAAAGAGCCGCGCGTTTGCAGAGCTGTCTGCCCTTTCGCCTTCACCGGCTCGGTCACCTGGGGAAATAGTCCGGGAAGTCTTGCCATGAGCAGCGGCAAGAAAAGCCCCATCACGACGTAGCTGCCCGCCACGCCAAGGCCCGCGGCAATGCCGAACTGCACCACCATTTCAATCCTGGAAAAGGTATTGGCCAAGAAGGCGATACCATCGGTGAGCAGCGCCAGCGTGGCAGCTCCCAAAACTCCCGCCAGGGCCGCCGTAATGACCGGCAGGTCATTCTTTGTCACTGCGCCAGCCCGTTCCTCCTGGTAGCGGTGGACCGTATGCACAAAGAAGTCTACTCCCAGGGAGATCATAGCGATGGGCACCAACAGATCCACCACCAGGGATGATTTCAGCCCCAGCAGGTTGGAGCTGCCCTTGAGCCAAACCATGAGCATGAGCAGCCCCAGCAGCGCCAGGATAGCGCAGCGCCACGACCTTAAACTGACCCCGACCACTACCAGCACCAACGCCAACGCCCCCATAATGAAAGGCATGGTGGTGCGCCCTTGCTCCTGGGAAGTCAGGTTCACATCAATGGCAATGCCCCACAACTTGTAAGTTGCCTGGCCGCCCCGCAGGATTTCTTGCACGCGGCGGTTGAACCGCTCCTTGTCCAGCGTTACCTTGTTGGGCGTGAGGCTGACGCCCGATGGGCCGCCGCCCAACATTTGGTTGTCCGAGGCCACAAAGGAGAACAGGGCTGGGGAACGCCAGTAATCAATCTCCGCGCCATCCACCACTGCTTTTTGGCTGCCAGCCTCTTGGGACAGGGTTGCCCGCAGCGATTGGCCCAGGGGCGTGGACATAACCAAGGAAATGGCTTTCTTAACGTCGGCGTCGCTGGCAGTTTCCAGGCTCACCCTGCGGCGCGGGTCCAGCCGCAGCACTGCCTGCACGGCGTCGGCGATGGTGAAAACCCCGTTAATCTGGCGGCCAGTATCCGAGTCGAACCCGGAGTACAGGTGGGCGGCCAGCTCCGATTCCCGCAGGTGCACCTCGTTCTGGTACAGTTCCCACAAAGGGGCCTGGCGCAGCATGTCCCCTTGGGGGTCTTCGGCGATGAAGCTGGTGATGTGCACCCGCGGCGGGAATAGCTGGTTGACCCGCTCTTGCAGTTCAAATACTTGGCCCCCAGGGTCTTGAGAAGCCTGTCCCCTGGGCGGCAGCAAGAACAGGGGCAAGGCCAGTAAAGCGGTTGCCAGCAGCACCCCAAGGATAAAATAGCCTGAGAAGCGCGTCAGCAGGGTTGCAACCTTGTATTCGATCCCAGCTCTCCTAGGCATCGGCACCGGCCTCCTGGCTGGGCCAGTCTGAAACACTTATAATCCCGTTGCCAGGCGTTTTTGCGGAGGAGAGTATGGAACTGGAACTGCACGGCAAAGTAGCGATGGTTACTGGAGGGAGCCGTGGCTTGGGCAAACAAATTGCGGGGGCATTGGCCCGGGAAGGCTGCGCTGTGTCCATTTGCGCCCGGAACAAGGAGCAGCTAGCCGCCACAGTCAAAGGGTTCTCCGCTTTGGGCTACCACGTGCACGGCGTGGAAGCCGATGTGACCCAGGAGGCCGATGCCAACCGGTTTTACCAGGAGACGCTCCAGTCCCTGGGCCACCCAGGCATCCTGGTGAACAATGTAGGTGGACGGCGCGGTTCGGTAGTGTTTGAAGAGACCAGCCTGGACCAGTTCCGCGCCGGGCTGGAGGTGAACCTCATCAGCGCCATCCGCCTGGTGGCCTTGGTCATGCCTCACATGAAACAGGAGGGCTGGGGGCGCATCATCAACATCTCTTCCATCTATGGGCGGGAGTATGGCGGCTCCATTGATTACATGACCGCCAAGGCGGCCCTCATCGCCTTTTCCAAGCACTTGGCCCTGCAAACGGCGCGTCACGGGGTGCTGGTGAACTGCGTAGCCCCCGGCTCCATAGACTTTCCGGGTAGCACGTGGGACCGGTTCCAGCACACCCAGCCGCCGGAAGTAGTGTCGGAATTCATTGCCCGCAACCTGCCCATGGGCAGGTTTGGCTGGCCTGATCCCATCGGCGAAATGGTAGCCTTCCTGGCTTCCGACCGGGCCAATTTGATTACGGGCGCGTGCATTAACGTGGACGGCGGCCAGTCCCGGTCGCTGTTCTAGCGGACCACTAATACCCCTCACCTCTGTCCTCTCCCACAATGGGAGAGGACAGAGGTGCCCGCCCTCTCCCCAGACGGGGCTGCCTCAAAAGTGTCATTCTGAGGAGTCCCGATGACATCGTGACGACGAAGAATCTAGAAAACTGGGCAATAATCTACGGTAGGCGCCATACCAGTTGCATTTTAGATCGGCCTTGCCCAAAAAAGTGTGGATTTAGATAGTTAGTAACGTTTTGCATACAATTATTGTAACCCTGAGTCCCGATGTAATCGGGACTCAGGGTGACAGTTTCACTCAGGCGCAGGTGTTTTGAGGCAAAGCTCCCACAAGGGGAGAGGGCGGGGGTGAGGGTGAGCAGATGTTAATTCAAGGCCCGGCAAAGTCGGCTGAGTGCTAGCGTCCCCGCCGGGGTGCGCTTCCCGTTGCCGCACGCCCTGGATTCACCGCACCAGCGGCCACCCGGCCCACGAACTCCCGCCAGGCATCTACACACTTTTCGGGAGCTGAGTGCTGCACATAGCCGGAAGCGCCCTCTATCTCCACCAGCTGTGCGTTGGGCAGCAGCTTGGCCATACCCTGGCTGCGCTCGGCGCTGTTCATCTGGCTTTCCTTAGCCACCATCACCAGGGTGGGAGTCTGAATCTTGGGCAGGATGGGCGACAGGTCCTGGCTGGAAAGGTAAGCCAGCGTCTCCAGCACCACCCGCTGGGTGGTCTGCCCCATCTGCTGGATGTACCACTCCCGGTGTCCGGGGTCGGACTTGCCCGGCTCCAAGCGCTGGCTGGCGGTGCGCCGCGCCCAGGCTTCCACGCCATCCTGGAGCACTATGTTGCGGTTATTTACATAAGACGCCACCCCGGCAAACTTGTAGGGTGACGTGCACACTGCCAGGGAATTCAGCCGCTCCGGGTGCTCATAGGCGAATTGCAGGGCAATGGTGCCGCCCACTGTCTCGCCCACCAGATGCACCTTGTCCAGCTTCAGGTGGTCCAGCAGCCGCGCCAGGTCGGTGGCAAAATTGCTCAGTGACCACTGATACCCTTCCGGGGGTACGCTGGAGCGGCCAAACCCGCGTGCGTCCAGCCGGATTACGCGGTACTGGCGGGCCAGCAGGGGCACCCATGCGTACCACAACCGCGAGCTCTTGGCGTTGCCGTGATGCAGCACCACCGTTTCTGGCTTGCGCCACGGATCGGTATAGTCGTCGTCCTCATAGTACATTTCCAGGGTGGGGTCCAGCTTGATAGTGGGCATAACAACCTCCGCGGCGGTGCGCTGCCTTAATAGCGCCTTTCTGGGGCAGGCCAGTGCTAATCAACCAGGGGAATAGCTATGGACACCCGGGCCTTGCGGCCGTGGACGGCGGTGGTGTGGCCCTGTCCGGTCAAGTCGTCAGCCAGGAGCACGTCACCGGGATTGAAAATGCGCTTGGTGCCATCGCCCAGGCCAATTTCCGCCTGGCCTTCCAGGGTAATCACGTACTGGCGGCGGGGCGCAACGTGAAAGTCCTGGAATTCCCCCACCGGGGCGCGCCGGAACTGAATGCCGGTGGCTTTTTGCATCGCCGTGCGCTCGGCCTTGGCAATTTTCTCGTAGGGCAAGTTCAACTCTTCAAAGTGGGACTTGCCATCGGCGCCAGTATAAACACGGACGACCTGCATTTTCGCTCCTCCAGCCCATATTCAATACTATGGCCGTTGACCAACTGCGGCCAACGCAAGCCATCATACCCACCGGCACTGGGGCAGTCAATCCTGCGTATTCACTCACCTAAAATGTTACCCAAAGGGGTATGGTTCCCTCAGCTAGAAATGTTACCGAGGGAATCATGGCGAGTGAAGAGAAGATGACCGTGGATGAACGGCGCAAGTACCTGAAATTGAT
>Ga0194131_10009081_pt1 | contig 12691 bp, 15 predicted proteins | sample TA2KigO120mmetaG_FD_148631 | JGI IMG/M metagenome (GOLD analysis project Ga0194131, IMG submission 148631) | Freshwater microbial communities from Lake Tanganyika, Tanzania - TA2015053 Kigoma Offshore 120m | ecosystem: Environmental > Aquatic > Freshwater > Lake | place: Tanzania: Lake... | reverse complement strand
CCTTGTCGCCCACCCTCCCGTCCACGATGCGCATCGGCGAGCTGGCCGAGCGCGCCGGGCGTACGCAGCGCACGCTGCACTTCTACGAGGAGCTGGGCCTGCTCACGCCGGTGAGCCGCACCAAGGGCGGCTTCCGGCTCTACGACGAGGAGTCCCTCGTCCGGATCCACTGGATCGGCCGCCTGCAGGAGATCGGCTTCTCGCTCAACGAGATCAAGGATTTCCTCACCGAGCTCCGGTCCGCGCAATCGGCCCCCGAGATGATGAAGTCACTCGAGGACTTCTACGCGCAGAAGCGCGAGGAAACGCGCGCCCACCTGCTCCGCCTGCAGCAGCTCGACCACGAGTTCTCCGCCGCCCTCGAGTACCTGCACGGTTGCCGCACCTGCGCGCCGCAGACGGAGAAGTCCGCCTGCGGCTGCTGCGAGGTGGAGGAGCACGCCGAGGCGGAGGCTCCCGTCCTGGTGGCCGCCGTGCGCGAGACCCCGAACGCCCACCCGGAAGTGTAGCCCATGTCGGTACAGCTCCCCATCTACCTAGACAATCACGCCACCACGCGCATCGACCCGCGCGTGCTCGAGGCGATGATGCCCTACCTCACCGACGTGTTCGGCAACGCCGGCAGCCGCAACCACAGCTTCGGCTGGAAGGCGCAGGCGGGCGTGGAGCGCGCCCGCGAGCAGGTGGCGTCGCTCATCGGCGCCGACGCCAAGGAGATCGTGTTCACCTCGGGCGCCACCGAGTCCGACAACCTCGCGCTGTTCGGGGTGGCGCGCTTCTACAAGGACAAGGGCCGCCACATCGTCACCGCGCTGACCGAGCACAAGGCGATCCTCGACAGCTGCCACGCGCTCGAGAAAGAGGGCTTCGAGGTTACCTACCTGCCCGTCGATAAGGACGGCAGCGTCAGCCCGGAGGCCGTTGCCGCCGCGCTGCGCGACGACACCATCCTCGTGTCCCTCATGTGGGCCAACAACGAGGTAGGCACCGTCAACGACATCGCGGGCATCGGCAAGATCTGCCGTGAGCGCGGCGTGTTCTTCCACTCCGACGCGGTGCAGGGCATCGGCAAGATGCCCTTCGACGTGGCGGCGATGAACGTCGACCTCGTGAGCATCTCGGCGCACAAGATGTACGGTCCCAAGGGGATCGGAGCGCTCTACGTGCGACGGGGCCGCCCCCGCATCCGGCTGGAGCCCCTCGTCTTCGGCGGGGGACAGGAGCGCGGTCTCCGCTCGGGCACCGCCGCTGTCCACCAGATCGTCGGGCTCGGCGCCGCCTGCGCCGTGGCCCAGCAGGGTCTTGCCGAGGGCGAGAGCGACCGCATCCGCGCGCTCCGCGACCGGCTGTGGGACGGCCTGCGCGCCAACCTCGACGAGCTCTACCTCAACGGCTCGTGGGAACGCCGCCTCCCCGGCAACCTCAACGTCAGCTTCGCCTTCTGCGAGGGCGAGGCGATGATGATGGCCATCAAGGACCTGGCGGTGTCGTCGGGCTCGGCTTGCACCTCGGCGTCGCTGGAGCCCTCGTACGTGCTGCGCGCGATGGGCGTCGACGTGGAGTTGGCGCACACGTCGATTCGTTTCGGCGTGGGCCGCTTCAACACCGAGGCGGAGATCGACTACGCGGTGAAGCTCGTCACCGAGAAGGTGGGGTGGCTGCGCGAGATGTCGCCGCTTGCCGAGATGGTGAAAGAAGGCATCGATCTGAAGTCCATCGAGTGGGCCGCCCACTAGGAACAGGAGTCTCAAATGGCATACAGCAACAAGGTCGTCGATCACTACGAGAACCCACGCAACGTGGGCTCGCTCGACAAGAACGCCGACGACGTGGGCACCGGCCTCGTGGGCGCCCCCGCATGCGGCGACGTGATGAAGCTGCAACTGAAGATCAACGAGGATGGCATCATCGAGGATGCCAAGTTCAAGACCTTCGGCTGTGGCAGCGCCATTGCCAGCAGCTCGCTCGTCACCGAGATGGTGAAGGGCAAGACGGTGGACTTCGCGCTCGGCATCAACAACGCGCAGATCGCCGAGGAGCTGAAGCTCCCGCCGGTGAAGATCCACTGCTCGGTGCTCGCGGAAGACGCGGTCAAGGCCGCCATCGCCGACTTCAAGAAGAAGCGCGAGGCGAAGCGCCAGCCAGTGGCGGAGTAGACCATGGCGATCGAGGTCACCGATCGCGCCCGCAATCGCATCCGCGAGCTGGCGATGAAGCGGCAGACGCCCGACCACGTTTTTCGCCTCGGCGTGCGCGGCGGGGGCTGCTCGGGCCTGAGCTACTACGTCGACTTCGCGCCGAAGGCCGAGGAGAAAGACAAGGTGTTCGAGCTCGGTCCCGACGGCGAGAAGGTGAAGATCGTCATCGACCGGAAGAGCTACCTGTTCCTCAACGGCACCATCGTCGACTGGAAGTCCGAGCTGCTGAAGACCGGCTTCGAGTTCACCAATCCGCTCGCCAAGACGAGCTGTTCCTGCGGCGAGTCCTTCACCGTCTGAGCCATGACCTGCCACGCCTGTCACGAGCCCGTCGGGGGCCCGGTGTGCGTCGGCTGTGGCGCCCTGCAAGCTCCCCCCGTCGACCCTGATCCCTTCGCGATCCTGGGGCTGTCGAGGCGCTACCATCTGGCGCCCACCGAGGTGGAGGCGCGCTACCTGAAGGTGGCGCGGACCATTCATCCCGACAAGTTCGTGTCGCGACCATCGCGTGACAAGCAGGCCGCGCTGCAGTGGACGGCGGCGGTGAACGAGGCGCGTCGAACGCTCAAGGATCCCGTCGCGCGGGCGCGCTACCTCGCCACCGGCTCGGCCCGGCAAGACGAGCGCGGCCCGTCGCTCGACGGCGCCTTCCTGCAACAGATGTTCGAGTGGCGGGAGGCCGAGGAGGAGGCCCCGGGCTCCATGGCTGCCCATGCGGTGGCGCTGCAGGTCGAGCTCGAGGCCGAGATCGACCAGATTTTCTCACGCTGGGAAGGGGGCGGGGGGGCGCTCGACGCCGTGCCCGATCGCCTCGCCCGGCTCAAGTACGTCACCGGGCTCCTGCGCCCGGCAGGGGAGTAGACCATGCCCAACATCGGGATCGACCTCGGCACCACCAACTCGCTGGTGGCGGTGGTCATGGACGGCAAGGCCCGTTGCCTGCTCGACGGGGAGGGCGCGTCGATGCTGCCCTCGGCGGTGCGCTACGAGGGCGAGCGCGTCGTCGTCGGGCGCGAGGCGCGCGACGAGGCGCCCGCCCACGCGGGGTCGACGTTCACCAGCGTGAAGCGCTTCATGGGGCGCGCGCCGTCCGACTGCCGGGCCGACGCGGCGCTGTTCGGCTACCGCATGGACGACACCGAGTCTCGCTTCGTCCGCTTCCTCGTCGATGGCCGCGCGCCGGTCACCCCGGTGGAGGTGAGCGCCGAGATTCTCCGGTCCCTGAAGCAACGGGCGGTCGAGTGCCTCTTCGGCGAGCCCGGCGGCGCCGTCATCACCGTGCCGGCCTACTTCGACGATGCGCAGCGGCAGGCCACCAAGGACGCGGCGCGGGTGGCGGGGATCGAGGTGCTGCGCCTGCTCAACGAGCCCACCGCCGCGGCCATCGCCTACGGGCTCGACAAGCGGGACACCGGCACCTTCGCGGTGTACGACCTCGGCGGCGGCACCTTCGACATCAGCATCCTGCGCCTCGACGACGGGGTGTTCCAGGTGCTGTCGACGGCGGGCGACACCCACCTCGGCGGCGATGACTTCGACCGCGCCCTCGCCGACCTCGCGTGGGCGCAGATCCTCGATGAAGACGAGCGCGCCAACAGCGAGGAGCACCGCAAGGGGCTGCTCACCATCCTGGAGCGCACGCCGAGTCGTCACCGCGCCCTGCTCCTCGCGGCGCGCGCGGCCAAGCACGAGCTCACCGAGAAGGACGGCGCCCTCGTGCGGCTCGAGGCGGGCCTGCTCACCGGGGTGTCGCGCAAGCAGTTCGAGGCGGCCATCCGTCCCGTGGTGGAGCGCACCGGCGCGGCGTGCAAGCGGGCGCTGTCCGACGCGGGCCTTTCGCCCGGCGAGATCGACGCCGTCGTGCTCGTGGGCGGGTCTACCCGCGTGCCGCTGGTGCGGGAGTACGTGGCGGAGTTGTTCGGCCGCGAGCCCTGCGGCGAGCTCGACCCCGACGAGGTGGTGGCGCTGGGCGCGGCGATGCAGGCCGACCTGTTGAGCGGCCAGTCCTCGCTCGGCGACGACATCCTGCTCCTCGACGTGATCCCGCTGTCGCTCGGCCTCGAGGTGATGGGGGGCGTCACCGAGAAGTTCATCCCGCGCTGCTCCACCATCCCGGTCAACGCCTCGCACACCTTCACCACCCACGTCGACGGCCAGACAGCGGTCGACCTGCACGTGGTCCAGGGCGACCGCGAGCTGGTCAAGGACAACCGCTCGCTCGGGCGATTCGAGCTGCGCGGCCTGCCGCCGATGCCTGCCGGGGTGCCGCGCGTGAAGGTCGACTTCCTCGTCGATGCCGACGGCCTCCTGCGCGTGTCGGCGCGCGAGGAACACACCGGGATCGAGGCGCAGATCGAGGTGAAGCCGAGCTACGGCCTGTCCGAGGCCGACATCGAGCGCATGCTGGAAGACGCCATCGACCACGCCGAGACCGACGTGGACGAGCGGCTGCTCATCGAGGCGCGCGTGGAGGCCGAGGGCATCCTCGCCGCGCTCGACAAGGCCCTCGCTGCCGATCGCGCCCTCCTGGGCGACGGCGAGGCCGGCGCCATCGAGGGCGTGGCCAGCGCGCTCCGCGAGGCCATCGCGGGGGCGGATCGCGAGCGGATCTCCACGCTGTCGAAGGATCTCGACGCGGTGAGCGCCCCCTTCGCGCAGCGCCGCATCGAGCGCGACCTCACGCAGGCGCTCTCTGGTCGCGACGCCGAGGTGGTGGGCGCCGAGCTGGGCCTGCGCTGATGGCGAAGAACCCCTACATGAAGGCCGAGGCCCCGCCTCCGCCCACGCGCTCCTACACGATCACCGTGGTGGGACACCCCGAGCCGATCCGCGTCGATCCCGCGCAGTTGCCCGACGAGCAGGGCCAGGAGGGCTCCCTCCTCGCGCTGATGATGGCGGCGGGCGTGGACATCGAGCACGTGTGCGGCGGCGTGTGCGCCTGCTCGACTTGCCACGTGTACGTGACCGCGGGGGGCGCCACGGCCAACGAGGCCACCGACGACGAGCTCGACATGCTCGACACCGCCCCGGCGCTACGCTCATCGTCGCGACTGGCCTGCCAGTGCGTGCCCAGTGGCGCGAGCGACGTGACCGTGGAGATCCCGAGCTGGAATCGGAATGCGGTGAAGGAAGGGCACTAGCAGGCTCGAGGCTTTAGACTTTAGGTATCAGGGGCTGAGCGGCGGGGGCGGTGGCGACGTTGGCGCCCCGCCGAGCCCCGATTTTCTCGGGAGGTAACGAGCGTGCCGTGACCCTTGCGCGCCCCCTGGCATGCTGCGGTCACGACGCGCGGGGCTCATCGTGAGGACAGAGTTCGACTGCGGCAATGGCGGCGTGACGATCCCCGCGAACACCACCACGGCGGTGTTCGTGCCCGGACAACTCGGGAACCGAGGACATCTTCGTGACCCCCGGCCTCTGGCTGAACTCAGGCCTCGGCCTCTGCCGCGCCCCGCCTGGCGGGCTAGTCCCCCGTCGGCGCCCGCCCCCTCGCCCCCTGCCGCCCGCCCCGGCGCTCCTCGCGCATCGAGATCAATTGCTCCCATTGCTCGGGCTTGAGCACCTTGCGCAGGCCGAGGTGCAGCATCAGGCGGTTCTCGCGCAGCTCGTTCTCGGCGGCCACCTGGGCGTCGAAGGCCTTCATGATCGCCTTCTCTTCCGAGGCCGGGTCGCGCATCAGGCGCTCCAGCTCCAGGCGCGCCTTCTCCGCGCGCGCGGCGCTGTCGATGCGGGCGCTCTTGTTGTCGAAGTAGAGCTTCTCGACATCGTCGCGCTGCTTGTCGTCGAGGCCCAGCTTGTCGGCGATCTCCGACCAGTGGCGCATCATGCGGTCGTCTTCCGACGCGAGGCCGGGGCCAACGTCGTCACTCGGTGGCGGCGGGGGCTCGGCGAGGGCGGTGCCAAGGGCAAGAAGAATGGCGATCATCAGAGTTCTCCTTCGGGGCTGAGCGGGTCGGACAGGATGCCGGTGTCGCCGGCGTGGGCGTAGGGGTCGAGCAGCGCCACGGCGAACTCGCCGGGGAGCGCGTCGTCGGCGGGTTGGGCGAGCGCGTCGAGGTCGTCGATCACCTCGCCGAGGGCCTCGGCCACGGCGGCGTCGCGCACGGCGGGCGAGGGGCCCCGGTCGGGGCGTGGCCAGCCGAGGGCGAGCACGGCCACCGCCGCGAGGCCGGCGATCCCGGCGGCCCGGAACTGTCGCGACCGAACGCGCCGGTCGAGTTCCGCCATGCTCGGCACCGCCGGCGGCGCCGGCGAGCCCTGGGTGGCGCGCAGCGCCTCGTCGATCTGCTCATCCATCGGGGGCTCCAATCGCCTCGCGCACGCGCGACAGCGCACGCTCGAGGTGGGTCTTGACGGTCTCGGGGCTCACTTCGAGGGCGAGGGCGATCTCACGGGCCGTCCAGCCTTCCTCGTGACGCAGGTTGAACGCGACACGTTGCTGGGCGGGCAGCCGGGCTGCCGCGGCGCGAATTCGCGCGGCGTCGAGCTTGCCCTCGGGCCGGGTCTCGCTCGCCGGGCCGACGCCGTCCGGGTCGAGCGGTACCCAGCGCCGCCAGGCCTTCCATCGCAGGCTCCGGAGGCACTCGCGCACCACGATGGCGCGCAGCCAGGCCGCCGGCGGGCCCTCGCCCCGGTAGGCCGCCCGCCCGCGCCAGGCGCGCAGCCAGGCCTCTTGAAGCACGTCGGCGCCATCGTGCTCGTTACCCATCATGCGCGTGCAGAGGCCCATCATCCGCGGCGCCTCTGCCGCGATCGCCGCGTGCAGGGCGTCGTCGAGCTCGGCGCGGGCGGGGAGGGCGGCGGCCATCGACATGCACTCCCTATGACCCTCGATGCGCGAGAGTGGGGGACCGCGGGGCACGTCACCGCTTGTCAGCGGAGGGTGTCCCGCGCTAGCCGGGCCGCATGGGAGCCCAGTGGAAACACGCCGGCCGCGTGGCGCAAGGCGCGGCAAAGGGAGCTTTGTTCACGAAGCTCGCGAAGGAGATCATCGTGGCCGCCAAGAACGGTGACCCGTCTCCCGAGCACAACGCGCGCCTGCGGGCGGCGATCGAGGCGGCACGGAAGAACTCGATGCCGCGCGACACCATCGAGCGCTGCATCAAGAAAGGCGCGGGCCTGCTCGAGCCGGTGAACTACGACACCGTGCTCTACGAGGGCTACGCGCCCAACCAGGTGCCCGTGATCGTCGAGTGCCTCACCGACAACAAGAACCGCACCGCGAGCGAGGTGCGCGTGTTGTTCCGCAAGGGACAGCTCGGCACCAGCGTGATGTGGATGTACGACCGCGTGGGCGTCATCGAGGGCAGCCACCCCTCGGGGATGGATCCCGAGGAAGCCGCCATCGAGGCCGGCGCGCAAGACCTCGAAGCAGGCGAGGAAAGCACCACGTTCTACACCAACCCCACCGACCTCGCCGCCGTCAACGCCGCGCTGGCCGGGATGGGCTGGGTGGTGAGCACCATGGAACTGGCCTACCGGTGCAAGAACCCGGTGGACATGGCCGACGGGCCAGAGAAAGACGAGGTGATCGCCTTCATCAGCGCCATCGACGAGAACGACGACGTGCACCGCGTGCACGTGGGGTTGAAGTAGCGGCGGTCGTCAGCCCGGGATCGCCGCCAACCGCTGCTTGAGGAAGGCGACCGCCTCCGCGTCGGTACGCGCAGGCGCGCCGGGGAGTCGCACCATCCGGCGCGCGAGCCAGTCGTGACGGCCGAGCATCAGGAACAGCCACACCTGGAAGAAGTCGATGCCCTCGAACACGATCGCGTCTTGCCGACCGTACTCCGCCTTGTTGGCCTCGAACTCCACGGGGTACTCCGTGTAGTGGGTGCGGGGGCGGATGTGGTGCAGGATGTGGTAGCCGTCGTTGAAACAACGATGGTTATACCTAACGTTTATGCAGGTGATGCTGTTGCGGTAGGGGTTGCCGGGGTCGGCGGCGTCGACGAAGGCGTGCTGGCCCCAGTTCCCGGCCATCATCAGTGCGCGCACCGCCAGCACCGGGAACACGAAGACGATGAGGGTGGCGTGCACGTTGACGTAGAGCAGCAGGGCCGCGCCGATCCAGAAACTCGCCTCGCCCGCCACGAAGCGCCGCAGCATCTTCGTGTTGCCCTTACGATGGTGGTACAGGGCCACCGAGGGGATGCCACCGAGGAGAAAGCTGCCGAAGTAGTGCAGCCAGTGCGCGAACCGGTCGCGCTGGTAGCGCATGGTGGAGGAGAGATCGGCCGCGAGGTTGTTCTCCGGGTGGTGCATCCCCATGTGGTGAGCGAAGTAGCTCTCTGGCGTTTGCCCGTAGAAAGGCCCGACGATCCACGGGATGATGTTGTTGAGCCGCCGGTCTTTGAACAGGGCCCGGTGGCTGGTGCAGTGGAGCATCAGGATGAAACGGTCGAGGAAGCCGAAGCCCCAGCAGGCCCAGTAGAGCGGCGCCAGATACCACGCCGAAGGGCCCAGGAAAAACAGGAAAATCCCAACTAGTTGCCACGCGAGGCACTGCGCGATCAGCGATACGAAGGGCACGTCGCGCGGCTCGTTGAGCCAGTTCGCCACGCGCAAGGCGAGCGGTCCGTCGGGCACGTAGGCGGGGCGAACGTCGGTGGCGATCATCCCGCGCGTGTAGCACGTTGTCGCCGGCGATTGTCAGCGAAGGTGCGGCCGGTCACTCCTCCGCGTCGTCGTCGCCCTCGTCGCCCTCGTCGCCCTCGTCGCCCTCGTCGCCGACCACCGGCGGCCCGTATCGCCGGTATTCCTTCAGGAAGGCAAGCGACCGAGGCTCGGCCCGGTCGACGTAGAGCACGCCGTCGAGGTGGTCGCACTCGTGCTGCACCACCCGCGCCGCCCAGCCATGGGCCTCGAACTCGATCGACGTGCCGTCGCGGTCGAGAGCCTCCACGCGCACGCGAAGCCAGCGCCGCACCCGGCCCCGGAGATCGGGCACGGACAGGCAGCCCTCGTAGCCGAAGCCCGTCTCCTCCCCGATCGGCGTGACCACGGGGTTCACCAGGAAGATGGGACCCGCCCCCTCGTCGAGCTCGAACACCACCACCCGCATCGCCGCGTGCACCTGGGGCGCGGCGAGGCCAGCGCCGTCTTGCTCGTACATCGACTCCAGCAGGTCGTCGCAGAAACGCTGGAAGGCCTCGCTCTGGATCTGCTCGGGCGTCACCGGCTCGGCGATCTTCCGCAGGACAGGGTTTCCCATGCGTGCAACCTGTAAGATGGCCACCTAGGCTCCGGGGAATGGGCTTGCGAGCCCGGCCAGACGGGCTACACGCGCGGCCGTATCGCGGAGATCGTCGTGGCGGATTGGAACAACAAGTGGGAAGACAACATCGGCGGCACCGTCAACGTGAGCGGCAAGAAGTACGGCTTCTTCGTCGATAAGGAGTGCATCCTCTGCTCGGTGTGCTCCGATGCGGCGCCGAACAACTTCCGCATGTCCGATGCGGAAGACCACGACATCTGCTTCAAGCAGCCCGAGAACGAGGAAGAGGTGGCCCAGTGCAACGAGGCGATGGAGAACTGCCCCGTCGAGGCCATCGGCTCCGACGGCCAGTAGCTCCGGCCACGAGAGAGCGCCGGCGGCCTCCCGTGACGAAACAGTGATAGTCGGGCGAAGTCATGCCCGGCATCGCTGTCGTCAGTAATCCTCGTTCGCGGCGGAATCGCCGCGACCCTGCGCTCAGCGGCCAGATGTCGTACATGCTGGGGAAGAAGGGCAAGCTCGCCCAGCCCAGCACCCGCGACGAGCTGGTGCAGCAGGCGCGACAGTTCCGCGACGACGGCGTCGACATTGTCGCGGTGAACGGGGGCGACGGCACGCTCCACGTGGTGCTCACCGCCTTCATCGAGGCCTACGACGGCGCTCCCATCCCCCCGGTCGCCATCCTCCGCGGCGGGACGATGAACACCATCGCCCGCGGCCTGGGCATCCTCGGCACGCCCCCGGAGATCCTCTCGGCCCTGTTGCTTCGCTACCATACCGACCAGCCCCTGCCGCTGGCCGAGCGCACGATCATGAAGGTAGAAGGCGGCGAGAAGCCTGAGTATGGCTTCCTTTTCGGCAACGGGATCCTCTCGAATTTCCTGCAAGAACACTACGCGATGTCCGACCCCTCGCCTCTCTCGGCGGCGATTCTGCTGGGTCGCGCCGTGCTCAGCGCGCTGGTGGGGGGCCAACTCGTCCAGCGCATCGCCCGCCCCGCGATTTGCGAGGTGGAGGTCGACGGCGAGAAGTGGCCCGGCAACAGATTCCTGGCCGTGGCGGCCGGCTCGGTCGACGACATCGGCTTCGGCTTTCGACCCTTCTACGAGAGCCTGCGCCATCCCGGGCGCTTGCACGCCCTGGGCTTCGCCTGCGGGCCGGTGGCGCTGGTCAGGGCCTTGCCGCGCATCCGCATGGCCCTCCCGATCGACGACCCCGAGATCTACAGCGCCGTGCCCACGCGCATGGTGTTGCGCGGCGAGCAGCCCATCCCCGTCATGATCGACGGCGACTTCCACCCGGCCGGGCAGGTGGTGACGGTTTCTTCCGGTCCCCGGGTGCGTTTCGTCCTCCCGTGAGCGCCGACAGGGCGTGTTGGAGGTCGCCGTGCAGCGGGGACACCACGCCGCCGCGGGCCATCTCGACGTGCAGGAATGGGCGCACGAGACCTGATTTTTCGGCGAAGAAGCGGGCCGTGCGCGGGTCGGCGCCCGCCACCGGGTGACCGGCGCGGGCCAGCGCCCCGAGCGCGGCGTCGAGCGGCCCCGCCAGGTCGAGGCGGAGGTAGGAGTGCGTGGCCACCGTCGCGAGGCGACGGTATTTTGACTGCCCGGCGGTCCCGTGGCTGCCCGTGTCACCGACCACCAGCGCCAGCACCCGCTCCGGCTGGCCGAGCGCACCCGAGGGCTCGCCACCCCACGGGCCGCGCGCGTGGCCCCGCCCGCATCGCCAGGTGGCCAGCGCCGGGCCGCGGGCAAGCGACACCACGGTCTCCACCTCGGGCGTCTGCGGGAAGAGGTCTATGGCCGCCAGGTCGACCACGCGCATGCCGAGATGCGCGAGGACGTCGAGGTCGCGGGCGAGCGTCTCGGGGCCGCATGACACGTACACCAGCCGCTCGGCCACGCGCGCCACGGTGGCGAGCGCAACCGGTGACGATCCCCGGCGGGCGGGGTTGAGGATCGCCACGTCGAAGCGCTCGCGCACCCGGCGTGCCCAGCCCTCCACGCGGGCCTCGACCACCTCTACGTTTCGCGGCGCGGCCTCCCTCGCGGCCCTCGCCGCGGCGGGCACCTCTTCCACGGCCACCACCCGCTGCCGCCCGTCGGCGAGCGCGATCGCGTAGGCACCGACGCCCGCGTAGAGGTCGGCCACGGTTCGCGCTCCGCCCACGCGCTCTTGGACCAGCGCCTGGAGCCGCGCCGCGTGCCGAGGATCCACCTGGAAGAAGGCACCGGGATGAAGCCGGTAGCGCGCGCTACCCACCTGCTCGTCGAGGAAGGGAGATCCCGCCAGGAGCCGCGGCGCCGCGCCCATCACCCGCTTGCCCTCCGGGTCGGCCCTGGAAACGGCCACCGAGACGAGCCCGTGCACCTCGCGCGCCAGCGCTGCGGCCGCCTTCCCGCCCCCGCGCAACTCGCCTCCGTGGCAGGCGAGGACCAACTGCAGGGCCCCGGCACCGTTCACGCGGAGGTCGACGCTGTGTACCTCGCGGTGTGCGGCCAGGGAGCGCCGGAGCGTGACGAGCGCCGCCCGCAGGCGCGGCTCGAGCACCGGGCAGCTAGGCGTGTCGACCACCCGCTCTCCCGCGCGATCGTAGAGGCCCACCTGCCCGCCAGGTCCCACCGGCAACTTCACCCGGTGACGGTAGCCAGCCGTGTGGGGGCTCCCCTGCACCGGGGGCGCTTCGAGGGCGAGGTGAGGGTAGAGCGCCAGCGCCGCTGCCAGTCGCTCGCGTTTGAGCTCGAGCTGTGCCTCGTAGTCGAGGCCCAGCAGGGGGCAGCCGGGGCACGCGGGGTGATGCGGGCACTGCACGCGCGCGCAGCTATCCCGGGTCCTGGTGTGGCTGGTGACAAGCGGCGACGGCGGGGCGCTGGACTGCCGTGCGCGGCGTGCGTTCATCGGGGCCGCCGACGGAACGACCCACCCCGGGCGCTTCTGAGCCTAGAAAGCCTCGCCGAAGCCCACCACCACGCCCGGGGAGCCGTCGCTGGTGTAGGCGATGTCGACCCGCATGACATTTTCCCGGCCCGGGGGTACCGCGAGCCGCGCGCCGGCTCCCGCGGTCCAGAAGACCTCGCCCGCGGCGGCCGAGTCGACGAAGGCGGCGAGTGACGCTGGCCCCCAGAGTGGGTGACGGTACTCTACCTGCCCCAGGCCCAGGACCGGCCCGCGAGCCCGCCCGGCCGGCAGTCCCCGCAACGTGTCGGTTCCGCCGGCCGCAGGCCATCGCCACCACGGGTCGCCGTCCAGCGGCGCGGCGCTGGCGCCGGCGTGC
>Ga0194131_10009079_pt1 | contig 12694 bp, 24 predicted proteins | sample TA2KigO120mmetaG_FD_148631 | JGI IMG/M metagenome (GOLD analysis project Ga0194131, IMG submission 148631) | Freshwater microbial communities from Lake Tanganyika, Tanzania - TA2015053 Kigoma Offshore 120m | ecosystem: Environmental > Aquatic > Freshwater > Lake | place: Tanzania: Lake... | reverse complement strand
CTTGACCTCGAACGAGTCGTTCACGATTGCGCACAGGAACCTTTTCACTTGGTCTTCGCCCTGTTTGCCGAATTCGAGGTCTTTCTGGAAGTCGGATTTGGGGATATCCCATTTTGACTCTTTCACTGTTTCCTCAATTCCAAACGCATGATTTGCCTATCGTCCGAAAATGCTACACCATTCAGCGCATCAAGGATGGATTTCGCATAGTTGTCAATGTCGCCACGCAGTTTTGACGAAGTTGTTTTCAAATTCATTTCCTTTATTTTTATTATGGTTTTGTGACTGTCAAATACCAAAACAATATGCAACGGCCCCTTGAATTTTGGGCCATTATAGAGCCACGCCAATTCTTTTTCATAATTCAAAGTTTTTTTCGGGGTGTAGGTATGTCCAGTTTTTTTAACGAATCTGGGGCGCTCCTTGGCCCTCGGGCGACGGGCAATGACCTGCTCCCAACTTAAAACCTCGGATTTTTTGGATTTTTTTGTCATGGCAACACCCAAAATATGCTACAGAAAAAATAATAAGAATAATGTTTGCTATTCACCATATACATCAGCAATAATTTTTGTTAAATGTATTTCACCGTCTTCTCGATTCGAAAATTTTCCCCAAGATTTATCTGCGGTGCGGATAACCCCATAGGCCATTTCCGGTGAAAGACCATCTGCTCTTAAATGATAGGCGAGGCGTACGAGTGTTGTGGAACGGTCTGAATTAACCGTTGGACCTTCTATGAATATTTTCAATGTGTACGGTGACAACATTGTTTTCACAATGTCGGCGGGAACATATACATTGTTTATCGTGAATTGTATTGGTGATTTGGGGACATATAATTTGGCGATAGGTTCCAAATCGTTTTGTGACACGGCATAGGTTTTTGCTTTTTCTATGAAATCTTCGAACAACATCGGTTTATCCGAACTATCAAGAATGTAACGCGTGGTCGGAAATTCAAATAAAGCACCCGGATAAGGAAGCCGAACATAGTTTCCATAACCAGAAATTTTTTCTTGTTTTGGATTAATTTCTTTTGCCGGAACTTTTGAAGCCGAGTGTGCGGCGAGCAAAGCTCGACGCATCACTCGGGCTTCAATGGGCTGTTTTGCAAACACCCAAATATGAAATCCTTTAATCGTTTTTTCCACCCAACTTTCAATCAATTTTAGTTTGAGCGCAAGTTGAATATTGCGAGCCTGGTCAATGTCGTTCACATCAATGTCTGAACACCCCCACCAAACCGTGTTGTCATCCATCATCGGATAAATACCGATATATTCCTGTCCCCACAAATGTTTTGTGTACGATGCTTGTGTCACGGGGGTTTTGATACAACCACCTTCCCATGAACCGTAAGCGTCGGTACGACCAGCGAACAAGGATGCGAAATCTTTTACGATATTAGAATGGTCGGTCATGGAACCCCCGCAAATATTGCTTGGGCAAATCACCATTCAATAACGGTGTCAATCGTCCCGTAGGCAAATCTATTTCGAAATCAATATCATCCACGAGTTGGCCTGCGGGACGCTTATTTTTCAACAAATTCACGGTCAATGTGTATTCGTGTATTCTCGCTTCATATCGCAGGGCATCCAAGCGTTCTATTGCCCGTTCCGAATGTGTTTTGTCAAGTTTGTTGATGATTTCGTTCATTTCCGCCATGATTGAATACTTCTTGCGCCGTACACCAATCACGCTGGTTGCCTGCTGTTCACCACCGTATGCGCCCGATGATATATCCAATTTTTTTCCATCGGCACCAGAACTGCGCGATGTCTGATGCAACACCAATAATGGAATATCGTGTCTACGGCCAAAAGATTTTACAAAAGTTGCTTTATCAGGAACCGTTTCACCGGCTTCGACCAAATCGAGATAATCAACCACAACCAAATCCGGTATCTGACCCCACACATCACAAACTTCGTTATAACCCCGTTCCATATCAATGGCGGTCAATGGTTGGTCGAACACGGCGAGATGCGGAAAATTTTCTTCCGCTGTTTCGCGGAGCAAATCTATTGTGTCATGGTCATCAAGGGCTACAAGTCGTTCAAGTTCCCGAGCATCAATATTGTGGTACATGCACGTCAGTTTTATCAAAATTAATTGTCGCGGTTCATCGGGAATGAACATCGCGATGTGTTTGTCTCGATTTTGTAACAACGAATGAAGCAATAACAAAGTTTTGCCACCGTGGGCATAGCCAATCATCATTGACATTTCACCAGCGGCAATACCACGCATTTCAAAATCTATTTGTGGCAGCCCCAAATGAATTCGTTCATGCGGACTCTGTGCCCATCGAACAAAAGAATGAGCCGCTTCCGCAAGCGGTTCATACATTCTGAATTCTGATGGTGGACTAACAGTGGAAAAGTCAGGCAAACTCAGTTCCTGAGTTGCCTGACCTTCCATTGTATTCCAACTCGCAGAAATTTGTTCTGCGGTTAATTTCATTAACGCGTCCTAGTTTTGGGCGCCCAATATGCCTTGTCTACATCGACGGCTTTGAACCAAGGTCGTTTTGGATTTATTGACAATCCATCACGATTGTCGTACACCCTTGTAATACCATCGCGCTTACATGCTTTGATTAGCCATTCAGGAATTTCGCCGTGTTGTGTCCCGACGATTTGTAATGTGTCAGGTGTGTTGACGGTATCACCGGCACCAACCGCGGTTGCATTGAATGTTTGTTTTGCCAACTCAAAAATTTGTGCATTGTCGGCATCGGCTGTAATCACATCAAAAATCATGTCTTTGATGTTGGTAAACAGCGTCGCAAACTCGCCAAGTTTTTCATTGGTATTCGCATTTTTATCAACCAAATCCGCCGCAATTTTTGCGGCAACCTGGGTGATAATTTGTCTGTCCTTATCCATTATTTGCTCCTATTTCATTGTCGGGTTCACTTATGTGAGCCCCCTTACATATCGACCACCACGAACACCAACGCTGTGAGCATAGGTAATGCTGGTCGTTTATTAGCCAACGGTTGTCCGTTGGCACACCCGTATTGTCTGTCATCGCAAAACCATAAGCCACCGCCGACAATGCTTGTTGAATCACAAAATCACTGTGGGCTTTGCTTCGGTTGATGGAAATGATTTGACCATACGCTTTCTCAACTCTGATTATAACACCAAAGTTGAACATCGACTGCTCTTTGACAACACCCATTTTATTGCCCGCGAAACAATAAATCGACGCCTGAATATCCTGCGATTGTTTTTCATAGACAGAATATTTCCGTGCTGCGGTTTTCCAATCCCATATACCGTTCGGATGAAGATAGTCCATCGTCCCTTCAAACCAAAGTTCGTAACCATTTATTGATTGACCAGTAAAAACTTCGAATGGCGTTTCACAGGCTCCACCCAAAGGAATTTTGGGATAAATATCTTTGGCCCAAGCAGCAGTCAAAGCCACGACATGACCGTGCCATGTGTCCGGATTAATATTTGTATGGTTAATTCCCGGTGATTCAGATTCGAGTTGTCTAAATTTGGCCAACGAAATTTGCGGGGCATCCGATACGGACACATTTTGTGAAAGTACAGCCTCGATACCGGCATGGACAGCGGTGCCTATGGCAGCGCTGTCATTTATTGTTTTGAACTCTGGTTTAACTTGCGAAAATCGTGCCCGTTCCGGACACAACAACATATCTCTCAACCAAGATTGTCTGACGAGAACTCTTTTATTTTCTTGGTCAATTTTCAACAGAGTTCTCCTTAAGCCGTTTCTTTGTCTTTGAAATCATATCACGACGACCCTTGGGTCGTCGTGATATTTGTGTTCGTCCCCCCGCTATCAGCCCATCGCTACCCCCCAGAAGGGGGATTATATAAAAGCACATCTGTGTACGGTCTGTCAAGGGTTTCGGCTCCACCCCAATTCCCCAAGTTATTTTCGCCACGGCGCCCACCCGTTGCCCTGTGTCCGCTCAGAATATAGCCACAAAAGCCTTGCCGAAAGCAAATTTGTCCTGGGATAAAACAATTCATTACAATTTTTAAGGACACCCAAAGCCTGTAAATAACCGTTTGGATACCATTTCGAGGGTTTACAAAAATATCCATTGATTTGCGTCAGCCCGTACGAACCCCCATTCGGGTCTTGGGGGTTAAAAACTATTGTAAAACAACGAGATTCCCTATATATGATATCGTCAAGTTTCGATAAATCGGCTTCACCCCAACCAACATCAATCGCCATTTGTGCCCAGTGCGGACACAACATTTGGGTGGGTAATTTTATTCTGTCTTTAAAAATAGGATTAGGTGGATTGGTTGTTTGTACGGGTTTGATTGTCAATGAAGACAATTCTGGTGGTTTAAGAAACCACCAGAATCCAAATATTACGAATATTAAAATGCTTAATTTGTTAAACATTTTTTATTTTCATTCTGGTTGGTCCTTCGATTCCGAATAAAACTCCACCCCAGACACCTATACATTTATTGGTTTTGGCAAAATTATAACATTCTTGTCTGACCTTACATTCGGAACAAGTGTCCAATCCCAGCCAAATCGGTGAATTTTTCGGGACACGCCCTTTATATGGTTCTGGGAAAAACCATTCGCTTGGACAATTTGTACAAGCGGCACCCTTATAAATAATATCGAGTTCTTTGCGCAAATCAGGATTTGGTTTGAACAAATCCTTCAATGTTTGTGGAACAAATGTTTTAAGCGGGGTGGTTATTTTGATTTTCATTGTTTGTTTCCTCGTTTTCTATTTCGTTAAGACACGCCCCACAAGTAGTTTCGTTGATGGCATATTCGGTTGGTAATTTATATCCGCAACCCCTATCGCAATATCTCGTATCGTTTTTATTCATTTTTATCGCAATATATTTCGTATTTTTCATTATAAAACTTTTTTGCTTGAGAAATATAATCAATTTTTGTTATCGTACCCAACAATTCTAAAAGCGATTCTTCCACATAAGAAGGCAATTCGACACCCGTTTGATGAATATATTCTTCAACCCATGAATCAAGCAATTCATTTGCCCTTATATCGAATGCCATTTCTTTATATGGTTCTGGAAGTGTGTAAAAAAATTTCATTATGTTTTTTAAAGAAATCATTCTTGTTTAAATTCATCTGTCCAAGAATCAAGCAATTTATTGTACGCATCGTCAAGTTTTTGTTCTGCGTGTGTTATAAGTTGGTCGCCTAAATCACAGAACTCCAGAACTTTCTCACTTGCGCCTAGCACAATATCCCATTCATCGTTGTTGAGTTTACGGTCGAGCATCTCTTCAAACCAAGCCTTGTCCCACCAAGCGATTACGATTTCATCACTTTTTTCATAATGTTTTAAGCCGTCGATGACATTCTTTATAGTAGTCATTTATTTTTCCTTTCCGAAACGGGGGCAGTTATAAACTGCCCCCGTTTGGTTTCGGGGGAGGATTATTTTGTTTTTTGAGCAACAACCGTATAGTTGGTTTTGCTCGTGTGGATTGACCAATTCAACGCAGGATACAACCTTCGACCGCTCTTTACCCTTGCGTAAGCGCAACGGTACTCTCGTTCTGTTTTTCCTTTGGTTGATTTGATGACTACCCAACGCCCAACTTCGGCATTGGCAATTATTTCTTGAACCAAAACCTTTGTATTTTGTCTGGTTTTTGTCAGGTTTGGTTTATCAATGTATTTCAGTTTCATTATTGTTTTCCTTTTTTGTTTCATTGAGCATTGTATTATTTCCAATGTCCAACACCTTTACTAAATTGGTTATTTTATTTGAATAAATATGAAAGATAATATCTATTTCTTCTGGCGAAAATACAACACCACTATCGGCAAAAGTTTGTATAAATTCATCTTTCATTTGTTCAAATGATTTCTCTATATTATTTATCAATTTTTTTGTCATTCATTTTCTCTTTATTAGTATTTGTTTTTTTGGTCGAACTCTTTTTAGTGGTTTTTTGGGCTTTTTTCCATAATCTTGTTAATTCAACTTCCAACATTCCCTGTGAAAAGTCGTCTGTAAGAATTTCATTGGGTGAATCTTCAAAACGCATGATTGAATGTTGGCCCTTTGCGGATACTTGAATAGTAAGACGAACACGCCTTCTATTCGGTGCTTCGCACGGTGGTGTAAAATCATCTGTTTCTTCAACTGGTGCTGCCCAACCAGTAGTTACAATCATAAAAAATGGTAGATTTTTTACAATTTCAACCGTGCTTTTATCTTTTAATAATTCATAAATATCAGGACTGGTTGTGCGAGAAACCATATTTCCGGTTGAATTTTGTGTCCATAATGATGCTGATTTTAATTTGAATGGATTCTGATAATCCTTCAACACCTGATTAATTTGTTCTTCTTTTAAAATTGCTTCATCCATTTCGGTTATCATTGTGTTTCTTCCATTTCTATATGTGATTTGTTGTAATATCTTCCATCAACCAAAACAATATGTCCGTCAAGGCGTAGAAATTCTAATCGAGTTTTCATTTCATTCATTTTTAATCTATCATCCGAACGAGTACATTCAACAAGCGTAAGACCATAATCCGAATCCGAAATGCGTTCGAACAACTCCCGCATTAAAGGACTAATTGCTTCAAGTGTTTTTAATTTGTTCATATATTGTCGATGGTACATTTTATTATCTGTAAATGATTTAATTTTTATTGGCATTAGACATCACCATTACTTCCCATTATGTTTTCAAAACGCGCAGTAACCCTTTCAACCGTTTCATTAATCACACCATCTGTTGCGGCTAAAATGTTTCGATTAATTAATGTTTGAAATCTATTATTTTCTATCAAATCTGCGACAACCCTTTCTTTCAATCTATCAACAATATATGGCATATATTGATTTGTCATAACATCAGTTACCCTAGAAATGATTGTATCATATGTGTCACTATGTTCTATAGATGTCATTATTCTTTCGGTAATTTCTTCTCTTAATGCGTCTGTCATATACATTTGGAAATTTGCTTCAAATTGTTCAGAAGCAATTCTTCTGAGTTCATTAATCAATTTGGTATCGCTCATAACATCGACATCAAATGCTACTAAATCTCTGGATTGTATTCTGATTGGCATTTATTGCTCTTTTCTCATTCTATCTATTTCATATTTTGTTAATTCCATTAAAACATTTTCCCAATTATTGTCTCTGCGTAGAATTTTTCGACGCATTTTCTTTCTTCTTCTATGATTCAGTTTCGATTTTTTGTGTGTCATTTATTTCTTCTTGTATATTAAAACAATTTCTATTTTGAATATTATCGGTATATGCCTGATGATAAGGATAGTGTTCCCAACATTTACACATTTGTACTGTGCCACACAATAAACATCCATAGCAAATTCCACAATGGGTGGGGCTTGGGTCTAATGGGTCTGTATATGTTATGTTTCCACACTCATCACATTCAATCAACGCTGGTTGATAACCATCAAGAGATGTGAATGAAAGAATATTATTTACCCATCTTGAATCTTGATATAATTCTTCCATAATATCTATAATTTCATCATCATCTATTGATGAATATGTTGCCGGATATCCGAGAGCTGTTTGTTTATCTGCATCCGGTTCAATAGTTTGTGTGGATTTGTTCCAAGAACCATAACCGTCATAATATTCATCATCATCCCAACCCAAATATGGTGTTCGATACGGCCCTGGCGCATATGTGCGATACCCCCACGGAATATAAGAACTATTTGAATACCATACCCCTTCATCCCAATGACCCGAATTCATATTCATAATTTGATAATCCCAATTTGATTTAGGGTCAACCGAAAAGAACACAAGTTTACTTCCCAATGCCCATTTCTCAAGCGCATCACAATTTTCATTATTATTCAAATATTCAACACCACCAAGTTTCGGTATAATTATATTTGCGAAAATGTTTGTGTCCGAACGATTATCTTTATATGGCAAAGTAATTGGCAATATACCATTATGTGCGACGATTGTTTGATTATTATCTATAAGAAATGGATGACAATTATTTAAATTTATTTGACCATGAGTACCAATTCTGAAATGCCAGAGCGCATAACTCCTATATTTTTCTCTTGCTATTTGCCATCTTTTCCATAATTCTTCGAAATCCATATCTTTATCTATAATAAGTTCTGTTCCAGCATGAATAGCGAAACCAAACCCGTCAGGGTTTTGTTTCGCGGCTTCACGCGCATTTACATACGGCAATTCTTTATTTTCATCCATAAATGTTAAAAGACACATATTATATACTCTCCGTTTCTTCAAAAACTTTACGATTTGTTGCCCGTTGAACAAATTGTGGATACATATCGATATGGTCCATCGCAAATTCTTTGAAAGATGTATTGAAATTTTTCAAACCCTTTTTATGATAAATATCAAAATAGGAAATATCTTTCGTATATTGCCATAAACAATGAGTAAATTCAAAATAAGCAACAAGAGTTTCGAAACGCATTGAAGGTTTGAACACCCGCAATTCACAAGTATTTTCCGGCATAATATTTATTGCCGTATTCCTATTGTAATGGGTCAATCCATTTTCTTCACGATTTTTGATGGCTTTTACGATTGTTGGTTTTTCCAATCGCCATTCATCACCATTTACATTCAAGAAATAATCCAATTCGTATGAGGCATAGGACGAATTTCTGCCTGTAAATTTGACCATTTTTTCTTTGTTGTTGAAAATAAAATAAATGAATTTCATTTGATGTAACTCATTAACAAAAGATTTCTTTTCAAGATGAATATGGAAACCGCAATTTGATGCGTCCCAAGCGCGCCACCCAGAAGCCCGCATACGGTCAATTTCTTTTTTAAATTTATCTGTTTTATTGTGAATAAAATCAAGCGTCATTGGTTGTGAAACAATTTCGAAACCATAATGAATAGAACAATCTTGTTTACAATAAACCAAATGATTAGTTGCCGTACCAAGTTTGACTGCTTCATTATGTAAATCGGCATAAGAGGGTGCTTCTGTTTCCAATTCACAAGAAAGATATGGTAAATTTATTTGTTTATTTTTGTGTATAAATGTTTTTGGTCCTGGTGAAACAACAATCCCATCATTTATGTTTAAATCTTGATGAAGTTCATTGAAATGATAAAATTCCGGTAGTGGTTTCGAGGAATAAGAAAGAATACCTGGATAGTGACTATCTGCGCTATCTTCATAGTAATCTTCTTCAAATGAATCTTCTTGTTCTTCTCTTGCCCGTTCATAACAATTTTCACACAACCAGTCACCATTATATCTGTTTGCGTTTCTGATATAAAGAGCATCATCGATATATTCTTCGTCTGTGTAAAATTCTTCAAGACACATATCACAGTTGGTCGGTCTTTGTCTAGGCATATTTACCATCCACCTTCTTCTTGGATAAATGTTTTCCCGTGAATTCCATAGCCTTCTTCACGCAAAAGTTGAGACATAATTTCGCAACCCGCTTCATACACCATTGATTCGAAACGCTCTTGAATCGCTTCAAGTGCGACATCCGCAGATGAACCTTTCAAATGCGGCATACACACCCGAATGTCACAATCAGTAAATGACACATTGACCATTGTACTGTAATGATTTGGATAACCATTTGGTATCATTGTTGTTCTCCTGATGATAGGACACGCACTTGCCCGTGCGAAGCGCGGGGGCAAGTGCGTGTCTAGGATTCTGTTTTATCGATAATTTTGAGTGATTTGATTTTTCCGAAATTATTAACTTCTTTTCCGAAAGTATCAACTTCGGTTAATTTCATTGTGTCCGCATCGAGATGATATCTTTTTTCATTTTTGCCGACATAATGATATTTGAAACCATCCTTATTTGATGGCATAGCGTGCGTAACTGCTTTCAATAATGCTTCATCGAATGAATCTGCTTGAATTTCATATTGCGTTAGAAGTCGAATATAATAAGTGAATTTCATTTGTTTTTCCTTTTTCGACAGGCTTGTTTATTGTTATGTTTGCGTTTATCAATAAATGTTTGTGCTTTTGTTCGTAGACCGTCAGCAAACGCTTGACGGTCTGCGTTATTCCATTTCTTGCGTTTTGCTTTCACCAAGAGTAAGAAGGAACCGATGGTTTAATACCGAATTCTTTTTCAACCTGTTCACGATTAAATTTAATGTTGAACTCAATTTGCTCCTGCGCGTGTAATGCGAGAGCCAACAATTCTTGTGTTTCAAGAATTGTTGTTTTACAATCAGAAATTGTTTTATCAAGTTTTTCGTTACTCATTTTGTATATATTGATTTTTCGTTTAAACATTATTTACCTATTTTCTTTGATAATTTATTTTTTGCGACACCCGAATTATGGAAGCCCTGACCCGAGTGAGAATTTAGCATCAGGGGTTTCCCTGACTTGTAGTGACAATTTAGCAACAGGCATTTGTCGTCGTCGCTCAGTGGCTTCTGAGCGACCCAAGACGACAATTGCGTAAACCGCAGTTTTCCAAGTCCTGGAAGTAAAGACAAGGGGGCCGAAGGCCCCCTTGTCGATACTTCTGAAGTTGCTTCAGGATGCGTCCACCGCATCTTTATACTGAAACAACTTCGGTTATTAAGCCTTTGGCTCAACAATAATTCTGCCTTTGTTGATGAGGTCTTGAACCAAGAATGCGCTTGAATATTGCTTGCCATCTTTCGTCCAAGTTTCAATCTCAGGACGACCAACAGCCGCTAGACGCTCAAGATAAACGATTGAACCGTCACCACATTCTGATTCACGAACAAAGTCTTTTGGAATCCAAACTTTGTGTTGAACATTTGTTTTCAAATTACCGTCAAAATAGACGGCTGTTGATTTTTCGCCTGAACCACCAACACGGTCAACCACAAACTTATGCCAACTTTTGTAGTCGATTTCTGTTGGTTCCAGAAGGGTCATACCTTCTGGGGTATATAGGGTTAGTGTTGTCATTACCTACTCCTTTCGAGAGTATATGTTGTTAGGGACTTAACTTTCTCGCCCCTTCGCAACGCGGGGGGGCGAGAAAGTTCACGAGTGAAATTCACCGCAACCACATTCGTGATTACGCGGAACATAAACGAAGTGATTTGGACAAAGCACTTCGTAAATTTGTTTCGCTTCGATTGAACCGACCTTTGGGTCGGTGAAATCTCGTGACCTTCGTCTGGACGAAGGTCATTGTCAGCATCGTTCGGATTGTCCAAGAACCGAAAACCAGATTCATCTGGTTGAGGGTCTTGCCAATCGTCAAGTTGACGCTGACGATGTACTGCGTCAATCTCAAATCTGTCTAGTAAGACGATTTGAGTTGACGCTTTCGTGCGTTTTGCCGAAGGCGAAACGCGCGGAATGTTAAATTTGGTTATCACAATAACCTTTCAGTTGGAAAGCGAACGACACGCACGCGAAGCACGCGTGTCGTTCGCGAAATTAATCAAGTATGCTAACCAATTTATTTATTAGCATACTTAATTAACACATCACCGTGGCAAGCATTTGGTTTGCAAAAGCAAACCAAATCTTTGCCACGCAACTCACCTAATTGCTTCAGCAATTCAGGTGAGTTCAACAAGTAATTCTCATATTTGAGAATTACGCAAGCCCTATCACCATCTTTACCAATAACAAATGGGTTGCCCCATTTACTGGGGCGCCCAATATAAACCACATCTCGTGGTTTATTTGGGCTTTTCATATTCCACACTTTCATACTTACTCCTTATCACAAATTAAGTGAACGACACGCACGCAAAGCACGCGTGTCGTTCACGGGTTGTTCACGGATTGATGATGAGCGAAGGCTTGCCTACTCTCCTAGAGTAGGCGTAGCACTGAGCAGTACCACGAGTGGTTGGGTTGTAAACCCAAACAATATCTGCGTGGTCAACCATCCACTCATTGCGATGGAAATTAGCGTGACGCCCATCGGGCGCATATATACCATCGCAGACATAAACAATGTCACTCGCCTGTGACAGAACTGCGTCTGCTTCAGCAGTTCTGTCACGCTTGAGTAGACTAGTCCTACCCCAGTAATATCTGATGTAACCAGAGTTAGGAATTGCTGCGATAAATGGCACATCAGCCATTATCGCAGCACTGGCGAAGGCTTCATCGAAGCCTTCCGCCATTCCGCTGATAACCATCAGATTGTCGCCGTGCTCGGCTTTGGCGCCAGCCAAAAGGTTCGCGAGGCAATCGCGAACCTGACAATATCTCTCTCTGTCTAGAACCAACTCGCGAGAGCCAGTCCCAGCAATATGAAATGTAGTCACAAATGTCTCCTTTCTTAGATAATTGCGACACCACAGACTAAATGAACGACACGCACGCGAAGCACGCGTGTCGTTCATAAAACCAATTTATTGGTTTTCTGATTGATTAATAAAGTCGATGACAGCAGACTTCTTATCATCATCGTTCGTGGAACGAACGAGCGATGATAAGGTATAACGCGACCATCTATCGCACTGAGCAACGCTCAGTTCGTTGATGATGCCATCAACAATTAATTCAACTTGCCTGTCGTCCATTTCAACTTCTGGCACAAGTTCGTGCCACTTCTTGAAATGCTCAACCATAATTTCATTCATCTTGACCCACCCTTCTTTAGTCACGGAGGGGGTGAATCCCCTTCCAAGGCACGAAGGAAGGGGTGAACCCCCCATCTCGTATACACACATCACAACCTGGCC
>Ga0194131_10009075_pt1 | contig 12701 bp, 10 predicted proteins | sample TA2KigO120mmetaG_FD_148631 | JGI IMG/M metagenome (GOLD analysis project Ga0194131, IMG submission 148631) | Freshwater microbial communities from Lake Tanganyika, Tanzania - TA2015053 Kigoma Offshore 120m | ecosystem: Environmental > Aquatic > Freshwater > Lake | place: Tanzania: Lake... | reverse complement strand
CCATCAACCGTGATGTCCACGCCCGTCACGACCGGGTAGTACGACTCACTGTCCGTTGCCGGGTACGGCGTCTCCAGCTCCAGCACGGTCACGCGCACCTGCACTGCCGCACCGAGCGTCTTCGCGAACGACACCGACAGCCCGTTGTAGTCGGTGATCGCTGCGGCCTCGCCCTCCGTCAGCGACAGCTCGTACGTGGTCGCCGTGTCCGTGAGCGCGAACACGCTCGTCGCGATCGTCGTCGCGCCTTGCTTCAGCGCGACGGTCACCGACTCGGCTGCGCCCGCCGCCTTGAACGCGCGGAAGCGGACGACGTGCCCGGTGTGGTCGGCAGGGTCCGTCGTGTCCGCGATGCCGACGACGAACGCGGAGCCCGCAGCCGTCGTGCCTGGGCAGCCCACGTAGTCGCCGTCGTCGTACAGCAGCACCGTCTCGTCGAGGCACTCCCAGGTCTGCCCGACCGACGCGCCCCAGCCCGTACTCGTCGAGTCCGGGTTGCTGAGCTGCACCTGCCCGCCGATCACGCGGTCAGGGACTTCGACCTCGATCTCCGACACGCGCACGGCGACTGCCGCGCCGAGCTTCTTCGCGACCTTGACGCGCAGCGCGGCGTAGTTCGTGATCGACGCAGCCTGCCCCGAGGACAGCGTGATCGTGTAGTCCGTGAACGAGGTGGTGAGCGCGAACGTCTCGGTCACGATCTCGGTCGAACCGACCAGCAGCGTCACGTCCACCGACTCAGCGAACGCCGCGCCGCGCAGCGCGCGGATGCGGACGTAGTGGGCGGCGTCCGAGCCCGGATCGACGAGCTGCGTGACGTTGACGATGAAGTTCTCGCCTGCCGCTGCGGTGCTGAGACACAGCGCGTAGTCGCCGTCGTTCGGCGTTGCGATCGTCGCGTCGGTGTCCTCGTGCAGCGAGAGCGCCGAGGCTCCCCAGCTCACGTCGTTGAACGCGGTCGAAGTCGGGACTGCAAACTGCGCCATCAGACCAGCTCCTGCAAGGTGACGGCCAGCTCGTAGTGGTTCGCGGTGTTCTGTCGCACGGTGATCGACGCTGGGACGATGCGAACGCTCAGCGACGACTCACCAGGAGGCGTCCAAGTCAGCGACAGCGCGCCGCCGAGCGACAAGTCGCTCAGCTCCTTGAGACGCTGGTAGTGCCGACGCAGCGCGAAGCTCCACCGCAAGTCCCACAGCCTGCGCTCCTGCTTACTCGTCGCGCGTGCGACGCTGCTCTGCGTCTGGCGACGGTTCACTGTGCCGCTCTGCGGCTGCGACCACACCGAGCGCCGCTCGCGCACGACGCCGAGCGGCAGCTCCAGGTCCAAGTCGAAGGTCGCCACGTCCGTCACAGCTTCGCCCTCTTGGCGTCGAGTACCGCCTTCGCCAGCGCGTCGGTGAACTTCTCCTTCGCGTACCCACTCGACACGACCTCGGCTGCGGTGAGCCGGAACCGCAGCTTGCCCGGTGGGATCTTCGACGACTTGACGAGCAGGAACAGCAGCTCCAGCTTCGCCTTCGTCGCCTTCGCGGTCACGCCAGTCCCGAGCCCGAGTCCGCGCGCGGTCCCCTTCGACACGCGCTCTTGCGAGCGCGCGATGAACAGGTTGCCGCGCTTCGACTTGAACACGAACGAGTCGGTGTACGCGCGCGGCGACCTCTTGAGCAAGCCGGACGACGTGAGCGCTGCGTCGAGCGGGATCGTCAGGTACTTGCGGTGCTTCGGCGTGATCGTCGCGCCATGCTCAAGCGACAGCGTGTAGTTGAACCGCGCGGGCATGTCGGAACGGAAGCGCAGCGCGAGGTCCAGCATCTCGCCGCGCGGTCGGTTCTGTAGCAGGAACATCGGCGGGTCAACGACCGTGCCGAGCGAGTCGCTGAGCGTGCCACTGCGATTGCCCGCGAGCGCGCGTGGTCCGCCGCCGCGACTGTAGCGGTTCGCTACGAGCGATGCCGTCATCTGACGCAGCCACTCGTTTCCGACCTGCTCGAACGCCGTGTGCATCCGGCGCAGCACCGCGCCGCGCATCACGTCAAGCCTGCGGTTCGTCTCGTCTGGTCCGCGACCGGGTGACCAGTTGAACACCACTTCGGTCATGCGACCCTCGGTGCCCGCATCGGGCGCAGCACGTTCGTCAGGCCCTTCAGCCACTGCACCTCGCCCGTCCACTGAGTACCGCCCTGGGGCAGCGTCTCGGACTGCGAACCCGGTGCGGTGCGGCGCTGGAACTCGTGGCGCACCTGCTGATCGACCCACTGCACGACCTCGGGGAACGCGACGATGAAGTTGTCGGTCGTGTCCGCGAAGCCGCCCGTGTAGACGACCTGGAGCACGCTCGGTCCCGCCTCGTACTCGCCGAGCAGGTGCAGCACGCCGAGCCGCGTGTCCACGAAGTAGTCGTCGCTCGCCGTCAGCAGCGCGCTCGCACCGAAGTCGCGGTTCGTGTCGTGATGCACCGAGGTCGTGGTCGTGATCGGGTACGAGCGCAGGTACACGCGCGTCTGGAAGTCCCGCAGGTCGTAAAGCTCGGTGCGCGACGTGGACTGCACGCCGCGCCCAAGCCATCGTTCCACCGACGCCGACACGTTCTCGATCAGCAGCTCCAGGTAGTCGTCGTGCGTCCCGTCTTCGTCGAGATCGAGCGACACCTTCACGCGGTCGATGTTCGTCAGGAGGAACTGCGCCATTGATCAGTCCTTGTCGAGCGGTGCCACGCTTCCGACCGCTGCCTTGCCCTTGACGTTCTGCGCTGCGACCTGTGCTCGCGTCGGAACCTTGGCGGGATTCTGGCCGCGCAGCTTCGCCAGCTCCTTCCTCCAGGTCGGCGGGTAGTCGGCCTCGGGCTGCACGAACACGTCGCCGTCAGGTGCTACGCGCTCGCCGTCCTTCAGCTCGCGGAGGTTGTGCGTGTACCCGGTGATGAACGGGTCGTCCGCGTAGACGCCGAGCGCGCGCGTCTTGCCGCTGCCCTTCTTGCGCGAGCCGAGCCCGCGCAGCGTGCGATCCGGCCACGTGATCGAGCGGTTCTCGATGACGACCAGAACGCGGTGAGGGTCGAGCGGTGCCTTGTCCTTCATGATCTCTTGCTCCTTGTGGGTTGAGTGGTCCGGGTGACGCGAGAACGTCGCGCCACCCGGAGCAAGAGCCTAGCAGGCGATCAGGCAGGCGTCGGCAGTTCCTTGTCCCAGCCCGTCGATTGCGCGCGCGCGTTGATCGGGTTGAACAGGACGTAGCCGATGCCGAACGCGCAGGAGCCCGCGTTCGACGCCACGGTGGCGGACACCTTGAGGAACCGCTTGAGCGTGGTCCCATTCAGGTCGATCACGGACGACACGGTGGTGTTGGCGCTCGCATCGGCATCGGCGATGGACGTGAAGATCGCCGTGTAGGGCGACGCGACGGCGGTGTACGTGCCGCCCGACGTGTCGCACTCGGTCAGCGCGACGGCGATGGTGCCGTCCGTCTTGACGCCGATCTGCATCTGCAAGATCAACTGGTCCCAGCCCAGCGTGTCGATCGCGGTCTGCGCGGTCGTCGCGCCGTTGGCGTAGGCGTTCTGCACGAGCGCCGACCCGGCCTTCGCGCAATCTCGGAGAGAGTAGTTCATGTGGAGACTCGGAAAAGGAGAGAGGTGTGTTGGAGGTTGGGCGGGCGCAGCGCTCGTCACGCTGCGCCCGCAGGAAGATCACGCGCTGCTCACGTCCCAGGCGTTCGACCACGTGGCGAACGACTCGACGTGGCGCAGGCCCACGTCCATCATGCTCGTCGCGCGGTAGACGGTCTGACGCTTGGCGAAGTTCACGTGCTCGCTCGTCGCGATCACGATCCCGCCCCACATCGGCACCAGCACGTCCGCCCAGTTGCCGAACAGCAGCTCGGCAGTCGTGCTGCCCGCGAGTTGCGTGGTCGTCTTGTACGGGTAGCCGTACATCGAACCCGGCACCATCATCGAGTTGCCGCCCGGTGCCGCGTTCACGAAGCTGGGCGCTTGGAACAGCGGAGCGCCCGAGGTCATGATCGTGCTCATGAACTTCCGCTTGCCCTGCGGGTGCATCGCGAAGCCGAGGCGACCCTTCAGAGCGTTCGCGTCCTCGACCTTGCCGATCAGCGTGTCGAGCGCTCTCGTCACGGTCTGCACCGCGTCGATCGCGCCGTAAGCGGTCGGAACCGCCGACGAGCCGATGCCGCTCGTGTTGAGGATGCCCACGGGCTCGCCGCTTCCGCCGCTGCCCTTCAGGACGTACGCGTCGGCCTTGCGCGCCATCGACTCCGCGATCAGGCGACGCAGGTCGGCGTCGAACGCGGGGTCGGCGAACATCAGCATCCGGTTCGACACCTCGATCAGCTCGCCGAACTCGTGCGGCGTGAGCATCAAGCGGTCGTACTCGATGTTCGTGGTTCCCACCGCTTCGTTCTCGTCCACCTGACTCGCGGTCGGCGCGACCGCGATGCGCGGCAGCATGTACGGCGTGCTCGTCGGTTGGATGACGCGCGCGCCCAGCGTGATCGCGATCGACTCGGCAGCGAGTTCTTCGATGATCTCGGCGGACAGCTCGCCGGGGATCACGAAGCCGCCGAGGTGATCGAAGCCAGCCGCTTGCGCGGTCTTCAGCCGGATCTCGGCTGCGGCCTCGACGATCTCGCGCTCGGGGAACTTCTTGTGCTCGCCGATCGGAGCCCACTTGTTCGTGTAGCCCGCGAGTCCGCGCGACAGCGAGAAGTCCTTGGCCGGGTCGCCCGTCTTGGTGATGCCCACGAAGTCGCGCTCGCGCGCGGTCTTCGCCATCGCCTTCAGCGTGGCCTCGTTCTCGTCGATCCGTCGCTTCAGCTCCTCCACCTGCGCGGTGTTGGCCTTCAGCGGGTCGATCATCTCCTTCGCCATGCGGGCGAACAACGCATCGAGGTCGGTCAGCTTCGCCTCGATCTCCGGGTTCGTGACTTCGGGCATGTGATTGCTCAGAGGGAAAGGTGTTGCGCGATCCCGCCGAGGCCACACGGCTTCACGTTCGGAGTCGCGTTCGCATCCGCAGCAGCAGCCCTTCGAGGTCTGCGCGCGGCGCGGGTGTCTGCTTGACGACTGCGACTTGCGGCGCAGCGTCGTCCTTCGCCTCGGGCAAGGGCTCGATCTTCGGTGCGTCGAGCGCACCGACCGAGCCACCCGCAGGTAGCCGCATCGACTTCGCCAGCGCGTCCGCGATGGCTCGCTCGATCCGGTCTGCCACCGATTCGAGCACCCGGTCGGTCATGGCGTCAAGGTAGGACGTGGCGACTTCCCCAGGCTCGTCGTCCTCCGGGTCGCCGCCGAGTCCCGCCGCCGTGTCCACGGTGTCGAGCACGCTCGCGACCGTCTGAAGGCACTGGTCGAGGTAGTCGTGGCACGCGCGCAGCGACGCCACCTGTGCGGCGTTGAGCACGACGGTCACGTCGCCTTCAGCCTTGGTGACGCCCTTTTCCTGCGACTCGGGCTGGACGATCGACAGGTCGAGCCGATGCGCCATCGCTTCAGCCGCCTTGCTCCTGCCGAGGTCCGCGCCCATGTCCACGAACGCCCGCACGCGAGCGCGTGCGCGCTCCAGCGAGTCCTGCGGGCCGAGCCCGTAGGTCTTCACCCACAGGTCCGCCTGTGCCTTCGTCACCTTGCCGCTCGACACGAGGTCGCCGAGCGCCAGCTCGACCGACTTCTCGATCGACTTGCCCTCGATCGCGACCGCGTACGGGTTGCACGGGATCGGTGCCTGCGACAGCTCCAGCAGCTCGGCCTCCTGGATCTCCCAGCCGTACGTCCCGAGCCCGAGCAGCGCGCGCTCGTCGTCGTCCTGCGGGCGGTAGATCTTCAGCGGGCGGAAGCCGACCGACACGCCGCGCACCGCAGCGCGACCGTTCGGCAGTCCCTCGCCGCTCGCGAGCGACCACGCGAGGTCCGCGAGGTCGCTGATGCCGGACTTGAGGTACTGGATGTCGAACAGCAACGCGGGCTCGGTCTTGCCGTCGATCATCACGTCGTCCACCCACACGCGCGTCGCGCTGCCGATCGCGGGCTCGTCGCTGCGATGGCACCAGAAGAACGGACCACCCGCGCGCGCATAGCCTGCGAGCTTCCAGCCCGCGCCGTTCGCGCCCGGTCCATCGGTGCGCCCGCGCTGCCGGATGCGGTCACCCGCGCGGTCCATGTGCTCCGTCGAGCCGATGTACCTGATCGTGCGCGCCTCCTTGTCGAGCACCTTCGTCTCGTGCGCGCTGCCCTCGACGCGGAAGCCGACCTCGGACTTCGCGGCGTACACGTCGCTCGCCGACATGCCCTCGAAGTCCTGCTCCGTCACGAGCCCGAGCTGCATCTTCTCCGACAGTTGCTTCTTCGTGTGCATAGCTATTCGTCGCCTTCGTCAACAGGAACCATCACGCACTGGCAGTTGATCACGTCGCCCGCTGCGTTCGGGCCGGACGCGTTCGGGTCGCGCGCGTACTTGAGGCGCGTCCCGTGGATCGTAGTGATCGTCGAGCCCACGTCGAAGACTTCGCCGTCCAGCTCCCAGTGCGACTCGCGCACCGTGCCGCCGCCGCCGCCCTCTGCGGGACCGCGACCCGACGTGACCCAGCGGTGCTTCTTCAAGCTGCCGTTCTCCACCTGCTCCTCGAACGCGGCGTTGCGCGCCGTCGCCTGCACCTGACCGATCTCGGTGCGCGCGATCGTCTGCGCGCGCACGTTCGACGTGTTGTAGACGCGACGCACCGAGTCCTTCACGTCTTCGAGCGCGCCTTGAATGCGCTCCGCAAGCGAGCCCGGTCCTTCGTGGTCCGCGAGCGCGTCGATGATCGCCTTCTTCGTCTGCTTCGCGACCGTCGAGTTCACGCCCTCGGCGAGCTTGATGCGCTTCTTCTTCAGGAACGACACCAGCTCGTCGCTCGTGTGCGGCAGGATGTCCGCGCCCAGGTCGTTCGCCGCGTTCTTCAGCCCCGCCTTCAGCGCGTCCTCCAGGACGGTCGCGACCTGCTTCTGCATCTCGGCGTCCCACTCGTCCGCGAGCGCGACAACGAGCTTGTCGATCTCCTTGCGCGACACCTTCGCCTTCGCGCACCAGCCGATCTCGCGCAGCTCGGCGTCGCTGTGCTCGACCGCGAGCCTGCGGTTGATCCGCTTCCACGCGCGCAGCGCTGCGTCGTCGCTCAACGCCTCGGCCAGCGAGCCAAGCTGGCTCGGTGAGAAGCCGCGCTGCCGCATCGCTGCGGGCTCGAACGCCTTGCCCGCCTCGGCTGCCTTGTCGTCGAGCGCGCGGAGCTGCGCGGCACGCATCTGCGTCAGCACCTTCGTCACCTTCGCGCGCATCGCCGCGACGAGCTTGGCCTCGGACTTCGCGGCCTTCGCGATGTACTCGCGGCGCGCGTCGTAGTCGCCGTACTTGTCCGTCTTGACCACGCGCGGCTGCACGATCGCGCTCGACGGCAGCGACTTGTCGGGCTCCGGTGCAGGCGCGGGCGGCGGCGGCGCAGCAGGCTCGGGCGCGGGCGGCTTGACCTCGACGTTCGACACGATTCGACGCGCCTCTGCCTCGTCCACGCTCGGGAACGCGACGAGGATCACCGCGACCGCTGTCTCCGGGCTCATCTCGCCAGTGCCGACGAGCGTGACGATCTCGACCAGCGACTGAACCTGCGCGCCGTTGAGCGCCGTGTCGGCGACCGCTGTCGTCGCGCCCGCTGCTGCGTCGGTTGGCGTTGCGGCCTCGTCCCCTTCGGCCTCTGGATCCGCGTCGCTCAGCACCATCGGCGTCAAGCCCACGGGCATGAACGACAGGTCGCTGCCCTCGAACTCCTCGATGTTCAGACCCACCTTGCTGAGCGCGAGGTTGATCGGCACGCCGACTTGGATGAGCGACTGCGCGGCGAGCGCTTGCTCCTTGATGTCGCCCTTCAGCACCTCGACGCGGCTCGTGTCGTGGCGGCAACGGATCCGCTGGAACGCGCGGTCCCGGAGGCGCGGGAAGAAGTTGCTGTTCAGCCGACTCTCGCGCGCCATCGCCCAGGTCAGCACCTTCATCTCGTAGTACGCCTTCAGGTGCCCACGGAACGCCGCGTAGTTCTCAGCGAGCAGTCCGATCAGCGGCTCGGGCGTGCGGAACACGCCAGCGATCACGCTGCGGTTGTACTTCGCGAGGTCGCCGTAGCTCATCACCTTCGGCCCGACTGGCGTCTGCTCGTACTTCGCCTCGCCCTCGACGACCAAGACCTCGCCGACGCGACCGGGCTTGCGCTTGTCTTCGAGCTGCTGCGTGAGCCGATCGAACTGCTCGTCCGTCAGCGTCGAGCCGACCGCAAGCACGCCGCCCATGTCACCGCCGTTCGTGAGCAGCGCGCTCTGGTAGCGCTGCGCGAGGTAGTTCTGCGCCGCTTGCCCGAGCACGGCCTTTACCGGGCCGAGCCCACGGAACATCGACGACGGGTGCTCGTACCTGTGGTTCAGCACGGCAGCGAAGGGGAACTTGCGCTGCACGCCGCTCGCTGTCGGTGCGAGCCAGAACTTCGGGAACGCGCTCGCGCCGACCGTCTCGGTCTGCACGATGTCGCCGCGCACGGGCCAGATCGCGGCAGGCAAGTCGATCAACGCTGACGAGCCCTCGCCGTACGTGAGCACCGGGTTGAGCTGATCGTCGGTGAAGAACCACACCGACTCGCCCGTCAGCTCCATGTTCTGCGCGTCGCTCGCGATCAGCGACACCGGGTCTTGCAGGTCGTTGACATCCTGGAACAAGTCGAACACCGGGCCGCTCGTGATCTCGTTCGCGTCGTCACCATCGCCGTCGTAGAGCTTCAGCGGGAGCGACTTCACGCTGTCGCTGAACAACCGGATGCAGGCGAAGATCCACGCCTCCTGCTCCATCGGGTTGTTGAACGTCTCGGACGTGAACGACGGATCGACGCCCATCGACTGCGAGCTGCCCGTCCACTGCTGCCACGACTTCCCGAGCGGCTGGATCACCGTGACGCGACGCGTCGGCTGCGCTGCTGCCTTTGAGGTCTTCGTCCGCGACGCCTTGCGCTTGCTCGTTGCCATGTCGAGTCACCATCGAGGCTAGTGGGTGCCGTTGCGCGACGCAAGGTGCCTCGCGCCGCTGAGGTACGTGCGGAACTTCCCGCCGACGTTCGCCTTGCGCGACAGCGCGATCACGAGGCTGTCGCCGTGGTCGGGCGAGCGACCGATGATGCGCCGCAGATCCTCCTTGCTTGGCATCGTCATCGTCTCGTTCGCCGCGTAGTCCCAGGACAACGCCATCAGGTCCGCGCGGGTTCGGGCGTACTTCTGCGGGATCGCGAGCGCCCGGTCCTCCAGCAGCCGACGCGCCACCCAGTGCAGCTCGCAGCGACGGTTGCGGAAGCGCATCGCCCGCCCGACGAGGTGGTCCCAGTCGCCGACCGCAGCCTCGCCGAAGTCAACGGCGTCAACCGCCAGCCCGCACTCGCGCAGACGATCGACGACGCCGCCGCCAACGCCCGACACGTCCACGTGGATGTTCTCGCCGGGGATCTCCCACTCCTCGGCCAGCCGGATCACCGTCGCTGCCGTCGTCATCGTGTCGGCCTTGCGCCACTCGTGCTGCCCGCGAACGCGACCCTCGATCACCGCAGTCGCGACGCTCGCGTCGCTGCCGAAGCGCGCCACGTCCACGCCCATGTGCCGCCCGCCAGCACCCGGCTGCAAGTCCTCGCCCGCCTCGATCAGCGACATCGGGAACAGGCACCGCTCGCCCTCGTCGGGGAAGTCGCCGAGGATGTTCGACTGCCACATCGGGTGCGTCTCATACGACGGCCCGAGCAGCTCACGCCTCCGCTCGATCGCGTCGCGCGTCGTCAAGCCCTTCGCGGGCGGCGGGTCCGGCACGTCGAACGCGCTGATCTTCGATGTCCACCAGCGCGGCTTCGCGAACGCCTCGTAGAAGCGACCGGACTTCCGCACCGGGTTCCCGACCATCACGAGCTTGCAGTTCGCGCCCGTCATCAGGTCGAGGCACGCGTCGTGGATCGCATCGGGCACCGCGTTCGCCTCGTCGATCAGCACGAGCACGCCGCCCGGTGCGTGAACGCCACGGAAGTGGTCGGGCTCGTCGGTCGAGACGCCGCGCGCGACGTGATCGAGCCCGATCTCGTACTGCGTCGTCAGCATCCGTCCCGGCAGCTTGACGCGCGAGCGCTCGAACATCGCTCGCTTCTCGCGCCACAGCAGCTCCTCGACCTGATACCACGTGCCCGCCGTCGTGATGACCTTCGACTGGTCGTTGCAGCACATCCACGCGAGGCCGAGGATCGCCATCGTGAACGACTTGCCCACGCCCGTCGCGGCGCGCACGGCGAGTAGGTCGTGCGTGTCGAACGCGTTGAGGATGGTGCGCTGCGCTTCCCACGGCGCGACGCCGAGGATCTCCTCGGCGAACGCGAGCGTTCGCCCCCTGTACGCGGCGAAGCGCGCGACATCGAGCGAGGCGGCGACGACGCGCGCGAGCCGCGCCTGCGCGACGCTCTCGAATATGTCGGCGAGGTCTTGCCCCTTCACTCCAGCGCCTGCCCAGCCCTGAACTGCTGGATCGCTTGGTGCTGCTGCGCCGTTCGCATCCGCAGCGTGATCTCCGAGATCAGCTTGTCGGCTCCGTCGCCGAGCTGGCTCACGAGCACGTCGGCAACCATCGCGAGCGTCGCGCGCATCTCCTCCATCGAGAACGACACGCGCTCGCGCGCCGCGACCTCGCGCGCACGCTCAGCCCGGTGCGCGCGCCGCTCGACGTGCCGCACCGCAACTTCCCACGCCTTGTCCGACTCCGCGCCCCTCGACAGATGCTGCTTCAGCTCCGCGAGCGCCGTCGATGCGCGCGCGGTGTTGTTCGCGCGCACCGCTGACTCGACCTCGCCGAACAACTCGACCGCGACGCGTCGGAAGTTCGGCGTGTCGCCCTCCTGCGCGCGCTCGATCATCGTCTCGGCCCGCGCACCGATCAGCGCCACGTCGCGCTCGGTCCTCAGCAGGTCCGGGTCCACGACCTGCGCCTCGAACAGCTTGGCGGCGGCGTCGCGCAGCGCGCCCGAGTACCGCCCGCCCTGCGTGTAGACGCCTCGGCGGTTCGTCTTCACCGAGCCGCCGTGGTGGTAGCAGACACGCATCCCCGGAGTGACCGTTCCCTCGCAGCGCAAGTACCCGGCGTCCGAGCGCGTGCGCGCTGGCCGCGCGGTGCACTGCATCCGCAGCCGACCGCCGATCGCGCGGTAGTAGATCAGCCCGTCCTCGGGCGTCCACAGCTCCTTCGGTCGCGCGTCCATGCCGCCGCCGACACCGGGGTCGAGTGCGTGCCGCACGGCTGGCGGCAGCTTGTACTTCGGGTCGAGCGGCTTGCGCGGCTTCGCGCCTTCATGCGGTTGCTCTGTCGGCATGTTCAGTCGCCCCCCTTATAGGGGGGGTCGCCCTCATTCGGAATGCGTCCTCGCACGCGCGGAACTGTAACGCGGTTGGCCGCTTCGCTTGTGGAGTCGTCCGCGTTCGATGCGCTCGAACGTCAGCCCGTCAGCCTCCAGCGTGGCTGACTTCCCGGTGAGCTTCTGCCAGCGCCGCACGATCACGTCGCAGTACGCGGGGCTGATCTCGACGCCGTAGCACTTGCGGTGGAGTTGCTCGGCGGCGACGAGCGTCGTGCCAGAGCCGAGGAACGGGTCGGTCACAAGATCAGCGGGACGGGAGTGCGCCGACACCAGTTTGGAAATCATGGCAACGGGTTTGGGTGTGGGATGTCCTTGTCGATCTTCTCCCGATGGCGCACTCATTTCCCACACATCGGTTGCATTCAGTCCGTGCTGCGCGTCGAACTCTCTCCGCTGCGCGTCGAACTCTCTCCGCTGTGCGTCGAACTCGCTCCGCTGTGCGTCGAACTCTCCGATGTCCACGCCCCGCGACGCAAACAGTGGTCGCAACTTGTCCCACGCCTCTCGTGTCGGCAACGCCCACTGCGACTTGCCGAAGTAATGTCCCGCCATTCCGTTCTTGCCCAAACACTGGTCGATCTCCTTGTTGGTGAGTTTGGCCTTCTTCTGCCAACCCATCAGTCTTTCGATGATGCTGGCGTATGCGCTCCTTGCTGCAATGTGTGAGGTTTTCGCGTTGAATGAAGCAAGGAGAGCATCTGGCGAATGCTGCTTTTCACACAGAAGCAATCGCTCGCTGCGTGGCCTCCATCGCCTCATGTCCTCAACAGATACCGTTCCACCTAGACCTGTCCCCTTGTACCAGACTATGTGATTGAACACCGCGAAATGTTCTCGCAACAGCCCCTCGATGTGCCACGCAAAATCCGGCGCGCACCACCATCCTGCGGTTCCGCGATCCATCATCTGCGGCGACCACACAGCAAACACGGACTTCAGGAATTCGAGAAAGCCCTCATACCCGTCAAAGTCGTTGTCCCAATCGGCATCGACCTTTGCAAAGTACGGTGGGTCGGCCATGATAAATGCGGCCTTGTTGCCGCTCATCAGTCGCGCCACGTCCTCGGGCTTCGTCGAGTCGCCGCAGAGCAGACGGTGATCGCCGAGGATCCACAGGTCGCCGACCTTGGTGACCGGGTTCGCTGGCGGCTCTGGTGTCTCGTCCTCGACGACATCGGTCTGTTGCTTGCCGTCATCGAGCTGCGCGCGGATGGCTTCGAGCGCGTCGCCGTCGAGTCGGA
>Ga0194131_10009074_pt1 | contig 12704 bp, 19 predicted proteins | sample TA2KigO120mmetaG_FD_148631 | JGI IMG/M metagenome (GOLD analysis project Ga0194131, IMG submission 148631) | Freshwater microbial communities from Lake Tanganyika, Tanzania - TA2015053 Kigoma Offshore 120m | ecosystem: Environmental > Aquatic > Freshwater > Lake | place: Tanzania: Lake... | reverse complement strand
AGAAAAGGCGGGTAAAACATTATTTTTGCTGTCGTGGGCATTCCTCCCATGCCCTAAAGGGTTGGCTCCGAAGCGGAGCCAACTTTTGATGACAAAAGTATGGGTTTCCTGCCCACAAACACATGAAAGTTACCTTTGGCAATAAGAAGCCCCTAAATCAGTGTTATTCGGTACCTGCCGAAGGACAATTTGCATTGGAAACGAATGACGAAAAATCATTGTATTGGGATCATTGCCGAGAACAATTTTTGGGCAAGTTCAAAGAAGACATCACCGGTTTTTATTTTTCCCATAAGGCAGATCAAGGCGTCAACATTGCCGGATTTGTTTTGAAATTTGAAGAGATTATCGGAGCAGAAATAAAAAACTTATCTTTCTCGAATTTTAGCGAAACGGGCCGAGAAACCGTGCTTTGGATTGAACCGAGCGATTTTTGGCGAAATTGCCTTTTGAAAAAATCTCTTCTGACATTGCTTTTACGTTGTGGCTCAAACTACGACAATGCCAAAGACAATTTTGATGATGCTATTTTTGGTGACAAATATAATGAAAATAAATACGCTAGAGATACAAAAAGTGCCATTATGCGTTTTCTTTTTGGTTTTACCAAATTCTCTGGGACACTGAGTCAGACCGTTCCTACTCAAACTATGGCTACAAATTCGACTTTAATACGACACGGCTGGCATGCCGAATTTGACAAAAACACCATACACGATGTAAGAAGAAAGTTGATCCATCCGTCAGATGAATCCCAAGAAATTTCATTGGTAGGAGCCGAATCACTTTGGGGGTGATTTACAACGCCTTTTCCCTGTGGTATAATTAATCTGGAGCGAAAAGACAACACAGGAGATGAGTTGGAGTGTGGCATTTTATAGCCGATCCTCATTTGGATCACGGCAATATTATCAAGTATTGTAAACGTCCATTTCTAACGCCCACTGAGCAAGGGCTTATGGACATGATCGACAAAGGCTTGGTTCCCCAAAGGGAACTTCGTATTAGCCCTCAGTCCATCAAAGATATGACCGATACTATTATTGAAAGCATCAATGCTACCGTTCGGTACGATGATACGCTGGTAATTGGTGGCGATTTTTGTTGGACGACTGGTGAAAATCGTGTACGTCGAGTGAAGGAGCTTCGTGACCGAATCAATTGTAGCAATATCTATTTGATTTGGGGCAACCACGATGACCGACCTACTTTGCAGCCAAAGGACATCACGGACGAAACAAATTTAACCATTACAAGATTATATCACGACAGACAGCTTTTCAAGGGTTGCTTTGATCAGTATATGTTCAAGGTTGATGGGCAACATATTTTTATGTCCCATTACCCTGCACGATCTTGGAATATGGCTCACCACGGTTCGTGGATGCTTTATGGGCATGTTCATAATAAGCTGTGGCATGAGGACAATGGCCATCTTTCGCCATACACAAAGGATGTGTTAACGCATGAATTCGACAGTGCCTTGAAAAAATATGGCATCAGGGATAATGCTCAACTTATTGATGATCTTCTTGCTGCTGTTGCCGATCAAAATGGCACGTCACTTACGGTCGATATTGGGGTGGATAATGTTCGTCCCGGCGTACCTTTTGGAACGCCGTGGTCGATGAATGAGCTTACTGTATATATGGCAAAGAAAAAGGCTAAACGGGAAGCGCAGCAGGTTCGTATTCAGAAATTTCTCTGTACTTCTTAATTGATTTGTGGCAAATGCTGAAGTCAATTTTCTTGCCAAGAAAAACAAATTTGATAGTATTTTCACGGACATTTTGCTTTACAACCTAATTTTTTGTGGTATAATCTTGATTAGTAATTGGCAACAACGAGTCTAAATTTTCAAAAATCTTGTGAAAATTAACGTAGAAGAACATTTGGGGTTGGCTCACACTGTGGCCGCACGATTCGTTAACCGGAACGAGCGGGTGCAGGACACTATCGAATTTTCTCTGGCTTGTGAGGCATTGGTTCTTGTAAGTCAGAATTACATCCCCGAACAGGGGGCGTTTTCTTCGGTAGCGTATACTGCGATGGTCAATAAGCTGATTGACTACCAGCGGACCAAAAATCGAAAGAAAAGAAAGATCGATTTTGAATGTCTTGACGACAAACAGTGGTCTGATCGGATAGATGAAATTCAGTGGGAAGAACAACTTGAAGACATTCATGGATTCATGGGATGGCTTAATAAAACTACTTTTAATGACGAAGAGAAAGACGATATCGAGAATGCCGATTTGAATGACTTCGAGAAGGTTGTCATTCGGGCTTTCCTCACTGACGATTCCGTAGGCTGGCAGACACGCTTGGCCAATAGTTTGGTTAACCCAAACACTGGCAAGCATTACAGCCGTATGTGGATTACGATGGCCAAAGAAAAAGCCATGGAGAAACTTCGAAATTATCTTGCGGATGCCGACGCAGCGTAGGTTGAGATACTCAATCGTAGATGCTGATTCTTGTTAAGATAAAGGCTGAGCCAACTACAGAAATTACAAATAAACATGGATGCTGTATAAGGCAAATAAAATGACGATACCTACCAAAGAAGAAATTGTCAAGCAAGTCCAGCAGACAATTGAATGCAAGGATTGGTGCGTGCAGGCTGTTAGGGTCATGAAGAAGTCCTCGGATGCTGTTCTTGAACGAGTCCAGCAGAACGTCAGCGCACAACTCAAGGAAGACACTGCTCCGATTATTCATAATTTCGTAATTAATCTTTCTCGCAGTTTGATGGATGTCACGGTTAATTTCTTAGAAAAGAGCCGTGATGCCGCTGTTGATTTGCCGGTATTTCCAATTGGGACACGTTATATCAAACGAGATGGCGACATTTTGAATGTTGTCATCGAACAACCCCCGCAAGCCCGTACACTGTTTTTTACCGTAGACAGTGCAAAAAGTTTTGATATGTCGATTGACCAATCGAATGTAGCTTCGGAGAATCTGAAATCATATTATTTGGCGTTGCCATATACGATTTTTGTTATCCAATTCGTTAATGGACAATACAATGGCGAATTGAATGTTTATTGGCGTTCTCGTCCTTTGGGTTCTATTAATGATGAATTGGCTTTGGTGCCTCTTCCCAATATTAACATTGCGAGAGTTTGCCTTGGTTCTTTTCTTCCTAACTTAAAAAATCTGGAAGTTAATGAGCAGTGCAACGAAATTATTTCCAGTTTTTGGCAAACTACTTTTAGCCAAGACTATAACGAACGAGTTCAGCGTTTTTTGGACATCAATCGTCACATGACCATGCAACAATGGGTTGCTAAAAGCAAAGAAAATCCGCTTTGCTCAATGGGCTTTAAGTTGCAACCAGCAGGCGTGAAATTAAAACAAACTTTATGTGTGGATGGGCGAAATAATTTGATTGTTTTGCTTAAGCAACATATTCTCACAGCGGTCGGTCAGATTGGCGGCGAAGTCCAAAAGTTGCTTATTGATCTTGATTTAACAGGCGAAAATCGTGAAAGAGTACATGTTGAGACAATGGGCGAAATTGTCAAGGAAATTGTTGTTCTAGCTTATGCAGAATTATGGGAGCAGCTTTCGATTAGGTTGCAAAATGAACGAGCCGAGATTTCTAGACAAGCCGCCGCTGACGCCGAAAAGAATCGTCTGACTAAGGAACGTATGAAGTCCGAATTCATGAATTGGGTTCGTTCCATCTACGCACAAGAGCAACAAAATGTTTAAAAAGGCTTTGCCCATCATCCCTGTTTACCTTTATGAAGAGGGCGTTGAACTTCCCAAAAGCGGAATGTATTACGTCGTCGCAAAGAATGGCATTTATATTCACGTCGAACGCCAAATCGGTTCGGCTCTTGTTAAGGTCGATGGTATCCCGTGGCTTGAGGATGCGAAGCCTTCAATTTCAATTAAGTTGCCGAAAATTCCGGGCCGTATAATCGGGCAAGCACTCACTTTTTTCCGTAAGGTTTGGAATAAGTTTCAAGCAGAAGCTTGTGTCCAACTTTATTATTCCAAAGAACTAAATCAGTATCGACTTTGGTGCCCTCAACAGCAGGTTAGTAGGAGTGGCGTCAGCTACAATCGGGCTGATCAGATTCCGTATGAAGAGCGTATCGGAGAAGGAAAGTTTGACGTGACGAAGCAATGGAAGTGGCAAGTGGTGGGAACAATTCATTCTCACTGCAACTTCGACGCTTTTCACAGTGGTACAGATACCAATGACGAGGAAACCTTTGACGGTATTCATATCACTTTGGGCCATGTTGATTGCAAAGAATTTTCGATGGTCGCCAGTGTTGCCGTTAACGCCAACCGTGTTCAGCTTGAATGCGAAAGCTGTACCAGCGATGTTGTTCGTAAGAACGACAAGACGGTTGCTAAAGTGACCGGGGAAACCAATGCCCTCGGACAGAACCAGTATGTCACTTGTGGCGACAGCAACTTCTTTGAATTACAGTTGTCAGAAGAAGACGCACAAGGTCTTATCTTTGATGCCGAAATGATCGAAAAAGATTGGATGCCTAAGTTGTGTGCTCAACTAGGTTTGGATCGCAATCACGCATTTTATAATTCTTGAATCCTCCGATGAGAAAAAGGGCTCGTTAAGTGGCAAATAAATCTAGTAAGTCTTCTGGCCTCAAGGTCAAGGTAATTGGTTGTGGTGGCATTGGCACCTGTCTGGTTGATACTTTGTGTCGGTATCTGAATTATAGCGAATTTACGGATATTGAAGTGTCTTTGATTGATGGCGATACTTATGAGGAACGGAATCGTGAGCGACAAGTATTTCGTAACATCGGCCCTAAGGCCAGCATTACGGCGGAACGTCTTCGAGAAGAATTTACTCGGTTGATCTTCTGGGATCACCCGGTTTATTTGGCCGATCACAATATCATTTCCTTGCTTCGAGAAAATGATTTTGTTTTTAGCTGTGTGGACAACCACAAGACTCGAAAGTTGGTTTCTGAACGAGCGGAAGAGTTGGATGATTTTACTTTGATCTCAGGCGGCAACGATCTTGAAGATGGAAATATTCAAATCCACATTCGTCGTGGCGGAGAGAATATCACGGTTCCTATCACTCAATATCATCTTGAGATTAAAAATCCACAAGACAATAATCCGGGCGATATTGATGAAGGTCGGGAAGGATGTCAAGAACAAGCGGCAATATCGCCACAGTTGCTTATTATGAACAACTTGATTGCTGCACATATGCTTAAGGCATTTTATGCTGTCCAGAAGGGCTATCACGAAAAAAATCCGAAGGAATATTCTGAGTTCTATCTCGATATTATTTCTGGAAAGGTTGTACCCCGGACAAGATTTTTGCCGAAGAAGTGAGAGTAAAATTTTTGACTGTGGGTCAATGTGGGATCTCTATGTTGAGATTCTGGTAAATTCCATGTTAAGGAGATACTCATGCGTTGGTTACTGACTTTGGTGTTGGCGTGCTCATGTTCTATGGCAGTAGCAAAGGATAAAACTCGTTACTACTATTACTACCCTCAAGTACAAACTACATCTACGATGGTGACTCCGATGGAGAGGCCACAAACGGAAGTGAAAAATCACGAATGGTTGACTAAACATCCAGTGATCTTGCAGTTGCTAAAACTGACAAATGAACACCGAGCAAGATCCGGTCTACCCGCCTTGGAACTGGACTTTCAGATGTGTTTGGATGCTCAGAAGCATGCAACTTGGATGTGTGAAACCGGCTGGTTCTCTCACAGTGGATTGCCCTATCGAGAAAACATTTTTCAGAACATTGTGAGTCCTGAAGCGGTGGTGAACGGTTGGGCTTTGTCTCCAGCACACAACTGGAACATGCTCAGTGGCACCAAAGTTGGTTTCGGCTACAACGTGAAAAACGGGATGCCCTATTGGGTAGGAGTTTATCAGTAAGGAATGGCGGATCATATCAAATTTTTTAAAAGGGTATTGAAATGGCTCAAGAACTAAAAAAAAGTCAGGGTTTCGCAAATAAACAAGAGAGCAGTTATTCACCACCGAAGGCGGTGACTCAAATTCCTTCGGCGCAGGAAGCTTTGGCTAAGGCTGAGGCTATCGGTATAGTCAGAGTTGTTCATGGTGCGGCTGACGGTGAATTCGATGATCTCGTTGGCGTGAGTGTCGGCACGGCAAAGGCGTCCCTCGTTCACGCTTACAATATTCCTGATGAATACCAAGCCTTCGTCAACGGCGAAACCGTCAACGCCGATTACACTTTGCAGGCTAACGATACGCTCGAATTCATTAAGCCAGCCGGTACTAAGGGAAATTTTTGGGTACCGGCAGAAGCCGACATACCGCCTACTGCCGTGTGAAATTACCCACGCCCCTAAAGGGGCGGGGCTTCGTGCTTCATCCCAGAACGCTTGCTAACGAATTTTCATCGCTTTCAAGTCTAACATCCAGTCCCCACGCCATCCCCGTATTTCCTACGGTTGTCAGAGCCAAGCCCTGTTTCTTTATGTTGTTTGCAGCATTCAAGTCTCGGTCATGTTTCACACCGCACCTTGGACATACCCACTCCCTATCCGAGAGCGTCAAGTCTTGTTTGATGTAGCCACATTCTCCACAAGTTTTACTTGAAGGAAACCACCTATCCACTTGTAGCACAGTCCGACCGTACCACGCTGCCTTATACTTTATTATCTGGATAATTTTTGATACCGGGGTCATTTGGCATGACCATAAATGTCTTTTTTTCTGGCATTGTAAATTGAAGATTTTCTCTATCATAGTTCTCAAAAGATGCTGCTCCTTTTCCTCACATCATCGGAAACCACTTCGCAATAAAACCCCTTTTTAAAATTCATAGTAAATCTATTTACCACCCCCCGGCGCATTTTTTTTACTGTGTTTTTTTATTTTATGACAATTCATATTCCCGTAAATCAATAGATGCAACTGCCTTATCACTTATAGGTTGCCATGTCGTTGTACCTTCTGGATAATCTTCCGCAACAACTACCCAATCATAACCTTTTTTAACTAACTCTTCTCTCACATCATCCAATTGAGGTATAGCTTGAGCAATAGTACCCCCAACTCTTGAATATAAATTACAATCAACCCTGTCCATTCCCAATTCATCACACAAATCTTCATAAGAATTTATATTCAAAATTTTCATGCCAATCAAATTTACATCCGCATAATAAATTGTTTCACCACCAAATCCACGATTTTTTGTGTACAATATAGCCGTTTCTAATTCTTCTCCTAAAGACATGCCAGCAAATACATCATCAAAATCAGAAGCTCTCCATAATCTTATTTTACTAAAATTAGACATTTCATCTAACAATAGCCATTTCTTAAAATTCATAGTAAATCTATTTATACCCCCCCCCGCCGCATTTTTTAGAAAACCAATTCCTCCAACGATGATCTTGTTCGCCCCGCCACGGTGCTTCTTCACGTTCGTCGTGGTACTGTGCATATTCCGCTTCTTTTCCGGTTGCGTAAGCTGGAATTTCGAGCCGTTGTCGCCGTCCTTCAAAGAGGTATTCATCATATAAACAATCGTTAAAACCAACGAAATAGATTAAATCTTCGTTGGTTTTAACGATTGTTTCTGTTTCTTGTAGCCATTCCCTAAACATCATATTTTATTTATGAGGAATTACAAGTTTTTCTCCTTTGTATGCTTTTTTTTATAACCCATCTATCTAAATAATTAAACTATAGAGGGAGGAGAAAAATAAATGAAATTTTCAGATTTTTGTGCATTCAAAGAAGGGCGTGGTCAAGCTATTGGATCAGGTACACCTACAGCAGATATGAGAGTGGAAAGGCCGCCGGAAATTTCTCGGGATGATTATTTAGATCTCATCAACCAATTGAGGAAAAATTGGAAAAACGTTCAAAGTGTCTTAAAAAAAGATCCTCAATTAGTTGAAACATTAGTGGGCTGGCTGGAGAAGGCATTGATGGATAGAGCGGGGGTTGATGTTTACGGTATGTCGGACAAGGCATGGAATGGATTAAAGACAAGTATGAGGAGATTGGCGAAGAAGATGGTTAAAGAGTTGATGGATGAGAAAAATAAATGAAATTTTCAGATTTTTGTGCATTCAAAGAAGGGCGTGGTCAAGCTATTGGATCAGGTACACCTACAGCAGATATGAACTGTGGGGGTAAGGGCGGGAAGCCCGGACCATGTCCCAAAAAGGTTTCTCAGACTGACTCGCCAGAGTTCAAGAAATGGTTCAAGGGGTCAGTCGTCACTTACGAAGACGGCACACCGATGGTTATGTACCACGGGACTACTGCTGACTTTGAGTCCTTCCGTCAGCACTCTCTGCATTCGAGAGGGCACTTCTTCACTGATGATCCGAGATTGGCTACCTCCTATGGATCAGGATTAGGCGGGCACATCAAGCCAGTATACCTGTCCATAAAAAATCCGGTGCCTCAAAAGGTTCGTCAGAACATGTACGCCGAGCACGGCTCTCTTCTGATAGATGAGTTGGTCAAACTTGGGTATGACGGAATCGTGTATGAAAGAAATCACCTCGCAATCGCTTTTCACCCACATCAGATCAAGTCTGCCATAGGCAACAGAGGTACGTTCGACCCGAACAGCCCGAACATTCTCAACGTCTTCTGCCCGAACGGGCCGGGCGGCGGTGTCGATCCATCGTGCTCACCGGGCAAGGCTGGCAATGTCAATCCGAAGGTACTTGCTTGGGCTAAGGAAAAGTTCGGAGATACAGAAAAGGCTAAGAACTTTGCGGAGTGGTTCGGTGACTCGAAGGTGGTGGACGATAACGGCGAACCGCTGGTGGTATATCACGGGACTCGCAAAGATTTTACGGAGTTCGACCCAGGCAGGACTGAACAGGGCTTGATTTTTTTATCAGACGACCCAGCCGAAGCGTCGGAATTCGCAAGAATTGGATTTGGGGCGAGGGTGATTCCCGCTTTTGTAACGATGGCCAATCCTTTGCGTGTGGATTTTCACGGAGAGTTATACACTCCTGAACAAATGGAGCAGTCCGCTGCCGAGGCAAAACATGGCGGTTACGATGGTTTAATAGTCCGCAACATCGTTAATTTTGAAGGCGGCCAGTCGAGTACGTCCTATGCCGTATTCAAGCCCACTCAAATCAAATCCGCCACCGGCAACGCTGGCACGTTCGACCCTCGACAGAGCAGCATCATTGAATGGGAAGGCCGGTAATTTCTAGGGATGATTATTTAGATCTCATCAACCAATTGAGGAAAAATTGGAAAAACGTTCAAAGTGTCTTAAAAAAAGATCCTCAATTAGTTGAAATATTAGTGGAGATAATCAAGAAGGCATTGATGGATAGAGCGAGTGAGAGGGTTGATTTTTACGGTATGTCGGACAATGCATGGGATGAATTAAATATAAGTGCGAGGAGATCGGCGGAGGAGATGGTTAAAGAGTTGATGGATGAGAAAAATAAATGAAATTTTCAGATTTTTATTCATTCAAAGAAGGGCGTGGTCAACTACCCCCAGAAGAAAGAAAAGAGTTGCACCGAGAGAGAAGGCCGAGCGACGACCCCAATTGGTGGCAAGATAATAGACCAAGTAATTGGAACCCAGAAGATGAGGACTAATGAGTTTCAAAGATTGGTTGCTCAATGAAATGCCTATCTCCAAGTTCCAACTTACGGGACAATAGGGACCAGATGCTAAACGAGAATCGAAAGCAAAGTTATATGGAATATCCATCAATTGAAGATCATATCTCAGTGTTTCAATATCAAGGAGCAAAAGAATTTGCCAACGGCTGGTTTTGGCCCGAAGAAGGCGAATGGTACAAAAAAATGTGCCAAAAAATTCAAAATGGCAAAATTATAGAAATCGGATCGTGGGAAGGATTATCTTTAAGTTATATCAAAAGCACCATTCAAACAAACAACAACAAAATATGGTCTGTAGAGATTAACTGCAATAAAAGATTAGCCGAAAATACGGAAAAATGGGGAATAGAACTAATTTGCAAAAGTAGCGTGGATGCTAGTCTCACATTCCCAAATGGATTCTTTGATCTTATTTACATCGACGCTTCACATCAATATGAAGATGTAAAAGCTGATATTTTAGCATGGATGCCAAAGCTTAGAATCGGTGGAATTATTGCCGGACATGATTATGATCACTTCTGGCCGGGAGTGGCTAAAGCAGTCAATGAACTTATTCCCTCAAGAAGCCTAGAAGGAAGAAATTGGTCATTTATAAAACTGAATTCCATCGGAAGCGACGGCCCACGACGTTCCGTTCCCCTTGATGTTATGGCCAAAGACGATCCGTTTCCTTTGTTCTGAGACGGCGACTTGTAATTTTTATGCCTTCCCAAGACCATTTTTGTAAGTTTTGAGTACCGGAATGAACCAAATTTTTCAAAAGTCCCCAATTTTCACAGCTAGTGTGTACATATTTGATATAATCCTCATGTTGGAAAAATTATAAAATGGTTGGGACAAAGGCCAGAAATGACGAAGCAGTTGCTAACTGTGTTTTTAAAACGGGGTTGATTTCTTTTTTAGAGTGGATAGAAATTCGTGAAAGTAAGGAAAAGATTCATAAGAAGAGTAAGAAAAAACCTTATAAGAATTACAATCCTAAAAAGAATCATCCAGAGGGCGGATTAAAACCTTCTTATGCTAAAAAATTAGGCATTCGTGCTGGAATTGAAACGAAAAGAGAAGCAGAAAGGAAGGGCGGCGTCAATAAAATGTCTAAAAAAACTCAAGCACGCAGAAAATCTTTCTGTGCCCGTATGCAGGGCATGAAAGACAAGTTAACGAGTTCCAAGACTGCAAATGATCCGAACAGTAAAATAAATGCTTCATTAAGAGTTTGGAAATGTTAAAATCTGTTCTTAAAAAATCGTGTATTCAAAACTCCTCGTTAATGCTGGTTGTAGATGAATGAGTTTTCGCTTGTCCGAAAAAGTGACACTCGAAGTCGGAGACAAAATAAGAGTTTCAGGTGGCCCATATTATCCATCTAAAGATGGCACAAAAATTGGAATGGGGGAAAGTGGCGTTGGTGCTTTTGCTGGTGTCGATCCTCAAGGAAAAGGACTTTATATACAATTTGAAAGAGACGGTTCTTCTCGCTACGTTTACATTGGCCCCGAATATGTTTCGGAATTAACTGGAACAGTTTTGAGGCCACATAAGATAACTAAGTTGAGAAAAAAGAATGGTGACAAACGCTCTAAAAAAGAAATTCCCAAGGCGAAAAAGAAAATACGCCGCTCCAAGTGACAATCAATTATGTTTTATTCGGGGTGGTGAGAATCGAACTCACTTGATGTCCAGTCCCCAAAACTGGCGGCTGACCTTTAGCCCACACCCCGTTGTTTAATTTGCTCTCGTCTTTATTTAGTAAGGATGAGATATTTTGAAGCCCAAATTCTCAAGTCGCAAGTTTAAACTTTGTTTTCCTGACTTGACTTGTAGGGACAAAGTTCGGTATATTCAGAACTCCAAAATTTTTGGAAAAGGGACTGTAGCTCAATCGGTCAGAGCAAGGCAAACTGACGTGTAAGGGGTCGTTAGCTTAGTCTGGTTAAAGCGTTCTGCTCATAACGGAAGGATCGGGGGTTCAAATCCCTCACGGCCCATTATTTTGGCGGCGAATGAGTAGTGGTTGACTCATTCACCGCCATCGAGATAGTTAGTTTGTACAAAACAAAGTGTTCCGACCACGACAACCACGAAGAAATGAAATGAGAACGATCACCGTCTTGTACTCGACCGGAACTGCTCAAAAAGCATCGAATCGACAAGACGCCGTGCCCCTATCTGCAAGGCGTCGAGCATCGTGCTGTTCGCAGCGTTCAACTAACTCATAATTCCGAGGTTGCCAGTTCGAGTCTGGCCGGTCCCACTGTAATTAGTCCATTTTGCACGGAAATTTTGCTTTTTCGCCGCCGAAGAGGATAAATAAATTACTAAATGGGCGATTAACTCAGTGGCTAGAGTGTCTGCTTTTTTGCCTAGACTGGCACCAAAACACGCAGAAAGTCGGGGGTTCAAATCCCTCATCGCCCACTGTTGGTTAAACGAAGAGGTAGGTGGGACTCCTAATTCCTTGAAGGATATAAAAATATCCGTAGGTTTTGCTTTACACGCAGGGAGTCGGGGGTTCAAATCCCTCATCGCCCACTTGATTTAACTTTCTCAAAAAAAGTAGGAATAATGGAAATAGAAGGTTATGGCTGTGAATGGGATGTCGAACTTTGTGGAGGTCCGGCTGACGGTTGCATTGATCTTGTCATACAAGAGAATGGCGAACATCCTCCGGTATATTTCAAGAAACTGTTAAACGAATATCCTCGGAGTAAAACTTTAGGCGAGAAATTGCTTGAGCATTGGGGCTCTAGTCATCTCGATGGTTCTAAAAAAGTCGCAATTTATCGACTTCGGGGAGAACCAGAAGAAATTGATGAAGACGTCGATTCTTGTTTCTATGATTATTTAGAGACGGCCAACATGGCTGATGTTAGGGGAAAATATGGATTCAAATGAAATAGCTGCGGCGAAATGCATTACAGAATGCAAAGCAGAAATTTCTAGTGTTTTCAAGGTATAAAATGCCGACAATAAAATGTAGAGATTGTAATAATCAAATTAGTAAAGATGCGGAATTATGCCCCAAATGTGGCGCTCCTAAGCCTGGAAATGTTGCATGGAATGGCTCTGGTGTTGATT
>Ga0194131_10009069_pt1 | contig 12712 bp, 16 predicted proteins | sample TA2KigO120mmetaG_FD_148631 | JGI IMG/M metagenome (GOLD analysis project Ga0194131, IMG submission 148631) | Freshwater microbial communities from Lake Tanganyika, Tanzania - TA2015053 Kigoma Offshore 120m | ecosystem: Environmental > Aquatic > Freshwater > Lake | place: Tanzania: Lake... | reverse complement strand
CGCCAAGCTGGGCTGGCGCCACAAGATCGGCTTCCAGCAGCTCGTGCGCGACATGGTTCACGCCGACCTCGACGCAGTGAAGCGTCAAGGGCGTCATGACAGCGCAACCTGACCGCCACTTCGCGCTATGCGATGAAGGTTGGATGAGTAACTCTACTGATCATACCGGCCGGTACCCGCAAGGTACTACACAAAACAAATTCCTAGTGAATCCTTGAAGCAGCACGAGTCTGCATATATATAGACGATGGTGCAAGAACCATTCGCGAAGCAACATAATTTTAGGTTGATCGATCGATCACCCATTCGGCGAGGCCGAATAGCTTAGCTACACCACGATAGTGAGTTGATGCTACGGCCCCTACGTGAAGTAGCTATCCGGCATCCCAATGCGACGGTCGAGCACGTTGGCAAGGCCTTAAACGATCCTGATAAGCATGTACGCGCAGCAGCTATTCAGCGTTCATTCTTCGTGAATCTACTGTAAGGCGATTTAAGTACTGGATCAAATTGTGACGCGTCGAAGAAGCGCGCATCTAATTGGATTGATCGCAACAGATTACTTGGGGACGAAGAATGCAAATTACTAAAAATGAATTGACAGAGATGCTCAAAAAAATCATTCCTAATAGCTCTATTCTGGATAGAGACGCATCTACGATCACGGTCATTGTACCATACGCAGGCCGAGCGGAAAGAAATAAAGATTTAGATACCATAACAAAAAAATTCTCTTCATACAATGCAAGGCGTGTAGGAAATACCGGTAGTAAGACTGGTTCAGTTAAGATAGGTAACTTTTCTGTAGAAGTTAAGGGACCCAAGAGTAAGGACGCTTCTTTTAAACCTTCTGATATCAAACCCAGTATAGTTGATAGCTGGCTAACAGCTGATCAAATCGTTAAGAATGTTTGCGCGTATATCAATTCACAGGATCTGAATAAAGATGATGCCGATAAATTGAAGAAACTATTAGATAGTACCAACTCTGGAAATTCCGCGTCGATTCCATATACCGGGGCTATCACGCAACCAGAACTTTTTGAAGTACTGACTGCAGTTAAACTCGCGGCGCTTCTAGCTGTAGATGATGGCAACATTAGAAAAACTTTAGGTATACCCGATAAGATGAATTTGAGGGGTGGTAAAATACAAATAAAAATTCCAAAGGCGGCTAACTTTCCACTCGTAGATTATTTTATGTATGTAGGTCAGGGAAATGGCAATGAAGATGACTCGATGCGCATCAGTGTTAAATCTAAAGTTAAGTCACCTAAATCCAACACGGTTAAGTTTAATCAGTTTTTTGATGTGAGTCAAGAAGTAGACGAATGGTTTAAGTCACTAGATACTAAAACTCAGATGACTCAAAAATCACAAAAAATAGTAGCTGAGTCCGTTATGCAAGCATACAGAACTCCAGGAAAAACTGCACTGATTGCGTCCACATTAGGAGTGCTTAATCTATTAAAGAATGTTAGCAGTATGAGAACATTTGTATCCAAATATTTTACTAGCAAAGGTCTATCCAACATAAACTTAGAATTGTTTAAAAGCATCTTGGAAAAAATAAAAAAAGATATCAATTCACTTAAGTTCGGCAAAGATATTGCAAAGATACAAGGTATAACACCGGAAGAAATTAAAGAGATGACTAGAATATTCAATGGTGTTAAAAAAAAAATCGAGCCGCACCATACAATTGGAAATATAGCGGTTTTATGCGATCGCATTTTACAATCAGCTAGTATTAAAAACTCTGGCGATGGGCATGATTACTATCGAATGTTTTGGGACCAGGTTCTTCTTAAAAAGGAACTTGCTTATGCAGTAGCTACTAAAGATTCCGCGGGTAGCATAAAATACGATTTTTATTCAAAGCAAAATTTTAAAGCATATAAGGAATGGATTGGTTTAAAGACCAGCGCTGCTTTTAATACACCTATAGAAAGTATCATAGGTTTAGATGTTTAATCATTTCAAGCACTGGATCGAATCGTGACGTGTCGAAGAAGCATCCATACGTACCTGGCATAACTTGTCCGTACATAGACGAAACTATTTCACTGATAAATACGATCGCCGATGAGGAAAATTCTGAGTGGCGCGGTGAGTTGGCTAAGCTTGCAATCGCCCACTTAGAGTACGTACGATCGGCTAACACAAAGCTGAGAGAGTCTGGAAAGTACTGGTACGAGAGGAGTAAGAAGAAATGATGGACACTTTGTTTTGGATAGCCGTCGGGTGGCACGAAGCCGACGGCCACATCGAACGGCGCCGCGCGCGCCGCATCGACGGGTCGAGGGCTGCGGCCTTGGCGCCGTTGGGCGGCACGAGTCGACAGTTGACCGGGGTTTTTTAGTATCTATTATTACACAAGTACGCGAAAAAAAGAAACAAAATTACTCACTTTTTGGTGTACATGGACCGAGCTACTGTGATAGATTAACACTATGGCAATTCACGGCGTGAGGGTGTCAAGAAGTTGATGATAGCAGTGGTTCAAACCAGTCGGTTGCTGACTAATCAGCAACCCCGAAACGAGATCGGTGGAGCGCTGGACATAAGCTCCAGATGGGCGTACTCGAGGATGGTACCCGTGGCGGTAACGCGGGGAGAAAATCGGGTGTAGTGGCGAGCGACACGCAGCTCAATGACGGCGTGCGTAGTGCATCACGAAAGACAATCGGGCTATTCCCATGCACGGGTAACCCAGCCAATTCAGTTTATGCTGCATATGCTCCAGTTGGTCAGGAGAGTCCTCTGAGGCATGTTGGGTGCGCCGAGGTTGTTCCTCGGCGGGTTGTCACCCCCAACGGAAAGCTATATGAGGTACTTTAAGCACTAACAGCGATGTCAGTGCTTTATGGACGGATCGTGAAACAGGTGGATGTATGTGACTACGTGGAAGCCCCTGGGCTGACGTAAACATCTATCTGTGGCGCGATTCTGGGTTCGATTCCCTTGTGCAGCTTTAACTCAAGTCCCCTTCGTCTAATAGTTAAGGACCCCGCTCTTTCACAGCGGCAACGGGGGTTAGAATCCCTCAGGGGACACCAATACTGGGACACGCGCGTCCAGCCGGAAAGTACTCCGCTGTTCTTTCTGGCCGTCTTATATCGTGCCTAGCCTAGGCTGGCATGACACCTAGGTGGGTACGCGTGTCATTTTACACTGTGCCTCGTTAGCTCAGCGGTAGAGCGTCTCGTTTACACCGAGAGGGTCGGCGGTTCAAGTCCGTCACGGGGTACCATCATCATGGGGGAGTAGCTCTAATGGAAGAGCGTCGGTTTTGCACTCCGAAGGTTGTGGGTTCAAATCCCATCTCCTCCACCAATACGGTCCCATGGTCCAGTGGAACGGACATCCGCCTGTCCCGCGGAAGACGGGGGTTCGACTCCCTCTGGGATCGCCACAATATTCCTAAGGATGCGGGCGTAGCACAAGGGTAGTGTACCTGGTTGCCAACCAAGCGATGTGGGTTCGAATCCCGCCGTCCGCACCATACGCAATATGAGGTCTCACGAACGAATGCACGTGTTGGCCTCGAGGAAGACGATGCTTAGTGCATCGCCTTCCGCCGTTCACTGCCTCGTAGTTCAGTTGGTAGAATGGTAGAACGATTGTCTCTGAAACAGTAGGTCGGTGGTTCGAATCCACCCGAGGCATCCAATGGGAGGCGGCGCTGGTGCGCGGTCGAACCTTATAAGTTCGAGAGATCGGCCGGACTGGCTGAAACGGCACGGGTTCGATTCCCTGGCCTCCTACCATCATCGCCCCGTCGTTCAACGATAGGACCCTGGCTTTTGGTACCGGGTACCTGGGATTCGGAATCCCAGCGGGGCATCCATGGCCCTATAGCCTCAATTGGAACAGAGCGCCCGGCTTCTACCCGGGAGGTTGTGGGTTCGAGTCCTACTAGGGCCACCAATTATTCCCATCTAGCACTCAGGGTGAGCGCGCCGAGCTGTTAACTCGGAATGAGGCTGGTTCGATCCCAGCGGTGGGAGCCAATAGGAACCAATACGTCCCCGTAGCTCAACTGGACGAGCGCGAGAATCCTAGTCTCGAGGATGCAGGTTCGACTCCTGTCGGGGACACCAATGACGTAGTGTGTACCAAAGTCTTCTTTCACTGATTGCGGAGTGGAGCAGCACGGTAGCTCGGCAGGCTCATACCCTGTAGGTCGTGGGTTCAAATCCCACCTCCGCAACAAAAATCGATCGGCCTGAGAGTTCAACAGCTGATCGCACACTCTCGATGGTAAGTTACCTTCGTCTAGAAGACTAGGACGCCCCACCGCGCGGGCAACGTGAGTGCAAATCTCACAGGTAACTTAACCATCGAGACTAACTTGTTCCCGTAGCTCAGTTGGAGTCAGAGTATCACCCTCCGAAGGTGGGGGTCGTGGGTTCGAGTCCCACCGGGAACGCGGATGGGTGGCAGAGTACGGCTGATTGTACCGGTCTTGAAAACCGGAGGGCCCAATGGGCTCCGTGGGTTCGAATCCCACCCCATCCTCCAATCGCCCGCGTAGCTCAGTCGGCAGAGCAGCTGTTTTGTAAACAGCAGGTCGTCGGTTCGAATCCGACAGCGGGCTCCAATTATAGGCGTGGTATATTGGCAGTGCCTCGGTCTCCAAAACCGAAGAAGAGGGTTCGATTCCTTCCGCCTGTGCCAGTGAGCACCCGTAGTTCAGCTTGGTAGAACGCCCTCCTGATTAGAGGGATCAGATCTATCCGGGTGTACCAATCAAAGCGTCTTAGTGTGGGAGAGTAGCCCAACGGAAGAGGCACTAGTCTTAAGAACTAGTCAGTGTCGGGTTCGTGTCGGGTTCGAATCCCACCTCTCCTACCAAGTCACTGTGGTGGTCGTGGTGTAGGCGGTTCGCACGTCGCGCTGTGAACGCGAAGGAATGGGTTCAACCCCCGTCGATCACCCCACGGGGTGTAGCTCAGCCTGGTAGAGAGCGCCTGCCTTGGGAGCAGGAGGCCGGAGGTTCGAATCCTCTCACCCCGACCACTACTGGAGTGGTGGCCGAGAGGCTGAAGGCGGCGGTTTGCTAAACCGCTACGTGCGGATCTCGCGCGTCGTGGGTTCGAATCCCACTCACTCCGCCACGAATATCGCTAGGTGGTAGTAGGTTCGAATCCTACAGAATGTCCCAATCAGGTAGAATGATAGCTACAGCAAATTAGCTGGAGAAAGTGGTCACCTAGCGATAACCAACATTGGGCCGGCAGCTTAGCAGGTAGAGCGGCAGACTTTTAATCTGACGGGTGTGGGTTCGAGTCCCACCTGGCCCACCATCTAAGTATCCGACGCACTTCACTCACCCTAGGTCGACAGGAGGCGACCATGATCGGACTGCGAACTCTCGTGCTCAACTCGAACTACACACCGATAAGCCTGTTCCCATCGCTTCACACGATTCCGGCGGAGGATGCCGTGACTCGTGTGTGCAACGGAACGTGCCACGTTGTGTTCGAGTATGATAGACTCATTCGGACGCCGTCGCACCAGATGCGTTGGCCGTCGGTGGTCGCGAGAACCGATCTGGACACGATCACTGAGGGTGTACGGCTACGCGTTGAGTCCCTGTACTACAGGGATCACGGTGTCTGCGCATACTGCGGCAGGAGTCTGATCCTGACGGAAACCACGTGCGACCACGTGGTACCGAGAAGTCAGGGTGGTCGATTCAACTGGACGAACATCGTCTCAGCCTGTGTCGACTGCAATACGCTTAAGAGGGACAGTGCTCCAGTAGGTCGGTGGCGTCCTCGGTGGAAGCCGTGGAAACCGACCTACTATCAGCTGCTCGAGGCCAGGCGTCGGTATCCGATAGTCCTGGATCACGACAGCTGGCGGTACTTCCTCGGCGAGTGGAAATCCGACGTCATCGTGCGGGGTGCGTCGGTGTAGAGGTTCGGTTGTGGCAGTTGGTGCAGCCGATCTAAATTGTTATACGCAACTCGCAACTTGAGTATAACATAGTAAGTGCGGGGTTGGTATATAGGTTGTGCCTCAGCCTTCCAAGCTGAAGAAGTGGGTTCGATTCCCACACTCCGCTCCAAGGTCTCGCCGCCGTAGCCGTAGCTCAGTAGGTAGAGCATCGCCACGACACGGCGAAGGTCGATGGTTCGAGTCCGTCCCGGGGTTCCATTATTGCTTTTTGTACGTGCCATTATGTCGCATGTATAAATACTACACAACGATTGGCACCGACAATGGAGGTCACTATGCGTAGGGTGGTGTTATGGTGGTTAATACTGTGCTCCGTCGCGGCCCTGTACTTGGTTAGTTATTGGATGGGGTGGCACGTACAACTGTACCTGGCGGACAGCTCTAGATTAACGTACGTGATCACTGCTATCGGCATAGCGTCGATGCTCTCCCTCGGGTGGAAGAGTCTACCAAGAAACTACGGCGCGTACTCGGTAGAGATCGAGTGGTTCGCTAGCGACGTCGTCACTAGTCTCGGTATGCTTGGAACGATGATCGGTATGATGATCATGCTCTCGGGTACGTTTGGTGGTATAGCCTCAAATGCCGCCGTCTTCTCCGACCCACAGCGCATCTTTATGGTCATTGAGGCTATGGGCAGTGGTTTATTCACCGCCCTCAGCACGACGCTCGTCGGTCTAGTATATTCCATCATCCTGAAGACGTGTCTCGTTGTATACGAAGGCCGCGGGGAGGAGTGACGTGACTTCCCGTCATCGCTATGGAAACATACTGTCTTTCGTGGATTTTTTGTTCATCCTTCTCCTGACGTACATCACCATCGTCATCCTGATGCTAATGATAGTCAATCCAGAAAAGATTAAGCGAACCGGCGTAGATCCCAAGGCTGACTATCAAATCGTCATGATGTGGGACGACGAATCGGACGATGATGTAGATCTATGGGTTCGCGATCCGTATGGTAATCTAGTCTCATTCGTCATGAAGTCAGCAGGTCAGATGTTCCTGGATAAGGACGACTTGGGACAAATCAACGACACAGTGCATCTATCGAATGGACAGCGTGTCGTCACCTATATCAACCGCGAGGTTGTGTCGATTCGCGGTTGGATTCCAGATACGACTGGCGAGTACACCGTCAACGTACACCTATATAGACATCACGAAGCATATCCACAGACTGTTACCATCGAGCTGATACGAGTCAATCCATACGCAGTTCTTCTTCGTCGCACTGTGACGCTGTCGCGCCAGGGTGAGGAGATCACAGTGTTCAATTTCATTCTAGGTAGTCATGGCGCAGTAACGTCTAGCAACGAGATGCCACATAGGTTCGTGACGTCTAAGTTGCGATCGGTTCTCGAGCAGTTTGTAGGTCCGGAGGGAGCACGTAATTAAAATGGAGATGAATCTAGCGACGCTACTGGTATTCTATGCAGTTCTAGCCATAACCTCCATCGTGTCAATCATTGCAATTGCACACAAAAGATTCATACTACTATCCGCAATCCTTGTGACGATGGTGGTATTCATGCTCGCGTCCACCGTTAAGACGTACTACGCCGTCATGGGGTATCCAGCAGGTGGGTCACCCACCGTTAAATCACTAATCGTCAGCTATATAGTCGACAAGCCGAATTCAATATTCATATGGGTAGTCAATGCCGACGGTTCGTCAAAGGAACCACGGGCGTGGAGTATTCCGTACGAGAAGAATCTCGAAAAGCAGCTGGCGAATCTCTCGGAGAAGGCAAGTAATAGCGCTCGTGAGGTTGGCATCATGTGGAATCCTACTGATAGAACCGGAACCGAGATGAATCGTGGCGAGTTTGTAGAATATGACTTTGCTGAGCAGAGACTGCCGCGAAAGTAAGAATGTAGTTTACAGGATCGCTTAATTATGATACTATATAATGATATGATCAACCCGATCCCCTTCATCATTCTTGTACTGATTCCAATAGTGATCTACGTCATCACCAGGATGTAGAAAACTTATTGATGGAGTTCACCATGAACGCGAAGTACGAACTGATCGACGTTCCTAAGGCTCCGAAGCACAATACGCTTAAGCGCATTCGGGCGCTCCGGAATATTCCTCGGTGCGGCGTCAAGGTCGGCGATCTCGGTGGGTTCGTTGTGTCCGAACGGAACCTGTTGCAGGTTGGTGACGCTTGGATCTCCGACCGCGCTCGTGTCTCCGGCAACGCCCGTGTCTCCGGCGACGCTCGGGTCTCTGGTGACGCTCGGGTCTACGGTGACGCTCGTGTCTCCGGCAACGCTCGTGTCTACGACAACGCTCAAATTTTCGGCGACGCTCAGGTCACCAACAACGCTCGGGTCTACGGCAACGCCTATGTCTCCGGCAACGCTCGTGTCTACGGTTACGCTCGGGTCTTGAATAGAGCTAGAGTCGTCGGCGACGCCGAGGTTTATGGCAACGCTCGTGTCTACGACAACGCTCAAGTTTCCGGCGACACTCATGTCACCGACAACGCTCGGATCTACGGCTACACTCTGGTCTGTATTCCAATTCACATCATCAACGACGCTGTAATCAATTTAACACCACCGTATGTTGGTCGTTCCGACGACCACATCTTCTTCGTCAATCGACTCCAATCCGGCGGATTCGCCATCAGAGCCGGCTGCCGTACGTTCAGGACGTTCGAAGATGCTAGGGACCACTGGTCAAAGACGCGTGCTGGTACACCTCTGGGTGACGAGACGATGACGATTCTCAACTACCTCGAGGAACGCGTGCGGCAACTTGGATGGGTGAACGCGTTGGCAGCCCAAACGGAAAAGGCAGTTACAGTACACTGGATCTAGTGTAGGTTCACGAACCTACTCGACGCACCATCACTACGTAGTAGGGTCGTCAATACCGTGGCGACCCTCCCAGCCTGCACGGTTCTTTTTGTATACACTAGTCGTAATTGTACTACCATTGTGGTTCACATCAAAGTGCTCACCGTTTGGCGACTTACCAATGAAAGAATGGTCTCGCCACCCTGGTGCCGGCATTATTTTTTTGACGTTTTTGTCGTGCATCTTGAGAATATCGTGAAGATTGGCATGACTTAATGGCCCGGAAATCGGGATCTTGTCGCTTTGATGTTTATACCATCGTCTGGTGACGCCTGGTTGGTTTTCATACGAAAATCGTCTATACCCATTAGCGACTAGATGCTTTTCGAGGTGCCGCGTCAGTGATGGCTTTACGACGTCCTAAAGCTTCTTCATGATCCTACTCCTTTTTTGACAGCATTATAGAGTTCCTCCGCATGTGCGCGCCGCATGCTAGATGGTACTCCGGAAATGAAATCATTCTTACGACTGTTGCGAGCGTGCTCGCGCATCTTTGTAGCGCTGATACCCTCGACGCCCTCTGCGTCTGGGTCTCTGTCGCCAGAGCTGTGTACGTGCACTGACTTGAACCACCCATGCTCAGCGTTGACTGAGTTGAGTGCGCGCTTGAACTCGTGTACGCGATCCTGCCCAGCGACCAAATGTAAGTGATGGTAACCAGCGTCGTGGAGTTTTCCAACGTGCCCAATTAAGGTCTGTGCTTCCTTGTGTACCAGCTGAACGTTTGTGCCAGGGAATGCCCGACGCACATGCTTCAGCTTTACTGTCGGCGACAGTGGGTTCTTATCAGCATCGTGTGAGCGAGTTAAAGCGACTACATGATCGGCGCCGTGGCGGGCAGCAATCGTATGAATCATCTTCACGACCTGCTCGTGTCCAGCATGCGGTGGGTTCATTCTACCGAACGATGTGACGACGTGCTTTTCATTGAAGCTCTTTCTACTCGATTCTACGATGAACTGTTTGAAACCGATCACGATGCGTGACCTCTATCGCGACCAGCAAAGTTTCTACGGCTGAACTCCTGCCTATTCACCAGCTTGACTGGTCCGCTCGACGTGTGCGCGACGTATCCCTCGGGGTTCGCAGCTTCTCCAGCGTGAGTATGCCCAAACTGTTGATGCGAGTTGAGCGTTGTAACTAGATGGTTCTTCGCTGCAGCGAGATGGTGGTGTATTCCGAACAGCCTCGTATATGCTGAACCGTGTGTGTCTACGTGTTGAATGTGTTGAACACCCAATTCAACATACTTCTTTCTACCAGCATCAGTCTTCAGTTTTGAAGCGAGATGATTGAACTTTCCATATAAGTGCTCCTGGAATCCCTTCACACTTGGCTCCTCGCCGGTGCGCACGGTGTGGTTTATGTATGTGACCAGGTGACCGCCCTCGCCCTGGTGTCGCTTCGTCGCTACGTGGATCTGATCACCGTGACGATCGTGCAGTCTCTGTGCGATCGCGAGGTGCGTCATAGCACGCCGAGCGTGATTCTCGAGATAGTTCTTTTTGGTCTCGTGACCAATTGGGTGGCGTGGATCGACGGTATAGACATCAGAGTGCGCGTGCTTCGCCATTGCGTCGTGGTCGACGTTGGGTGTAGCGTGCATCTTCCCAATATCGGAGCCATGATACTTCATGTGAGTAACGACGCCAATCTTAGCGCGGCGTACCTTCTCGGCCTCATGGCCGTGCGCGTGATACGTCAGTCCGGATGGATTTGGATTGAAGCTCACCGATCCACCGCGGTGATGCGTGACGTCTCCGTGATCAAACATCATGTCACCCTGAAACACACCGTGTCGCGGTGAAGCTGCTGGAAGATGGTCGAGTGCATAGTGCAGCTTCGATGCAAGCCCCGGCGAGTGGCCGTGATTTTTATCGATGTCGCTGTGTGTGTAGTTTATCTTCGGTGTCACGTTGAATGCCGACTTGGTGGCGACGAAGAACTTCTTCGTCCTAGGATGGTGACCGTAGACTAAAGCTGGACTGCCGTCGTACTTAGTAGTTAGACTGTTCGAAGGCTGACCGGACCGGATGACGTGGTCGATGTGCTTAGCCGCAAGCACGGCATGACGCATTCCCTCAGGACCATGCGTCAAGGGCAGATCCTCGAGATGGTGTAGGTGCGTTACTACACCACGAGTGTCCTCATTCAGTAGCATACCAACTACCGTTCACTGGTGAACATGAGTGTGTGGGTGTGTGATGTGCCAGACCAAACCGGCGCTGCGATTTTCAGGCGGATCGGCTGGCTTACGACCGTTGTACTTGATGGTAAAGCTCGACCACGGTTCAGCGTGCTTTGCTCCGAGGTGGTACATCAGGCGATGCCGATGTTCCTCCTCGGTCTCGTCTGGCTTATGCTCGAGCGAAACACTGCCGACGTGGACTTCGCGCCCGGCGCCGACGAAGCTCGATTTGTCGCGCGTAAATGTGTAGTCATATGAGTGAACGTCTGGTGGGTGAACGTCTGGCGCTGTAGGGGTAGGCCGTTTGAGAGGAACGACGATACCCTCGGCGATGTCGCGCGCCAGAAAGTCCTTAAAAGTGTCCATGGCAGGTCCTGCGTATGATTTGACTGGGCTATTTATACAATCCCCCAACAGCGGTTGTACGGGCATTGTACAGAGCAATAAAATTGCTCTGGAGCAATAAAATTGCTCCGCATATTTGCTGAAACATTTATATTTCCTGTACAGGAAATATGGCAATTTTATTGCCAAGGCTTTTAGTTATCAGTTTGCTATAAACAAGGAAATTTTATTACCCGCCTTTCATCACTTTTTAATATACATCGATCCTGGTCTATAGTATGATCTAACTATCAAATGAACAGCTGCCATGCTACGGAGAACTTTATGCCCAGTATAATGAGTGGTCGTGGAGTCGGCCGTCGAACCGTCGCCAATCTGGCACTCGCTAAGTCGTTGGCCACTGTCAGCAACGCCTCGGAATCCGACGAGCAGATTCTTGCTCGGATCACCGAGCGCTTCACTGTCATGGAGGAAATGACCTATGCGACAGCGGTCGGTTTAAACCGCGCCCTGATCATCTCGGGCCCGGCCGGACTCGGTAAGAGCCACGGAGTTCACAAGGTCGTCGACGAACTCGGCGACGACATCAAGTTCACTGTCATCAAGGGCTTCGTCCGTCCGACCGGCCTCTATAAGACACTCTACGAGCACCGCGAGAAGGGCCAGGTCGTGATCTTCGACGACGCTGACAGCATCTTTTTCGACGACGTCAGTCTGAACCTCCTGAAAAGCGCCTGCGACTCGACTTCGGTCCGCAGGCTCTCCTGGCTTGCTGAGACTCGCATGGAGGACGATGAGGGCGAGCGCCTTCCGCGGCACTTCGTCTTCGAGGGTTCGGTGGTGTTCATCACCAACTACGACTTCGACCGCATGATTGCGGGTGGCCACCGTCTGGCCCCGCACTTCGAGGCGATGATCTCCAGAAGTCACTATCTCGACCTCGCCATCAAGACCCGCCGTGACTACCTCATTCGGATCGGCCAGGTCGTCGAGCATGGTATGCTGGATGACTCTGGCCTCACTCGCGAGCAACAGAAGGAAGTCGTGAACTACATCCGTCAGCACGCCGACCGCCTGCGTGAGATCAGTCTCCGCATGGTCGTCAAGATCGCGAACCTGCTGCGGATGAACCCGAAGCGCTGGGAGAACATCGCCCGAGTGACCTGCCTGAAGAACATCGGGTAGCACCTGAATTATAGCAGCCACATATAAGGTCGATGTTAACCTTAACTAATATAAAGGTTAACATTAACCAAATCAAAAAGGAAACAAAATTCCACCACTTTTTAGTGTACACCGGTCCCAAAATGTAGTAGATTGATAATGTAAGCAGATTGGCCG
>Ga0194131_10009066_pt1 | contig 12715 bp, 11 predicted proteins | sample TA2KigO120mmetaG_FD_148631 | JGI IMG/M metagenome (GOLD analysis project Ga0194131, IMG submission 148631) | Freshwater microbial communities from Lake Tanganyika, Tanzania - TA2015053 Kigoma Offshore 120m | ecosystem: Environmental > Aquatic > Freshwater > Lake | place: Tanzania: Lake... | reverse complement strand
GATTTGGAGGTGCGTGGTGTGTTTCATGATGCGGGCAGCAGTTTCGGGCGGTAGCGGAAGTAATGGAGGATGATTTGAAGTTCGCTCGGCGTAGGCAAGTTTATTGACCTATGATCAGCCGGATGCCTAGCTGAACCGCTCTGCCTTCATGGTTCAATTCAAAATCCCGGCTGTATCCGGCGAGCTAGCCGCCATCCACGAGGATGATGGCGCCGTTGAGGTAGGGACTCTCGGGCGCTGCGGTCAAAAGGGGCTGAATGAACTCGATATTAGCGTTTACATTCTGAACCCGATTCTGACTCAAAGATTATTGAAAGCGCCAAAATAAGAGAATCACCAATGTTTACAGAGGTATCGTGAGGAATGGCGGAGAGGGGGGGATTCGAACCCCCGGTGGTGTTACCCACGCACGCTTTCCAGGCGTGTGCCTTAAACCACTCAGCCACCTCTCCAACCTTTAAAGTGCAAAGATTTACGCGTTTATGGAAACCCAGTATTGACCATTTGATACTGCGATCTGATACGGGTTGCGTGAAAACGCAACAGCGCAAGCCGACTGTTTCGGCCAAGCCAGCCGAGCCAGATGCGTGGCAGAAGACGCCGTATGCAAACTTGGTCCGATACGTTCCATCTCAGGAGCATCTTGCGAGGATTCGCATCGGCGGCAAGCTGATTCGCTGGAGCCTCAAGACCACGACACTCACGGTCGCCAAGCTCCGACTCGCCGATTTGGAGAAGGCCGAACGCCTAGTTGAAATTCACTCTTTGTTCGGCGTCTCCTTAGTTTGCAACGAGTTCTGAGGATTGACTTCGAGAAACCTCACACTCCCAAACCCAATTGCCTCTGCCGATTGCGGATGCCCTCGTCGCCACGGGCTTCTACCGCCTGGGCATCTGGGACGACGAACCTGCTGACCGCGAGTTGGCACGCTATGACAGCCTCGACGACATCGTGGCAACGACCGGCCAGGCCTTTCTTGGGCTCACGGTGGACTGCGCGCGCTGCCACCACCACAAGATCGATCCGGTTTCCCAGCACCCTAATCATCTGGGGCGGCGAGTTCGGGCGCCAACCCACCGCCGAATACGCGACCGGCACCGGCCGCGACCACAACGCCTATGGGTTCACCATGTGGATGGCCGGTGGCGGCATCAAAGGCGGCACCAGCGTGGGCGAGACCGACGAACTCGGTGCTTCCGCGGTGACAGATCGCTTTCACGTGAAGAACCTCCACGCCACCGCCCTGCACCAACTCGGCCTCGACCCGGACAAGCTGACCTACTTTTATGGTGGCCTGGATCAGAAGCTCGTCGGCGTAGAAGGCGCAGAGTTGATGCGGAAGATCGCGTCCTGAGCCAGTGCGGGTGATCGCACGGGGCCACAGGCGTGGCGGCATGCGGTCGTCAGCGTCGCTCGTCGTGATGCGGCGGATGAATTCGCTCTTCGCCAGCTGGCCAGGGACGATGGCGAAATTTCCGTCGAGTTTGGCCTAGGCGCTGGCTTAGAGATCAAGACGAAGGCCGGCCTTGCGCTTGTTCTGATCTGGCCCGCTTCACTCGCGCCCGGTGCAGGTGAAGATGCAGCGCGCCGACCGCTCATCGGGAGTTTGCCGACGAATCTTCCGCCAGCGCCTGATTTGCCTGGCGCCTCACAGCGTAGCGCTTGACCAGCTCGTCCGTGATGACGCCGATCAGGATCACTGCGCCGATGATGGCGAACTCGATGTTGCTGTGGTTGGTGACGAGCGTGACCACGTTCCGCAGCACGAGGATAAGCGCGGTGCCGATGATTACGCCGAGGACCGAGCCCTCCCCGCCGCGCAGACTGCACCCGCCCAACACGGCGGCAGCAATGGCGTAGAGCTCATAGAAATTTCCGAAGTCCACCGGCTGCGCGGAGTTCACATCCAGCACGAAGAGCACGCCGCCTAGGCCTGCGAGCGACGAACAGATGACGTAAGCCAGCAGGACCATCGCGCCGGTGTTGATGCCGCTGTATCGCGCGGCGTCCTCGTTGCGGCCCAGCGCGAGCAGGTAGCGGCCATAGATGGTGCGGTTGAGGAAAATCGCCGCCAGCACGGCCACGATGACCAGCACGACCCACGGCGCGGGAATCTCGAAGCCTTGCACGAAGGGAATGCTGATCTTGCCTGTGGCCAGCACACGCAAATCCTTGAAGTCGCCGCCGAAGCCGACGGTTTGGTCCTTCGTGAACCCGCGCGTGATGCCGCGATAGAGCATCAGCCCGCACAGCGTCACGATGAACGGCTGGAGCCGGAGCCGCGTGACCAGCAACCCGTGCAGGAGCCCGATGCCCACCGAGACCACCGCGACCGCCAGCAACGCAGCAGGTAGCGACCACTTCTGCACCGTGAGCAACCACGGCAACCCGCAGCCGACGAGACAAACCACCGAGCCGATGGAGAGGTCAATGCCGCCGGTCACGATGACGAAGCACACGCCGATGCCCAGGACGCCGAATAGCGCCGTCCGGCGGATGAGGTTCTCCACGTTGTAACCGGAGCGGAAGCTCTCGCTCACCAAGGCGGCGAACACGCACACGGCCACGAGTAGGGCGAAAATGCCGAGAAGTTTTTTCATAAAGCAGTAGTCAATTCAGCGCCCGTCGCGAGGTGCATCACCGCCTCCTCGCTGAGTTGCTCGCGGCGCAGTTCTCCGGCGATGCGGCCTTCGTGCATCACCAGCACGCGGTCGCTCAAGCCCAGGATTTCTTCCATCTCGCTGGAGACGAAAAGAATTGCTACACCCTTGCGCGCCAGTTCCTCCATCAGTTTGTAAATTTCCTGCTTCGCGCCCACGTCTATGCCGCGCGTTGGCTCATCTAGGAAGAGTAAGCGCGGCTGGATGGCCAGCCACTTGCCAAGCACGACCTTCTGCTGGTTGCCGCCGGAGAGGAACCGCACCACCTGCCGGTCATTCGGTGTCTTTATACGCATCGCCGCCGTCATCTCCGCGCTCACGGCCAGCTCGCGCGCTTCGTTCAGAAAGCCCATCCGCTGGTCGCGTCGCAGGCTGGCGAGGCTGAGATTCTCACGAACCGGCAGACCCAGTACCACGCCTTGCTGCTTGCGGTCCTCGGGCACAAGTGCAAGCCCGGCCTCGATGGCTTCTTGCGGCGAGGCGGGGGAAACTTCCTTGCCACTCACGCGAATCGTCCCGCCCTGCGCGGGTGTGACGCCGAACAGGGAAAGCAACACTTCTGTCCGCCCCGCGCCGACGAGGCCGGCGAGGCCGACAATCTCACCGGCGCGCACCGTGAAGCTGACTTCGTGGCGCGGGTGCGCGGGCGTGCGGAGGCGGTCCACGGCGAGCGTGACTTCGCCCGGCGTGTGCGGAGTGTGCGCGTAGAACTGCGAGAGGTCGCGGCCCACCATGAGCTTCACCATCGCGGCGTGGTTGATTTCCTCGCGCGCCAACTCGCCGCTGTTCTCGCCGTCGCGCAGGACGGTCACGCGGTCGGCCAGTTGCTTCACCTCGCCAAGGCGGTGCGAGATGTAAACGATGCTCACCCCGCGCGCGCGGAGGTCGCGGATGACCTTGAACAAGTTCTCCGCCTCCCGCGCGGAGAGGCTGGAAGTCGGCTCGTCCATGATGAGCACGCGGGCATTAGTGGAGAGGGCCTTCGCGATCTCGACAAGCTGCTGCTGGCCGATGGCAAGCGTGCTGACGAGCGTGGTGGGCGGCACGTCGAGGCCGACGGCGTCGAGGAACTGCTTCGCCTCGCGGTGCGTGCGAGCGGTGTCAATCCACCCGAAGCGGCGCGGCTCGCGACCGAGGAAGATGTTCGCCGCCACGTCCAGATTGTCGGCGAGGTTCAGCTCCTGATGAATCAGCGCGATGCCTTGCGCGAGCGCGTCGTGGACGGAGCGAAGCGCGACGGGTTGGCCGTTGAGGAGGATGTCGCCAGAGTCGGCGGTCTGCACGCCGGCGAGGATCTTCATCAGCGTGCTCTTGCCCGCGCCGTTCTCCCCGATGACCGCGAGCACCTCGCCACATTCGACTGTGAGACTCACGCCCTTGAGCGCGCGGACGCCCGGAAAGGACTTGGTCAGCGAGCGGGCTTCGAGCAAGGGCATGGGAATTACGAATGACGAATCAGGCTACGTGCGCAGCGGCGTGTCTGGGCGCCGATTCTCAATTCGGAATTCGCCCTTCGCCATTTACTTCCCTCCCACCTTCGCCTTCAGGTCGGTCCAAAACTCATCCACGTTGTCTTTCCGAATCTGCCGGGCCGGGATGTCGATGAACTTGCTCGCGGGCACCACGGCGGCGTTGCCCTTGAGAATCTCGTTCAGCACCTCGACGGACTTGTAGCCATACATGTAAGGGTTCTGCACCACGGTACCGTGGACGGTGCCCTTCTGGATGCCTGCGAGCGTGGCGTCCGCCTCGTCGAAGGCGATGACCTTGACCTTGCCGAGCTTACCGGCCTGCTGGAGGGCTTCGAGCATGAGCGGCGGGTTGTAGGCGAAGAGGCCGACCATGCCGCCGATGTCGGGATACTTCGCGAGCGTGTCCTCGGCATTCGCCTTGCCCTTAGCCTGGTCGAACTGGTCGGTGAGCGTGCCGAGGATTTTGAAGCCGTTGCCTTCGAGCACCTTGTCGGCAGGGTCGAAGTTGTTCGGGTTCTCGGGCCGGCCAAGGATGGCGTCAATCGTGCCCTGGCGGCGGCGCTTAGCGTTGTCCTGCTCCATGCGGCCGATAAAAATCATCACCGTGCCGCCCTTGGGCATCGCCTCGCGCACGAGGTCGCCGCAGAGGCGGCCGGCCTTGTAATTGTCCATGCCGATGTAAACGAGGCGGTTGGCGTTGGGCGCGTCGGAGTCGTGGGTGATGAGTTTGGCGCGCTTGGCGGCGGTGTTGAGGAGGTCGGTCTGGTTCGCCGGGTCAATGGGGCTGACGGCGATGCCATCCACGCCCTTGGTGAGCAGGTCCTCAATCATGCGCTTCTGGTCGCCGATGCCCTCGACGGGCATGAGCGTCTGCGCGTCCACGCCGAACTTCTCGCCGGCGGCCTTCACGCCCGCAGCGGCGATGGTCCAGAACGACGCGACGCCGTTGGAGACGAAGGCGATTTTCTGTTTCTTGCCGGCGGGCGCGGGTTTGGTGGCGTCGCCCGGTTTGGGCGCGGGCGGCGCGTCGGCGGGCTTGTTGCACGCGGTGAGGCCGAGCAAGAGCGCGGCAACGGCGGGGAGGGTGAGGAGGTGTGTTAGTTTCATGGGAAATTAATTTGGAATTTTAGGCAGGTGAAATACGCGACAGGGAGACACGACAGTTCAGCGGTTTCGGAGAACGCCAACGGCGTTCTTCGACGCCCTTTCGCCGCCAGGCGGCGCTTTGCTCGCTGTGATTTCAGTCATAGACCAAGTAAATCCCACCGGTCCGCATAGTCGTTGGCTTTGTCCTGAAAGTTGCGATTCGGGTTGTCATTGTGAGGCTGTCCGTGAAGCCCCGGTTTTGCCAGCCATCTCCTGTGGTTATCGCGAATATGCTTGGCGACGATTTTACTAGGAACAACGTGGTAATGCGGTCGTTCTTCAGGACCGCGAAGGACGAAGAAGACGTAAAAATGATTCTCTGAGTGGAATGACTCATCCTTGATACTCAGTAACCACTTGCTCCGAGACTGGCTGGTTTTGCATTGGATGGTCACGGAACGGCTCGCTGCGGCGTTCGTGGCGAGGATGTCGATGCCACGAGTGTTGCGGAGGGAGATGGAAGCGATGTAACCGAGCCGGGAAAGCTCGGCTGCGACGAAATACTCACCGGCCACGCCAGCAAGTGGAGGCGTTATCTTGCTGTTGGCTTGTCTAGTTTTCGTGCTCACAGGACGCTGGAAACACCTAACACACCGTCAGCCCGCCATTCACATGCAGCGTCTGCCCGGTGATGAAGGACGACGCCTCGCTCGCGAGGAAGACCACCGCGCCGTCGAGGTCGGTGGGCACGCCCCAGCGGTTCACCGGGATGAGCGCGCGGTAGCCGTCCTTCTCGGACTGCGGGTCGTTCGCGTGGCGCTCCACGGGAATCCAGCCGGGCGCGATCATGTTCACGGTGATGCCGTGCGGGGCGAGTTCGCCCGCGAGGCTACGGTGAAAGCCGTTCTGCCCGCCCTTGGCCGCGACGTAGGCTGTGAAGTTCGGCACGCCGCGCGCCACGACTTCGGAACCGATGTTGATGATGCGGCCCCAGCCCTGCGACTTCATGTGCGGCAGGCTCGCGCGCGTGAGCAGGAAGGGGCTCTTGATGAAGAAGTCCACCATGCGCTGGTAGAAGGCCCAGTCGTAATCCTCGATGGCGCGGTGCGGTTGGTCGCAGGTGGCGTTGACCACGAGCACGTCCACGGGACCGAGCTTCTTCGCAATGGCGCGGTGCAGGCGGGCGACTTGCACTTCGCTCGTGACATCGGCCTTGAAGAGCGCGCCGGTGAGACCGAGCGCCTGGAATTCGGCGAAGGATTTTTCCGCGCGTCTGGTGTTGTTGGCGTAGTTCAGCGCGACTCTAGCGCCTGCCTTGCCGAGCGCGACGGCCATGGCCTTACCGAGGCCCGTGCTGCTGCCAGTGACGAGCGCGACGCGGCCCCCGAGGGAGAACAAATTCGAGTCAGGCATGGCGAGTCAGTATTCGCTTAATGGTGCTGGGGGAGGATTGTGCGGAGAACTCCTCCGAAGCGCAAGCGGCAGGCACAGCTTCTGGCTCAACAGAGAATCGCCTGGATGACCTCGCCGTGCACGTCCGTGAGGCGGATGTCGCGGCCGCTGAAGCGGAAGGTGAGGTGCTCGTGTTGGATGCCGAGCAGATGCAGCATCGTCGCGTGCAGGTCGTGGATGGCGACCTTGTCCTCGACTGCCTTGTAGCCGTAGTCGTCGGTCGCGCCGTAGATGGTTCCGCCCTTCACGCCACCGCCCGCGAGCCACATAGTGAAGCCGAAGGGATTGTGGTCGCGGCCGTTCGTGCCTTGAGCGAATGGCGTGCGACCAAACTCGCCGCCCCAGACCACGAGCGTAGAGTCGAGCAGGCCGCGGCCCTTCAAGTCGCGCAGCAGGCCGGCAATGGGCTGGTCCACGGCGCGGGAATTCTTCTCGTGGCCGTCGCGCAAGTTGCTATGCTGATCCCAGCGGTCGCCCGCACCGTCGGGGCAGGTAAGCTCGATGAAGCGCACCCCGCGCTCGACGAGCCGGCGCGCGAGCAGGCATTGCTCGGCAAAGACCGCAGTCATGCGGTTGGGCGAGCCGATCCCATACATCCGCCGGGTCGCGTCGGACTCGCCGCGCACGTCCATCAGTTCGGGCACGGCAGTCTGCATCCGGTAAGCCAGCTCGTAGTTCGCGATGGCACTCTCCAGTGCGTCGTGCGGGCCGAAGCGGGCCACGACGCCCGCGTCGAGGCGACGCAGGAGCGCGAGTTTGGCGTCCTGCTGCTCGGGCTTCGCCTCGGTGGGAATGACGTTGGCCACCGGGTTCACGCCGGGCTTGAAGATGGAGCCTTGATAGGTCGCGGGGAGAAAGCCGCTGTTGAAGTTGTCGAGGCCACCGGGCGGGATGAGGCCGCCGTTGAGCACGACGAAGCCTGGCAGGTCGGCGTTCTCGCTGCCCAAGCCGTAGCCCGCCCACGCACCCATACTGGGCCGGCCTTGCAAGCCGCTGCCGGTGTGGAGGAAGTAATTTGCGTTCGTGTGCTCGGAAAAGTTGCTCGTCATCGAGCGCACCACGGCGAGGTCATCCACGCACTGCGCGACGTGCGGGAAGAGACTGCTGACGGGTATGCCGCTCTGGCCGTGCGGTTGAAATTCCCACGGCGAGCCGAGCGTGCTGCCGTTGTTGTTAAACTGCGTCGGCTCCATCTTCATCCCGAATGGCTTGCCGTGTTCAGCGGTGAGGCGCGGCTTCGGATCGAAGGTGTCCACCTGCGAGGGCCCGCCGTCCATGTAGAGAAAGATGACCGAGCGGGCGCGGGGCGAATGGTGCGGCGGGCGGGGCGCGAGGGAATTGGCCGCGCTGCCAAAAGCCTTGTCGGCGAGCAGCGACGTTAGGGCTAGCGTGCCGAAGCCGTTGGCGCAGCCGGCGAGCCATGCCCGGCGGGAAAGTGGCTGGGGTTGGAATCTACCGCAACGCGCCATGGTTAGTTGAGGTAGATAAACTCCTTCACGTTGAAGAGCACGTGCCCGAGGTCGGCCCAGACGCGCGCGTCGGCGGACGTGGACCCGAGGCGCTCCGCCTGTGCGCTGACGAAGGCCAGCGCGTCCTGCAATTCCGGTTCGCTCGGCGGACGGCTGAAGGCCGCGAGATACATCTGACGCACGCGTTCGGCGGGTTCGCTCACGGACGCGAGACGCTTCGCCCAGACGCGCGTTTGCTCCACAATGAACGGGTCGTTCATGAGGATGAGCGATTGTGCCGGGACGTTCGAGACGTTGCGGCGACCCATCGTGGTGAAGGGAATCGGCATGTCGAAGGCCAGCATCATCGGCGGGAGGAAATTCCGGCGCACCGAGGTGTAGAGGCTGCGCCGGCCCGCGCCGTCGAGCGGGCCACTGCCGGGCTTGCCGCGCCCGTCCATGAACGGCGTGAGATGCACCATCACGCTCGGGCCGCCGATTTTCGGGTCGAGCCGGCCCGAGACGGCAAGCACGGCGTCGCGGATGGCTTCGCCTTCGAGACGCCGCAGATTCGCGCGGTGAAGCAGTTCGTTCTCGGGATCAAGCTGTTCGGCGCGCGCGTCGTTCGGCGTGCTGGCCATCTGGTAAGCGCGCGTGAGCACCAGCTCGCGGATGAGCCCCTTCACCGACCAGTTCAGGTCGCGGACAAAATGGACGGCGAGGTGGTCGAGCAATTCGCGATGCGTCGGTGGCTGGCCGAGCACGCCGAGGTTGTCCACGGTCGGCACGAGGCCGCGTCCAAAGAGGTGGTGCCAGACGCGGTTGACGATGGCACGCGCCGTGAAGGGGTTTGCCGGGTCAATCAACTGCTGCGCGAGCTCAAGGCGTCCGCTACCAGTGACGAACTTTGGTACCTCGGTGCCAGACAATGCTTCGAGGAAGCGGCGCGGGGTTGCGCCCGCTGGATTGCGCGGCTGGCCGCGAACGAGAAGAAACTCGTCCACCCCGCTACCATCGAGCATGGCGGGTGCGACGACGCTGACGGGCTGGATGCGCGCGGCGAGTTCGGCATGGCGGGCGAGCGCCGGCTTGGCCGCGGCGGCGAGTTGCTGGCTCTCCGCGCTGCCGGGCGGGCAGAGCTGGTCGAGGTTTTGGATGAGCCAGTCAGCGAGCGGCGCAGTCTCGGCGCTCACGCGGCCGGATTCCATTTCCGCGATGACGCCGAGCAACTTCTCGCGCAATGCCGCCAGCTGGGCCGCTGGTGGGTTCGCCATCGGTCCGGCCAACCCGGCGGGCAGCTCCGGTTTCGTGTCCGCTTGCACAACCATCGCGATGGCGAGCGGGGCGGTGCCGACCGGGTTGAATTCGGCGTGGACGCGGTGGCCCCGGTAGGCCGCGAGCGGATGCTCGACCCATCGCCATCGGTTGCGCTCGTCCTTGAATTCACGGAGCAACGCGCCGTGGAGCGGGCCTTTGATGATGAGGTGTGAATCCACGGCTGCGTAGGCGCGCACGGGGCCGCGCACCAGATACCAAAGGCTGTTCGCGGTGAGCGTCGTGTCTGGCGTGCGCAGAGTCTGGCCGCTGCGCTCCCATTCGCCGAGCGTGCCGACGTCGCGCTCGACGCCTTTCGCAGCGAGGCGGTTGAACGCGGGATCGCGCACGGCGGCGGCGCGAGTCACAAGCCCGGTGAGCGGGCGTTCTGCGCTGTCACCGAAGATGATTTCGCCGGGTTGCGCGGGTCGCGTGCCGAACGCCCACCCATCCTGCACCCAATCTTTCGGGCCAGGCTTCGCATAATCCACCAGCACGCAGAGTGAAGGTGACGTCCCTGTCCCAGTTGCGGGTTGGGTCGAGGGAAATGGGGTAGTGTTGGTTAGGGACAGGAGTGTCGTCGTCACGCCGGGGCGCAGTGCGCGGGCGGCGGCTTGCAGCAACTTCGCCTGCTCGGCGGAGCGGAGTTGCACGAGCTGCGCAGCGATCTCGCGGTGCGTTTCCATCGCGGTGAAGGGCACCTGGCGGTAGGTGCTGCTGATGAGGAAGCCAGCCAGCGCGTAGTAATCCCGCTGCGAGATGGCGTCGAACTTGTGGTCGTGGCAGCGCGCGCACGCGACGGTCATGCCGAGGAACGTCTTGGACATCACGTCGAGGCGGTTGTCGAGGCGATCGCACTCGTCCTGCCGGATGTCGACGGGCGAATGCACTTCCTCGCCGAGAAACCAGAAGCCCGTGCCGAGGACCGACTCGTTACCGCCGGTGGCCGGGTTAATGCGTGGTTTGGCGACGAGGTCGCCCGCGAGGTGCTCGATGACGAACTGGTTGTAAGGCACGTCAGCGTTGAGCGCGCGGGTGACGTAGTCGCGGTAGTGATAGGCGTTCGGGATAGGCGGCTCGAACTCGTGCCCGCGCGTCTCGGCATAACGCACGAGGTCGAGCCAATGGCGCGCCCAACGCTCGCCGAAGGCGGGGGAGGCGAGGAGTTTGTCCACGACGCTGGCGATGGCGCTTTCTCTCCGTCTACCCGTCTCCCCTTCTCTCTGTCCCGCTGGAGAGGGAGTGACGGAGGGCAGGAGAGAAGGAGAGAGCGCGCGGGCGAACGCTTCAGCGTCGTCGGGGGACGGCGGCAGGCCGATGAGGTCGAAGTGCAGGCGGCGGAGCAGGGCACGCGGGTCGGCGGCGGGCGCGGGCGTGAGCTGCTTGAATTCGAGCTTGGCGAGGATGAAGCGATCCACAGGCGCGGCGCTCCACGCGGAGTTTTTCACAGCAGGAACCGGCTCGGCGCGAGGCGGCGTCCAGCTCCAGTGTGTTTGCTTGCGCTGTTGAAGATCGAAGCCCTTTCCGCTAGCGCGCTGCGCCGCCGCTTCAGCCGGCCACGGCGCGCCGCGCTTCACCCACTCGGCAAGCGTGGCGACCTCCGCATCGCTCAGGCGCGACTTGGGCGGCATCTGCAAGTCCTGATTCCCGTAGCGGACGGCTTCGAGGAGAAGGCTCTTGTCCGGCTGACCCGGAACGACGGCGGGCCGGGTGTCGCCGCCCTTGAGCGCAGCGGCGCGCGAGTCGAGGAGCAGGCCGCCCTTGAGTTTCTTCGCGCTCGCGCTGTGGCACTCGTAGCAGCGCTCGGCGAGCAGCGGGCGAACACGTTTCTCGAAGAATTCTAAATCCTCCGCCGGAAAGGCCGATGTCTGGGCTGCGGCGTCGCGGATGCCGACAACAAGCGCGCCAGCCAGACAGGCCAAGACCGCAAGTTGTCGAACTGATGGCTGGGAGAAATTCCGCACGAACAATGGGACGGTCGGTGCGCGCGGCTACTTCATCGGCCCGCCGTCGAGCGGCTTGCCGTTGGTGTCGAGGATCTGGAAATGGTGCACGCCGGGGCCGTCTTTTTCGACGAAGCTCCAGACGAGCTTCTTGTCCGGTGTGACCTCGATCATTTTCGTGCGGTCCGCGCCGATACCATAGCAGGCGATGACGGTGTTGCCGTTGGGCAAGCGCTGGCCGCCGCAGGCGTCCTTGATGAGCGGCTTGTCGAAGCTGGAGTTGTCCACCTGCCAGACGGTTTTACCTGCCTTGTCCACTTCGATGGAAACGTGGCCGTAAGTGCAGTTGATGAGCGTGTTGCCGTTGGCGAGGCGGATGGCGGTGAATGGCCAGTTGGGCGTCTTCACCTCCCAGACAATTTCGCCCTTTGAAGTGTATTCGCGGACGACCTTGTCGTGGAGTTGGGGAATGAGGTAGTTGCCATTGGGAAGCTTGCGGGCCATGCGGCTCTGCATGTGGTGGTTGGTGAGCTGACAGGAGATGGGAAACTCCACTACGATTTTACCGGTGCGGTCAATTTCCAGCAGCCGCGGCTTGGGGCCGGCCTCGGTGACCATGATGCGGCCGCCTTCGACGACTTGCGCGGTATTGACCTCGGCTTGCGTGCCTTTCCACTCGAAGAGCTTCTGACCGTCGCGAGTAATTTCCACCACGCCCCCGCCGGGGTAGTCCTTGGATTTGGAAAGGGTGAGAAGGAGGTTGCCGCTGGGAAGCATATAGCCATCGCGCGTCGCGTGCGGGTAACTCCAAGTGGTCTTGCCCGTGCCATCCACGATGCGTGTTTGGCCGCCGAGGGCGAGGAAGGAGTGGGTGACGGCGGTCTGGGCGTGCAGGCCGGTCAAGCTGACCAAGGCGAACGCCAAGGCCAGCGCGGGGGGGCGAAGAAAAGTGTGCATGGGCGAGATTGAAGACAACTTTCAGAACGGAAGCAACCGCAACTGCCATCCAAAGCCCACCACGGGGTTCATGACTATGACCGGACTTTGAGCCCATATCGGTTTGGCGGACAGCCTTAGGTAGACTGGCACGGCTGATTTAGTTGAGTCGCCTGCTCTAACCGTTGAGCTACGGGCCTAACTTCGAAAAATCAGTGTTCATCGGCGCCCAGCTATGGTTTTATCGTAGCACTTAAGTTGACCGCACCATGAAAACTTTGCTTCGCCGTTATTCTGTCCTACTTGCGCTACTCATCTACTGGGTGCCCCAGTCACAGTCGCACGCGCAGGTGGCCGCTCCACGCGTGCAGCAGATCGAGGTCCGGCACGTCGGTCCCGCCGC
>Ga0194131_10009065_pt1 | contig 12717 bp, 9 predicted proteins | sample TA2KigO120mmetaG_FD_148631 | JGI IMG/M metagenome (GOLD analysis project Ga0194131, IMG submission 148631) | Freshwater microbial communities from Lake Tanganyika, Tanzania - TA2015053 Kigoma Offshore 120m | ecosystem: Environmental > Aquatic > Freshwater > Lake | place: Tanzania: Lake... | reverse complement strand
CAAATGCGGATGCACGGCCAATCCGGAGCATTTCACCTCAAGCCCAGTCTCTCTCGCGACGGCATCGAGTCGCGATTGCAGTTCATGACCGAATGACCAGAGTCCCTCCGATATGTTTCGACGTCGCAGTTCACGGATCGTCGTCAGCGAGGCGGCCATGCCGATCGGATCGGACCAGTAGGTGCTGGAGATGAACATCCTCGCCGCCGGCTCCATCACGCTGCGCCGCCCGACGACCGCTCCCATCGGATAACCGTTCGATATCGATTTCGCGAAGACCGCCATGTCTGGCGTCACGCCGACGTACCCTTGAGCCCCCTGCATCCCGAAGCGAAATCCCGACGAGACCTCATCAAAGATCAACACGGCCCCATGTTCCCGCGCCAGCTTTGCGACTCCCGCGAGGTATCCGTCCGTCGGCTTTTCAGACCGCAACGGCTCCATGATGACCGCCGCGACTTCCCCTTTGTGATCGTCAAGCATCTGCCCCAACGCCGTGAGATCACCAAACGGAAACGGAAGAGCCGTTCCGGCCAACGCCTTGGGCACGCCGATCGGTTCAATTCCGGGGAACAAGTGCGAATTCAAACTCTCTTCGGCCACAAGATTCGCCGCGAGATACCAGTCGTGCCAGCCGTGATAGCCGCAGAAAAGCACCTTGTCTCGACCAGTCGCTCCCCGAGCGATTCGAACCGCGATCGCGCACGCCTCGCCGCCACACTTGGCATAGCGAACCATCTCGGCACACGGAATCGTGCGACAGAATTCCTCGGCCAGTTCGACTTCAAGTTCGCTGCTGATCGACGTCGCGACCCCCTTGCCGATCTGTTCGCGCACCGCGTCGTCTACAACTGGATCGCAGTAACCGAGAATGATCGCCCCAATGCCACTGACCCAGTCGATGTACTCGTTCCCATCGACATCCCAAAAGCGTGCGCCCTTCGCTCGCGCGGCATACACTGGCGACACGCCATAGGCATACTTCGTCGGCCGACGGCTGAGCAACTGCGTCCCGCCAGGAATGAGTTCGTTGGCTCGACGATACAGTTCGTAGGATTTTTCGACGCGGTGCATGACAGGCCTTTTGGAATGCGGTGTGTCAGCGCCGCTTTGGATGGTTTTATTTTCACGGCAAAACCCACGGGAAATTCAAAGCGGTGCTGACACACCGCAGTTCCAAGGACGTTACTTGGGCGTCATTGACGGACTGCTGATCGAATCGCGGAGACAAAAGCCACCGTCCACGACTAGCGAGGTGCCGGTGATGTAGTCAGCGTCGTCGGAACACAAGAACGTTGCTGCTCGGCCGATGTCGGACGGTGTGCCGATGCGGCCCCACGGGAGTTTTGCTCCTTCTTCTGCGATCATCGCGTCGCCGAAGGTTTCGTGTTCGCCGGGGGTGTCGATCCAGCCGGGTTCGATGACGTTGACGTTGATCCGGTGTCGGATCAGTTCGGCGGCCATCGTGAAGGCCATGTGATTCAAACCCGCCTTGGCCGCGTTGTAGGCGACAGCACGAGCGTAGGGCCGTCGTGAATGGACGCTTGAAATGAACAGGATTTTCCCACCGCCTCCGCGTTCAACCATGTGACGCGAGACGAACTGGCTCATGTGGAACCCGGCGGTCAGTGTGCCTCGCAGCGTCTTGTCGAAGACCTCCGGGTCGTAATCGAGAAAATCACCGCGCCGCGAGTACGCGGGGTTGCTGACCAGGATGTCGATCCGGCCGAATGCCGCGAGCGTCCGTTGCACGATGTTCTCGCACGAGGAACGCTCGAACGCATCGCCGTCGACGAGTAAGCCGCGGCGGCCGAGCGATTCGATTTCAGCGATCAGCGATGCAGTGTTGACATTTGGCTGCCGATCATTGATTGCAACGTCGGCCCCGGCGCGGGCCAGTTCCAACGCACAGCCTCGTCCGATCCCGCGAGCGGCTCCGGTAACGAGAGCGGTGCGACCGGACAGTTTGAGAATATGAGACGCAATTGGCTGGGCAGGTTGAGGCATGGTAACACCAAACTAACCCACGCAGTCTGCGAGCGAAAGGCGAGCCGCATCATTGGCACAAACCTGCGCTCCGCGCTCACTCACAGCGGAAGCCGGAGTCCGTCGTAGGCCAACTCGACGCCAGCAGGCAAGCGAGCATTTGTCGCGTCGTAGTCGAGCTTGTGGGACACATGCGTGAAGAACGCTTGGCGCGGACGGAGCCGTTCCACGACCTCCAAACTTTGAGCGATGCTGAAGTGTGTCGGATGCGGATTGTCTTGCAGGGCGTCGAGGATCAGCACGTCCAGCCCTTCCAGCAGCGGCCAACTTTCCTCAGGGATGTGGCTGACGTCGGTGCAGAAAGCGACGTCATTGATTCGATAGCCGAGGATCGGCAACTGCCCGTGCAGCAAGCGGATCGGCTGCACTCGCTGGCCGAGCACGTCGAAGGCCTCGAGGCCAATCCGCACAAACTCCAATTTCGGAATCGCCCCCGGATGCAGGACTTGGGATGGAGTCTCGAAGGCGTAACCGAACGACGCGCGAAGCTGTCGCTCGACCCGCTCTTCGCAAAACAGCGGAATCGGCCGCGACAACTTCCAACCGCTGGTCCGCAGATCGTCGAGCCCAAAAATGTGATCGGCATGCGCGTGCGTGAACACGGCCGCTTCAATTAAACGGACTCGCTCACGCACCAATTGCAGCCGCAGTTCGGGGGGAGTGTCGATGACGAACACGCCGCGCGGAGTGTTGATCGCGACACCGGTGCGCGTGCGATGATTCTTCGGATTAGTCGATGTGCAGACCGCGCAATCGCAGCCGATCATCGGCACACCGACGCTGGTACCGGTGCCAAGCAGGATCAGTTCGCCGCGAGATGAGTCAGGTTCAGGCATGGATCATGGGACGGTAGGTCAAGGCGGACTCAGCAACTTCCGCAAGCGCTGCAGATCGGCCTGCAAGCGCTCGATCGGTTGAGCGGCAAAATCGCGCGGGCTACGAAGCCCAGGCTGGAAGTTCAACGTTTCATTCATCGAGTCGAGCACAGCCTGAATCTGGCGGTCCTGTTCTGGGTCTGTTTGCGTGCTGGCGACGATCGCGTGTTGCAGCGCGTTCAAGCTCAGAAAGAGTTGCGTGGCCGAATCCCAATCGCGATTCACAAGGTTTAGGCCATCATCGGTCACGAAGGCGAGTCGCATCGCCGCGAGCGATTTCGCGGAGAGCACGTCCTTGGCTGCATCGTTGCGGTTGAATCGTTCAGCTGCCGAACGAAGTCCCTGCGCGATGGCGATGGCTTCGCGCGAGATCGCATCGGCTGGCAAGACTGGAGACTCAAACCGTGACCGCAGCTTCGTCAATTCGGATTGCGGGATTGAGTTCTCTGAACCGACGACTCGCCGAGCGAGCGGATCGAGCATCGCATACGGCCATGCGTTCCAGGCGAACGAACCTCGCGGGCGTTTCGCCGCGTCTTTCGACTGCCACCAGCTTGCGGATCGCAAATCGTGATGGCAGGCGAAGCAGTTCCATTCGGCAAGTTCTGGCCACCTGGCGGGAGTCACTTTCGCCAGCTCCGCACGCTGGCTGAGCAATTCCAAAGAACGCTGTGCCGCGACCGTCTGGCCGACAGTCCACAGCTTGGCCTCGAAGACAGATCCTTTCTCGACGGCCGGATGCCGTTTCGCATCGACTTCGGCAGGCCAATGCTTAGGCCAGTTGGCGTGGAACGTGGAGAGTTCAAAAAACAGACGCGGGTGTCCGGCGGCGATCAAATCGTGATTGACGTCTCGGCCGGGGCCGCCGACATGGCAATCGGCACAGGCATTGGCTCGCGTCAGTACGTCGGTCAGGTCGCGATAACCTCGACGCTGTTTATCCGCCGCAGATCGCAGCTTCCAGTCGCTGCGGACATGCTCAGTCAGCCAGCGCTCTGCGGGACCGTGGCATTGCTCGCAATCGACACCGGCGAGCGGAGTGCGACCGGAAATTGAAGTCAGCTTGGACTCAACGCTGGTTGCTGGCGAGTGGCAGTTCAAACAGACGGCAGACTCATGTGCCGGCTTCGGCAGGTTGAGCAGTGCGGCCATTTGTCGCGAGAGATCGTTTTCCAGGACCGAGTAGGCTCGGGAATGCGGGTCGCGCGCGGACCAGATCGGGAACTCAGAGCCAACGAATTTGTGGCCGGCGAGTCCGCCGTGACAGGCGGCAGTCGCACAGGAGGCGCTCCCGACGAGTTTGGGTGGCGCGTCTTCGGCAACGGTGTCATCGGCGCTGAGGCAGACGACAATGCAGAGTGCCGATTGCAGAGTGCAAAGTGCAAAGTGAGTGGCACGCGCGGCCATCACTCTCACATTGTTCATTTTGCATTCTGCACTCTGCACTTTGCATTTCCTCTCACCGCACAAACGGGCCGTCCCACTTGTTCTTGGAGCGGTCGTGATAAACGTGGCACTCAATGCACAACGTCCGAGCGCCGCGGTTTACGTTTGAGAGCAGGTCTTTCAACGATTCGTTTGGCGGTGCCTGTGGCGATTCCGATTTAGGAACGCTGTCGGCTTTGATTCCGTCGAGCCATTCGGCGGGGCGGTGAGCGTGACAGGCTCGACAAATGTCGATCGAAGGGATCAGCACGTCGCCGGTGTTTTTGCTTTGAGCCACATCGGCGTGGCAGACCGTGCAACTCAGCAGGCGATGTGGTTCGTGATGGAATTTGCTGTGCAGCAGCCAGCGCGACGGGATGTTCGTCGGGACAATCTTCCAATCTGCGATCGCAGTCGGAGATTTGTCGGCGACTGGTTCAACTTCGTGGCAGTAACGACAGCCGCCGGTGGCTTCGTAGCCGAATTGGCTGTGTCGATGCTGCTGAGCAATCTGCTCGGCCTTGGTAACGTCATCGAGAACGGCCTTGGCTTGATCCTTGGAGAGTCTCTGGAAGTCGCGATGGCCGGGGAGCGGGCGCGACGGCTCATCGCTCGGGAGTCCGACTTCCGACTTCCGACTTCCGAATTCCCTCAGCGTGTAGGTCTCTGTGAGGAATCCGCGGACGATGTCCGGCGTCTGGTGCGGTACGGCTTGGCCGGGGAAGCGTTCGTGGTCGAAGAGCAGCGGATGGCATTCACGACAGTGTCGCTCGAACGAGATCGGCTTGAGGAATCGCCCTTCCTGGTCCGGTTCGTGGCAAACTTCGCAGCTGCGAGACAGGTCTGTTAACTTGCGGTCCTTGCCGATCAGCCCGTGAATGAGTTTTCCATTCGCGTCGTATTCCGCCTTGAGATGCGCGGCGTGGTTGAAGCGAATGCGGCCTCGGTCCTGCCACCGCGAAGCCGTGTCACCGGGACGTTTGAAGTTCTCGATCGCGAGATTGACTCCGTGCTTGGCGTTTGGAGGCTCCGACGCCGCGTCCTTCAGCAGCGTCTTCAGTCGAAACTCGGGATGACCTTCGCGTTCATCGAATCGAATGACACGCTTTGCGAAGACCTCGCTCACGCCGTGAGTCGTTTTCAATTCGGTGTGACAGGCGATGCAGTGGCGACTGCTGGGCCTGGTGAGCATGTCGGTCCCTTCGTGCTCCTGATGGCAGGCCGCGCACGAGATGTCCTTGTGAGCCGGAATCTGATTGGCGTGATGCTCGGCGACACGGTGGCAGGTCTCGCATTTCTTGTTGTCGATCGAATGGGCGTCGTCAGAGAACGCGACCAGTCGTTGCAGCGGAGTCCACGTCGTATGACAGCGCCAACATTCGTTCTCGATCAACCGATGCGGCGTGGTCACGTCACCGGCCTGATAGATCTGATTCTCCCCCTGCGAATGCTGGAGCATCAACCACATCAGCGAGCCGACTCCTGACCACAACGCCAGCCACCACGCCGCGCGACGCTGGCGGTTCGGCTGCCGATGCACGTTGATGTCCACGCGACTGGAAAGCTCGCGGCTGGAACGCAGCATCTTCATCTCCCAAACGGAACCACGCGCAGTGACACGATGACGTGCGCGACAAACAAAACAAGCAACGCAATCGACGGTGGAATGTGCAGGATCAGCCACCAGTGCAGCCAGCGATGTAACCGCAACTGGGTGTTGAACTGCCGTCGCTCCTCGCAGAGGTCTTCGAGTTCTTGCAGCGAGTCGTGCAGTTCGGCCGGCAGATCAGATCGCAGTTGTGCGAAGATTCGCCGAGCGGAGATGTTGTCGTCCAACCGATGCTGCGGCGATCGGCCGTTGTTCAAGAAAGGTCGCACGACGCGAATATGAAAGTCACGGAACTTTGCCAACAGCGCGGGAGGCGTCGGCGCAGCGATCTTCGGTGGAGTGGCGGCGACAGGTTTCTCTGCGGTGGGCTTCACCATCGGCGCTGGCTTTTTGACCGCTGGCTTTTCGGCGGCGGGCGCTGCTGCCGTGGTTGGTTTTTCGGCTGTGAGTGGCTTGTGCGTGTCGGTCGCCGAGTCCGCTCCTGAGCCCTTCGCGGCCGCGAGCTTGGCCTGCATTTGTTGCAACGGAGACAGCTTCATTTCGGGAGTTGCCGCTGGTGCAACCTCGACAGCCGGTGCGGCCTCGCTGGGCGTTGGAGTGGACTTAGTAGCCATCTTGGCTCGCATCTGTTCGAGCGGAGACAACTTCTTCTCTTCGAGAGGAGCGGCAGGAGGGGCTTCGACAGAAGAAGTCGGACTTGAAGCCTCTGCATTCGGCTGTGCGGCTGATTTCGCGGCGGCTTTCGCACGCATTTGTTCGAGGGGCGAAAGCTTCTTTTCCGGCTCGGCCGCAGCGGAAGAAGTTGGATTCGCAGTCGTCGGCGCGGGAGCTTCACCACCTGCGGCTTTGGCAGCGGCTTTTTCACGCATCAGTTCGAGTGGGCTTTTCGGCTTCGTCGCAACGGGCGAATCTGGGACTGTGTCGGGTTCCGAGCCCTCAGCCGGTTTTTGGCCACCCTCTGCCGAGGGAAGAGGGGTGGTGTTCGGGAGAGTGGGTTTTGTGGCGATGATTTCGGCAGGAGCATGGGCTGCTGGTTTCTTGGCGTCTGCTTCGGGGAGCGGGACGTTGGCGTAAACCTTTGCCAACTCCTTCGGGAAGTCGGACTCACGTTTCAGCACGCGTTGCTGTTTAAGGACTTCCTTGGCGAACGGCTTGATTGGTTCGAAGTCGATGTCGAGCGCTCCGGCTTGCTTGGCGACCAGTTGATCCGCGCGGAATCGCATCGTTTGTGACAAGAATGGAATCTGAGCAACCATCGTTTCCAACGGCACACGCATCGTCAGCAATCGCGGGATGACTTGTTGCAGCGCGACTCCCGCGAAACCGGTCGCGACCACCAGTCCGAACGCGACCCACAGCAGATTCTCCAGCACGCCTCCCCAGTGAAAGCCGGCGTGAAACAGAATCAGCACGAAGCCCAGCGTCCCCAACCACAAATGCCCACGCAACCAAAACTGAGCCGAACCGACTCGCCAAGTTGGTAGCCGTTTGCGTACGGCCAGCAGCGCGGCGAAGATCATCAACAGCGAACCGGCGATGCCAAGAATCAAACCAAGGACACTTCCGCCCGTCGGGCCGTGAATCGACCGCTTGTCGATCGCCCAATAAGCCGATGCCGCGACCGACAGCACGAGTGTGCTTCCAAAAATCCAGGGCTTGTGCGTCCGGTCAATCAGCAACTTCTCGCCTCCCGCTCAGAAAGAAATCTTGGGCGTGGACACGCATCGCGGCATCATGCGGGCAAGCATAAACGCACGAGGGTGACTGACTGGGTAACGAACTGCACAAGTCGCAGACGACTGCTTGCTCGGTGATCGACTTGATTTCCGATTCGGTTCCGAGTGCTTCGCGAGCCTGTGCGCTCAGTTCGACCGGCTTGGTCAGCGGATTCATCTGGATCGAGCCGTAGGGGCATTGATCAGCGCACATGCCGCAGCCGATGCACCAATTCTCGATAACGATTTCTCCCTTGTCTCCTCGATGGATCGCGCCGACCGGACAACCAATCATGCAGACCGGGTCAAGACACGACCGACATGAGATCGGCACAAGATAATTTTCAAATCGCGGTCCATCGAGGAACAGCCGTGTGCGGCCATCGTCGTGAGCGGCCACGCACGCCTCGACGCACTGGTTGCAGCGCGTACAGCGGTTCAGGTCGATCAGCATCAGCTTTTGACCTTGGATCAATCCCAACTGTTCGAACTCCGGCGACTGCGTTGAGAAAAACAACCAGGCATCGGTCTTCGTCTGCTCGACCGATCGCTGTTTGCGCTGAGCGATCACGGCCTCGACTTTCGCCTTCAGCTTCGGCGACGCAGCGACCAGGTCTTGGAATGCGGATTTGCTGATCTTCACCAATTCGACGCGCGATGGAACGGCTCCGGTGCGCGAGTCGGGGACTCGCTGATTGGCTCCGCCATCGGGATGATCGTAGGCGTAGACCGTCGCACTGCGCGGTTCGTTGGCGATGACTCCTATCTCACCGAAGTAGTCGCCAAGGCCCAGATAACTGAGTGTCCGCCGAGGCCCGGCGCTCACCGCGCGGCGCGGCATGTTGGCAAAGACTAGTTCAAGCAGCAGCCGATGGAACGTGCGTGACTCCAAATCCGACCACTTTTTCGGATCGTCTGGGAAATCGTTCATTGCCAAGGTGATGGCGACACTGTCCACCGCCATCGCCACATCGGTTGTCGTCTTGCCGAACTGGGTGTGCAACTCCCCGTTGCAAATCAGCTCATTCAATCCGGCGATCAACGTCGCTTGATCCGCCTCACTGGCGGACTTCGTGGCGACGATCCGATCAGCCGCCTCTCGAACGGGTGATGAAAGAGCCGTAGCGACCTTTGATGCCAGTGCCGATGTTTTTGTGTCACTGATCTCTGCCGCAAGACCGGTCCACTGTGCCGCGGAAAACTCTGACGCACGAGCCTGCGTCCAGGCGTTGGCGACGACTTTCACCAAGCCGCCGCGAATGACGTAGAACGCATCCGAAGAATCGAACTGCTCGAAGATGATCCCGCCGGTCGGGACTTCGATCAGTTCGATCGCCTCGCGAAGTTTGGCGAATTCCGAGTCGCTCAGATTCTCGAAGATCGACAGCCGGCGGACGTGGTTTTCCAGGACTCGCTGCCTGTAGATCACATCCATCTGTTCCTTGTACGCTGGGTCGCTGTGCAGCATGTCGAGGACATTGCGGAGCATCTCCAGCATGTAGCACTCTTCGTCGGCCGCGACCGTCGCCGAGCGTGGCGCGCGGTTGATGCAGCTCATCTCGCCGAATAGGTCCCCCTCGTGCAGTGGAGCCATCTTGGTCGCCGCATTGACGTCGGCCCCGTCGATGGCAATCCACTTGGGCAGCTTGCGAGTCAATCTCCGTCCGGTCAGCCAGCGTGCCGCTCGCTGCCACAACGAACGGCGAGCCGCGTTGCCTTCCAGATTGACCAGCAGATGCGCGGTCGCCCGCTGCCGTAGCGAGACATTCGTCTTGCTCTCCGGGCGGTCCAACTCTTCGGCTTTGGGCCGCAACTGTTGAACCTCGCGGAGATATTCGTTTTCGAGTTTCGAGAGATCGTTCGCTGTCATCCGAGCATACTGCGGATGCAATTCCTCGCGTGAGCGTCCCGCCGCTCGATCCTCCAGTTCCTTGCGGATGCCCTTGATCTGGACTTCACGCAGTCTGAGCACGTCGCGCGTCGTCAGAATTGTGAACGCCGTCGCGCCGGCGGCGCCCTGTTCGCAGAGCACACGGCCGGGATGGCACTTTCGCAGCAGCGTTGAACCGGGGAACTTCTCGAACGACGGCGCTTTCTTGAGCGACTCGAAGATCGACAAGACTCCCAGTTCTTTGGCTGTGAGCAATTCATCTTCCGGGCCGATGGCAGCGGCAATCTGTTCGAATTCGGCCGGAATGTTGGTAACGATCTTCGCCATTGCGGGTTCTACGTCCTGCGAACGGTGGCAACCAGGAAGTGACGGAAGAAAGGTATTCTGGTGCAGCATTCATGTGAAGCAACGAGAACGACCGAGTTTAACACTCGCTGAAAAACGCAAGAAAAAACTCTCGACCCCGTGCAACACGAAGTCGAGAGTCGGTAGCCACGTTCGCCAGAACGTGGGTGTCGCGACGGATCGCCCATGCTCTGGCGAGCGTGGCGACGGTCTTGAAACCGCTTGGGTGAGTCCGCCTAAATCATGTTGATGACGCGTTCCGCCAGCCCCTTCTCGCCGAGGACGATGTTGAGCTTGCCGGTCGATGCGATCTTCTCCAGGACTTCCAGCTCACGCAGACGCATGAGCGTCGGGTTGTCCTGAAGCAACTTCGCGGTGTTCGACTGGCTGCGGATCGCGGCCGTCTCTTCGCGACGCACGATGAGGTTGGCCTCGGCCGCCTTCTTGGCTTCCGTGACCTTGTTCATCAGGTCTTTCATGTCGCCCGGCAGAATCACGTCGCGGATTCCGAACGAGACAACTTCCAGACCCAACTGTGCGGCTCGCGGACGGACGAGCTGCTCCAGCTCGCGCACGACCGATTCCTTGTCGGCCAGGAACGGGTCGAGTTCGCGCGTGCCGAGGATCGCTCGCAACGCCAACTGAGCCTCGCGGTACAGAGCCTGACGGAAGTCGTCGGCCACGCCCAGCGCCTGCCGCACGTCCGTGACACGAAACGTCACAACGCCGTTCAGACGCAGCGTCACCTTGTCCGCCGTCATGATCTCCTGACCGCTGACATCCAGCATCGTCTCGCGAACGTCCACCGGGACCAGCTTGATCGTCGCGATGTTCTTCCAGAACGCATAACGCCCCGGCGACAACACCGCCACGATCTCGCCATCCTGAAACAACACACCCTGCTGACCCGCCTCAACGCTCAGCACGTCGAGAGCCTGGCCCACCAGCGTGGACTTCAAGATGACCGGCAAGTCCGCGTGCTCGAACCGCACCCGCCGCGCGTCGATCACCTCGACCCGCACGTCGCGGAACTTCGTCCAATACGCGAACTGCCCCGGCGGCAACACATGGCTGAACCGCCCATCAACCCACACCAGCCCGCGCTGGTAGTCCTTCAGGTCAACGACAACAGCTCGCCCGTCGAGCGCCCCCGACTTCACGATCACATCCAGCTTCTCATGCGTCAGCCACGGAGCCCGCTGCGACACAACATCGACGGTCACTCGACCGAGCGGATCGAAGAAGCGATGCGTCCCCTCGCCGAGCAGCCCGACGAACTCCCCTCGCCGGAACAACAGCCCGACCTCAAAGCTGCGAATGAAGATCTTCTTGAACATGATGCCTCTCCTTTGGAGTGCGGTGTGTCAGCACCGCTTTCTCGTTTCTTTCTTTGGATTTCTCCAAACTTTTCAACCACCTCGAACAACCCAAAAACAATCCCAAGCGGCGATGACCCGCCGCACTCGAAATTTCAAACACCCTCGGGCGGCGAACCGCGCGACTGTCACAGACGATCTCGGCGGGAGGACGTTTTGAAAGGGCGTGCTGACTCGGACCCCGACCATGCTGGCGTCGCGTTCGTGTTTTCGTGGAGCACGAGTTCCTCGTGCTCTCGTTCAGGCACAATCAATTCGTGCCCCACGGATTCGCGACGCGACACACGGCCGTTCGCCGAGCCTCACGCCAAATCAATATCGTCCCCTCAAAGCCCCGATCGCTGCTGCTGGTCTCATCGTCATGGCACTTCGTGACCCAGATTTCTCTGCGATCACGTCGCGCCTCAGATTGCGAGTCACGGAATGACTCGCCGACGAAACCAGCCGACAACCGTCCGGCCGCCTCCCTTGGGTTTTCTGGTAAACGCTTTACAGGCGTTTGGCCGTGTGGACGGGATTCGAACCCGCAACTTTCAGGTTAAGGGCCTGATGCTCTCCAATGAGCTACCCATCGATGCCGCTCCGTTATTAATCCAGTTAGGAACACGTCACGCTGACCGACCTCTCGGAGCCAACGCGCCCCTGGCCGGGCGTCATCAACACGCTGCCTACTCGTGGCCGACGCAGCTTGCGTCGGCTGCGGATGCTGGCAGCATCCGCCACGAAAAAAGATGCCGGTGAGAGTCGAACTCACTCAGTGCTGCTTTGCAGGCAGCCGCCAAACCGTTTGACATCGGCGTCGGTGCATTTTCGATTTTTGATTGCTCAATCACACTAAATCGAAAATCATCAATCAAAAATTCCAAAGGCGTCCTCGCCAGGAATCGAACCTGGTCCGCGACCTTCGCAGAGTCGCGTGCATCCGCCACACCCCAAGGACACATGAGTCGAGAGTCATGCAGTCTGCATCTGTCATAGCTCTCGTCTCTCAGCTCTCGACTGCATTGCCCCACCGAGGAGTCGAACCTCGTCCGACAGTTTCGAAGACCGTCATGCGTCCCTCACACTCGCAGGGCCCTGCCGAGGAATCGAACCCCGTTCCGCTGTTTACAGGACAGCCATGTCATGCAATTCATTGATCGTCGGTCAGATGTTGTCGGTCGTAGCCTCGGCGGCGAACGGTCGTCGTCGTGATGAATTCGTCTTGCTCGCTCAGCGACACCGGTTCAACCGTGCCGAGCGGCACCGAGGCAACCATCATCGAGTTCACGACTCGGCGTTTGTCATCGCACGGATTGACGATCGTCGCCGTGTGCAACACGCCTTGCCATGTCGTCCCGTCCTTTGACAACGCCGCCGAACTGTTGTTGATCAACAGCACCTGAGCGGCCTCGTTCGAGAACGCTTCCACGCGAGTCGCATACGGCCTGAGCAA
>Ga0194131_10009063_pt1 | contig 12720 bp, 13 predicted proteins | sample TA2KigO120mmetaG_FD_148631 | JGI IMG/M metagenome (GOLD analysis project Ga0194131, IMG submission 148631) | Freshwater microbial communities from Lake Tanganyika, Tanzania - TA2015053 Kigoma Offshore 120m | ecosystem: Environmental > Aquatic > Freshwater > Lake | place: Tanzania: Lake... | reverse complement strand
TTTTTGGCAGCTATCGTCCGGAGCTGTTCCGTAATTTTCTCTTCTATCCCTGTCTCACTTTGTCTTATTTCGTCTTTTTCCATGATTGGTCCTTTGTGTCTATAAAGTGATGTTCCGCCTGTTGGCGGGCGGCCGAGATCGGCCGCGATTACTTCTTTCATCCATTCTTTCGTAATTTCCCATCCTCCCGGTATGGCCGGTGTTCAAGAGCCCCCTACCCCCACAGAGTTTTAGCTCCAGGGTTTCGCCGAGTGCCTTTATCGCTTCAACATGCGAGACACCTAATTCCCACTCTGATCTCAGGTACTTTTTTCCCGAGTCGGAAACCTGCCACGCCAGGAATAATTAGCTACAACGTGGTCAGCGTTTTGATAATTTCTTCCTCCCGTATAAGGCCGTATTATCAAGTCCCATGGCTATTTTGTTTTACAAGCCTCCCATGGAATTCGCCCCAAGGCTTGAATAACGAACAATTTGTTCGCCGGTCTTTGGCTCCAAGAGTTTTTACTCTTGCCAAAACAGATGATCTTTCCTGCTTTGGCAAAGGTAAATGAAAAGCCCATGAGAAGCTCCTCGAGGCCCGGCGAAGGATAACCTCACAAGAGCTGCTAATGGGCTCTGTATCGCCGGTATTAAACAAAAAACCTCCAAATCCCTGTTAACCAAAAAATGATTAACAAAGACTTGGAGGTTCGTCTCTCCATTCCGGTTTCGCCGGAATACCCGAGGATAGAGCCTTGGTCGTATCTTAGGCTCTTTTGAACTGATGGCCCCATCGGCCACATTCCTACGTGCATAATTGCAGGTAGTTATTAAAGTGGATCCGTATTCGCTGTCTCGCGGAGTTCCACTACGACAACCCTTAGGATTTTTTGTAAGGTTCAGGTGATGGCTTCATTTTAGTAATCTAGGGCCCTCTGTCAAGGGTTTTCCTAGCTACATAATCCCGAATTTTGATAAATTCCTATGTATTTCCTACCAAGGCAATGACTATGAATACTAAGAATAATACGAGAAATATCACTCCCATTAAAGTCATAATTGCATATAAGGTTTTTCCTAATAAGCCCCAGGAATGAGACATTACTTTCTTCGTTCTTGCTCCAAATGCTTCCAATAAAACTGTTGTTTTTAATGCTAACTTCGATATTCTTGGAAAAACCCAATAGATGATCATTCCTATGACTAAAAGAATGCCGTACATCGCTTCCAATAGCTGCCTCCAGAAAATAAGTATCAAGACAATGAGAATGAGAATTAAAATCATATAAAAATATCAAATAATTTTAGTAACAAAAAGCCCACCGCAGGTAGGGCCTTTCGACCCACATACGAGTTTCCCCGTATGGCGCGATCAGCGACCCCTGTGATGGGTTCTTTATGCTGATCGCGTCTTTTTGCCATGCCCATAAATTGCTTTATGGGTTTAGGCAATCCTTATTAAATTGTTATTTTAATTATGCCATTTTTAACCAAAAAAGCCATAGGTTTTATGACTTTTCCGCTTTCAAAAATCATTATCTCCTCCTAGGATCGTTATCTGCATAAATTTCTCCAGTGTTCTCATCAAACATGAAACCAAAATTCGTATGCATCCTAGTGCCCATCTCGGTTATAAATTTCCATTTCAAATCTCTATCACCAGGAACCTTAATGTGTGCTTCTTGCATTTCATGTGTAATCTCATCTGGAAAATCATTTTTCGCAATAATTTTTGCGAGGTATTCATCAACCCCTTCGTGCATGAAATCAACCTTGGAAAGTTTAGGTGCATGAGATGCAGCATGAATCGCAACCGCAACACATAGTCCTATAACATCCTTCGCAACTTCATTTAGACCATTTTCCATAAGTTCTTTGTAATTTTCTTTCAATCTCATAGCTGCAAGAGCTGCCCCACTACTGTTACTCTTTTTGATAGCTTCTACTGCAAAAGATGAATAAGTGAAACTACAATCGAACAGTAGATTTTTTACATTTTGCAGCTTTTGTCTTTTATACTCCTGAACTAATCTAAGAAAAACCACGTACACTAAATCAAAATAAATTAAAGGATAGGCCTCTTGATGAGAATAAGTATACCTATGAGAATAGGACCAAATAGCATTTATAACACTATCAAATTCGTCAGAGTATGTAGTGTCCCAGATAATCGGTTTTTCTTCCAATTGCTTTTTTGAAAATAGGCGTTCTGCTAACCATCCCATCTGCCTAAATGTTGCCTCGAGCCATCTCTCATGTTTTTCCATGTCTCCCTTTTCTTTTTCAAACGCGATGTCTGCTAATGACTTGTATAGAACAATTACCTTTTTAAATACACGAGATGATTTATTTATTGCTCCATCCCCTACTTCTTTCCAAAAATCGAGTATAATTTCAATTTCATGAGACTTATTATGGGGCACCAGATCAATAAGCACATCATTGCTTATTTCTAAAAAAACTATCTTAGCACTTTCGAGATTTTCCCGGTCACTCATTTCTATGTAATTCCTCAGCAGATCCATCAAATGCTCCAGAAACTTAGTAACGATTCCTCTTTCAGGAGACCACTTCTCGTCAATAGGTTTTGTACCTTCAGTCTCCTCATATTTTCTGATAAAATCTCTTGAGATAGTTTTAATTACCTGGCTTACTTCTCCAAGACTTGTTACATCCCCGTTATTAATCGCTCGAAGTATAAGAGCATTGATCATCTCTAGAGGATCTTTCGCCTTTTGGACTTGATAAGAAACCTTTTGATGAGTTTGTTTATTAACATTCATCTGTCGTCGATACTTTTCCTCGTCAAATTCTTTTTCCTGCTCATCGGTCAACTTATAGAGTATGGGAATAATCGGTTCATAATTTGGAACCCCGTATCGCTTGAGGAGATAATTCCTTAACTTTTTGGTACTTATGCTACGCCCTAAGAGCTCGGCCAACTTATGTGGTCAAAGGTATAATACTCCAAAAAATGTATAAACTATAAAAAGAAGGAGAGAAAAGAAGAATGCCGATAATAAAATGATAGCTAATGATTCACTATTAAAAAATTGAGCAGATGCATTGTTTGAAAAAGCTAATTTCAATGCCACCACGCCAGTTAGAATAATAGTTAGAGTACTAAGTATTAAGTAAGCTATTAAAGATGGACTTTTAATTATTATACTTATGTGTCTATAAGAAAAATAACCATAAATGATCTGGATAAACACAAAAAGTGTAGCCGCCAAAATACCGAAAATCGCAATCTCTGATGTAAAAAGTGTTTGATGAAACGAGAGTATGGAACTTAAATCCATGTTTTATAAAAAAGAGACCTACTCCTCTAAAGGCAGGTCTCTTTTTTTCAATCCTCTTAGTACAAAACAACAAATCTGATGATTTGTCACCTACCTATTTGCGACCCTCCTTATGAGGTGTATGTTTTCTGCAAGTTTTACAAAATTTTGACATTTCCAATTTTTTTTCTGCTAATGTCACACCTTTTGATTTTTTTGTAAAGTAGTTTATATTCTTGCAAACTGTACACTGTATTTTTAGAAAAGGTTTTTTTGTTGCCATTGAAGTCACGGAAGTGGGTCGCTCGCCTTAGCGTCCTCGCTTACGCTTGGACTAGCTCTTCGGCCAGCTATGCTGGCCTCGGTTACGGCTCCGCTCTTTAGAAACCCATGGTTTCTAACGCTCGCCTTCGGCTCACTGTTTTCCTACACGAGGAAACTGAAGTTTCCCCGACCCCCTTCCAGTTGTATATTTAATAATAAATCTCTAGAGATACCAATTTCATTTAATAACAGAACTCTACCACACTATTAAAAAAATTTCAACTGTGAGCCGATGGAGAGAATCGGACTCTCGCTCTTCTCCTTACCATGGAGATGTTTTACCACTAAACTACATCGGCAAAATAATGTGGGCGCGGTAGGACTTGCACCTACGAAGGTCAGGGACCGTCAGATTTACAGTCTGATGCCTTTGCTGCTCAGCCACGCGCCCGTCTATGAATTGATTTTTACCACAAAAATTATCTTTACTCAATAGTCTTTCCGTGGTTTTTCTTCCATTCCTCAATTTTTTTATGGTCACCAGAAAGCAATAATTTTGGCACCCTCCAAATTTTTGATTTTTGATTTTTGATTTCTGATTTGAATATTTCAGGCCTAGTATATTGAGCATATTCTATGAATCCCCCGCTTTTTGTGATTCTTTCCTTAAGTAAAGCTTCTTTTCCCAAAACTCCGGGAACTAACCTTGAAATTGCCTCAATTGCCACCATTGCAGGAAGCTCACCCCCCATTAAGTCATAATCTCCAATAGAAATTTCCATATCTGCAACATGTTTTGCTACCCTTTCATCCACCCCTTCATATCTGCCACAAATAAAAATTATTTGGTTTTGTTTTGAAAGTTGATATGCTAATTTTTGCGTAAACTTTTTCCCCCTTGGCGTAAACAAAATAACTTTTGATTTCTTGATCTTTTTTATCTTCTTTACTGCTTTTAAAATTGGCTCTACTTTTAAAACCATCCCCAAACCCCCGCCAAAAGGCCTGTCGTCAACGGTTTTATGATTATCTGTAGTAAAGTCTCGTAAATTATTAATATTTATTTTAATTAAGCTCTTTTTTTGGGCGCGCGCAATTAAGCTCTCGGCGATATAAGAGTCAAAAATTTTTGGAAAAATTGTAATAATATCAAATTTAATCATTTTACAATAATACAATACAATCAAAAAAGGCGCAAGTGCGCCTTTTTTGATTTTAAAATTTAAAGTGAAATGTTATCAATGTCTGACATTTCTTTCTTTTCTGGTCTTGGAGCTCTTCCGCCTTCTGGTTCCTCAATCTTAAGGTTTACCCTAGCGTGATTCTTCAAGCCAACAATTCTTACCAAGTTTCTGATTGCCTTAGCTGTAGATCCTTCTCTTCCAATGATTTGACCCATATCTGCTGGGTTAACCTTCAATGAAAGCAATACTCCCATTTCGTCAACTTTTCTCTCTACGCTGACATCTTTTGGGTTGTCTACCAAAGCTTTGACAACATATTCTAGAAACTCTACATCAAAATCTTTTGCCATTGTCTTTCTGTTAATTGTTAATAATCTTTCTGCAGTTCGACATTCTGCAATTCAATTATCATTGTACTTAATTTACCATTCTTGTCAAATTTCTATAAAAGAAAAGGGGCAGAGGGATTTTCATCCATGCCCCATATTAACTCTTACCAATCGGGGTCTTCCCGATTGGCCTTAAAGAAGGCGACGAAGTCAACCTCTTCAACTCCGACACCGTGAAGATGTCGGAGAATTCGCGCCTCGCCTCGTCGGCGAGGTTTTTTTGCTGTTGATGTTTGAAAGCATCAACAGCACGCGCCTGTTTCACAACGGCGACGAGACGCCGACCATTGTAGGAAATCCTTGGCATTTCTGCCTCCTTTTTTATTGTAGTGCACCATGCCCTACTTTCAAACCACTAAATCGTTCTATCATTCTGAAATTCTACTGCTTTTCTATTTGAGTAGTCAGTGATTAATTATTCAACTAATGATTTGAAAGTAGGGGCCGAGCGTCTGCGATTTTGTCGCGACGCTCGGCCATGTGTTGTTAATTATAGCCAGCTTTTTGCAACTGGCGACAAACGTCGCCAATGGCAGAGCTGACTTGAGAAAAAGCCTGAGTTCCAGGATCGTGCATTTCAGGAAGCTGTTCTCGAGCCATCGCGTCACTAGCGATAGCCCGAAGGAGACTAACTCCCTCGCCTTGGAGAGAATCCAAGAGCTCAAGCGTTCCCGTTCCCGCTTTCACGGGATCCATTTTGCTAAATGCTTCAGAACGCATCGTTCCGAAGTAGCCGGCTAGGACCGATGCGGTCTGAGGCAGTTGCCGACGCTCTCCAGAGCGTGCGGGTCTTTTCTTCTTGAAAAGAAATGACCCTACCAGGACCATGACTCCAACCAACGCAACCGCCACCGCGACCACTTGAGACATTGTCATTAAAGAACTCCCGAAAGAAAACCTTCATCAAAATTCTCATACACGCGTATAAGACCACTTGATGAATTACTCCCTTCTTTCAAACCACTAATTTCGCGACATCTGTTATTTCTATAAAATCAGATTAAACATGGATATCTATTCATTCAGTTAATGATTTGAAAGTAGGGGCCGAGCGTCTGCGATTTTGTCGCGACGCTCGGCCATGTTGTTAGCTGATGTGCCGGCAACGCTTGCCGGTCCAACTTACGAACTTGGGATGCCGTGGGAGCTTCACTCCCATCGGCAAGTGCACGGGGGTGAAAATGATTACCACCCGCCTCGGCGATTCAGTTTGAACCGCCTTTACCATGGACTTACGCGAGAACTCCGCCGTCCTCGCCCTCATCCCGTTAACCATTCGCTCCGCAAATGAACCCATGGCTTATCTCCAAGATTGCCATGCACACTTTTATCACCCAAAGTGCGAGGGTAAAGGGGCACCCCTTTTCTAAAAATATTAAATTAATAATCTTAGAAAAGGGGTGATACGCTGAACGAAGTCAGCATATCACTTGAATTCACGGAGAAGTTTCAACTTCCCCATGAATCTTTTTTTGAGTCAACGTTGGCGGGATGGTAGTCCACCCCCACCTAAAGAACAACCTCCATGCTGACATCCTTGCCTTCCACGGCGAGCATCCATGCTCTCGGGAAAGCTTCAGAGCAAGCTCTGCAACTTTCCAAGTTGCCAGCTGGAAAATAATCCAGCTGGCAACTAAGATCATGAGGTAGAGCATTTGTGAATCAGACACTTTTTCCTCCTTTCATTTGAGTTAAGTGCCTTCCTTAAAATTATAACTGATTATAATCTTGGGGAAAGGGGAAACAAACAATCATTGATGTTTCCCTTTTTATCTGCGAAATGGGCGCCCTCGTAGGCGCTCACTCCACTTTTTGTTAAACGCCTTCAGGCGTTCAACATCTTCGGGTTCCAATTTTGGCTCATCCTGAGCCTTAAAAGAAACCTCTTTTGCTTCTTCCGTCTCCTCCGGAAAAAGCTCAACATACTCTTCCATGAAATCCTCCTTTCTTTTTTAAAAATTCCCTTCTTTCAAATCATCCTCAATCCCGACTTCGCTATTTTATATCTAATGACGGCATGCCGTTATTAGAATAGCTAAGCGTAGACCAACGGTGATCTGAAAAAAGGGTGTCTGCATATCGGCAGACAAGGGGTATTTACTTATTTATCCTGTAGCTCTGTTATACCACCTATATAATACCTTGTCAAGTCTTTTACCCCATTTTACAATACCCACAAAAAAGCCTCCAGAAGGAGGCTTTTTACATATATTTATAGGTAATTACTATTCCTTTGGTGCTTCTACTGGCTTCTCTTCCTTGTCCTCCATAGCCTTGGCGTCGGAGGATGGAGTTTCTACTTTTGGCTCTTCTGCAACTGCAGGAGTCTCAACTGGAGCTGATTCTGCTACTTGAGCCCTTACCTCTTCTGCTTTTTTGGCAAGTTCTGCTGTTTTTGCCTTTTTAGTCTTTTTAAACTTTGCTATTTTTTTATCTTCAATAATTTTTTCTGAAACAAGCAAGTTATGCATTGTTGGTGAAGGTTGAGCCCCCATTTTAATCCAGTGCAAAACTCTGTCTTTTTTAAATGATTTCTTTTTTGTTAGTGGATCAACATATCCTAAAATCTCAACAGCTCTTCCGCCCTTTGAAGATCTTTTTTTATCAACAACAACCACCCTAAAAAATGGTTGGTTCTTTTTTCCCTTTCTTGTAAGTCTTATTGTAAGCATGAAGATATATTATAATACTTTATTACTATTTTCAAGAGGATGCTACTTTGAGCTCCATTTTTTAACTTCCAATGCTTTTTTAGCTGCCTCCTCTTCTGCCTCCTGCTTTGAGTATCCTTCACCCTCTGCAACTAAGTCGTTATCTAAATAAACTCCTACTGTAAACTTTTTCTTGTGGTCTGGCCCCCATTCTTTAATTACTTTATAGGCTGGAGTGACTCCAACCTTATCTTGAGACTGTTCTTGAAAGTATGATTTTGCATCTTTATAAAGTTTTTTTTCAATTATCTCTGGAAGTTTTGGCAATAAGTATTTTTTTATAAATTTTTCTGATTCTTGATAGCCCAAGTCAAGATAAAGAGATCCCACAAATGATTCATATGTGTTGGCTAAAATATACTGTCTTGCTTTTCCCAACTCTTTTGCCTCTCCCCGCGAAAGCAATAAAAAATTATTAAAACCCAATTCTTCTGCCAAAGTTGAAAGCATTTTTGCGTTAACCAAGGCTGCTCTCCAGTTTGTAAGTTCTCCTTCTGCTTTATCTGGAAACTCTTTATATAAATGCTCTGTGACAACAAGTTCTAAAACCGCATCTCCTAAAAACTCGAGTCTTTCATTCTGCTCTAAACCCAATTCGGGGTTTTCGTTTAAATAAGACCTGTGAACAAATGCTTGAGTAAGTAGGTCCTTGTTTTTAAACTTTACCCCTAGCTTTTTTTCTAATGGAGAAAAATCTTTCATTAGCAGTAAAAATCTAAAAAATTAAAAACTTAAAAGTAAATTTTAAATTTTTAGGTTTCTATATTTTTATTTTCTTCTAATTGCTTATATATTGTACCCAAAACTCCGTTAATAAATTTTCCAGAGACTTTTCCAGAAAAAGTTTTTGCTAATTCAATTGATTCGTTTATTGCAACTTTTGGGGGAACTTCATCTTTATTTGCATAGAGCAATTCATACAATCCTATTCTTAACACATTTCTATCAACAAGAGGTATCTGGGCAATAGGCCATTCGGGAGCGGCCTTTTCAATAATCTTATCAAGACTTAATAAGTGGCTTTTTATTCCAAAGGCAAGATTTCTTACAAAGTCCAAGTCTTCTAATCCCGGACCAAAGTCATGAATATTTCTTTCTATAATCAAATTAAGACTACCATCTTTTTTGCCGTAAAAATCCCACTCATAAAGGCTTTGCATTACTATTGACCGTGATAAGTGCCTACTTGCCATTGTTTAGGATTTAGGATTTAGGATTTAGGATTTAGTTTTAACTACACCCTATACACCATATCCCAAAATTCTATTGTTTTGATAAGTCATCCATTTTTAGAGGAGATTCCTTCTTCTGAACTTTTTCTAGCTCTTGAATTTCTTTTTCTTTATGCTTTTTTTCTTTTTTATCTAATTTACTTAAAACATTTATAACTTCTTTACCTTTATAAAAACCGCAATGCGAGCAAACCACGTGAGGTCTGATTGACTTACCACATTTTTTACACAAAGTAAAAGCAGCAGGATTTATAAAAATATGCATCCTGCGTTGTCTTGATGCTGAACTCGATCTGCGTCTTTTTGGAACTGCCACTTTTTTAGGATTTAGTATTTAGGACTTAGGATTTAGTGAAAACTAAATACCAAACACTAAAGACTAAACATTGATTTGTATCTTATCAGATAACCTGACTTTTGTAAATACTGCTTACTGGGTAAAATGTTTTTCTATGAATTTTACATGGTCCCAGATTTTTAAGGGCATCTATATGTGCTTTCGTGCCATATCCCTTGTGTTTATCAAAGCCGTAGTCTGGATATGTCAAATGCATCTCTTTCATTATATTATCTCTTGAAACCTTGGCTATAATTCCGGAAGCCGAGCATGAAAAAACTTTGCTATCTGCTGATATAATTGATTTTTGGCTTATATTCATATCAGGCAGTATGAAATTACCATCAATAATTAAAAATTCAGCTTCATTGCCGTATTTTTTAAAGATATCATCAACAGCTATTTTCATTGCCAACTTAGTTGCTTCCAAAATATTTACTTTATCTATTATGTCCTCCCAAACAACACCAATCCCCCATCGTAAAAATTTATCTGACGTCAGCGTCTCATATAATAATTCTCGCTTCTTTGAAGATAATTTTTTAGAATCTCTAACCCCTAAATTTTCAATTTCTAATTTCCAATTTTCAAAAATTTTTAAATTTTTTAATTTTAAATAATCTAAGCATACTGCTGCTGCAACCACTGGGCCAGCTAAAGGGCCTCGCCCCGCCTCATCTAATCCAATCACATAACTTAACCCATGATTCCATAATTTTTTTTCCTCATTAAAATTAGGATATTTCATAATTGAATCTTAGCAAAAAAATAATAGAAATCCATGGGCATAAGCCCGTAGTACTCTGATGAGTACCTCGCGTTTTACGCTTATGCATAAAACGCTACGGATTTATGTTATTACCTGCACCCCGCCTGCTGGCGGAGCTACGGGCTTGTGTTTGTCCGCGAGCTAACGCTCGCGGACAAACACAAGAGATAATAAAAAAGCCCTACATATTGTGGGCTTATTAGTTGGCTGATACGTAGTACCTTGACTGGTACTCACTATCAATTTTGAGCAGTTCTTTAAAAAGATCTTTCTTGAAATTTTCAATTTCTGAACAATCACCATCACATTCAAAGGGTGACTTGTCCTCTTCCATATAGTATTCAACAATAACCAAGTCTTCAATATAACCTTCATATATTGTGCCAGCATTTTGAATTTTTATTCGTTCAATTTCTCTTTTTTGGTATTTTTCAAATTCAGCTGTAATCTTTTTCATGAAAACCTCCTAGAGAATGATATTATCTAAAACTCTTGGCGCGACCCTTTGCACATATGAATTCCGCTGTCAGATTCGTATCCGCAATCAGAGCATTCTTTTTTTTCTCTTTCACGGTGCCTTGATTCTTCTATTATTCTCTTTGATTGAATATGACTTGATAAAAAGACGTAAAAAATAAATGAAACAATCAAAATCGCAGGCATTACAATGAGCAGTAAAAACATCATGCTAGGCTCCTTTCATTTGAGATGCTTTTTAAAATAATATAACTAAAAAAACAATATGTCAATGCTTGTTTGAATTGTAAAATAAAACTAAAATACATAATTAAAACTTACATTTAATGGCAGAGAAAATAAAATTTACACATTTACACACCCATTCACACTACTCTCTTCTTGATGGATTGCCAAAAATTCCAGATCTTGTTGATTATGTAAAGGAATTGGGCATGGATTCTGTTGCCTTAACAGACCACGGAGTTTTGTATGGCTCAATTGAGTTTTACAAAGAAGCTAAAAAAAGAGGCGTAAAACCAATTATAGGGTGTGAAGTTTATGTTGCTACAGAATCAAGATTGGACAAAAGACCAAATATTGACTCAAAAAGCTACCACATGATTTTGTTGGTAAAAAATCAAAAAGGCTATGAAAATTTGGTGAAACTTGTCACAAAAGCCCATCTTGAAGGTTTTTACTATAAACCAAGAATAGATGAAGAGATTTTGGACCAATACGCCGAAGGGTTAATTGGAACATCTGCCTGTTTAAACGGAAAAATACCAAAACTTTTAATGGCAAACAAACTTGAGGAGGCAGAAGCCCTCGCAAAGCGTTATGAAAAATTATTTGGTAAAGACAGTTTTTATTTAGAGCTTCAATATCACAAAAACCTGCCAGAGCAACAAACCCTAAACAAAAAACTAGTTGAATTATCAAAGAAAACCGGTATCCCACTAATTGCAACAAACGACATTCATTATTTAAGACCAGAAGACGCAGAAGCTCAAGATGTTTTAATGCTTATAAACACTGGTGCTGACATAAATGACCCCGAAAGACTTTCTTTAAAAATTGATGACTTTTCTATGCTTTCGCCAGAAGTAATGCTTGAAAATTTCAAAGATTTTCCAGAAGCCATTCAAAACACTCAAAAAATTGTTGACTTGTGCAACTTTGATTTGGAATTGGGAAAAGTTCAGATTCCTAGTTTTTCATTGCCAGAAGGAAAAACATCAGAGCAATATTTAACAGAGCTTTGTAATGAGGGACTAAAAAAAAGATTTGGTGAAAATATTACAGCTCAAATGAAAGAAAGACTGGACTTTGAGCTTTCTGTAATTAACAAAACGGGATTTGCTCCATATATATTAATTGTTCAAGACTTTGTTAACTGGGCAAAAGATAACAGAATTGTAGTGGGACCCGGCCGTGGGTCTGCTGGAGGGTCACTAGTTTGCTATGCAACAAATATTACAAACGTTAACCCTTTAAAGTATGACTTGCTTTTTGAGAGATTTTTAAACCCTGAAAGAATTGCCATGCCCGATATTGATATTGACTTTACAGATAGAAGAAGAGATGAAGTTATAAAATATGTTGGAGAAAAGTACGGCAAAGATCATGTTGCCCAAATTATTACATTTGGAACAATGGCCGCCCGAGCCGTAATTCGTGATGTAGGCAGAGCTCTAGGATATGCTTATAGCTATTGCGACACTTTAGCAAAAATGGTTCCTTTTGGAATGGATTTATCAGAAACATTAGAAAAAGTTGGCGAATTTAAAGATTTATATAGAACAGATCCACAAGCTAAAAAGTTAATTGATTTGGGGTTAAAACTTGAAGGAGTTGCCAGACACGCATCAACTCATGCCTGTGGAGTGGTTATTTCTGCAAAACCCTTAACAGATTTGGTTCCTCTTCAAAATCCACCCGGTCAAGATGACACAATCGTCACTCAATATGAAATGCATGCCATTGAAGACTTAGGTCTTCTTAAAATGGATTTTTTGGGCTTAAAAAACTTAACTATTATTGAAGATACTTTAGCTCGAATTTTTGTCATAAGAAATGAAAAAATAGATATTGATAACATCCCCTATGATGACG
>Ga0194131_10009061_pt1 | contig 12721 bp, 15 predicted proteins | sample TA2KigO120mmetaG_FD_148631 | JGI IMG/M metagenome (GOLD analysis project Ga0194131, IMG submission 148631) | Freshwater microbial communities from Lake Tanganyika, Tanzania - TA2015053 Kigoma Offshore 120m | ecosystem: Environmental > Aquatic > Freshwater > Lake | place: Tanzania: Lake... | reverse complement strand
TAGCAGAGGCAGTATTAGCGGCTGAGAGGGGTTTCTTTTTTTCTAGGAACATATAGTATATTGCATAAAGTGCATCGTATACAATATACATTATAATTAGAAAGAATGCTATCCACAGATCAAATGGTTGATTTGTATCCATAGTTACATATTCTTATCTAACAACTTTAGGATATCTAACCAAGTTTTCTTAGTTTTGAAGTAAACTTCCATGATTGTGGCACTGCCTTTATCATTCATAAGGTAGATGTCTAAACCGTAGAGGTTTTCATCGTCTTTGTAAGCGTAATAACCTTTAAAATCTAACTGGTTAAAAGTAAACATAACATAACCGTCAACATAAACTTTAATGCGACCGTTGTGTGTTATAAACTTATATGATCTTTTTCTCATTCTTTAGCTAGGTCGCGCCACATTTTTTTATCTCGGTAGAAAACATACTCATCATTAAAGCAAGAGTATGGGTCGTATACGATATTCATTGAAATGCATCTGTCGGTTTCCCCCGTTATGGAATTAATGCACTGAAACTCGTCCTGGGATATAACATAGAATCCTAAGGTTCCAGAGGTTGATGCCTTTGAGTTAGACAAAAGAAACTCTATGGAATTTATGATTTGCATGGTTATATACTCATGCGGAGTTCCTAAAAACGTAACAGGGAGCTTTGATGCCGCTGGGTTATTTTTAACTATGAGGTTTACTACCTCCTTCATAGCAGCGTAGTCAAAGAATGCGACTGGCTTTCCTTTTTTAGAGTCCACTTGCGTCTTCTTTAAGAGAAAAAACAAAGTCATTTTTAATTTCCGACCAAGACATTTCTACGAGGTCCTTTTTGACGAGTTGCCGAAGAGTAATGTTAATCATTTCTGCATTGAGATGCTGAAGCCTGGACTCGGATATTACATATACACCATTGACAGCAGGAAATAACATTTTATAATGTTCACAAAGCTCCTCAGTGTCACAGGCCATAAGCATATCGGAGCAGTTTTTCATATTACTTATAACTTTGTAAAGGTCTTCTTCCATAAACTCAAACTCGTCTTCGTCCTTTCCAATGTCATCATCTCCGTGGAAATCATTTTTTCCATACTTAGTCATAATTCACCGTCTTTGTCTAAAATAAAATAATCCTGTTGAAATTTATTAAAATTATTATTATTCTTACAGGATTTAAGTTCGTGCTCAAGCCCGTGGATGTCTTCCAGTAGATTCCTATAGTCCAATTCTAGAGCTTTATACTTATTATTCAAGAACAAAATGCCTTCAATGTTAACTGGGATACGATCCCCGTCGATATTAATGTATTCGGTTGTGGCGTTAGTCGTATTCCAATTTTTATTCGTCATAGTAATCCTTTACGTTCCTCACGAACTTTCTCTATCTTATTATTTAGATCTAATTCAGTTTTAAATAAGTTTCTTGCAAGGTAATCTATTTTTTTTTCCATTTCAGTAAATCTACCGTACATTATTACGTCGTAGATTACAAACATACAAGCTAGTGTAAAAAGTATGTAAAAAGTTTCCATTATATTTTTCCAATTCCTAAATTACGAGTTATATTTATGGCTTTAGCCTTTATAATATCAGGATTTTTTGGATCTATGTCATTAATTAAGATTCGGACCCCAGGGCCACAATCCATAATTAATTGATCGTATATAATTCCGTTCAAGAAAAGATGATTCTCTAGGAACTTTCTGGTTGTTCCTGGGCGTCCGGTGGTCAATATAATTTTATCCCCTTGGCAATGCCACTCAAGAAGTTTTTCCTGCACTCCCTCTAATGGTTCTACGGTATGAATACCATTTAAAAAATTGTCGTGATGCTTAAATATACATCCATCAATATCAAGGAAGTAAGTCTTTTGTTCCATGCTAAATTATAGAATAAATTAAAAAAATAACTTAATAAACATAGTTTTGGCTAAATACTTATAGGAGGATTATTTTATGCTAATAAAGTTACAGTTCGGATTGCGTCCTGTCACTCATTGTTCTAGCGGATGTTGAATTAAGCACCTTCCATTCGATTGCGAAAGAGAAGGTGCAATATCCATGCTGAGGAACTTCCAAGAAACCCATCGAAAATATAAATAAAGGGGTTAGCAGCCGTGAGTCGCAACCATGAAATGCTAAAACTGGCTATATGGTAACAATGGCTATAAAGAAAGACACTAAATAGAATACCTAACCAAAAACCAACGCACAACGGGCAATGAACTAATTTACTAAGTAAAGTAAACACTGGGTTACTTCTAAGTACTGCCGAGGTCATCTTTCCTTCCTCGTCTATATGATAAGTTTTGTAAGTTAACCAAAGGCGTAACGGTAGAAGTAGCCTGCTAAAACAAATACATACTGCCCCACCATAGCAAGCGAGAATAAACACAAGTAAAGAATAAATTTCAAACATTATTTGCATCCTACTGGGAGTCTAAACATTTTGCAGAAGGCTATACGATTCTCTTCCCAAGTATTTCTCATATAGCCATTTGAATTGTGTAAAATAACAATTGGTACAGTTTTGTTAGTGAACCCTTTTTCGTAGGCTGAGAGGGTATAGTATAGATCGTAGAAGTCCCAATTTGTTGGAAATTCTTTTGGTTTTTTAAGACTAATCTGGTCAAGTGTTTCTTTTCTAGCAGCTAGAAACAAACCATCTAATACTACAACATTTCTACACGAGCCAAAATAATTAGGGGTCATTGTGTTGTAGTTATCCCCTTGGAATACAAACCCGCTGTGCAACCCCGTAGTACGTCTATTAATGTCCCACCAGATAGCATTTGATCCGAGATATGTAGTTCCTGCTGGACCTATAAATCCAACATTTTTATTTGAAAGATTTTCTTCTAGTATTTTCTTAAATAGGGTGCGATCAGACAATATCTCAATATCGTCATGGCACATTATTACTATATCTTCCATGCCTGGACTAAGGATATCTAACCCAGCCTGATAGCCCTCAAACATTGAGTTAGCATCGTATGAAACATGATACTTAATACCTGATTCTATCAAATAATTAAGTAATTTAGGTAGTGTTTTACTTGGTTTAGTAGTCCTGCTACATATTATAGCATATATCATATATTGGAATAATAGATGGATTTAAATAAAATTAAAGTAGAATTTGAAAAATGTAGGAAAGATCCGATACACTTTATTTGTAATTATATTAAAGTAGTACACCCTATTTTTGGGCTTGTAAAATTTGATCTTTATCCATTTCAACGTAAACTTATAAATGAATTTAAATCTAACAGATTTAACATTCTCCGAAAGTTTAGACAGGCTGGATGCACTACCTTAGTTGCTGCTTTCTCACTTTGGAAGTGTATGTTTACACCACATTATAAAGTGGTTATTCTATCTAAGGATGATGATGCGTCAATGGAAGTTTTATCTAGAATTAAGACTGCCTATGACGAGCTTCCAGAATGGCTTAAGCCTAAAGTTGTTAAAGACTCAGCCCATGCTATGCAATTTTCTAATGGGTCAGAGATCAAATCTAAGTCTTCATCAAAACAATCAGGACGTTCCGCTGCTGCTTCGTTGTTGATTTTAGATGAAGCGGCATTTATTGAGAACATTGATACAATTTGGACCGCTGCATTTCCAATCATTTCTACTGGCGGTTCGGTTATCGCTCTTTCTACTGTTAATGGTGTAGGTAATTGGTTTCACAAACAATACACTGGGGCTATACGGGGAGATAATTCATTCCACGCTATTGATATCAACTGGAAAGATCATCCACAGTATTTCCGTCATCAAGGTTACGAAAAGATGTACGAGAAATTGATGGAACAAGACCCACCAGTTAGTATAGATGAGTGGGAAGTTAAAACAAGAGGATCTATTAGTCACAAAGAATGGCTTCAAGAATACGAAGCTGAATTCCTTGGAACTGGGGATACATTTATAGATGGGGAAATACTTAAACAATTAAAAGAGCAAATCAATGAAGATTATTCAACACGCTATAACAACCGTCTTCGTATATGGAATGCTCCTAATCCTAATCATGATTACGTTATTGGCGTGGATACTTCTATTGGTCGAGGCTTGGACTCCTCGGTGGCGCAGATAATCAATCTTTATAATGGTGAGCAAGTAGCTGAATTTAAATCTGATCGAACACCAATTAATGAATTTGCTAGAATTCTTGTAGAAATCGCTCGTGAATACAACACAGCTTATATCATTCCAGAGCGTAACTTAATTGGGCACAACTTAATCTATCAGATTAAGGAGATTGAGCAGTATGAAAACTTGTTTATGGACGATAAGCATGAGCCGGGGATACAGGTTGCGGATGTTAATCGACGACAAATGCTTGTCAATATGGATGAGGCTATAAGGTTAAATAAAATTAAATTAAACTCAGAGCGAACAGTAGATGAACTTTTAACTTTTATTATTGATGAATCTGGTCGTTATACAGCAGATGTTAACTGCCACGATGATTTAATTATCTCTTTAGCGTTAGCGGTACATGGTTTTAATGAATTAAGAACCCACACACCTATGATTAGCCATAGACCAAATGAAGATAATAAATTTATTATGCCTATCTCCCAGTCTAAATATGTTATTAGAACTCCAGGTGGTTTAATACACGAAGAAGATCTTAAATGGCTACTAAGTTAAACGAAGGTTATACTGAATTCAGTCCCAGCCGTGGGAGTATATCAAGTTGGTTCGGATCATGGTATTATCCCATAGGCCGCACTGGTAAGTTCTTTGCTAAATTTTTAACTGGGCGTCCCAAACCAGATATTGATCAGGATGGAACTACTCCACTTAAAATAGAGCCTTCCGACCCACACCCCTTAGAGGGCGATACTATCCTAAGAAGAACTGCTGTAGGAAGTATATCACCGTTTAAATCTACTCAGTTAATCCCAGTAAATGAAGAAGAAATAGAGCGTAAGCGTAGATACCAAGAATTTGAGGATATGGATAGTTATCCTGAGGTGGCTGCTGCATTCGATATTTATGCTGATGATTCAACTCAAAAGAATCTTGATGGATCTAATTTGCAAATAGAATCTAGCGATCAATTAATTAAAGAAGAATCGGAGACATTTTTTGAGGATATTTCTCTTACAACTTTTATTTGGGATATAGTTAGAAACACAGTTAAGTATGGTGATTGTTTTATAGAGCTTGTCGTAGATGTTGACAACATTAAGCGTGGAATTCAGAAAATAAAAATTTTAGATCCAAACTATATTTATAGAATTGAAAATAATTTTGGAATTCTTACAGACTTTTTGCAAGAAATTCCAATGCAAGCTGATAACACAATTTTTGGAAAAATGGGATCAGTAACTGGTCAAAGATTGGTAGTCCCACTTGACAAGAATCAGATTGTACACTTTAGAATGTTTACATCTAACCCAACCTTTTATCCATATGGTAAATCTATTGCTTCCGCTGCTCGCTCTATTTATAAGTCACTAAAGATGATGGAAGACGCGATGTTAATTTACAGATTATCTCGCGCCCCAGAAAGAAGGATATTCTACGTTGATGTTGGAAATCTCCCAGCTTCTAAAGCTGAACATTACCTTGAGATGCAAAAAGGTAAATTTAAAAAGCAGAAGTATTTTAATCGTACAACTGGAGAAATTGATGCTAGATTTAATCCACTATCACAGGACGAGGATTTTTTCGTTGCTGTAAATGGAAAGGGGTCTGGAACAAAAATAGACACTCTCAAAGGTGCTGAAAATCTTGGAGAAGTTGATGATGTTAAGTACTTTAGAGACAAGCTTTTAGCAACTTTAAAAATTCCAAAAGATTACATTGTTGAAAAAGATCAATCACCTGAAAGAAAGGCTAATTTGAGTCAGCTTGATGTTAAGTTTGCTAGAGTGATTCTTCGTGTGCAGAAATGCATTGAAATTGGACTTGAAGCAATACTTAAACGTCATCTTCTTGTTAAAGGTTTTCCACCGCTATCGGTTTCAAAGTTAAAGATTAAACTTCCTGAACCCTCCGATATGTCTGCTAAGAGACAGTTGGATATAGATGAGCAGAAAGCTCGCTTAGTTCAAGCCGTTAAAGGTCTTAATATATTCCCAATAGAATATATCTACAAGACTTATTATCAAATGAATGATGAGGAAATAAATGAAATTAAAACTAAACTTGAGGAACAGTCTAAGGACCCGATTTTGGGAGCGATTGCTTCTAACCTCCCCCCCGGTACTCCAATGGGTTCCGTTCCTGGGATGGGCGGCATGGCTGGTGGTATGCCCCCCGGTGGTCCTCCTCCTGGCGGTATTGGGGCTGGCCCTGGACCTGGGGAGGCTGGTGGTCAGGAGTCTGCGGAAAATATTCCCCCTACTCAAGTTGAAGAAACGGACTACACTAACTTAACTAAATTAATGTTAAGTGAGGGCTTAAGCGAAGAAGCAATTAAAATTGTTAAAGATTTAGCTATTCAAAGGGAATTAATTAAAATTTAAGTATTAAAAATCCCTAGATACTTGTGATAAAAGGTTTTTATGTTAACTAACTTATTTGAGTCGCGTAATAAGACTTTCCTAAACCTAATAAAACTAGGTGATTATCTCGCTCGTTCATTGCGGGAGAATGTTGAAATATTCAACGTAGAAGATAACACTGTAACTTATTTAACTGAGTCGGGACAAGCCATCCGTGGCGAGTTCGATAAAAAGGCTCTTAAATTAAATAATATTACTGTTGAAGATGCCACTTTGTTTGAGGATAAAGAAATTTACTCAAAGTTAGTTGACAAAAAAGTTAGTGAATTTCTTGCAGATATGCTTGAGAATGATCTAACCAAAGTACAAGATAGTTTTGATTCTGTCCTAGGTCTGTGGGAGACTAGACTTCACTTTGATAGAGTAAAAGATAGACTTATCTCTAAAATAGAAAGATTTGATGAGCGCACTAAAATTGTTTCATCAGAAGAGTTTATTAGACTTATTGAGATGAAGGATGATCTTGTTAAACTCCTTAGGGAATCTTCAAACTTTATAAATATTCCAGAAATAAGAAACACAATAAAGCTTTCATCAGTAATTTCAAAGTCATTTAATACTCCAAAAATTACTTATGCTTCTCTTGCTGAGAGTAAGAACTACGAAATTCCAGCGACTGTAAATCACACGCTGTATGATCATCTCTGCAAGCACGAGCTAATCACTAAGGAGCTTGTCGAGGCTAAATCGAAGCTAGATACCGTCTGGCTGACAAATGATAAAGTTCAGAAGCTTCCAGCCTTTATCTATGAATCAGATGAAAATATAATGAAGCTTCTCTCAGAGATAATTGTCGATATTCCATATTTTGCTATGGCTACGAAGAAGCAAATCTCAAACCTTGTTGAGAATAACTTAGATCTACTTGTTGATACTAAGGCTGTGCCATCCAAAGATATCAAGGAATTTTCTGCTAAGGTATTTGAATTTAAGAAGCCAGTTAAGGATTATGTCACTCATCTATTAAATGAGAAATATGGTGTCAATGTTCAGAACCTAACTGACATTCCAACTTTTGATTCGCTTGTAAAGACTCACATTGTAATATTTGAGTCCCTTGGCAAACTTAGCCCAAAGAATTCAGTTCTTAAGAAGACTCTTTATGAATTTTCTGATTCACTTAAAAATAAGAATGGTGTAGAGGCTATTGATGTCTCAGACTTCTTAGATGGAGTTTTTAAGGATTGCGAGTATGACACTATTCTTCATGAAACAAGCCTAATGAATTATCTTAACTTCGACAAGGTTGCTGACGATCTTGGCAAGATTGGACAAGTCCTGAAGATGATTCAAGCCGGAATGGGTGGAGAGGCTGCGGGCGGCGAAGTACCCCCTGCTGCGGCTGGCATGGCTTCGGAAATACCCAAAGGGGAGGGTCAGTATGAGCCCGATGGAGGAGAAGACGCGGGCATGAAAATAATGCCTGACGAAGACGATGAGAAATCTGATGAAATGCCTGCCATGGGCGCAGAGGACGCCGCTGCTGAAGTTCAAGGAGAAGAGGCTGCCGAAGACATGGAAGGCGAAGCTGAAAAAGATAGAGGAAATCTTGATGGGTACGATGACGAAGCCGAGTTTGTTGAGAAGGATGATCTTATCGACAACATGAGAGAATTAGAAGATCTTATTTCCATGCTTAAGTCTGATATGGGAGTTGATGGCAGCGAAGGGGAAGAGAGCGATGTGAAAGATGAAGGCGACGGAAATAAAAAGGCTCCAATTGGTGATGGGGATGGAGACGAAATTCCCCCAATAGATACTGAGAATGATGACGCTGACGTAGGCTCTAACAATGATGGGGAAGATGGTGAGGAAGACGGCAAAGAAGATGAAGAGGATGCTGATGAGGAGCCACCAGCTAAAACAAAGAAGAAAAAAAGTAAGTAGAATTATTAATATTTTAATATGAACTTCTAAAGTCATATATCACAATAATTTTATGACTATTGGGCCAAAAGACGATCCACGACCTATTATTCTTCACGTTGACAGTGAAACTGGCATCCCATATAGACTTGCTGAATCGAATTATTTGGCTATTGATAGTTTAAATGTAACTAGCATTAATGGTTATACATACAGTCCTGGTGGGGGGGTAGATCCGACATCAATAAATGTAACTTCTTTACAAGGAACTGGAGTTTTACTTACAACTGCAAATGTTGTTACAATAGAGCAAGGTGGGACTAACGCAACCGCTACACCAAATTCAAATGGAGTAATATATTATAATGGAACAAGATATTCTTCAGATAGTAACTTAACATTTAATGGAACTACCTTAACTGCTAATATCTTAAGTCTAAACACTCCATTGTCAGTTATTAACGGTGGAACTGGGGCTACGGGTATGGCACAAGCGAGAACTAACCTGGGACTTGGAACTATAGCAATAGAAAACACTCCATTGTCAGTTGCTAACGGTGGAACTGGGGCTACGGGTACGGCACAAGCGAGAAATAACCTGGAACTTGGAACTATAGCAATAGAAAACACTCCATTGTCAGTTACTTACGGTGGAACTGGACAAACTTCATTTACAGCAAACCACTTCTTAGTTGGGAACGGAGGAGATCCTCTAAATTCTGTGGCTACTGGTACTTTTTTTACCACAGGTACTACTTTAGATAATTTATTCGATGTTAATGTTCCAAACCCATCGAACAACCATGTATTATATTGGAATAGTTCAAATTCACAATGGAAATCTGCAAGAATTGGTTATGGTACAGGTCAAGTTCAGTTAGACCATATAGATTTAGGTGACCTAGATAACGTACAAAGATCTACAACTGTTTCAGGTGATCCTTATTTCTCATTTATGGAAGACGGCAGCCCTCTTACTTGGAATGGTACTTCAGGAGTTTGGCAAGGAGATACACTATCAAACTGGGTCCCAGGCCATGTTGCCCCAAATCTTTCAAATAACTTTGTATCAGCCGGTGGTGGAACTTATGCAAACTCTAATTACAGAGTCTCATCTTTAAGTGCTACAACTATATCTGCAACTACTTATGTAAATCTTGATGCAACTCTTCAAGCAATAGCAAATCAATCAACAGGATCTAACGTATTAATTTATTTTAGTGGAGTGGATTTAACTGCTTCGACCTCGTTCACGACCGCTGGAAGAAAGTTTTGTGCTGTAACAAGCACTTTAGCAACAGGAGATCTATTTTATTACAATGGAACTAATATTGTTAATTTAGGTCAACCATCGAATCCTGCTGTATTATTGAATGATCCTATTAATGGAACCGGACTCCCGTATTGGGAAGAAGCCCCCACTAGCACACCAGATACATCTTATGTATTGCAAGTTGACATTGATTCAGGTAATCTTCCATCACAAATTTATTGGGGAGTAAAGTAATTTAATCTTTAATCATATCTCCACGTTTTATGGAATTAAAAAGTTTTACAAAAAACATTTCTCTCAAAGCATCTAACTCTCTCCAAACATTTATTAGTTCCCTAAGATTACCTTCTGATATTTTCTTAGAGTCTTTTATCTTAGTTAAGATTGATATGCAGCTTTCTAGACTAGCTTCATTCTGACGAGTAAGATTCATCAAGGTATCAACGATATATTCTTTAGTTAAGTTTGACATAGCTTATTTGAAACTTGTGGCTTTCATAGTGTTTAATTCTACTTTTTGAGTGCTTCTCTAGGTATGGCACGGTGTCATAGAAATCATAGAAATGCATCTCAGTCTTATTCTCAGCCTTTCTGATACCTCTACCTAATCCTTGAATGGTAGGAATCTCGCCCTCTAAACCTCTAGCATTTATCATGTGGCTGATTTCATTAATATTGATTCCAGTCTGCATTACGTTTGTACCAATGATGACTGGATGGTTATCGTCCTTGATGAAGGATTGAATGATATCGTATCTTTCTTCAATATTGTCTTTTCCCTCCACTGTATAGGCATTAAGGATAAGAGCCTTGAGCTTGTGCAAATGCTCTAAGTTCTTTACCAGTATCAGAGTCTTGGACTTAGGACTTTTCTTAATCAACTCGTATATGTTCGCAATGGTTTGATTACGTTGTTCATTGTTGACTATAAACTTTTCATAGATCTGCTGATAGCCAAGATCTTCGTCCTCTAGGCTCAAAGTAGGCTTGAATTCTAAGATTTGAATATTAGGTTTGGCTAGCTTTCCATCTTTTATTAGATCCTCAGTTGATCTAGTAGAATAGACTGCACCAAAAGCCCCCTCTAATGTTAGTCTTCCGTGAATATCATTCTTCTCTGATGGGACGGTGGCTGTGAATGCGATTCTGAAGATTGCATTAGGAAATGCCTCGATTGCAGCTATGGTAGTCTCACCTTTGCAGAACTGGTGAGCCTCATCAATCATCAATACTTCAGCCTGCTCAAGATGAGTATCAAGAATCTTCTCAATGCTTTGAACGGTTGAGAGCATTATATCTCCGTATACAAATCCTTCCCCTGAATTTATACCTAACGATTCAATGCCACAGGTTTTAAAGAAGTCGTAGGTCTGCTTTAGGATGCCCTTCTCCTTGAACAGAATGATCATCTTCCTGGGCGCGAGGGAGGCTACAATTCCAGCCATTATCAGGGTCTTACCAGATCCAACCGGAGACTCAATTACGCCTCTATTGAAGTTTAAAATGTATTGAATTGCTTCTTTCTGGTAGTCGTAATAAGTGAACTTTTTAACTGTCTTAAGAGGTACTAAATCTGGTATTTTGTTAGTTCTATTAAATCCCACATTTTCAGCCCCAATAGTTAACAGGTCATTTACTATCCTACTTAGTATCCCTGTCCTGAAAGTTCCGTTATTGGCGAAATAGTACTTCTTGCCATCCCAGGCTCGACGCCTGTATTGCGGAGTATAATTATATCCTGGAACTAGAAAACCGTACTTATCATGTAAGGCTTCTAATAACTTTGGATTATCAGTTATTAGCTTAGACCTTAAATTACCTATTTCTATTTCCATAGCCTACTATAATAGGTATGGTTAAAAGATAATTATGTCAAATTTAAAAGATCCTAAAGCAGAAAAAAGAGATTTAGAACTTCAAAAGTTATTTGAAAATGTTCCTTACGAAAATGAGATGTTTGTAGATCTTCCATCCAAGGGAAGATTCTATTCTAATTTCAATGGTGTTAAAGTAATTCCTTTGCTGTTTGAGGATGAGCAAAAGATTTTAATGTCTAAGAATAAAAACATAAATCCAATAAATGAGATGTTGATTAAGTGTGTTGAGGGGATTAATATTAACGATTTATTATCCATGGACAAACTTTATCTTTTGATGAAACTAAAAGAGTTATCCTATGGCCCAGAATATAAGTTTTCAGTAATATGCCCAGCCTGTAAGGCTAATACCGATTCCTCACTTTTAATTGATGGTATCCCAGTAAATAGAATTCCTGATGACCTAGTAGATCCTAGAGAAATAACTTTACCTATGTTAAAAGTTAAGGCTAATATTAAATTTCCTAGAAACTCGGACGAGCAATATTTTAACAACCCAGAAAATTCTACCAACAATCTTTACCGTTTAGTTGTATCCTTAAATGGAAATGAAGACCCTGTTTTTATCTCTAAAGCCATGAAAAAGATGCATATTAGGGATATTAAAACTATAGAAAAAGAAGTACATAAGTCAGAATATGGATTGGATACCTCTTTTCAATTTGATTGCCCATCATGCGGGCATTCAACTAAAATTTCAATTCCATTTGATGCAAATTTTTTTTCAGTGAGTTAAGCAGTAGTTTAACCATAGATGAACTGCTGTTGCAAGCCTACATATTAGTTACTAAGTGTAATTTTACTTATTTTGATGTTAAAAAGATGACTAAATTGGAAAGAGCCAGCTTTCTTAAGTTTTATTCGGATGACATAGAAAAAATGAATAAGGTTAAATAATATGTACATTAATAACATTTCTGTTAATACCCGACACAATAGACCTGTATTTTCCGGTAGAACTGCTCTATTAGCTTACTTTTTTAATGACGGTCAGTACCAGGATCCTGAGTCAATCAGTGCAGTATCAATCTTCAAATCATGTGATAACTTTTATCCAAGCTCAATAATAGGAAATAATAATCAAATAAACAACAGTGCCTCAAGCCAAGTTTTAATGAACTTTGCTAACTCTGCATCTCTTATTTCAGATTTTTCATTTAATCCTATTCATTATACAGAA
>Ga0194131_10009058_pt1 | contig 12722 bp, 12 predicted proteins | sample TA2KigO120mmetaG_FD_148631 | JGI IMG/M metagenome (GOLD analysis project Ga0194131, IMG submission 148631) | Freshwater microbial communities from Lake Tanganyika, Tanzania - TA2015053 Kigoma Offshore 120m | ecosystem: Environmental > Aquatic > Freshwater > Lake | place: Tanzania: Lake... | reverse complement strand
CGCTTTCACCTCCGCCGCGGCCGAGGTGAAAGCGTCCGCCAGGCGTGGCCGCACGCCGGCCGCACCGCCGCCGGCGCCCCCGCCCGCGCCCGCGAAGCGCAAGCGCAAGGCGGTCGACAGCCTGGAATTGCCCTTCGAAACTCCGCCGTCGCCGGCCGCGCAGAAAAACAAGCGGGGGCGCAAGGGCCAGAAATGAGATCGCGCCCGATGAGGGAGGTTGTCACGTCATGTCCACGGATACGGAAGGCGGTCCCAACGCGCCGCCCGGGGGAGGTCCGCCCATGATGGCCGCGCCCGCCTGGAGCGGGACCTCGCCCGCGTCGCGTCCGGTGCTGCTGTTTCTCTTGCTGGTCCTCATCTGCGGCCAGGCCTTCTGGGTCTATCGCCGCGTGTCCGGAACCAGCGCGTTGATGGTTTCCAACGCCTCGCCGGGCGCGCACGACGCGTCGCCCAGCGCCGCTCCGACCACCCCGGACGAAGCCGTGAACGCCAACCCGCTGCCGCCCGGGCAGGTCCCGCGCAATCCTCGCCTGGAGCCCGCGGACATCGCTTCCGGGCTGGCCGGCGTGGACTCTCGGCTGATCCTGAACATGCCGCCCAGGCGGCGGCTGGACGTCATCAAGACCTTGCAGAAGCTGCACGCCGCCGAGATGCAGCGCTTCGTCGCGGTGGAAGCCATGCGCGCGACCTTCTCCGAGGAGCAGGCCACCAAGATTCCCGATCTGATTCAGCAGGGCGACCTGGCCCACCTCGGCGGAGAGGGGCTGATCCGCGAGGCCCGCCGGGTGCTTTCCAAGATCGCGAACGACACCAGCGCGCCCACCGCCATCTCCAGCCCGGTGCCGGCCGCCGCCACCTTTGACTGGGACCAGTCGCTGCGCGGCGCCATCGCGCTCAACAAGACGACCGCCTTCCTGACCAGCTCGCAAGCCGCCCAGATCCTGGCCGCGATTCCCGAGCTGGACTCGGCCAACAAGCAGCTGCGCCTCTACCAGTCCCAGCTCAACGGGCAGCTTACCCAGGAGGAGCGCCAGAAAATCTACCGCTTCCGCCCGGTGCTGCGCGCCCGCAAGGACGAGATCGTGGCCCGCGGCAAGGGCAACACCACGCTGTCGCGCCTGCTGGACGCGGCGGTCGGCAACTTGCAGTCCACCCCGGAATAAGAAAAAGCCCGGCTTGCGCCGGGCGGGTGTTGTGGTGGTCCCTGGTTAATCACCCCGGCACCTGCCGGGGCAAGCTTTTTAACGCAGCCGATCCAGCAGCGTGTCGCGGTTGAGCCGCGCGGCCACGGTGAGGGCGCCCTGGTAGGTGACTTCTTGCAGCGAGAGCCGGGTCATCGCCTGCGCCAGGTCCGTGTCCTCAATTGCGGCGCGCTCCTCCTCGAGCTGGAACAACGTCTGCTCGCGGAAGGCGGTCAGGTTGTCGAGATGCTGGATGCGCACGCCCATCTCGCCGCGCAGCGAGAGAAATCGGTCGTTGATCGCGTCCAGCGTGGCCACCGAAGCGCTGATGATCGCGTTGTTGCCGGTCGCGATGTCGTCGCGGAGCTTGATCAGCGCGCCCATGAAATTCCCCGGATCGCCGGGCGGATCGCCGAATACCTCAGTGCCGCTCAGCGTGAAACCCATGCTGACCCCGGGCTCGAGGTCGACGCTCTGCTCGCGGTCGTCGCCGCCGTAATTTACGTTGGTGATCTTTCCGCTGACCGGGTCCCGGACCACGGAAAACGGTGCGGTGGCGTTGTTGCTGCCGCCGTAAATGAATTTTCCGTCGGTGAAATTGTTGCCCGCGTCGATGGCTTCCTCAAGCAGCGTGTTCACCTGATCGGAAAGCACCTGGCGCTGCCCGGCGTCGCTGAAATCCGAGGCGCCCTGGAGCGCCAGCACGCGCGCGCGGCGCATGACGTCGGTGATCCCGTCCAGCGAGTTGTCGTAGGTCTGGAGACTGGATTTTACCTGCTTTGAAATGCTCGAAAAACGGTCGGCGTCCGCCTGCGCCGAGCGGATCTGGAGCAGGCGCGTGTAGCCGGCCGGGTCGTCGGCGCCGCTCTGGATGCGCTTTCCGCTCGACACCTCCTGGCGCGTCTTAAAGAGCGCCCCGGTGCTGTCGCCGATCTGGCGGATGCTGCTTAGAAACTGCATGCCATTGGTCACGCGCATGGCTTAGCGCACCCCCAGCCGGTTGATGAGCGTGTCGAGGATCTCGTCCTGCGCGTTGGCCAGTCGCAACGCGGCTTCGTAGGCCCGCTGGTATTGAACGAGGTGGACGGCCTCCTCATCGGAGTTCACTCCGGAAACCTGCTCGCGCTCGGTGAGGAGCGCATCTTGCAGCCGCTGGGCGGTTTCCGCGGCGTTGCTGTTGCGCGAGGCGGTCAGGGCAACCGACTGCACCAGCGCCTGGATTCCCTGGTTGATGCTCTGGCTGGGCGGCACGCCCAGCACCGGCGTGGTGTTGAGCGCCACGATGGAGCGCGCGCCGCCGGCGTCGCCGGGCACGCCTTTGTTCAGCGTCGCCGTCGTGAGGCGGAACGCGTTGAGCAGGTCGCCGCTGGTTTCGCTGACGGTGAGGTCCGGCCCGCTGTTTCCCTGCGCGGGATCGCGCCGCAGCACGATGCGCTGGCGCGCGGCGTCAAAGGTGGCCATCACGCCGGGCGGAAAATTCGCCAGGATCTGGTTGATGCTCTGAGTGTCGTTCCAGTTGATCGCGGTTCCGTTGACCACGATGGTGCCGCTGGCGGCGGTAAGCGGATTTCCCAGATTTGCGTTTTGCGTGCTGAGCGGCTGGCTGGCGTCCACCGTGAATCCGGTCGCGGCCATGCTCTCGGTGCTCTGCAGCGACGCGGTGGCGAAACCAAGCTGGCGCGGATCGTTGAGCGCGACCTGCATGGTGATCGCGCTCGTGCCGGAAAATAATGCGGCGCCGGCATTTCCGTTGAGGTCGTAGGAATTTGCCAGGCGCCGATTGACCTCGGTCATGGTCGCGTTGGCCAGCGTGTCGAGCTGGTCGGCGAATCCCTTGAGGCCCACGTTCTTGGCGTCGAGGAGCGCCCCGACGGCGGCCCCGGGATTGGAAAGCGTCTTGCCGGTGTCGGTGGTGATCACCCCGGCCCCGGTCAGATCCTGGGTGAGGCTCAGCGACCGCGCGGTCTTTCCGAACACCAGCGGCACCGCGCTCTGGTACACGACGATGTCGCCCTGCGGCTGCACCGCGACTTCAATGTCGATGATCTCGCTGAGCCGATCCAGCAGCAGATCCCGCTGATCGAGCAGGCGATTGGTTTCCGCGGAGGCGCGGTCGGGAATTTCCGCGTTCATGTCGGCCAGCCGGGCAAGAATTCCGTTCGCTTCGGTGACGGCGTTCGTGGCGCGGGTGCCCGCTTCGAGACGCAGGTTTTGCACCTGGTTGGCGTAATCCGCGAAGGTCGCCGCCAGCGTGTTGGCGCGGTCGAGCACGAGCGTGCGCGACGGGATGTCATTGGGATTGACCGCCGCCTGCTGCACCGCGTCGATGAGCGCGGTGGACGCCTTGTTGATGCCGGCCTTGACGGACTCGTTGAAAATGGCGTCCGCCTGGCGGAAAATCGTCGCCGAGGTCTGGGCGCCGGCCAGGACGTTGGCCTGGGCGCGGATGGTGCGATCCAGGAGCACGTCGCGAAACCGCTCGACACCGTTTCCGGGAAACAGCGGGCCGCCGGGGCCCACGCCGATGGTGGGCGTGAGGGGGAGGGGAGTGGCCGGGCCGACTTGCGGCTGCAGGCGCTGGCGGGTGTAGCCCGCCTCGTTCATGCGCGCCAGGTTTTCGCCGGTGATGTCCAGCGCCGCCTGGTTGGCGGTGAGCGCGCGCGAAGCGTAGAGGATGCCGTCAAAACCCATTTTTCGGCTGTCCTCTCGCTAGACTCTCAGGTCCATGAGGCGGCACGCGGCGGGCTGATCCGCGCCGGGGCCGTAGGCTTTTTTCTTTCCCGGACCACTCTGGCCCATGATGCCGTCGATGCACTGCAGGGTGAGGATGAGCATGCGGCGGTTCGCCGCGTTGATGCGCTGGGCGCGGTCGGTCATGGCGAGCACGTCGGGCGGTGCCTGTCCCTCCGGCTTTCCCATGTCCGTGTAGATGCGGGCCACTTTCTTGACCACGTTGGCCTTCTGCGTCTCCAGCAGGGCCACCGCGTCAGAGTCGAGCGCGACGAGCGCTTTCTGCTCCGCCACGCAGACGGTGAGCAGCGCGCTCAGGGCCTTGCGCATCTCGTCCCAGCGATCAGGCATCGCCCAGCAGACCTTCCAGCCGATCGGCCAGAGCGTTGAGGTCCATTTCGAAGGTCCCGTCTTGCATCTGCTGCTTGAGGCGGTCGACTTTCTCGGAGCGCGTCGAGGGAGCCTGATCCACCGCGTCCCGCAACTTTTGCACGGTCTTCGCGTTGTTGGACAGGTTCACCAGCGGCACCGATCCGACCGGCGCGGAGGCGGCGTCGCTGCCTCCAGGCGCCACGTCGCGCGTCGCCTGAACCGCGGAGATCCTTTCAGCTTCGACGTTTCTGTCAATTTTCATGACGATCATCCTTTGTTGAGAGGCCTTGCGGGCCCCCTGGTAGGGGTGTTGTCGGAGGGCGTCTCGGGGGAGGTGCCCTCGGTGCTGGTCCCCTTATCGGCGGGAGGGCCCCGCTGGTTAACCCCCCCTCAAAAATCTATGGGGATGCCGCGCCGGCCGACTCCTGCGCCTTTCCGGGCAGGGACAGCACCGACGACATGGCGCTCGCCTCGCTCGCGATCTGGTTGCGGAGCAGCGGCCAGTCCGGCTCGGGCAGGCCGAGGAAGTCTCCGACCTGGCGCATGAGCGCCACCTCGTCGGTATCGAGGGTGTACGGATCGTGGCACAGCGCGTCGGCCATGGCCACGATGCTGGCGGCCAGCCGGTGCGGGCCGGCGTTCTGGGGGTCGTGGTGGTAGCGGATCGCGGATTGGAGCACGGGCGGCAGGTTCCATGCCTCGGCGGCCCACTGGCCGACTTCGGCGTGGGTCACTCCGACCAGGTTCTTTTCCACCGCGTACTGGCTCTGGTTCATCTGCTTGGCGGTGCTCACGATGGTGACGAACAGCGAATGTGCGTGCTGATCCATCAAGGTCATGCCGACGTCGTGCAGGATGCCGGCCACGAAGACGACCTCCTGGGGCACCTTGGGGAAGCGCCTGGCCAGCACCCGGCTGCCGCAGGCCACCTGGAGGCTGTGGCTCCACAACTCCTGGCGATCGTAGGTAACCGAGCCGGAGCGGAAGATGAGATCATAGGAAGTGATCGACATGACCAGCTCACGCAGCGCGCTGTACCCCACCAGGGTCACGGCCTGCTGCATGTCGCTGACCTGCTGGCTCAGCCCGTAGTAGGCGGAGTTGGCCAGGCGGAGCACCGATGCGGAGAGCGCCTGGTCGGTTTCAATCACCCGTCCGAGCTGCTTGGCCGACGAGTGCGGGTCGCTCAGCGCGGAGAGGAGAGACTGCATCACGAAGGGCAGCGTGGCCAGCTCGCCGCGCCGCAGCTTCAGTCTCAGGGACTCCAGCACTTTCATGGGGGTGCCTTTCGCGTATAAAGATAGTATAGCAGGGGCGGGCTGTTCCCAACCAATATGGGGGGAACCCCCTGGGCCAGGGACCCGCGGCTGCCTTATCGGCCGGGGGGGCGGAAAAATTAACCCCCCCGGGGGGCTTAATTGTAGAAAGTTTCGACCGATATAAGGCCAGCCTCAGGGGGGTCGCCCCGGGGGATCTGTTGGAGGAGGAAGTCAATGCCGTTCGGGCCCATCATCGTCGAGGCAATGCGCAACGACTCCACGCGCATGGACGTCCAGTCCCACAACCTCGCGAACTCGCACACCTCGGGCTACCGGGCGCTCATCCCGGTTCACGACGGTAGCAACTTCCACACCGCAATCAACCAGATGGCCGCACACCATCGGGAGACCGGCAATCCGCTCGATTTCACCATCGAGGGCGACGGCTACTTCGTCGTCGACCGCAACGGCCAGAAGTTGATGACCCGCAACGGCAGCTTCCACATCGACCGCGAGGGCTACCTGGTCAACCACGACGGCTTCCGGGTGCAGAGCCAAAGCGGCGACATCCGCCTCAACCCCGAGGCACCCGTCGAAGTCGACAAGGACGGGACCATCCGCCAGAGTCAGGCCCTGGTCGGAAAATTCATGATGGTCAAGCCGACCGGCAACGTGCGCCAGGCCGGCGGCGCGTGCCTGCTCCACGAGGAGGGGAAGGACTGGACGGCGGCCACCGGCTGTGAGGTGCACAACGCGCGCGTCGAGCACTCAAACGTCAATCCCCTCACCGAAATGACGGATTTTCTGTCGGTCACCCGCACTTTCGAGCTTGGCCAGAAGGCGCTCCACGTGGAGGGGGACGTCAACCGGAAATTGACCGAAGAAGTGGGGCGCACGCGATAGATGTTTATTCAAGATCAGTCCGGTCGCCGCGCCGGACGCCAAGAGGTCCCGGGGGAGGTGAGAGCCACAACCTGAAAAGCCATTCCAGAGGGGGGTCCAGGGGCGCCGAAGGCGACTCCCCTGGATCAGATCCCTGAGAGCGGCGCTCCAAAGGGGCGTCGTGGGCGCTGGGCTCGCCCCCGGGAGGGTCCAGAATTTTGTGAAAGGGAGGAATTCCGAGCATGGGTTTAGGCATTAACCAAAATCTCGCTGCAACTGGAATTCTCAAGAATCTCAGCAACACGCAGTCGATGTTCAACACGCAGGTCCAGCGTCTCAGCTCGGGCCTGCGCATCAACAGCGCCGCGGATGACCCCGCGGGCCTCGTCAACTCCGAGAAGTACCGCGCGCAGGTGGACGGCCTGGGTCAGGCCATCCGCAACGCCAAGGACGGCGTTAACCTGGTGCAGACGGCGGAAGGCGCGCTCGACGAAATCTCGTCCGCCCTCCGCTCCATGCGCACCCTGGCGCTGCACGCGGCCAACACTGGCGTGAACGACGCGGCCTCGGTCGCGGCCGATCAGGACCAGATAGTGTCCCTCAAGGGCACGATCGACCGCATCGTCGGCAACACCCAGTTCGGCTCTCGCAAGCTGCTCGACGGCTCGGCCGGAGTTACGGCCACCACGACCAATGCCGAGACGACCTTCGTGTCCGGCACCACTTCCACGCAGTCCGGCACCTACAACGTACAGGTGACGACCCTTGCCACGAAAGGCGCCAGCCGTGCGGCCGCAATGACGCTCAATCAGCTTACCGCGGCGAACGCTACTGTCGGTGCCCTTGCTGGCGGTGCTGCTACTGCAACCCTGACCTTCTCGTCGAGTAATCAGGCTAGTGGGCTGCTCGGTGCCGCTAGCGTGATCGTCGACATCGCTGGCGCCGCAGACCTCAACGCTGTGAGAGACCTCGTCAACAACAGCACCGTTAAGACGGTGCACGGCATCACCGCCAGCGTTTCAAACAACAAACTGGTGTTCACGTCCGACCGGCTCTCCGGTGGCGCCGCGAGTGAACTCGGGGTGGTCTCCGGTGGCACCGACGCGAACGTCGCGGCTTTCACGGGTATCGCGGCGGACGGCGCCGGCAACGTAGACGCTGCCGTCGCGGCGAACGCCAACTCCAAGATCCGCAACACCGAAACGCTGGACTTCGCCGATGGCAACAAGGCCGCGTCGGTCCAACTGACCAGCGGGATGACCGTGACCCAGGCGCTCAGCGCGATCAACGCCGCCAATACAGGCGCTGGCATCGCCTTGACAGCGGCGCTGGCCGGGTCAGCGATCGAGTTCACCAACGGCGCGTTTGGCTCGCAAAGTGCCGTGCAGGTGACCTTCAAGTCAAACCTGGTGGCGAACAGCACTGGCGCCACCTTCAACCTGGGTGTCGGCACGACTGCACTCAATGTCGCCGCTGGAAACAACGGCGGTAGCGCTGGTGTTAACATCGCGGGAATCTACATCGACCTCGGATCAAACACTAACCTGACCGCCGTTGGTTCCGGACTGACGCTCACCGGCAACCAGGGCGGCGCGGACGGGCTTGCCGTAGCGTTGAGCGTGGCCGGCAACACGGTCGGCGATCACGGTAACGTGGTCGTGACCGGCAACAGCCTGACCATGCAGATCGGCGCCTTCGCCAACCAGACCGCAACCCTGACCATCAACAACATGGGCTCGAACAAGCTGGGCGTCGTTGGCTCCGCGAGCGTCTCGACGATCAACGTGACCAGCCAGGCGGGCGCGACCGAGGCGCTCAACGTCCTGGATCAGGCGATCGCGGACGTGAGCACCGTGCGTGCGTCTCTGGGCTCCTTCCAGAAGGACACCCTGGAGACCACCGTGCGTAACTCCCTGGTGGCGCAGCAGAACATCCGCACCACCGAGTCCACCATCCGCGACGCTGACATCGCTGAAGAGACGCTGGCCTTCTCGAAGGCCCAGATCCTCCAGCAGACCGGCATCGCGATGCTCGCCCAGGCGAACCAGGCGCCCCAGCAGCTGCTGGCCTTGTTTCGATAAACTGGCGGCCGCGGCGGCGGGCGAAGTGTCCGCCACCGCCGTGTAAGCGAGCGGCCCGCTCCGGTTTCCGGGGCGGGCCGCTTCATTCTCGGGCGGAAGTCAACGAAGCAGCGCCTTGAAGCCCGCTCGTTCGAAATGCTCGTCTTTGGTCAGCGCTTCTTCAAGGTGCATCTCGCGCATGATGTGAATGCTGGCGGAGTCGGTGAACGACCATTCCTGGTCCAGGTGCTTCTGGAAAAGCTTGCGCGCGGCTTCAAAACGGCTCGCGTCCATCCATTCCAGGCGACAAGCCTGCGACGAAAAGACGGTCGCTCACTTGCCATAGAGAATTCGATCAATCTCTTCGTTGTCCAACGATTCCCCGTCCTCGGCATATTGTGAGAGCGCGTAAATGGGATCGTCTTCCCGAATGCCCTCCCGCACCGGTTCCAGACGGATCGCAGGCTGACCCCGATAAAGCAGGATCATCGGCTGGCCCTTCTGTACCTGCCGAATGATCTTTTCCGCGTCGCGGCGGAATTCCAGCATGGAAACGGTTTTCATTACAAAAGCCCCATGTTCAACTTCATGTTGAACATGGGGCGTTTCGCCCGTCAAGGGTGTTATCCGGCGGTTTCCATCAGCTCTTCCTTCTGCGCGGCCTGGGTGAGCTTGCGCCGCGCGCGGAAGAGCGCGTTCTCGAGCTGCTTGCGATCCACGCCGAGCCGGTTGGCCAGCTCGCCGTTGCTCTCGCCCTGCAGGCGGGCCTGCAGGACTTCCTTCTCAAGGTCGGACAGGCAGGTGGCGATCAGCCGCAGCCAGTCGCCCATCGCCATCACGCCCAGCACCTGCTCCTCCGGGCCAGGCGTGTTGCAGGGACGGTCAACGGCGGCCGGCTGGGCTTGCAGCGACGCCGCCTGGGTCAGCACCATGTGCTTGCGGCGGGTGGCGTGCCGTACGCTGCGCACGATCTGGTTGCGGACGCACATGCTGGCGTAGTCTTCAAAGTCGCGGCCGCGGTCGGCGGCAAACGTCATGATGGCGTGGTGGATGCCGGTGAGCCCCTCCTGGATGAGGTCCTCCGTGTCCGCCCCGGGCAAGAAGAAGCGCTTGCAGATCTGGTAGACGAACGGCGTGTAGCGGTTGTAAAGCTCGCGCAGGGCGTGGGACGATCCCAGGCGGGCCATGGAGATGAGCTCGTTGGTCGACTGGTCCGAGGCGCGTGTGGGTCGCGAGGTGGAGACGAGCTGCAAGGGCGTGTTGCGGACCGGACGGCGATGCAAGTTGCTGGTGGACGGGTGCTCGTCATGGGCGGTGCTGTACTGAGAGCGTACCATTCCAGAGAGTCCTCCCCCTATCGAGTGCGCGTGAAAGCGCTCCGTGGGTGTCTTTATACCGGCTCTCGGCGGGGTGGCACCTCCCCGAACGGCTCTCCGAAGCAGAGGGGACCACCCACGCGGCAACAGGGGAGATTTCCCCAAAGGTTGCCCTGTCGGAAGTCCTCTATGCAGCCGTCGTGGTCCCGACGAGTGCCCTGATGTCGGTGTGTCACGATTATATATGAGCGATTAAGAGGCAAAACAGGGGAAATCCCCCCCAAACTCGAGGGGAGTTTCCCCCTCCGTTTTGGGGGACGACCCCCGCCTTCCGGGGAGATTTTTGAGATTCGATACTGGAGGTATCACGCGGGTCAGACCCGCGGATCGGACGGCCTGCCGGCCCGATCGAAGCAACGCCTTATGGCGTATGGGATCCAGGCGTGGGGGAGATTTCCCCCGCGCCATGGGGAAGAAAATTCAACCACCGGAGGGGGGAAGGCCGCCCTTGCGGTTGCCCTTGCGGTTGGCCTATTCTGCGACCAGACCCATCCGGATGGCGGCGCGCACCAGCCCGGCCATGTCGCGCACGTCGAGCTTCTTCATGAGCCGCTGGCGGGTCTTTTCCACAGCCTTGGTGGTGATGTAGAGGCGGCTGGCGATCTGCGGGCCGGTGTAGCCTTCGGCCACCATTTGAAGCACGTGCCGCTCGCCCTCGCTGAGCAGCTGGTAGGGGTCGTTCTCGTCCTCGCCCTGCAGCAGCCGCACGTAGTCGGTCACGATGAGGCTGGCGATGCTGGGAGAAAAAAATGGGATGCCCTTGGCGGCGCTGCGCACCGCCTGGACCAGTTCGGCCGCGGAGGCGTCCTTCACCACGTAGGCGGTCACTCCGGCCCGCAAGGCGCGCGCCACGATGTCCGGCGCCGAGTGCTTGGACAGAAAAACGACGTGGCACCCGGGCATGGACTGCTTGATCTGGCGCGCGGCCTCCACCCCGGAAAGCGTTGCCAGGGTGTCGCTCATCAGGGCAACGCGGGGCTGCAAGCGCTGGCACTCGGCCACCATGTGCACGCCGTCCTCGGCCACCGCCAGCACCTGCATGTCCGCCTGGGCCTCCAGGATGAGCCGCACCCCTTCGGCCAGGATCGCATATTCATGCGCCTGGACGATGGTGATGGCGCCCTCCGGGCCAGAGCCGTTCAGCACGGCGCCCTACCGCTTGCGCGCGCCCTTGCGCGGGCCCGAGGCGACCGTCGCCCGCGGGCTCTCCTGAGACAGTGCGGGCAGCTTCACGGTAAAGGTAGTCGGATGGCCGGACCCGCTTTCGGCCGTGATAGCGCCACCGTGGCTCTGCACGATGGCCCGGCAGATGGCCAGGCCCAGCCCTGCGCCGGGCCCGTCGTGGCCGCGCACGAAAGGCTCGAAAATGCGGCCCAGGTCCTCCACGATGGCCGGACCTTCGTTGCGCACCGTGAGCACGACGTGGGTGTCGTGCGCGGCCGTGGCCACCTCCAGCCGGCGATCGCCCGGCCAGGTGGCCAGGGCGTACTCCGCGTTGTCGACGAGGTGGGAGAGAACCTGCTCGATCTGGCCGGCGTCGGCAAGCACTTCGGGGAGGTGTTCGGCCAGGCGCGCCGCGACCTCGATGCCGCGCGCGCGCAGAGCCGCCTCCCGAGCGCGCACGCTGTTGCGCACCAGCTCGTTGAGGCGGACCGGGACGCGCTCGCCGCGGCGCTCGCCGACCAGCGTCCGCAGGTTGGTGAGAACGCGCTCGGCGCGCTGCATCTCGGCCATTACCGCGCGCAGGCGATCACGGGTGGGCCCGCTGCGCGAGTCCTTCTCCAGGCGCGCGGCCGCCTGCAGGGCGGAGGAGAGCGGCGTGGCCACCTCTTGCGCGATGCGCGACACCAGGTGCCCCAGCGAGGCCAGCTTCTCGGTGTGGACGAGCTGCTCCCGGAGGCGCTGCTCGGCCGTCTCCGACTCCAGGTGCTGGTGGTAGAGCCGCGCGTTTTCAACCGCCACCCCGATCTGGCCGCCGATGACGTCCACCATGTGGATTTCCTGAAGGGAAAATGGGTGCGCCTCGTCGCCCACGACTTCCAGCACGCCGACCACGCCGCCGCTGAACTTCAAGGGCGCGGCGAGGTAAGAGCGCACGCCCAGCGAGGACGCGATCTCCGGCGCGGGGCTCTCGCGCAGATCGCTGGCCCACGCGATGCGGCCGCTCTGCAGCACCGGGGTGGCGCCTATCACGTGCTCGTGGAAGCGGGTCAACAGCTCCTGGGAAAACTCCCCGGAGGGCAGGACCACCCGGCGCTCCAGCGCGAGGCTGGCGTCCTTGCGGATGTAGATGGCGCCGGCCCCCATCTCGAGGAGCTCGATAACGCGCACCAGCGCCTCGTGGAGAATCTCGTCGAGATCCTGGGAGTGGGCGAGGATCTGGGCCAGCCGGTTGAGCGCCTGCAACTCCCGCACGCGTTCTTCCATGAGCGACTCCGTCTGCACGACCGTCCCCACCAGCTCGGCGCGAATGCGGGACTGGCGCCGCAGGTGATCGAGGTGGCGGCGCAGGTCGTCCGCGTAGTCGAAGTCGCCGTCCCTGGCGGCCTGCGGGCGGGGTGAATAATAAAAGTTCTCGCAGGCCGACTCGCCAGTCCACACCGCTCGGTGGCCGCGCATCAGGCGCCACTGCGCCTCGGGGTTGAAGCGGCCAGGGGGGTAGAGATGAACCATCTGGAGGGGATGATCGCGGCGCAGGACGGCCATCTGCTGCTGGTACGCCTGGATCTCCTCGACGGAGTAGCGGCCGATGGCCCATCCCAGATCGTGGACGAAGTAGATGCCCGGCGGATCGTCGGCGTCGATGGATTCGACGCGCTCCACCAGAAGACCGGGCAGGCGGGCGAGGTCCAGATCGGATTC
>Ga0194131_10009057_pt1 | contig 12723 bp, 13 predicted proteins | sample TA2KigO120mmetaG_FD_148631 | JGI IMG/M metagenome (GOLD analysis project Ga0194131, IMG submission 148631) | Freshwater microbial communities from Lake Tanganyika, Tanzania - TA2015053 Kigoma Offshore 120m | ecosystem: Environmental > Aquatic > Freshwater > Lake | place: Tanzania: Lake... | reverse complement strand
GCGCGTGAAGATGGCGATGGCTTCTCCGTGGCCGATGGGCTCGCCCAGCACGATGCGCGCCACCACAAGGTAGAACACGATGCCCACGCCGTCGTTGAAGCACGACTCGCCCTCGATGATGATGGACAGGCGGCGGGGAACCCCCAGCTCCTTCAACAGCGCCAGCACGCTCACCGGATCGGTGGGCGCCAGGATCGCTCCCAGGAGGAGCGCGACCGGCCAGGCGAAGCCCAGCAGGAAGTGGGCCGGAACGGCCACCGCCACGATCGAGAGGGCGGTTCCAGGCAGCGTCAGGGTGAGGACCTCGCGCCAGCGCTCGCGAAGCAGCGCCATGTCCATGGCCAGGGTGCCCTCGAACAGCAGCGGCGGCACAAACACGAAGAGGATGAGGTCGGTGGAGAGGGACAGCTCGAAAGCCTGCGCCCATCCCAGGACCAGCCCCACCACCACCAGCGCGATGGTGTAGGGGATGCGGAAGCGGCGGCTGAGCAGCGCGACGACGACGGCCACCAGCAGCAGCTCGGACAGCGTCTGGACGCTCTGAAACGTCGGCATGAGCGCTAGAACCACTCCAGGGCGACAAGCCGGTTGGAAACAATCAGCGTTCTCGACATAAGTCCTCCTGTCCACGTTCCTGCGTCGGGGACGGGCGCGCGGGAACCGAGACAGGCGACGATGACACGCCGGGTCAGCGGTGCGCGCGCGGGTCCATGTTCGCGGTGCTGGACCCGAGGTGCTTGCTGCGCCGTTGCAGCAAGCCGTAGTCGAGGTGCGTCTCCATGAGGCCCCTGGTTCTCCATGCGGGCGGCCGACCCTTTTCAACGGCCGGCTTCGCGGCCTGTTGCAGGGGCTTCGCTGGGCGTGGCGGGTAGTCCCCGGGGTGATCTTCATGTTTCTGGCATGCGCGGCGGCCATTGTGGTCGCCGGTGTCTTTCTGTCCGCGTGCGGCGACGAGGTGGCGGAGCGGTTCGGACTGGAGGGCCAGGCGCGCGAGAAGCGCGCGGTGGACGCGCTGGAGGAGGGCGCGTCGGTGGCCGAGGCGTCCTGGCTGGCGGTCACGCCGTCACAGGCCGCGGCTCAGGCGGAGGCGCCGGAGGCTGTCCCGGAATCGAGCGCCACGCAGGCCGCCGCGCGGCTCCAGGCACGCCCCCTGGCGGGGCTGTCCAAGGCCGCGCTGTTCGGGCGGATCGCGCTGTGCGGGCTGCTCATCCTCGGGGCCGGCCAGCCGCTGGTGAAGATCGCCGAGCAACTGGCCGAAGTGAGCGGCCTGGGGACCAGCTTCGTGGGGAGCGTGTTTCTGGCGGTGGTGGGGTCTCTCCCCGAGCTGGCGGTCTGCATCGGAGCGGTGCGCCTGGGGGCGTACGACTTCGCAGTAGTGTTGGAAGCTTGGAAATTCGATGGCGAAGTGGCAGTTGCCACGCCGGAAGGTTTCCAGCATCCACAGAAAGTGTTTTTCAAAGCGCCGCTCGACCGCGAGAATTACCTGCAGGTGTGCGTCAATCTGGGCGGGCTCGCGGCTTTCGCAGGACGCCGAGGCGGCATCGAGTCGGACGTTGGGAGTGCGCCAGTCGAGGTAGCTCCAATGATCGGAAAACGTCAGACAATCAATCTCGATCTCGCGCATGCGCGCCGCCATGACTTGCTTGCGCCACTCCCGCCGGGAGGCCCTCTCTTCGCGATCGTCCTCGACGACGTTGCAGCCTCGATAATCGGAAGCGGCCAGCGCGGGGCCGCCTTCTCCGCTCATGAATTCCCCGAGCATGTACTCGACAGGCTCGCCGGCCGGCAGGTCGGCGCCCATGGTGCGGCGCAGCATCTCCATCGCGACGTCATATTTCGCTGCGAGCAATGGCGAGGCGGTAAATTCGACCCAGCGCGCGGCCTGGGGCGCTTCCTCTTCGTCCGGGATGGCCAGGGGATATTCTCCGCCGGCTTGCGACTCCGCCGGCGCGGACTGCGCATCCAGCGCGCGCTTCCAGATCTGGAGACCCTCCTTCAGTTGCGAGACGGTCAGCCCTTCGGCGACCTTCGCCCAGTCCGCGTCGTCGATGAGCTCGAGGTAGCGGAGCATCTCGCGCACCTGGCTGAAATTCAGGCGGCCCTCCTGGTATGCGCGATCGATGCAGGGAAATCCGGGCATGCGCTTCTCGATGGCCGCGAGCTCGCGGGCGTGCCGCCCGCTGATGCCGAGCCGCTGTCTGGCGTAGGCGTTCAGCGTGGAATATCCGAGCGCTTGAAACCCGTTGACCTCCGCCATCAAGGCCAGACCCTTGCCGATCGCACGCTGCACGAGCGCGCTGCCACGGGCCAGAACCCGCAGGCGGCGGTCAAGTGTCATGGCAACCTCTAGCTCGAATCTGCGGGTCATTCTTCGTCTGTAGCGCACACCTCATTATACCGTATTTGCCTGTACACGTGCAAATCGACGACACCAATAAATCCGCACAAATGACGCCGTTACAGCGTCGCTCAGAAAGTGGTCTTCATTGCGTCAGAATGGGGCTGAGCGACTTCGAAGTCGTCTTGCGTCCGTCCAGGCGAAGGAGCAGGGCGTCTACCCCGATTCCCCGCCATCGTTTCCGCCACGGTTCACTCGATGGGTAAAAATTGGCTCATCAAAAATATTTTCTCGCTCAACCGCTCTACGGTACCCTGGCCCGGCCCAGACCCGACCACATTTGCCGGTGGGAGCCTGAAGTTCGGAGCACATTTGCCCGCGGTCGCCGTCAGCCCGTCGCACGCGGAATGCCAGGCACGGGGGGAGCGCTCGTCAAGCCCGGCGCCCATCCGGAGACCCCAAAACGGCACCGGCTTGACGAGCGCGGAGGGACCCGTGCCAGGCTGGAGCGAGCGACGGGCAGAGGCGACCGCGGGCAAATGTGCGTTTTTGTCAATGACGCCCCGGAAAAACGTGTAGTCGATGCCGCGCACTCTTGGAAAGAACACCATGACCGAAAACAGCGCAAGCGCGTGCACCATGAGCGCGAGAAACAGCATGGCCAGCAGTGCGTGAATCCGATCTCGCGGTAACGAAGCCAAACATAGCATGTCGTCCCACAACCGACAACCTTCCTTAAATGCATTCATGGAAACCTTCGCAAACCGCGCCATGACGGCTGCCGTCGAAAGTGCCTTCCGTAAATGAATTTCCGGAAAGCCTCAGTCCGCGTCCCGCGGCGTCAGGGGATGACTTGCTCGGTACGCCTCCTGTATGCGTCGCAGCGACGTGTGCACGTAGATGGCGGTCGTTACCAGCCAGTCGTGGCCCAGCAGGGCCTTCAAGGATACGAGATCCATGCCGTTCTCGTAGCAGTGCGTGCCGAACGCATGGCGCAGGGCATGCGGCGAGAGGCTGCGGTTCATCGCCTCATACTTTGCCACCAGGCCGGTCTTCTCTCCGTATTTGCGCATGATCGCCCAGATGGTGCCGTTGTCCGAAATTCCGAAGAGCCGCTCGTCAGGTTTTTTATTCTCCGACCGCACCCACTCAAGCAGCAGATGCATGGTTTCCTCATCCACCAGCACGTAGCGATCCTTGTCCAGCTTGCCGCTGCGGATGAAAATGGCGGATTCATCCGGCTTGACGTCGCAAACGTAAATGTCGGTCACTTCCTTGGCCCGCACCCCGCTCGCGTACAACACCCGCAGGATCAGGTAATCACGCTGTGACTCCGCTTGCGCCGCGGACAAAATGACGCGCACCTCCTCCCGGGTGGGCACCGCGGGCAGCATTTTCACCCTGACGAACTCCGCGCCACCCAGCTCGTCCGCCATCTCCTGGCGGAATTCTTCCAGCGCCTCCTCAATCTCGCGCGAGCCCGGCGGCGCGATGCCATCCAGCCAATCGCTCATCCCCGCCCTCCGAACAGCACCCGATTGTCCCCGTCCCGCTTCGTCACGTGCGTCGCGTCGAAATGCTCCAGCAGCGGAATCACGTACTTGCGGCTGGTGCCCAGCACGTCGCGCGCCTGGGCCGGCGTGATGGCGCCGTTGCGGCGGATGAACTCCACGACCCGGCGCCGCGCCTCGTCGAGCGTGCCGGTCAAGAACCAGATGTCCTTGCTGATGAACGTCACCTCGCCGGAATCCACCAGATACTCCGACAGCACCCGCCACATGCGGTTGTCCAGCCCGTGGCCAACTTTGAGGTCGTCCCAGCCGGGCGGGGTGAACTCGTTCTTGCGCACCTCCGCCAGCACCCGGTCGCGCACATTCTCCTGATCCGCCTGCAAGCGCGGAACGTGGCCCGCCGACGAGAGCAATCCGCGCTCGCTCTTGAGGACGCCGCGCTCCACCATCCCCGTCAAAATCTCCTGGGTGGACTTGCTCGGGCGCTCCACCAGCAACTTCGCCACCTCGTCGGGCTTCCAGCCGGACTTCCAGGGCGCCTTCTCCTCCAGGCTGGCGAACAGCGCGCGCACCCTGGCCTCCATTTCCCCAAACGACGACGCCAACAGCACCAACCGCCCTTCCGACAGGGTGACCACCTCGCCGCGGTCCTCCAGATCCTCCAGCATGGCCTCCGCCGTGGGACGGTCCACCTTCAAGACGTCCCCCACTTCGGCCACCGTGCGCGGCTTGTGCGCGTCCTGCAGCAGGAACGCGCGCACCAGGTTGTCGGCCTGCCCCTCGCCCTTCTGGCGGAGGATCTCCAGCACGCGGTCGTCCTTGCGGTGGTGCGACTCCGCGGCGACTTCCAGGAAAGTGCCGCCGCCCACCGTGTACTCCGCGGTGGAGTTGCGCACCACGAAACGATCCCCGCGGCGCGCCACGACCGGCGCCTCCAGCACGAACTGGACCAGTCCCTCGCCGCCCGCCTCGATCTGGTCGGCTTCCAGGAGGACCACCTTGCCCAGCGCCTCCTCGGTGCCCATGTACAGGCGGATGCGACTGCGGTTGCGCAACGGATGCGGGGCCTTGTCGAGCACCTCGACCCGCGCGTCCAGGCGCTTGCTGGGCGTCAGCGCGGCGGCCGGTGACAGCACCTGCCCGCGGCGCACGCGCTCGGCATCCACCCCGCCCAGGTTCACCGCCACGCGCTGTCCGGCCCGCGCGGCGTCGACCTGCCGGCCATGCACCTGCACGCCGCGCACCCTGGCCTCCAGGCCCTCGGGCTGGACGCGAATCGCGTCCCCTTTCGCGAGGCGGCCGCTCCACAGGCTTCCAGTGATGACCGTGCCAAACCCCGTCTTGATGAACACCCGATCAATCGGAAGATAGCAGGGACCCGTCGAAGGCCGCGGCGGCACCCGATCCAGCACGCCGTCCAGCGCTGCCACCAGGTCCTTCAGGCCGGCCCCGGTGGTTCCCGAGACGGGCACGATGGGCGCGCCTTCGAGGAACGTCCCCTTCAGGTAGTCGGTGATCTCCTCGCGGGCCAGCTCAAGGAAGTCGGGGTCCACCAGATCGCTCTTGGTGAGCGCCACCACGCCCGCCTTGATGCCAAGCTGGGAGAGGATCTCCATGTGCTCGCGGGTCTGCGGCATCACCGACTCGACCGCGTCGATGACCAGCATCACCACGTCGAAGCCGCCCACGCCGGCCAGCATGTTCTTGAGGAAGCGCTCGTGCCCGGGGACGTCCACGATGCCGGCCACCCTGCCCGAGGGGAGCGTCAGGTGCGCGAACCCCAGGTCGATGGACAGCCCGCGCGCCTTCTCTTCGGGCAGGCGGTCGGTCTCGATGCCGGTCAGCGCGCGGATGAGCGTGGTCTTGCCGTGGTCGACGTGCCCGGCAGTGCCCAGGATGTAGGTGGCCGCTTCTTTCATCGGGCGGCGATTCCATGGAGCCTGGGCGCGCGCCTGCAAGCCTCGTCGGGTCATCGTGGTCGCCCTTGTCCCCGCGCTCGCACGACCGTAAGGCCATCATTCCGCGCTCCCGCACTCGGGCCGGATGTGCTACAATCTCGGCGTGACGCGCGCGCGGCGTGGATTTGGGGCCGTATGCGGGATTCTTCGGGGGACAGGTGTCGCTGAAGCGCACGTCCGTCACGGTATTTTAGGGCCAGGGTCGTTGCTCGACGAATGGAGGCGGCGGCCACAGTCGCGAAAGGACTTTCACGCGTACCACGAAGACTCCATACACTGTAAGCGAGGAGCAACCAGAAGGTCTTCGATACGACCTGGGGCACCAGGGAGACGTGGACCGGACGCAGATTGCGGCGGGTCTGGCCAAGACTCCGACCGAGAGATTACACCTGCACGAAGGATGGCGCGGCGTACTGAAAAGGAGCGCTATCGTGCAGGGATTCTTCGAACAAATGGTGGAGCGCCTCGCGGGCGGCCGGGTGGAGTACGTCGTGGTCGGCATGATGAGCGGGGTACTGCAAGGCGCAAGCCTGGTGACCCGCGACCTCGACATCTGTTACCGCCGCACCCCTGAGAACCTGGCGCGCCTCGCCTCGGCTTTGCGCGATTTGAAGCCGCATCCGCGCGGGTTTCCAGCCAACGCGCCGTTCGTGTTCGACGAGCGGACGCTGCGCATCGGGTGCAATTTCACGCTTGCAATCGGCGATGAGCACCTCGATCTGCTCGGCGAGATGTCCGCCATCGGTGGCTACGACGACATCGTCGGCGACGCGATCACGGTCGAAATCGCCGGCCTGCAGGTCCGGTTGCTGTCCCTTCGCCACTTGATCGCTTCCAAGCGCGCCGCCGCGCGCCCCAAGGACCCGGCGGCTCTGCCGGTCCTGGAGGCCTTGCTGGAAATGCAGGGACCGCGGTGAAAATCCTTCCCTCGTCCAGGTGATTCACGTACCGCGTCAACGCGGCGGATGGGATCAACCCGGCAACAGTCGCCGGCAATGCTCCGCACGCTGCACGATTCGTTCCGCGAGTCGGTCGACCACCGGATGCGCCAATCCCTGTCCGAGAGCCCCTTCGCGCACCGGTGGCACCTGGTCGGCCAACCTCGTTGCCATCTTGGCCACGCGACCTACCGTCACGTCGGGATCAAGCCGCAGGTCCTGCGCCAGGGTGACCCACTGGCGCAGGCCGATGTCTCCGAGCCGATATTCCTTGCCGATTTTCATGGCGAGCTTGAGGCGCTGGAAATCCAGATCATCGTAGGGCAGAGCGCTGGCCACGTCATAGAGCGGCGCCAGGCGGACGCGTCCGGGGCCGTGCAACAGCGCGTAATTTTTCGCGTGGGCGTCGGTGCCGGCGATCAGCCAGTTGAAAGCGAGGGCGTCGACGAACGTGGCCACGTCCTCCGCCGGAGTGCTGGAACAGGTGCGTAGAAGCGCGACGATCTGCTTCGGGCCCGGCCCGCCATGGTTTTGATATTTGCGCGTGGGAGGCAGGCCGAGGGCCTGGCACGCGTCCTCCTGGTGCAGGCGCAGGATGGTTTGAGCTCCTTGCGTGATGAATCGGTCGAAGCGCTCGATGACGACGGCCACTTCGTCCTCGAACCAGCGTATCTCGGCGCTCGCGGTCGGTAACCCCACGGCGCGCGCCAGGGTAAGGCAGAAATGCTCATTCTGCACGTGGCCGTCGAACTCGCCCGTCGGCGGCTTGAGGATGTGCGTCGTCGGGACCCGACCCGACGGCAATCCCCAGCGGCCGTCCCGGTACAGAAGCGCGGTTTTGGGCTGGGCGCCGGCCAGGCTGAACTGTCCTACGTCGCGCGGCAGGCGCCAGGCGGCGTGATCGCGCCGCAGCAAGCGCAGACGCTCGGCGACGTCGCCCTCGTCCAGCCATTCAATTTCCGCGTGGTGCGGTGACTGAAAAGCGTCCAGTCGATCGGGGCTGACAAATTGCACGGCACCGGCACAGTCTTCCCCCACATGCTCAAGCAGCGCGAAAACATTGCGGGCGGAGACGTGAAATTGCCGGGCCCATCGCTGGAGCGTAAGTTCGTTGTCGGGCAGAAGATTCCAGAGAAATGCCTGGATGCGCGCCTCCCCGTGCTCCGCGATCGCGAGCGGCATGGAGATGGACAGCGGAACGGCGTCCGAAAATGTCCGCCAGTCGGCTCGGTAGGTTAAGGTGAGTCGAGCGCGCCGATCCCGATCGACGTCGCCGATCTCCGTCCCGTTCATCAGCGCGATCAGGCGATTTCCGCTCACGAGGGCTTGCCTCTGGCACGGTCGATGACAGCATCGATATCGACGCCGTCGGCGGGAGGCGCGGAAGCGGCCTCGGCGGATTCCGCCCGCAGGTGAAGGCCCAAAGCATTGAGGGACTGGAGCAACAATCCGATTTCGGCGCGCGGCTTCCCCTTCTCGACCTCAACGATCCACTGGCGGCTGACGCCCGCGCGTTCGGCCAGCGTGCGTTGGTCAAGGCCCAGTCGACGACGGCGCGCCCGGATGATGCCCCCGAGATCGGAGGGCGTGTTGATTTGCATGCCGGAATGTCACCTTTCGCTGACATTCTAGCAAAGTCAGCGAACGGCGACAAGCAGAGCGGGTACGTGGACCTGTGCGGTGGACGATGGCCGAGATGCGTTCGCGCAGAACTCGCAGCGTCAGGGGCGAACCGCTCCGACTCGGCGTGACGCGGAAGCCCACTCCGATCTTGCTGTAATCAACCCCTCGGAGGGAGCGGCCGCGGGGCGAGGAATGAGTCCCCATGCGCATGTGCCTCTTGCTCTTGCTTTTCGTGGCAGCTCCCCTGGGGGCCCAGCACCATCACGACTTCGGGGACGTCAAGCGCGCCGTGCGCATGTTCGAAGACCCGGCCCGCGCGACGTGGCAGAAGCCGGATGAAGTCGTGGCCGCCCTGCGGCTGCAATCAGGGGACGTGGTGGCGGATATCGGAGCCTCCACCGGGTATTTTTCCCGGCGCATCGCACGGGTGGCGCGCAAGGTGCTGGCCCTCGACGTCGAGCCGACGCTGGTCGCGTACATGGCCGAGCGGGCCCGCAAGGAAAATCAGCCGAATCTGGTGGCGCGCGTCGTGAAGCCGGACGACCCCGAACTGGCCGCGAATTCGGTGGATCTCGTGCTGATCGTGGACACCGTCCACCACATCGAAAACCGCGCGGCCTATTATCCCAAGATCAAGAAGGCGCTCAAGAAGAATGGCCGCCTCGCTGTCGTGGATTTTCAAGCGAGGCCGACGCCGGTGGGACCTCCCCCGGAAATGCGGATCTCGCGGAACGACATGATCGCCGAAGCGCAGCGGGCCGGCTTCGTACTGAAGGAGTCGCCGGATTTTCTTCCCTATCAGTATTTTCTGGTATTCGGCAAGTGAACCGCTGCCCGTGGGTGGATCTTTCCAAGCCGGACTACGTCGCCTACCACGACGACGAGTGGGGCGTGCCGGTCCACGACGACCGCGTGCTGTTCGAGTTTCTCACCCTGGAGGCGGCCCAGGCCGGCCTGAGCTGGTACACTATCCTCCGCAAGCGCGAGGCTTACCCGCAAAGTGGAGGCCCGCTCAAGGTCAATCAACCGCGCGCGGAGATGCGGGACTCGGCGAACTGCTGACGAAGCCGGCGACGATGCGCTCCTCGTCGCCCTCGAGCAGCGTGCGCACGTCGAGGATGAACGCGTCCTCCTCGGTGCGCGCGATGACCGGATACTCGGCCTGACGCAGGCGCTCCGCCCAGTGTCCGGCCGGCGTGATGCGGACCATCCAGGTGGGGATTTCCGTGGCCGGCAGCGAGCCGCCGCCCGGCAGGGACATCCCCGGGCAGGCCTCCACGCGGGTCTGGGCATCCAGCACCGCGCGCAGCCGCTCAGCCAGGGCGCGGGCCGGCGCCTCCAGCGCCTCCGCCGCGCGGGTCAGCATCTCCAGCGCGGGGATGCCGCGCGGCAGGCGCTCGGGATAGCGGTACACCGACAACGTCGCCTGCAGCGCGGCCAGCGTCATCTTGTCGCAGCGGAAGGCGCGCATCAGCGGATTGCGGGCCAGCCGCGCGATGATCTCGCGGCGCCCGACCAGGATGCCCGCCTGCGGGCCGCCCATCAGCTTGTCCCCCGAGAAGCACACGAGATCCACGCCGGACGAAACGCAGCGGCTCACCGTCGGCTCCGCCGGCAATCCCCAGCGGGCCAGCTCCACGAAGACGCCGGAGCCCAGATCCATCGCGGTGGGGAGGTTCTTGCGGCGGCCAAGCTCGGCTAACTCCTCCAGGGTGACCTCGTGGGTGAAGCCGACGATGCGGAAATTGCTGGGATGCGTCTTGAGCAGCAGGGCCGTATTCTCGGTGATGGCCCGCTCGTAGTCGCGCGCGTAGCACTTGTTGGTGGCGCCCACCTCAACGAGTGTGGCGCCGCTGCGCTCGAGGACGTCCGGCAGGCGAAACGCGCCGCCGATCTCGATCAGCTCGGAGCGCGCCACGATGACCTCGCGGCCGCGCGCCAGCTCGTCGAGGAGCAGGAGCACCGACGCGGCGTTATTGTTCACCACGCAGGCCGCCTCGGCGCCGGTCAACTCCTTGAGAAGATCCTCGACGTGGTCGGAGCGATGCCCGCGCTGACCGCTTTCCAGATCGAACTCAAGGTTGACGTAGCCGGACGCCATGGCCACGGCATCGAGCGCGGGGTTGCACAGCGGCGCCCGACCCAGGTTCGTGTGCAGGACCACGCCGGTGGCGTTCACCACCCGGCGCAGGCGCGGCTGAAAGCGCCGCTGCAGGATGCGCTCCGCATCCTCGACGAGGCGTTCGGTGGGCGCGTCCTCGCCGGTGCGGAGACGCGCGCGGAGAGTGTCCACCACGCCACGAAGGGTCTCCACCACCGCGGCGCGCGGGTACAAAGCAAGAAGCCCGGCCGTGGCGGGCTCCTGCAACAAGCGGTCGATGGAAGGGAGCGCGCGCAGCGCCTCCCCCGGGTCGGCCACTACGGAACGACAGTCCCGATGGTGTTGTCGATGCGCACGCTGAAGGCGGACAGGCCGGCTTCCTTCAACTCCCTGGCGCGGGCGTAGGCCTCGGCCTGGCTGGCGAAAATCCCCGTGAGGACGCGATAGACGACAACGCCGTCCTTCCACGACTTGCGGATTTCAATCTGCGGGCAGCCCGGCCTGGCGGACTCCACGAAAATGCGGGCCTTGTCGACCGTGGAGAACATCCCCAACTGCACGCTCCACTTCTCGTCGGCCACCGGGACCGGGGTCCCCTCGGACAGCGGGGGCTTGCTCTCGACGGGCTTCGGGATTTCGACGGCAACGGGCTTCGTCTCAACGGGCCGGGTGGCGGGCGCCTTCACCATGGGGATGGGGGACTCGACGACGACCGGCTTGATCGCAGGGATCTCGATCGGCTTGGAGGCCACCGGTTTGGTCTCAGCGGGCTTGACCGCGGGCTTCGTCTCGACGACGACGGTTTTCGTCTCCACCGGCTTCGTGGCGGGCTGCGTCTCGGCGACCACCGCCGGCCTGGATTCCACTGGCTTCGTGGCGGGCTTCGCCTCGATCGCCTTGACCGTCGCCTTGACCGTCGGCTTGACCGCGACCGCGCCGTGCGAGGCCAGTTCTTTCTGGGCCTGCTCCATCGCCTGGGAGGCCACCGCGGCGGCGTCCTTCACGCCGTTCTCGCGGTGCAGGAAGCGCACCGGCACGCCGCTCTCCAGCTCGACGACGCCGACCACGATGAGGTCGCCGCCCTTCACCTTGAGACGCTCCTCGCAGTACGTGCGCTCCACCGTCTTGTCGAAGTGGTAGGAGTAGATGGGCAGCACCTTGTGGTTCCACCCGCGCGACGAGCGGCTGCGGGTCAACTGGTCGATGACCGCGCGTTCGCGCGCCGCGAGGTCGGCGTCGGTGCTCTTGCCCACCACCAGTACCGCGACATCGCCGGCGGCCATCACCGGAGCGGAGGTCGTGAGGGCGCCGGCAACCAGGGCGCCAAGGGCGATGAGGGAATGCTTGAAGTTCATCAGACGGTGGCCTCCTCGGGTCAGATGGCGTCATCGTCGCAACGCCATTGAAGAAAATTCCTCCACGGGGGGCCGATTCCCTGCAGGCCAACAGGCATTTTGGGGGCAAGCATGGAACTTCAACCTCGAGGTGTTTGCCCTTGCGAAAGGTCGTCATGGCGCAGTTCGTCCCGCTCGACGCAACCAGCGGACGGGACTTCGATCGCCGCTTCTGGGGCGCGCATTCACCCGCGGAGAGATACGCCGCCGCGTGGACGCTGGTGGAGGAATTTCTGAAGTTACGCGGGCGGAGCAATGAATCCAGACTTCAGAGATCTGTTGCAGTGCTTCAACGACGAGAAAGTTGACTACCTGATTGTCGGCGGCTATGCCGTGATGGTGTATGCCGAGCCGCGCTTAGTGGCGCGCGTTCATGATCAGACTTGCGCGGCGGACCACTGAGTTACTCCCGGCGGAAGTCCTTGGCGCGCTGGAACATGCACGCCATGGCCAAAAAGAACACCACGAAGACGGACAGGGCGGCGAAATAGCCCCAGAAGTTGACGTCAAACTGGCTGGCGTACTCCTGGCCGCTGTTCACCAGTGCCTGCACGTTGGCCGGCACGCCCAGCGAGAAATCCGATTTCGCCGGCAGCACCTTCCATAACTCGGTGATCTTGCCCATCATCTCGAAACCCCACTTCATGATGGTGAGGCTCGAGAGCGCCTTCAGCCCCTCCAGCGGAAGCAGGGCGCCGGACAGCACGATCTGCACCAGCAGGACAATCGGCAGCATGGTGACCGCGGTGTTCTGGTTGTTTACCCCGGTGCTCACCGCAAGCCCCATGGCAACGCCCGCGAGGTTGACCATGAACAGCGTGAGGAAGGCCAGCAGATGGAAATCGTCCACCGCCTTCGGC
>Ga0194131_10009055_pt1 | contig 12724 bp, 14 predicted proteins | sample TA2KigO120mmetaG_FD_148631 | JGI IMG/M metagenome (GOLD analysis project Ga0194131, IMG submission 148631) | Freshwater microbial communities from Lake Tanganyika, Tanzania - TA2015053 Kigoma Offshore 120m | ecosystem: Environmental > Aquatic > Freshwater > Lake | place: Tanzania: Lake... | reverse complement strand
CGCCAAAGGACCAATTTTTCAGGTGGTGGACGATATAACCGGTTGCGGTTTGCTCGCCGTGCTCCGACGCGGCCACGGCCTATTCTCCTTCCAAAACCAGCGGTCTCCGCGCAAACGCCAGAGTGACCCAGTAGGCCAGCAAAGACAGAGCGAAGGTCATCAGGAGTGGGAATGCCGGACTTTCAAAAATCCCAAACGCCAATGTAAATCCGAAGATCGTGACAAGGATTTTGCTCGCCTCTGCGACATAAAACCGGTGAATGATCCTATTGGCAGCGGCCGGAGCCCCCGATAGCGCGACGAGCGCCATAGCCAAATTCGCCAGCATCGCGATAGCCCCGCCCAACACCGAAGCGGCGGCTGCACTTGCGCCCAGAGAGAGACCAAACACCATCGCCGCCAAAGCAGTTGAGCCTAGTTGCCAAGTCGCTATGCGTCGGACTTCGAGCTTCCCCAACACCAACACCCCTCAGTGTTTTTCTCCAATAACCTCTTTCCGCCCCACGCCGTTGCGAGTCGCTCGAAATGGTCTTGGGCAAGCGGTCCTGTACGCAACAAAAAGCCCCTTTGTCGCGATCTTTACTAACGGCAAATGGCTTCGATGATTTTTGAGCGCTCCCCGAATAAATCGGCGACCGCTGCAACGGCTCGGGAATTATAGAAGCGCAACCCCAGCGCAGCAATCGTCAATGGATGTGCGAAAGGATCCCGTCGAGCTCGTCGAGCGAGTAGTATGCGATCACGACTCGACCCTTACCGCCTTTGCCGAGCGATTCGATTTTGATGTCAGCACCCAAGGTTTCGGAGAGCCTGTTTTCGAGCTCGCGAACGTTGGCATCTGTCGCTACGCTGGGGGATCCGAACCCAAAGTCGCGATCCATTCCATCATCTTTTTTCGGCGGATTGTTCATCCGGCGAACCAATGTCTCGGTTTCACGGACTGATAAGCCCTTTTTCGAAACTAATCGACCCACTTCAACTTGCTGACGCTTTTGCGTCAAACCGAGCAAGGCACGGGCATGGCCCATCTCGATCTGGCGACGATCGACCAGTTCGGCGACCTCGGCAGGCAACTCGAGCAGGCGCAAAAGGTTACTAACCGCGGCGCGAGACCGACCCACGGCGTCGGCCGCCTGCTGATGGGTCACCTCGAACTCGCGGATCAGACGATCGAGGGCTCGGGCCTCTTCGAGTGGATTGAGGTTCTCACGTTGGATGTTTTCGATCAGCGCCATGGCGATGGCGCTCTCGTCCGGTACCCGACGGATGACTGCCGGGATCGTCTCGAGGCCGGCCATCTGGGCGGCTCGCCAGCGACGCTCGCCGGCGATGATTTCGTAACGCGGGGGCGCCGCGCCCGGCGCGGCCCCCGGCATCTCGATCGGCCGTACGACGATGGGCTGAACCACGCCCTGGGCGCGAATGGAACTTGCGAGATCCTCGAGCGCTTCCTCGCGCATGTCGACGCGAGGTTGATAACGACCCCGTTGCAGCTGATCGAGTGGCAGCTTCGCAAGCTCATCGCCCGGCAGGGCGGGCGCGCCAGTCGAGGCCCGGCTGGCGCTCATCTGTCCGAGCAGCGCGTCGAGACCACGGCCGAGAACGGGCTTTTTCGGGTTCATGCCCGGGATGATAGCGGAGTCGCCGACGTGATCGCCGCCACCTCTCGGGGCTGGTTTTCACCGATACCGAGAAAGATCTCCCGGAAGGCGACATAGCCGAGCGCGCCAAAGAAGCAGTACAGCACAGGGACGATCGGCGGTAACAACAAAGCAAAGGCCGCCGGTAACACCATGAAGAGCAGGGCCACTGCGAGCATGGGGCCGATATTGCGGATCTGCCCCGCCGCACCGAGCCGCCAGGCCTCGCGGAACGACAGGCCGAGCAGGGTCATGCCAAGAAACTGGAAAAACGACGTCAGACCGGGAATGTTGAGGCCAAAGTAACACAGCCCGAGGGCAAAGGCCGAGTACACAAAGATTTGCCGCAGGGCGACGAATCCGTCGGCAGAAAGTACGTCGACCGCATTCCGCTCCGTGTACAGGATATTCCACCACGCGACCCCGGGCTTGGCGAGCAGCAGCACCCACACTAGTCCGCCGGCGATCGCGACGATGCCTGCGAACATCAGGAGTACCCGAAGCTTGCCCCGCAACATCTCGAGAGCCTCCCCGAGAGAGATGCGGCCGCTGCGATCGACGTGGGATGCAATCAGCATGCAGGAAAGCAGCGCGACGAGCGCAAGGATGCCGCTCACGAGCGGAAATCGATGCCCGACGAACATCCAGAGACACATAAGCAAAGAAAGTACGGACCAGAAGCCGAGTCCGCGGCGCAGCAAATCGATGGCTTGCCGTGACCAGCGCAGCACCGAGCCGGGCGCTGCACTGCGCGGCTCGATCAGCATCGTTCAGCCAGCGGGGCGCGCGGCGCCCATCGCAGCAGAAGGTGCCATGGGCACCTCGCCGCGTCCGATCATTTCACCGGCGAGGGCGAGGTAAGCGAGTGCACCGCGCGAATCTTTGTCGTGCAGCAACGCGGGCTTGCCGAATGAGGGGGCCTCCGCGAGGCGTACGTTACGCGGAACAATGGTGCTGAACACCTTGTCACCGAAGTGCTCGATCAATTGCGCACTGACCTCATTTGCGAGGTTATTTCGCGGATCGAACATCGTACGCAGTACGCCTTCCACCTGAAGGCTGGGATTCACGGCTTGTTTGATCTGCTCAACGGTGGACAGCAGCGCCGTCAGCCCCTCAAGTGCGTAGTACTCGCACTGCATCGGTACAAGCACGCCATCGGCGGCGACGAACGCATTGACGGTCAGCATGTTCAGTGAAGGCGGACAGTCGATGAGGATGACATCGAAATCATCCCGTACGGGCTTCAGCGCATTTCGTAATCGGATCTCGCGACCGACGGACATCGACAGCAGCTGAACTTCGGCAGCGGTCAAATCTTGGTTGGCTGGTAAGAGCGACATCACCGGGGACTCGAGTGTGACGAGTGCATCGCGTGTCGAGCAGTCGCCGGTCAATACATCGCCGATGCCGCGGGTGATCGAAGTTTTTTCGACACCGCAACCCATCGTCGCATTACCTTGAGGATCAAGATCGACGAGCAGCACTCGACGGCGCGTGACGGCGAGCGACGCGGCGAGGTTGACTGCGGTGGTGGTCTTGCCGACGCCGCCTTTCTGGTTGGCGACGGCGATGATGCGGGCCATGGCTAGAGTCTAGCGCAAGCGTCGTCAGGCCATCCGGCGCAGCGCGATGACATGTCGCGACTCAGCGAGCCCCGGAATCGATAGATCGCGATCGGTCTCAATGCGCCACCCGGCGGGCAGGCCCTCACGTTCTGCACTGTGACGCCGACCTTTCATCGCCAACACGAGGGTTTTCGGTCCGCATAGACCCGCCACCTTCTCGAGTAACTCCGGTAAGGGCGCAAAAGCGCGCGTGACCACCGTGTCGTAAACTATAGAGGGCGTATGGGCCTCGGCGCGGGCATGCACGGCTTGTAAGTGGCCGAGATTGAGTGTCCGCGCCACATGCGCCACAAAGCGCACTTTCTTTCCGTTGGCGTCGAGCAGTATAAACTGTCGATCTGGGTCAGCGATGGCGAGCGGCAACCCCGGAAACCCGGCGCCCGTCCCCACATCGATGACTCGCAATCCCTCGAGCAGGGGCCATACGGCAAGACTATCGAGCAGATGTCGGACGACCATGTCGCGCCGCTCACCGATGGCGGTGAGGTTGTAGGTTTTGTTCCAACGCGACAACTCATCGAGCAAAATCAGCAACTGACGTGCCGCGGGCTCATCGAGCGTGACACCCATCGACGCCGCATCTTTAATAAGCGCCGCGCGCTCCGCATCGACGTTCGATGGGCGCGAAGGAGAGGTGGTCGACATCACTTCGCCGCTCGATCAACCGCCGATCTTGACGATCGTTCGGCCGGTCACCGTACCTTTAATATAGGCATCGAATGCACTCGGAAGGTCGTCGAACGGTATGGTACGAGTGGCGATCCGATCGAGATGACGAGGTTTCAAATCGGTTGCGATGCGATTCCAGACGACGAGCCGCGTATCGCGTAACGTCGCCGAAGAATTGATGCCGAGAAGATTGACGCCGCGAATGATGAACGGAATCACCGTCGTATGAAGTTCAGCGCTTCCCGCGAGACCGATGCTCGCGATATTGCCCCTGTTGTCGACGGTCCGTGTCAGCCACGTCAGCATCTCGCCGCCCACGTTGTCGATCGCACCGCCGAAACGCGCCGTCTCGATGGGTCGCTTGCCGTAATCGATCTCTTTGCGAAGCAATACTTTGGAGGCCCCCAAGGACTTTAGGTAGTCAACGGACTCGGGCTTGCTACTCACTGCAATGACTTCGTATCCACGAGCCGAGAGCATGTCGATCGCGATGCTGCCGACACCGCCCGTTGCGCCCGTCACGACAATCGGGCCTTTTGCCGGGGTCTGGCCGTTGTGTTCCATCCGATGAATGGCGAGCGCCGCCGTGAAGCCCGCCGTACCGAGCGACATGGCCTTGAAGGCCCCATAACCCGGTGGCATCGGAATCACCCATTCGCCGTTGAGTCGAGCGTACTCGGCATAGCCCCCATCGTGCGTTTCGGATAGGCCACAGCCCGTGACGAGCACATGATCTCCACTCTTGTATCGTGCGTCGCTCGACGACTCGACGACACCCGCCAAATCGATGCCGCCCACGAGTGGATACTTTCTGAGAATTTTTCCAGCGCCCGTCGCCGCCAGTGCGTCTTTGTAGTTGATGTCGGAGTAAAGCACGCGCACCACGACATCGCCCGGCCCCAGATCGTCGAGCGTCAGTTGATCGAATCTTGCAACGATTTTCTGATCGATTTCGTGTATGCGAAATACTTTGAAGGTTTTTTCCATGAGAGTGCTTCTCTGCTTACGCACGATTTCGGCGTGCGAGCCAAGCCAGCAAGCCGTCGGTATTGAGATCGAGATCTCCGCCCAGCCAAAGTTCTATCGTGCCGTCGTTCGCAGCGCTACCGAATTGGTGCAGCTCACGAACGAATATTTCTTTAAGCGCTTTGCGAATTGCGGGACGAGCGCTCTCCGCCGACTCGCCCTCATGCGATAACGCCGTCGCGATATGCGCTTCGATCATGCGGATGAGATCTGCGCCGACCCGCTCGAGATCATCGATGCGGGCATAGTGGGTGAGAAATGCAGCCTTGGGGCGGCGCGCAAGGATACGTCGGATCGAGTCGATGAGCTGCGTCGGATCGAATTGGGACGGACTGGTCGTCGGAACCCCGAAGGCCCGTCCTTCGACGTCGAACACCCGATAAGAGAGACCCAAGGTATCTCCCGTGAATACCGACTGGCTACCACGATCAAAGAAAGTCTGATGATGGAGCGCATGGCCAGGCGTGTGGAGAATTTCGAACTCTCGTCGGCCGAGTGCGATACGTTGACCTTCTGAGGTGGATACCACCTGCGCCGGGTCGATTGGCAGGAGCTCGCCGTACAGGCGATCGTAAAGCTCTCGCCCATAGACAGCGATCGAGGCTTCGACGAGCTTTCTTGGGTCGACCATGTGGGGGGCGCCGCGCGGGTGCACGATGGCCTTGGCATTCGGTAAAGCCCGCATCAACTGTCCCGCGCCTCCGGCATGATCGAGGTGAACGTGCGTCAGCAGCAGCCAGTCGACGTCCTCGCGCTTCACACCGAGTTCATCGAGCGCGGCGAGCATGGCGGGGACCGAGTGGGCCGTCCCGCAATCGACAAAGGCGGCCCGACCCGCATCGACGACGACATGAACCGCATCGAAGAAAGGCATCAAATATTCGGCATCGATGGCATGGATGCCGTGGTCGTAACGGTGGGTGATCATCGCCCGCCCTCCGCGGCGGCATTGGAGTCGTGATACAGCTCGGGCAACATATCAGACATGACAAAACCTTACACCGAACGCCACTCCGTTCCTCTCACCCTGCTTACCGCGGCCCTCGTGCTTTTCGCCAGTGCGGCCTACGCGCAGTCTGCCGCTCGCGAAACTCGCGGCAATCTCGTAATCGAGGGTATTCCGCCGCACTCGACTCGAGCACTCGGAACCTTGGACGGTTGGCTTGCTGGACGCGGCGCGAGTTTCCAAGACTTCCTGCCGGACGGCAGCATCCTCATCACCACGCGATTTGGCGATGCGGACCAGATTCATCATGTTGCTCGACCTGGCACCGCGCGCACTCAGCTGACCTTCGATATCGACCCCGCAGGTGGCGTGAGCGTGAGCCCTGCGGCGGAGTCTCGGGTATTCCTGTTCGCACGTGATCGCGGCGGGAATGAGAATGCCCAGCTCTACTTGCAGAATCTTGATACCCGTCAGACGACGCGGTTGACTGACGGTCGCTCGCGACACGGCGGTGCGCTGTGGTCACGCGATGGACGGCGCGTCGCATTTCAAAGCAATGCACGCAATGGCGTTAACCAAGACGTCTACATTGCGGAGATCGACGGCGGCAGCGGTCCGCGCCTCGTCGTCGCGTCACAGGGCCAAACCTGGACACCGCTCGATTGGTCGACGGACGGTCAAAGATTATTACTACTCGATTATTCTTCGGTCACCGATGCATCGCTCTACGTCGCAGAGATCACGACGGGCGCACTCATACGCGTGCCGCTCTCAGGTGATCCAGCAAAACCTTCACCTCAAAGCGGTATCGGTAGCGCACGCTTTTCCGCTGACGGTCAGGGTGTATGGTTCACGGCGGATCTTAGCGGAGAGTTCCACCAAATTTGTTACGTCGATCTTGCAGACGGTGGCCTGCGAACGCTCACGTCGGAGCTCTCGTGGGATGTCGAGGACTTCGAAGTCAGTGCGGAGGGGCGATGGCTCGCCTACGTCGCCAACACCGATGGATTCAGCGAGTTGTTCATCGCCGATCTCGGCACGGGCGTGACAGTTCGGTCGACAGGCTTACCGGCTGGAATCATTTCAAACTTGCGCTTCGATCGTCAGGGTAAAACACTCGGGATGAGTATCGAATCCTCGCAGTCCCCACGGGACGCGTGGACCTATGACGTCGAGAAAGCCGCAGCCACTCGCTGGACTCGCAGCGAAATGGGGCTCATCGATCCGACTCAGCTCGTCGCAGCCGAGGTGTTTCGATATCCGACCTGGGATCGTATCGGCCGTACACCGCGGCAAATTCCGGCGTTGATGCACAAACCGGCGAAATCAGGTCGGCATCCCGTAGTGATCGACATCCATGGCGGCCCCGAGGGACAGTCACGCCCAGGTTATAGCCCGTTCGGGCAGTACCTCGTCAATGAATTGGGCTATGCAGTCATCCAACCGAACGTTCGCGGGTCAACCGGTTACGGTCGCCGCTTCACGATGCTCGACAACGGGAGACTTCGTGAAGATTCGGTCAGAGACATTGGTGCGCTGCTCGTGTGGATCGCGGCGCAACCGGATCTCGATGCTGATCGAGTCGTCGTGATGGGGGGTTCTTACGGCGGATACATGGTCCTGGCGTCGCTCATCGCCTACGGTGACCGACTCAAGGGAGGCATCAACGTCGTCGGCATCAGCAACTTCGTCACCTTCCTCACCAATACTTCGGGCTACCGCCGTGATCTGCGTCGGGTGGAGTACGGTGATGAGCGTGACCCGTCGATGCGTGCGTTCCTGCGTCGTATTTCTCCGCTCGAAAAAGCCTCGATGATTCGACGGCCGCTACTCGTGGTGCAGGGACTCAACGATCCGCGGGTCCCGGCGTCCGAGAGCGAGCAGCTCGTGGCAAAGATTCGCGAGCAGGGTGGCGAGGTGTGGTACCTCGCGGCAAAGGACGAAGGTCACGGTTTCCGAAAGAAAACCAATCGCGACTTCTACCTCAAGACCGCCGTCACCTTCTTGGAGCGACTCGCCGCTCCGTGAGGACGGGGAACATTCAGCGCTTCGCGGGTGCGGGGCGCTTGGAGGTGTCGAGACCCGGGCGCTGCGCCGCGTAGTACGCCGCCAAGGCTCGAATGTCGGCAACAGAGAGCGCACCGGCAAATCCCGCCATGATGGCGTTCTTGCGTCCGCCCCGCTTGTAATCGGTCAGCGCTCGCTCGAGGTAGTCAGCGTGCTGACCGGCGAGCGTCGGGTATTGCGGCGTGATGCCGATGCCATCAACTCCGTGACAAGCCACACAGGTCTGGGCCACGTCCGGCGTTCGACCGACCGGCTTCGACCCGGTCGCAGGCGTCACCGGAGGGCCGGCAAGGAAGGCAGCCATGTCGGCGAGATCCTGATCTTTCCAGCCCGAAGCGTTGGCATACATCGTGGCGTGGCTACGCTCACCGCTTTGATAAGCCTGCAGGGCCAAAACCAGATATTCGGGATGTTGGCCGCGCAGTTTGGGGACGCGGTAATTGGGGCTGGGATTTCGGTAGTTGGGAATACCGTGACAGCCAAGGCAGGTGTACGCGAGCTTCGCACCCCGCTCGGCGTTGCCAGCCGATTGTGCATGGGCAGAAGGAATAGACCACGCCACGATCCAGAAAAGCGCTACGAGGAACCTCGACACCGTAACCCCCGAAACCCGTCGATTCATGCGAAAAACAGCCCGCGATGTTAAGGTTTCGGCGCCCGAATTGCCACCTCGTGGGTCGCATGATCGCTCTCATCCAACGCGTCACCGAGGCCAGCGTCACCGTCAACGGCGAGCGTCTCGGCGAAATCGGGCCGGGGTTACTGGCTTTGGTCGGCGTCCGGCCGAACGATAACGAGGAGACCGCCCAGCGGATGCTCGAGCGCCTGCTCGCATACCGCGTCTTCGGAGACGCTGAGGGAAGAATGAATCGTTCTCTCACCGACACGGGCGGCGGTCTCCTCCTCGTACCGCAGTTCACGCTGGCCGCCAATACCCGCCAAGGCAATCGACCCGGCTTCAGTACCGCAGCGCCCCCCGAGCAGGCAGAACGACTCTTTGGCCATTTGTGTGCACTCGCACGCCGAGCCCATCCGACGGTCGCGACCGGTCAATTTGGCGCCGATATGAAAGTGGCCCTGATCAATGACGGTCCAGTGACGTTCTGGCTGCAAACCCCAGAAACCGTCTAACATCCGAGTTGTCCACATCACTAGCCAAGCTCGCAGGCTGCAGAGGTCGTTATGGGAATCGGAATGCGCGAATTGATCATCATCCTGCTGGTGGTCCTGCTGGTGTTCGGCGCCAGGAAACTGCGCACGATCGGCTCTGATCTAGGTGCGGCGATCAAGGGCTTTAAGAAAGGTATGAACGAGGGCGACGCTGAAGAAAGCCTCAAGCAAATCAAGCAGGAGGCGACGGATGCGGATTTCCCCGAGTCGGCCAAGGCGCCCTCCGCCGACACGAAACCCTCCGACCGTAACGGCTGAGGGAGCCCGCCGGTCGCGGGCCTGACGAATCATGTTCGAAGTCGGCTTCAGCGAATTGCTGTTGATCATGGGTCTCGCACTGCTCGTGCTCGGACCTGAAAAACTCCCCAAGGTGGTTAGCCAAATCGGGCGATGGATGGGTCGCGCCCGCGCCATGGCTCGCCAGTTTCGCGAACAACTCGAAGACGAGACCGCGGAAATCAATCGGCTGCGCAGTGCGCCGCCACCGACACCCGCCGCGACAACCGCCCCCGACGCTACTGCACCGGCCTCATCAGAACCCTCGATCGCGCCGCCTGCGGATCCAAATAGCGCCGTGTCAGCGAATGACCCAAGAACCTGAGCAGCTTGCCGAAGGAACGCTGATCTCGCACTTGCTTGAGTTGCGCGATCGTTTACTGCGCGCTTTTCTGGCAGTGATCGTGGTGTTTATCCCTATCGTATTCTTTGCGAACGAGGTGTTTACCTTTGTTGCTCAGCCGCTGATCGATCAGTTGCCAAAAGGTGCCTCACTCATCGCCACGAGTGTGATCTCGCCTTTCATGACGCCGTTCAAGCTAGCGTTTTTCGTTGCACTTTTTTTGGCGATGCCCTTCGTGCTGCATCAGGTATGGGCCTTCGTTGCGCCCGGCCTTTATCGGCACGAAAAGAGGTTCGCGCTGCCGCTGCTCGTCTCATCAATCATCCTGTTTTATGCCGGTATTGCGTTTGCTTACTTCATCGTGTTCCCGGTGATGTTTCAGTTTTTTGCGAATACGACGCCAGCAGGGGTGACGATGATGACCGACATCGCGAATTATATGGACTTCGTGTTGACGATGTTCCTGTGCTTCGGGCTCGCTTTTGAGATACCCGTCGTCGTAGTGTTGATCGTACTCACGGGTCTCGTCAAAGTCGACAAACTCACCGAGATCCGTGGCTATGTGCTCATCGGAATTTTTGTCGTCGCGGCGCTGCTCACGCCACCCGATGCGATTTCTCAGACCATCATGGCGGTCCCCATGTACCTTTTGTATGAAGGGGGCCTCGCGATGGCGCGACTCATGAATCGGATGCGGACGCCCGTATGACGATCAATATCGAAGATTAGAGGGGGGAAGCCATGGACAATAACAAGACTTTTCTCGGTCATCCGCGCGGGCTTGCGACGCTGTTTTTCACGGAGATGTGGGAGCGCTTCACCTTCTACGGCATGCGTGCTCTGCTTGTGCTGTTCTTGGTTGACGCCGTCGCGCGCGGCGGCCTCGGGCTCGACGATAAAACAGCTACCGCCATCTATGGCCTCTACACCGCGGCTGTCTATGTCGTGGCCTTGCCCGGCGGTTGGATCGCTGATCGACTGATCGGTGCGCAAAAAGCCGTGTTGTACGGAGGCATCCTGATCTCCCTCGGTAGCTTCGGATTGTGGTTATCGCAAACCGCGCAGATGTTTTACCTTGGGCTGATCGTCATCATCTTGGGAGTCGGCCTCCTCAAGCCCAACATTTCCGCTCTCGTCGCCGACCTCTACCCGGAGGGTGGTGGCCGACGCGATGCGGGTTTCACCATCTTTTACATGGGCATCAACATCGGCGCATTCATTGGCCCGCTGATCACGGCTTGGCTCGCGCAGGTCTATGGATGGCGCGTCGGGTTCATGGCCGCGGGTGTCGGCATGGCGATCGGTGTACTGCAGTTTGTGATGACTCGCCATTATCTCGGTGGGGCGGGTGCGCGGCCTCATACGGCTGCCGGGGCTGATTCCTCTCTTGCATGGCGCAGCCTCTGGTTCGGTGCGGCGATCACCGCGGTGCTGGTTGCCCTGCCGTTCTTTGGCGTCGTGCAAATGTCTCCGGTGCAACTGTCGGACTACGGTATCGTGGTCATCATCGGCATGGCAGTGTTCTTTTTCATTTACTTGCTTTTCCTCGCAGGACTCGATGCCATTGAGAGGAAGCGCGTGCTCGTCCTCATCGTGCTCTTCATTGCCTGCGCGCTGTTTTGGTCGGGTTTCGAGCAGGCTGGCTCATCCCTAAACCTCTTTGCCGAGCGCTACACGGATCGGGTCATCGGAGCGCTCACGGTTCCGGCAGGATGGTTCCAGTCGCTCAACGCGATTTTCATCGTGGTGTTTGCACCGGTGTTCTCGGCGATGTGGGTATCGCTCGCTCGCCGAAATCTCGATCCTTCAACGCCCGTGAAGTTCGCGCTGGGTCTCGTTGGTATGGCGCTCGGCTTCCTCGCTATGTTCGTGGCCGCACGTATCGTCGTAGATGGCCTTCCGGCCGCAGCGTACTGGCTCGTGCTGACTTATCTGCTGCACACCTTTGGCGAACTTTGCCTCTCGCCTGTAGGGCTCTCGTCCGTGACCAAGCTCGTGCCACAACGATTCGTCGGTCAAAGTCTCGGTATTTGGTTTCTTGCGTCTTCGCTCGGCAACCTCATCGCCGGTCGGATCGCAGGTGAGTTCGATGCTGAAAACGTCTCGGCAATGCCAGGCCAGTATCTCGACATTTTCTGGTTCGGTATGATCGCTGCGCTGATCTTGCTCATCATCAGCCCAGTCGTACGACGTTGGATAGGCGGCGTCTCGTGACGCCCACATCGGCTCTACCGCCGCAGCTGACGCTGCGTGCGGTCGTCCTCGCGATCGTCCTCGCGATGATCCTCGCGGCAGCGAACACCTATCTCGGTTTGTTCGCGGGGATGACCATCGCATCGGCGATTCCCGCAGCCGTGGTGTCGATGGCCGTGCTTCGCCTCTTCGGAGGAGGCGGCATCCTCGAGAACAACATCGTACAGACCGGCGCATCGGCCGGTTCGTCGATCGCATCCGGCGTGATCTTCACGATCCCGGCGCTCGTCATTCTCGGGTACTGGCAAGACTTCCAGTACTCCTGGGTGCTCGCCATCGCGGGTCTCGGCGGCATACTCGGTGTGCTGTTCTCAGTACCGCTGCGTCGTGCATTGATCGTCGAGCAGAAGCTCGCGTTTCCAGAGGGCCAAGCTGCGGCCGAGGTGCTCAAAGCGGGTGAAAACCCCTCGCAGGGCATCCGCATTTTGGGTGTTGCCGCGCTCGGTGGCGCCTTCGCGAAACTCGCAGCGGGTAGCGGACTCAAACTCTTTCCGGATACCGCAGCGAGTGCAGGGTTCTTGGGAAAGTATCTCGGATTCATCGGTACGAATCTTTCGCCGGCCCTACTCGCCGTTGGTTACATTGTCGGGCTCAATGTCGGTATCGTGGCACTCGCCGGCGCGATGATTTCTTGGAACATCGCAATTCCCTATTACGTCGCCAACGTTCTGCCGAGCAATGTCGAGCTCGCTCAAGCGGCTGCAGG
>Ga0194131_10009051_pt1 | contig 12727 bp, 11 predicted proteins | sample TA2KigO120mmetaG_FD_148631 | JGI IMG/M metagenome (GOLD analysis project Ga0194131, IMG submission 148631) | Freshwater microbial communities from Lake Tanganyika, Tanzania - TA2015053 Kigoma Offshore 120m | ecosystem: Environmental > Aquatic > Freshwater > Lake | place: Tanzania: Lake... | reverse complement strand
AGACACTGCATTGGGATGACGCCGCCGGTCGCACCAATGTGTTGCGCACCAAAGAAGATGCCGACGACTACCGCTACTTCTTGGAGCCCGACCTCGTGCCGCTCGCACCCGACACGGCGTGGGTCGAACAAGTGCGCTCTGCGTTGCCACCGCTGCCCGCCGCCCGTCGCGAGACACTTGCCAAGTTGACCGGTCAATCAAAGGAGAGCGAAGCCGTTGCCGTCGTGGTCGAGCGCGGACAAGATACGTATCTTGCAGAAGTCGCCAAGGTCGGCGGCGATGCGGCGCGGGCGCTCGTGTATGTGCAGCAGGCCTTCGCTGAAGAAGCAGCGTCGCCGCGTGTGCCGGCTGGCGACCTAGCCGCCCTCACGCTGATGGAGAAGAACGCGAAGATCACCTCCACACAAGCCAAGACGTTGCTCGCGGAACTCGTGGCGAATGGTGGTGGCGATGTGATTGCGATGGCGAAATCGAAGGGTTTCGAAGCGATGGATACCAATGCGCTGGAGGCACTCGTCGATGCAGCCATCGCCGCCGACCCCGACGCGTGGGCGAAGTTCAAGGCCGGGGAGCAAAAAGCAATGGGTGCCCTCGTTGGCGCGGTGATGAAGTCGTCAAAGGGCAAGGCCGACGGCAAAGCCGTCACGGCGTTGCTTCAGGCGAAGGCCAACGCCTGACCGGTTACCCGCAGCGCCACGTCAGCGCCGACCGGTGGCAGCAGTCGCGCATGCAAACGAGCAACGACCACTTCGTCATTCGGTAGGCGCACGTCAATCTCGCCGTCGTGCCCGTAGAAGCGCGATGCGATAACTCGCCCGCGCGGAGAAGTTTCAGTCGGCGAATCGTCGAGTTCGATCTGTTCGGGTCGCACGATCACGGTGACACTTCCATCGGCGGCACGAGCCAGTTGTAGTTTGCCCATCGCACACGACACCGTTGTGCCGCGAGCCTGGCCGCGCAGGTGCACGGCCTCGCCGACGAACTCGGCAACCGCTTGTGAGGCAGGTGATCGATACAAGTCGACGGGTGTGCCACGCTGCACGACACGACGATCGAGCATGACTGCAACATTGTCGGCGCAGGACAGTGCCTCTTGTTGATCGTGTGTCACCCACAGCGCAGTGGCCTTCGAGCGGCGCAACGCGTCGACGATTTCGGCGCGCACGCTCGTGCGTAGGGCGGCGTCGAGCGAGGCAAACGGCTCGTCGAGCAAGACGATGGCTGGGTTCGGTGCGAGGGCTCGTGCCAACGCCACTCGCTGTTGCATGCCACCCGACAGTTCTTCGGGGCGTCTGTCGGCACAGTGGGCAAGACCAACGAGTTCGAGCAGATGATTCGTGCGCGCGCGTGATTCCCCCGATCGCCTCTGCTTCAAACCGAAAGACACGTTGTTTGCAACGCTCAGATGCGGGAACAACGCGCCTTCCTGCGGAACGAGCCCGACACCACGATGTTCGGCAGCGACGAGTGAGTTGCCGTCACGTGCCACCTCTCGACCATTGATCACGACTCGACCCTGTTGTGGCGTCTCGAAACCACAGATGATTCGCAGCAAGGTGGTTTTGCCCACACCCGAAGGGCCGAGCACCGCGGTGATTGATCCGGCCTCCACCTGAAAACTCACTTTGTCGAGCACGACGGTGTCGCCGAAACGATGCGTGACACCGATCAGTTCGAGCGCGGCAGTCATGCGGTTACCGGGCGCCGCACATTCGAATCACCGTGCCACCTTGACGACTGCCACATGCGAAAGCAACGCAGTTGGCAATGCCGCTAGCAACATGAGCGACACAGCGTACGGGCCGACCGCTCCGAAGTCACTGACGACGCTGTACTTCCAGATGCTGGTAGCCAGAGTTTCCACCTCCGTGGGTCGCAGTATGAGTGTTGTCGGCAGTTCCTTCATCACCCCGAGCACCGCCAGCGCACCGCCCGCTGCAATACCTGGTATCGCGAGGGGAATCGTCACACGAAACACCGTCGCCATACGCGACACACCGAGACTTCGCGACATGTCTTCCAACGCCAAGCGCGATTGCTCGATGGAGGTGCGCACTGCACCAACGACCAACGGCAGAAAGATGATCACCTGACCAAAGACGAGGAGCGGCACCTGTTGGTACAACGGCCGCACGAGATTGATGCCCAGATACACCACCGACAATGCCACCACGATTCCTGGCAGCGAATGGGTAACGAAGACTGCACCCTCGGTGACATCAGCAAGACGGCCTTTGAATCTTGCGATGAGAATGCCGACGGGTAAGGCGAGTAACAGTGTTGCCAGACCAGTTAGGAAACCAATCCAGAATGACGACATGATCGTTGTGAACACTGCCGACCAATCGGTGGTCGCACTTGCCTCGCGGGTCCATCTGATGGAACTCACCAGTGGCACACCGATGCCGAACCCAATCGAAGTCAGTGCGACCACCAAGGCTGGGGCAACGAGCGTCAGCGTTGTGCGTCGCACTGTTGAGCGGGCAGTGCCGGCCCCGAGTCGTTGCGTGACGCGCGAGCGAAAGTGCCGCTCAAGCCCGATCAAGAGCAATGCCATCGCGACGAGCACCAGCGCGAGCGTGGCGGCGCGCGTCGGGTTGAAGCCAGCGCGGTAGGCACCATAGATCACCCAGGTGAAGGTTTCGAGTCGCATTGCCGCCACTGCACCGAAGTCGCTCACGACATACAGCGCCACTAACAATGAACCAGCCCAGATGGCCGGCGCGATTTGTCGAAGCGTCACACGGATGAGCGCTGATGGCGCGCTAGCGCCGAGCGAACGAGCGACGTCCTCCAGCATCGGGTCGGCGCCGCGCAACATTGCAGCGACGGGCAGCATCACGTACGGGTAGCTGGCGAGGGTCAGAACGATGCTGGCCCCAAGGAATCCACTCACTGTCGGAATCCACGAGACCCAGGCGAACGCCGAGAGATAGGTCGGTATTGCGAGCGGCATGGCGAGCAACATCAACCACATCGGACGAAGGGGAAGCGACGAGCGCACCACCAACCACGCATTGATCGTGCCCACGACTGCACACGCAACGGTGACGATGAAGGTCAGCAACAGGGTGCGCAGTACCAACGTTGCGGTTCGAGCGAGAAAGATTTCCCGTATCGCATTCTCGACACCCCGCGACAGGCTGGCGTCGAACAGATACACGAGCGGCACGATGGCCACGACCGCTGCGAGCATCGCCGGCGCCGCAATGGCGACGGGTGCCCGCAGCAGTCGTGTCATGGCGTGTGGCTCACCTCGTGAGCAAACCTACTTCTACGAGCAATTCCTGCGTTTCTTCGAGTGACTTGAGATCGGCGAGGTCAACCGCAGGTGGGTTCAATTCAGCCAGCGTCGGCAGACTCACGAAGGGAATGACACCGGGAACCATCGGGTACTCGAAGGTTCGTCCGGCGAAGTACGACTGACCTGCAACCGAGAGAAGATAACGAACGAACACGAGCGCCGCGGCGCTCTTCTTGCTCGACGCAAGCACGCCGACTCCGGCGACGTTCACGAGACTGCCCGCATCGCCGTCCTTGAAATAGTGGTTCTTGGCAACGACCTTGTCGGCACCCACTTTCGAAATCAATTCGTACAAGTAGTAGTGGTTGATGAGCCCCATCGCCACCTCACCTGCGTTCACGGCATCGCGCACGACACCGTTCTTTTCGTAGGCAACCGGCTGATTGGCAGCCAGACCCGTCAGCCACGCACGTGCGCCATCGTCGCCTCGGGTGAGTCGCAACGCGGTGACGAACGACTGCCAAGAAGCGTTCGATGGTGCGTAACCGATCTTCCCCTTCCACTGCGGATCAAGCAGGGCATCCAACGATGCAGGTGGCGTGGGAACGAGTTCGGGGTTGTACACGAGGGTGCGTGCACGACCGCTGGTTGCCACCCACGCGCCGCTCGTCGAGCGGAACTTGCTGTCGACTGCATCGATGACATCGGCGGGCAGTGCAGTGAGCAAGCCGGCAGATTCGATCGCACCAAGTGCACCCGCATCCTGCGAGAAGAAGATGTCGGCAGGTGACTTGTTGCCTTCGGTCAGGAGCAGTGCCGCAAGCTCGCCGCTGTCGCCGTAGCGCACCTCGACATTCACGCCGGTGTCTGCCGTGAATTGTGCGAAGAGCGACTCCATCAGTGCTTCACTGCGACCGCTGTAGATGGTGATTGTCTCACCGCGAACGTCGATGTCCGTCGGCGCGTCGGTGGTGGCGGGTGCTGCCGTGTCACTTGTGGTGTCGGTAGTGCTGCTCGAACATGCGCTGATGAGTGCTATCGGTGCAAACAGACCAACGATGGCCAGTACGGTGCGTCGCGAGAGATGCTGTCGAGTCATGATGTGCTCCTTCATAAGATTTGTTAGGTATACCTGACAACTAGTTAGGTTAGCCTAACAGCGCGCTGCTGTCAACCCCACACGGCATGCATCGGTTGCGTCGTAGCGTGACGGCGTGACTACGCCAAAAGAAACGCGCGTCGACATAAAACCGCGTAGCCGTGATGTCACCGACGGGCTGCAAAAGGCGGCATCACGCGCCATGTTGCGCGCGGTTGGTCTTGGTGACGGCGACTGGGAGAAGCCACAGATCGGAATCGCCTCGGCTTGGAACGAAGTGACGCCGTGCAACGTGTCGCTGCGCCGCTTGGCCGCGCAATCAAAGCTGGGTGTTCGCGCCGCCGGTGGAGTTGCGCTGGAGTTCGGCACCATCACCGTGAGTGATGGCATCAGCATGGGTCACGAGGGCATGCGCGCCTCGCTCGTGAGTCGCGAAGTGATCACCGACAGCGTCGAAACGGTGGTGCACGCCGAACGTTTCGATGGGTTCGTCGGGCTTGCCGGTTGCGACAAGAGCATTCCGGCGATGTTGATGGCGGCCGCACGGCTGAATCTTCCGAGTGTGTTCGTCTACAACGGTTCGATCCTCCCCGGTGTGCACAAGGGCAACAACATCGACATCACCACGGTGTTCGAGGCGGTTGGTGCGTGCGCGGCCGGCACTATGACGCGTGATGAAGTAGACGAAATCGAACGTGCCGCCTGCCCGGGCGAAGGCGCATGCGGCGGCATGTTCACCGCCAACACCATGTCGAGCATTGCCGAGGCGCTCGGCATGAGCCTGCCCGGCACTGCGTCGCCGCCGGCAATCGATTCGCGTCGTGATGCTGATGCGCGCCGTGCCGGTGAAGCGGTGGTCAACTTGCTGCGACTCGGCATTTATCCGCGTGACATCATGACGAAGAAGGCGTTCGAAAACGCCATCGCCATCGTGAACGCACTCGGTGGCAGCACCAATGCGGTGTTGCACCTGTTGGCGCTGGCGAACGAGGCTGGCGTCAAACTCTCGCTCGACGACTTCAACCGCATCGCCGCGCGCGTGCCGCACATTGCCGACACCAAGCCCGGTGGTCGGTACCACATGACCGACATCGATCGCATCGGCGGCGTTCCAGTGGTGATGAAGCACCTGCTCGATGCGGGGTTGTTCCACGGTGATGTCATGACGTGCACGGGCAAGACGATGGCGGAGAACCTCGCTGAATTGCGCCCGCCTGCACCGGACAACGACGTGATTCGTACCGTGTCGCAGCCGATTCATGCCGAGGGCGGCATCAACATTCTCTCTGGCTCACTCGCACCGAACGGTGCGGTGGTCAAGGTTGCGGGTCTGTCGAATGATCAGAAATCATTCGATGGTGTGGCGCGAGTGTTCGATGGCGAAGACGGTGCGATGGCGGCAATCATGGCCGGCGACATCAAGCCGGGAACCGTGCTGGTGATTCGCTACGAGGGTCCGAAAGGTGGCCCGGGTATGCGCGAGATGCTCGCCATCACGGGTGCACTGAAGGGTGCGGGTCGTGGTGCGGATTGCGCGCTCATCACCGACGGTCGCTTTAGTGGCGGCACGTGGGGCTTTTGTATCGGCCATGTTGCGCCGGAGGCATCTGACGGGGGACCCATCGCGTTTGTTTGTGACGGCGATCGCATCAAGATTGATGTGCCAACCAAGCGACTCGACGTGCTGGTCGACGACGCAACGATGGCCGAACGCCGCCGCGGCTGGAAACCGAACCCGCCGCGCTACACGAGTGGGGTACTCGCCAAGTACGCCAAACTCGTGCAAGGTGCCGAGACCGGCGCCATCACCAACATCATCGAATAATCCGCCGTCGCGGTGGTTGCGAAGCGCGCGCCGAGATGTTGGCATGATATGAGCATGCTTTGAGCATGCTATACTTACTGCATGGCTGCACTGCAAATCAAAGAAGTTCCAAGCGAACTACACGAACGGGCTCGCACTCGGGCCGAAGAGCTTGATCTCACACTCGGTGATTATGTGCTCTCGTTGATTCGACGAGACCTTGAGCGAAGTCAGGCGCGCGAGTGGAGGGCACAGCTTCTCGATCGTCCGGTCGTCGCGATTCCAGAGGGACTCGTTGTCGAACTCATCCGCGAAGGACGCGGAGAAGACAATTGATTCTGGATGCCTCGGTTGGCGTTGAAGTAGCACTCAGTAGCCCCGTTGGGCGACGTGCGATTCCGCTCCTGGCCGATGAGCTCATCGTTCCCGAACTCTTCTATGCCGAGTTTCATTCGGTGCTCCACAAACTCCGCTTGCGCAAGACTATTGATGCTGCTCAGGTTCGCGAGGCCCGAACGGCAGTCCGACGTCTTGCCCTCCTTGCGATGCCCGTTCATCATCTCGAGGATGAGTTGTGGAAGGCATCTCAAGCAATCAGCGCCTACGACGCGCACTATGTGGTGCTGGCCCGCGCAATGAAGATGCCGGTCGCCACCTGCGACGCTCGACTAGCAAAGAGCAACTCGCTCGGCGTGAGGTTTCTCCTGATCTCCTGAGACCAGACGTAGTTTGTCGGAGGAGTTAGCGCTTGATGCGTTTCGGCAGGCGAGTGCCGACGAGCAGCAGGCCGATCACCAGCGTCGCGACGATCACGAATGGTGTCGCGGTACCGTCGCCGAAGGCGAAGCGGCGGATTCCGAGACCCACCACAACGGTGACGATCCACAAGATGACTCCGGTCGCGAGCGTTCGTGGGGCTCGCCATGCTTTGGAGCCGAGCCAGGCACCACAGAGTGCGATCAAGAACGGCAGCGCCGTACGTACGGTACCCACGGCATCGGTGGTTTCGCCGTGGTTACGGCGACCGATCACGATGAACAGCACAATGCACACGACATCAAGCAAGAAACGGAATGTGGCCACGCGACGCAGCGGTGTCATGACAGGTGATCCTCGCGACGCGCTCGCGTCATGGCTCAGACTTCGTCGTAGTACTCGCGCCCGAGGTGGGTGATCTGCTCTTCACCCATCATCCAGCGCAGCGTGTTCTTGAGTTTCGTCAACTGAATGAAGAGGTCGTGCTCGGGGTACAACCCCTCGGCGACCTGCGGGCTCTTGTAATAAAACGAGAGCCACTCTTGAATGCCACCCAACCCGGCGCGCTGCGCCAAGTCACTGAACAACACCAGGTCGAGCGCGAGTGGCGCAGCCAGAATCGAGTCGCGGCACAAGAAGTCGACCTTGATCTGCATCGGATATCCGAGCCAGCCGAAGATGTCGATGTTGTCCCATCCCTCTTTGTTGTCGCCGCGTGGCGGGTAGTAGTTGATGCGCACCTTGTGGAAGACGTTGCCGTACAACTCGGGGTACTTCTCCGGTTGCAGGATGTGCTCGAGCACACCGAGTTTTGACTCCTCTTTCGTCTTGAAATTCTCCGGGTCGTCGAGCACTTCGCCATCACGGTTGCCGAGAATGTTGGTGGAGTACCAGCCCGACAGCCCGAGCATGCGGGCCTTCAGCATCGGGGCGATCACGGTCTTCACCATGGTTTGGCCGGTCTTGAAGTCTTTTCCGCTGATGGCGACGCCCTTCTTTGTGGCGAGGTCGCGCAGCACCGGCGTGTCGACCGCGAGGTTCGGCGCACCGTTGGCAAACGGAATTCCTTCGAGGATCGCGGCGTAGGCATACAACATCGACGGTGCGATGGTTGGGTCGTTGGCATCGATTGCCTTCTCGAATGCTGCGAGGTTCTGGTGTGCGGGGCCCGGCTCGATGAACTTCTCGGTCGACGCGCACCAGATCATCACGATGCGATCGACCTTCTTTTCGTCACGGAAACGGTGGATATCTTCGCGGATCGCGTTCAGCATCGCACGCTTACTGATGGTGCCGATGGTGTTATCGGCACTGATGTTCTTCACATATTCGCGGTCGAACGCCGCCTTCATCGGGCGAATCGCGCGCAACGTGTCGGAGATTGCTTCGATGTGGCGCGGACCCTCGAGCACGCCGGCGCGCTGGGCTGCAACGTAGGCATCATCCGGAAACGGATCCCATGCGCCCCACTCGATGTCTTCCAACTTGGCGAGCGGGACAAAGTCTTTGATCAGCGGTGATCGATTGTCGGTGCGCTTGCCGAGGCGAATCGAACCCATCTGGGCGAGCGAACCAATCGGGGTGGCCATGCCGCGCTTGGCCAGTTCCACACCGGCGATCAGCGTGCTCGACACCGCGCCGAGCCCGACGGTAAGCACCCCCAACTTGCCGGTGGCGGGTGCGATTTTTCGGGCTGAACCAGAGGACGTCGGTGACATGATGCTCCTTCGCGCGATTGCGCGGCCTTCCTAGCCTACGCGCGTCATCGCAATAGCGTGAAAGCGATGACGCGCGACGAACGTACGCCCACAACTGGTGCGCCAATCGTGCTTGATGGCAACGCCCTACGCGATCTCGTCGTTGCCCGGGTACGAGACCAAGTGGCGAAGTTGTCGAGTGCGCCGTGTCTGGCGACGGTGCTCATTGGTGATGATGGGCCGTCGCAGGTGTACGTGCGCAACAAGCACAAGCAGGCACAACTTGCCGGCATGACGAGTCGCAACGAGGTGCTGCCCGCCAATGTTTCGCAGCGCGATGCCGAGTCGCGTATTCGCGAGTTGGCCGGCGATGCATCGGTTACCGGCATTCTCGTGCAGCAACCCGTGCCACCCCATCTCGATGGCGAGGCATTGTTGTCATTGATTCCGGTCGACAAAGACGTGGATGGTTTGACCACTGCGTCGATGGGCCGCCTGCTGCGCGGTGCCGATTCGCTCGTGCCGTGCACGCCGCTCGGTGTACTCCGATTACTGCAGCACTACGGAGCAGAAACTGCGGGGAAGCGCGCAGTGGTGGTTGGGCGTTCGAACCTTGTCGGGTTGCCGCTCGCGGTGTTGTTGGCCCGCAAGGGCGTGGATGCCACCGTCACCATCGCGCACAGTCGCACCGCTGATCTCGTTGCAGTGTGCAGGGATGCCGACATCCTGGTGTCGGCGACGGGTCAAGCGCGCAGTATTCGTCGCGAGCATGTCAAGCCCGGCGCGTGGGTTGTTGATGTGGGGATCTCACGCGGCGAAAAGGGCATCGTTGGTGATGTTGCGTTCGACGAAGTGCAATCGGTTGCGGCAGCCATCACGCCGATGCCGGGTGGCACTGGTCCGATGACGGTGGCGTGTCTCATTGAGAACACGCTCACGGCGTGGCAACGCCAGCACACGCGCTAGTCGATTCTGCGTAGCACCGCCAGCACACGCGCTAGTCGAATTCGCGCAGTACTGTCACCGTCATGTGTCGTTGCACGCGGGCGCTCGACAGCCTTTGTACATGCGACAGACGATTCCACATGTCGTACGACGTGAGCGCCGCGATTCGTTCGAGCGTTCCGTAGCGGTCAGGAGCGCCGTGCAACTCCGGACTGAATGTGTCGCTGGCATGCCGCGCAAGCACATACTCGAGGCGCCGTGCGGCGGCGCGTATCGCTGGTGACGTGCGAGCCTCATGGCTGGCGCGCACTGCTCGGCGCAGTGGTGCGAGGTATTGATACACCGCACAGCGCTGCTCGACAAGTTGACGCACCCGCGAGTGGAGCGGTAGCCGTGGCTCGAGCGTGGTGATGAGTCGCGCGACGTTTGGCTCGTTGCGACGGATCACTTCTTCGTACACGGCTTCCATCGCGCCGTAGTGGTGGTACACCGTGCGCAACGCCACACGAGCACGCCGTGCCACCTCGGCAGCAGTGGGCGACTCGTTTCCCTCACGGATGAGTTGCGCCAATGCGTCGGCAATGTTCGTGCGGGTGCGCTGTGTGTGCGTGCGCCGGGTCGATGCCGGTGTTGCTGCCCGTGCCGTTGGTGTGCGTCGCGTGTCCGCGGTTTTTCGGCGTGTGCCTTGCTTCGCGCTCAGTTTTGTCGAATCTGCGACATTCATGACGATCACGCGTTGCGCAGGATGAACTCGTTTACGACGCCGGCGAGTTCTTCGCCTGCATCTTCTTGTAGGAAGTGTCCACCGTTGGCGATGGTCACGTGTGACTGTCCGTTGGTTCCGGGCACGCGCTGCTGAAACCCGCGGTCGCCACCTTTCGTCACCGCGTCGGAGTCGCTGAACGCGGTCAACGTCGGCTTCTCGAAGCGTTCGAGCACTTTCCACGCCGCCAGATTTGCCTTCGACGACGGATCATCGAGACTGATCGGCACCAGCGTGGGAAAGACGCGGGCCCCTGCCTTGAATGAGTCGTCGGGGAACGGCGCATCGTACGCGGCCACCACTTCGGGGGCGAGCGGTTTGCGCGCACAACCTCCCTCCACGATGCGACCCACGTTGAAGTTGGGAGTCTCCTGGCTGTACTTGCGCCAGGCCATGAAGGCCTCGCTTGGCGGACGATCACCCACCGGCAGGAATGTGTTCGCAACGACCAATCGATCGAACCGTTCGGGGTGAGCGGCCAGCAAACGCAGACCGATGAGACCGCCCCAGTCTTGGCACACGAGCGTGAGACGACGCAGATCGTTGGCGAGCAACCAGTCGGTCATCCACTGCACATGACGTTCGTAGGTGTAGTCGCTCACCACCGCTGGTTTGTCGCTGCGTCCGAAACCGACGAGGTCGGGGGCGATCACGCGGTGCCCAGCACTGACGAGGACGGGGATCATCTTGCGGTAGAGGTACGACCAACTCGGCTCACCATGCATGCACAAGACCACGTTCTTGGCATCGCGTGGGCCGGCATCGATATGGGCGATGCGTAGTACGTCGCTGCCATGGCGCACATCGGTGTAGTGGGGTTCGTAAGGCCAGTCGCGCAAGTTCACGAACCGCTCATCGGGGGTGCGGAGTATCTGCATGCGTTGCACTGTATGTGCAATGTGTTCACAGAATGCAAGCGGAGCGACTGCAGTATTCATTGACGTTTTCGTTTGATTTGTCACACCTCGAAACAATGTCGGTGAATCGTTGCTCAGCGTTCAACTTCGTCACGATTGCGCGAGTCGCATGAATCTTGCGGCCGTGCGACTTACGTTCGTGTGATTTTTCGCGACGGTGAAACCTCGGCAACCTTGCCAGCTGCGTTCGGCACACGAGTGGGACACCTCTCTACCTTCGGCGACCGTGCTAGTTCGACATCGCAACGCCATCATCCTCACGACGATCATCGCTCTCTCCGGCGTGCTCGTCGCACAGCGGGTGACAGCAGATTCGTCTGGCGCGTCGGCGACCCAGGCGGATGGGTCGCCGACTCAGATCGCAGCCCTGCCGAGGTACATCGACGCCGGTGACGGACATACGTGTGTCGTGCTCGATAGTGCGGCGGTGAAGTGCTTCGGCTCGGCCACCTCCGGACAGATTGGTTCAGGCGGCACCGCCGCGCTCGGTGATGCGAGTGCCGAGATGGGCGATGCGCTCATCGCCGTGAACCTCGGGGCCGGTCGCACCGTGCGCGCAATCTCGACCGGCACCGCCCACACGTGCGCGCTACTCGATGATGCCACCGTCAAATGTTTCGGTGAGGGCGACAACGGCCGACTTGGTTCTGGCGCCACCACCGACATCGGTCGCAGTGCCGCTGTGATGGGCGATGCGCTGGCAGCCGTGCAACTCGGCAGCGGTCGCACGGCGAAGGCGATTGCGACGGGTGCAGCGCACTCGTGTGCGCTACTCGACAACGACAATGTGAAGTGTTGGGGGGCCAACGACGATGGGCAGCTCGGCCTCGGCGATTCGGATGCGCGCGGCGACGCAGCGGGGGAGATGGGCGATGCGCTGCCTGCGGTGTCGCTCGGATTGTCGGTCGGGGTGCGTGTTACCGCCATCACGGCGGGTGACGCGCACACCTGTGCGTTGTTGTCGAGTGGTGCGGTGAAGTGCTGGGGTGCGGGCAGCAATGGCCGGCTTGGGAGTGGCGACGAGGAGTCGCGCGGTGATGCTGGTGGCGAGATGGGTGCGTCGTTACCCACGGTTGATCTCGGCAGAGGTCGCACGGCCAAGGCAATTTCTGCTGGTGCAGCACATACGTGCGCGATTCGCGACACGAACGATGTGGTGTGTTGGGGTGTTGGAGCTACCGGCCGCTTGGGTACGGGTGCCGAGGACGACATCGGGAACGACGCGGGCGAGATGGGGAGTGAACTCGTCGCCGTATCACTCGGGAGCGGGAGAACAGCCGTTGCAATCAGTGCCGGCGCGAGCCACTCGTGTGCAGTGCTCGACAATTTCAGTGCGAAGTGCTGGGGTGATGGGGCGAATGGTCGTCTCGGTACCGGCACGCAGAACGACATTGGCGATCAACCCAACGAACTCGGCGACAATCTCGCCGCGTTGTCGCTGGGCACGAGTCGCACCGTGCGCGCGATCGTCGCTGGCGTGGCGCACACCTGTGTGGTGCTCG
>Ga0194131_10009046_pt1 | contig 12733 bp, 11 predicted proteins | sample TA2KigO120mmetaG_FD_148631 | JGI IMG/M metagenome (GOLD analysis project Ga0194131, IMG submission 148631) | Freshwater microbial communities from Lake Tanganyika, Tanzania - TA2015053 Kigoma Offshore 120m | ecosystem: Environmental > Aquatic > Freshwater > Lake | place: Tanzania: Lake... | reverse complement strand
TGGCCGAGCAGCCCAAGGACGCAGGGCGCAGCCCTTGGTGGCGCCAAGGGCAGGCCCGAGGACGCCGGGATGCGATGCGCCATGCGGGGCCTCAGGCGTGCGTGGTCGTGGAATCACTCATCTAGGGGGCGAGAGCCGCTGCCGGGCGGGCGGCCCGGCAGCGGCTTCTCAGCCCGCTCTCAGGAACGGCTTATACGATGCGCCGATGCTGAGGAGGATCGGTGCACTGATGGGAATCACAGCGGGGTCGCTCGGCCTGGCGCTGCTGGCATTCGGCACCGGGCCCACGCCGCTCGGAGGCGCCTCAAGCGCGGCGACCCCGGCGGTCGCGGGAACCGGCGGGCCCGACCTGACCGCGCTGCCGCTGGGAGACGGAAAGGTCACGAGCTCGGGGCCCAGGAGGGGCTACGTCTACAGCTGCCAGGAATCGTTCGGCGGCCCGGCCGCCGCCGAGGTTCCCTGGATCCGGAACTCCAGCTACGACCTGACCGCGAAGTACACGGTTGACGGCGCCGTCAACTGGCCCGGCGCGCGCTTCAACAAGAAGCTGGCCCGCAAGCTGCTGAAGCTGAGCGGGAACGGGCTGCCGACCAACCACCCGACCGGCGCCTTTCCGGTCGCGGCCAGCGACGACGCCTACGCCGTGGATGCCAACCCCAACTCGATCTCGGCGCAGAGCGTGGCGCTGAAGCTCTCCGGACGACCGCGGCGGCTGAAGCGGGCGCAGTGCACGCCGACGGGACAGGTCGGGATCATGCGGAACGGCGTCGCGATCTTCAACGCCCTCGACGCCGGAGGCAAGGACGCGGTCGCGCACGAGGTCCAGGACAGCTGCTCGGGCCACCCGCAGCAGTCGGGTGTCTACCACTACCACGGTCTCCCGGCCTGCATCGGCAGCGGCGGCGCCGGCAAGCACTCGAAGCGGATCGGCTGGGCGCTCGACGGGTACCCGATCCACGGTCCGCTCGGCTCCGAGGGCGAGTACATGCGCACCTCCGACCTCGACGCCTGCCACGGCCATGCCCACAAGATCCGCTACCAGGGGCGCGTGCGGAAGCTCTTCCACTACCACGCGACCGAGATATACCCCTACGTGATCAGCTGCTTCCGGGCCGAGCCGGTCACGCTGGACAGCAGCGGTCGCGGCGCGCAGCAACCGCCTCCCGCTAGAGCGCTCCCTGGATGAAGTCGAGCGCGTCGGACACACGCGCGTAGACCGTCGGCGTGCCGCCGAAGCCGCAGATCGCGCTGCCGTAGGAGACGACGCCCAGCAGCAGCGGGCCGGACGCGGTGTTGGTTATGAGCGGACCGCCGCTGTCGCCCGAGCACGAGGTGGTGTGGATCGAGAAGCCCCTGTAGCGGCGCAGCCGCTTGCCCAACGCGCAGATCATCGAGCGCCCCGAGAAGACGGAGCGATAGACGCGCTTGCAACGCACGTTGGTGCGCACCTTCTCGGTCGTCTTTCTCAGCGACCGGGCGAGCTGGACTCCGAGCGGGTTGCGGGCGCCCCAGCCGGCGACCCGCAGCAGCTGGCCGGGCACCGTGAACGTGGCCGACTGCTCGACGGTCGGCAGCGCGATCGGCGACGCTGCCGCGGGCGATGCCAGCGTCAGCACCGCGACGTCGTGGCGCAGGGTCGTCTCGTAGTCGGGATGGACGGCCGCCGAGGCCACCGAAATCACCTGGCCGCCGGTCGGGTCGTCGTAGCGGACGCGCCCGGTGACGACGGTGAAGTTCGTGACCTTGAAGTCGAGCACGCAGTGCGCGGCCGTAAGCACCTTGGTCGGCGCGATCACCGAGCCTCCGCACTGGAGGTTGCCCTTGCGCAGGATCGTGGCCATGAACGGCCAGCGCGTCCCGTCGGCGTCGACCCCCCCGATGATCGACGTGCCCGCGACCGGACCCTCTCCCTTGGCGGCCTGCGCCGATGCCGGGCCGGCGAGGAACCCCGCGGCGAGCGCGACCACCGTCACGGCCGCAAGCGCGGCTCCCCTGCTCCGGAATCGCCTCACCCCATAGCTTGAAGCATCAACCCGCGCCGCGTCGCGTAGTTGCGGCCGGGCCTACTCGAAGCCGAGCTCCTCCGCGTAGTGTTCGCGGTACTCCGAGCGCTTCTCGGTGACGTCCTCGACGTAGTGGCGGGTCTCCGCGAAGCGGATGTCGTCGGGCCTCAGCTCCGAGCCGCCCCAGGCGGCGACGTTCGTCTCGCCGGCGTTGTAGGCGGCGAGCGCCGCGATCAGGTTCTGGTCGAACTTGTCGAGCAGGTAGCGCAGGTAGAAGGTGCCGTAGCGGATGTTGATGTCGGGGTTCGAGAGGTCGTCGGTCTCGAAGGTCGAGCCGCCGCTCAGCTCCTCGATCAGCTCCGCCGTCTGAGGCGTCACCTGCATCAGCCCCCGCGCGCCGGCGTGGGACTCCTGGTCGCGGAACCTGGACTCGGCATAGATCACGGCCGCGATCAGGTCCGCCGGCACGCCCTTGTCGCTCGCCTGCTGGCGGATCACGTCCTCGTGGCGCAGTGGCAGCGTCACCTCCCTGATCCGGTCCTTGACGCCCTCGGTATTGGCGAGCACGATCGCCAGCAGCGCAATCGCGCCGAGGCCGACCGCGAGCGTCAGCCCGCGACGGCGCCCCCGGCTGCGAGCGCCGGACCTCTGGGACTGCCTGCGGGCCCGGCGCGTGCTGGCGCCGGGGGTCATCGCGCTCCCTCCGCCTCCGAGAGCTCGCCGATCGCCTCGGTCACGAGCCTGTCGAGCTGCTCCAGGCTGCCGTCGTTGCGGATCACGTGGTCGGCCCTGCGCGCTTTCTCCTCCTGGGCGAGCTGGCGCTGCTCGCGACCCTCGAGCCCGGGCTGGCCGCGCTCGGCCAGGCGGGCGTCGCGAATCTCGTCGGCGGCGACCACCGCCACGGTCGCGTCGAAGGCGCCCTCCATCGCGGCCTCGAACAGAAGCGGCACCTCCACCACCGCGACGGGAACCTCGGGCCCCAGCTCGCTGCGCCATTCCGCGACTGCCCGGCCCACGCGGGGATGCGTCTGGGACTCGAGCCAGCGCAGCTCCTCTGGGCTCTCGAAGACGATCTCGGCGACGCGGGCGCGGTCGACGCTGCCACCGGGCGCCACCTCCTCTCCCCAGCGCCCGACCAGCAGCTCGCGCACTTCCTCGTCGTCGAGCAGGTCGTGGGCGACGCGATCGGTGGAGAGGACGGCGGCGCCGGCTCGCTCGAACGCGGCCAGCGCCTCGGACTTCCCGGCTCCGATTCCCCCGGTGAGCCCGATGAAGCGGGTCAAGCGGTGGCGGCCGGGCCGTCCTCGGCAGACCCCTCGTCGGGGGCCTCCTCGGGCGGCGCGTCCTCGGCGGCGGCCTCGGGCGCGTCCTCCGCCTCGGGCGCCTCGGCCTCCGGCGCTTCCTCCTCAGGCACCTCGGTCTCCGGCGCCTCCTCGGCCTCCGGCGCCGGCTCGGCGGGAGCCGCGGCCTCGGGCGCCTCCTCGGCGGGCGCCCCTGTGGCCTCCGCCTCCGCCTCGGGCGCCTCGGTCTCGGCGGGAGCCTCGGCCTCCCCAGGCTCGGCCGCGGGCGCCTCCGCCTCGGCGGGAGCATCCTCGGCCTCTGGCTCCGCGGCCGTCTCGGCCGGGGCGGGCACGCCCTCGATCGCCGGCGCGTCGCTCATGTCGCGCATCGGCAGCTCCTGGCCCTCGACGCGCTTGACGCTCAGCGAGAGCCGGCGGCGGGAATCGTCGACCTCGAGCATCTTGACCTGCAGCTCGTCGCCGGGCCTGACGACCTCGGCGGGGCTCTCGACGTGGTGCTGCGCGAGCTCGGAGATGTGCACGAGCCCCTCGACGCCGGGCAGGATCTGGACGAAGGCGCCGAAGGCGACGATCTTGGTCACCTTGCCCTCGACCACGTCGCCTTCCTTGAACTCGTTCAGGACCTTCTGCCACGGGTCCTCCTGGGTCTGCTTCAGGCCCAGCGAGATCCGCTGGCGGTCGCGGTCGATGTCGAGCACCTTGACCCGCACGGTGTCGCCGATCGAGATCACCTCGGAGGGATGGTTGACGTGGCTCCAGGAGAGCTCGGAGATGTGGATCAGGCCGTCGATGCCCTCCAGGTCCACGAAGGCGCCGAAGTCGACGATGTTGGAGATCCTGCCCTCGACCACCTGGCCGGTCTCGAGGCGGCCCAGGATCTGCTCGCGGACCTCCTTGCGCTCCTCCTCCAGCACCGCGCGGCGGGAGAGCACGACGTTGTTGCGGCTGCGGTTGAGCTCGATCACCTTGCACTCGAGCTTGGTGCCAATGAACTCGTCCAGGTTCTGGACGCGTCGGATGTCCACGAGCGAAGCGGGCAGGAACCCGCGCACGCCCAGGTCCAGGATCAGGCCGCCCTTGACGACCTCGATCACGGTGCCCTCGACGGGCTCGCCGGAGTCGGCGGCACCCTCGATCCGTCGCCAGGCCTTCTCGAAGCGGGCGCGCTTCTTGGAGAGGATCAGGCGCCCCTCCTTGTCCTCCTTGGTGAGGACGAGCGCGTCGACCTCCTCGCCCAGCGAGACCTCGTCGGCGGGATCCACCGACTTGCGGATCGAAAGCTCGTTGGAGGGGATGACGCCCTCGGACTTGTATCCGATGTCGACCAACACCTCGTCCTTGTCGATGCGGACGACGCTGCCGCTGACCACGTCGCCCTCGTCGAAGCTGTGGATCGTCGCGTCGTAGTTGGGTACGAGCTTGCCGTCGACCTCGATCATGAGCTCGGCGGAGCCGCCCCCGTTCACTGGTGCGGCGGCCGCGGCCGGAGCGGCCTCGGTCGCTTCGGGGGTGGTCGCCTCGGGCGGGGTCGCGACGTCGGCGGCCCCCGCGTCGGGGGCTCCGGCGTCAGCGTCGGTTGTCGCCTCGGGTGCGGGCATGAACGCTGCAGTTTAGGCAGAAGTTGGGGAATGGCTGCGCCGAGCCCCCGCACGCACCTCGGCTGGCACGCCGGGTGGCTGGGGTGTAGCGTGCCGGGCATGAACGAGAGCGGCGCCAACGGCCGCGGCGAGGTCGTCGAGATCAACATCTCACCCGAGCACGAGCGGCTGCCCGAGCCGGTGGACCGGGTCGTGGCCGTGCCCGGGCGGGGCCTCGAGGGAGATCGCTACTTCATCGCCGAGGGCGACCCCGTGCCGAACCGGCAGGAGGACCTGACCCTGATCGCGACCGAGGCCCTGGAGGGACTCCGGGAGCGTGAGGGGATCGAGCTGACCGCGGCCGAGTCCCGGCGCAACGTCGCCACCCGCGGCATCGACCTGAACGCCCTCGTCGGCAAGCGCTTCCGCGTCGGCGAGGTCGAGTGCGAGGGGATCGTCCTCTGCGAGCCGTGCAGCGACCTGCAGGCGCAGACCAAGCCCGGCGTGCTCAAGGGCCTCGTCCACCAGGCGGGACTGAACGCGGCGATCCTGAGCGGCGGCGAGATCGCCGTCGGGGACGCGGTCGCCGAGATCGAGGCCTGAGCGGCCGCACCGGTACCCTCGCGGCGTGCCGGTCAGGCGTACCAAGCGAGGCGAGGAACGGACGCCGCTCTCCAGCGAGCATGACGTACTGATCTGCGGTGCCAGCTTCGCCGGGCTCGCGGTCGCCCGCGAGCTGGCGGGCAGCGGCGCCGACGTGCTCGTGATCGACCGCTACGAGATCGGCGAGCGCCAGACATCGGCCTGCGGCATCCCCACCGGCTGGCTCAGCGCGCTCGGGCTCGAGGGCTCGGCGCGCCAGGAGTTCGACACGCTGGTCATCCACACTCCCCACGGGACCAGCCGCTACCGCCTTCCCTTCACCTTCACCACCTTCGACTACCGCGAGCTCTGCGAGCTGCTCTGGGAGCAGTCCGACGCCCGCTTCGAGACCGCCAAGGTCGAGGGGCGCAGCGCCGACGCCGAGTCCGGGATCGTCGTCCACACCGACCGCGGCGACCTGACCGCGCCCCTGATCGTCGATGCGCTCGGCTGGCGCCGGGTGCTGGCGAGCAACGGCTACCAGCCCCCCGACGCCCCGCTCTCCCGCGGTCTCGAGGTTCATCCCGACGGCGGCTCGAACGACCTCGAGATCTGGATCGACCGCCGCTACGTCCCCGCCGGCTACGGCTGGTCATTCCCTGCCCGCGGCGAGCAGCGCATCGGCGTCGGCTCCTTCGACCCGCGCATCCACGTCAAGGAGACGACGGTGCTGCTCGCCGAGGACCTCGACCGGCCCCCGGTCCGCTACCAGGGCAACTGGATCCCGCACAAGCTGCGCGGCGCCGCCGAGGACGGGGTCTTCTTCGCGGGCGACTCGGCGGGGCACTGCCTGCCGCTGACCGCGGAGGGGATCCGCACCGCGCTCTATTTCGGGATCGCCTGCGGGCGCCAGCTGCGCGCGGTGATCGAGGGCCGCAAGACGCGCGAGCAGGCGCTCAGCGACTACGCCGAGTTCAGCGACTCCCACGAGTGGAAGTTCCGCTGGATGCTGCGGGTGCAGAAGCTCGTGCCCCGGCTGCCGGCCCGCGCGCAGCGGCTGCTGATCGCGACGGTCGGCCGGCAGCGCTTGATCGACTGGTCCTTCGGCCACTACCTGAAGATCGCCCCGCCGGAGTTCGCCGGGGCCGCCCCGGCGCCGAGCCGCGAGCGCGAGCTCTCCGCTGCGGCCTAGAGCCGTCGGCCCGACTCAGCGCACGATCAGGTAGGTCCCGCCGAGCAGGAGCGCCACGCCAAGCAGCCGCTCCCAGGTGATCGGGGTCTGCTCCAGGCCCAGCACCCCGAGCCGGTCCAGCAGCACAGCCGTCGCAAGCTGTCCCGTGATGGTGGCGGCGGCGACGCCGCCCGCACCGATCTCATCGACGAGCACCAGCGCCGTGAACACATAGGCGGCGCCCATCAGGCCACCGAGCAGGTAGTACCAGTTGACGCTGGTCGCCTCGGTGACACCGGCGGCCTTGCCGCTGAGCACCACGATCGCGGCCAGCGCCAGGGTGCCGACCATGAACGAGACGAGTGCCGCCGCGAAAGTGCCCGTCGCCCTGCCCAGGCCCGCGTTGACCGGCGCCTGCAGCGCGACCAGGCCGCCGACGACGGCCATCAGGAGGACGGCGAGGCCCTTGTCCACGCGCCGATGCTCTCAAACCGCGGGCCGGCGTGGCCGACGCCCCAGCCGGGCCTGCCCGCAATCGGGATGCGGACCCGGCAGGTCCTGCTACTTCGCCGCCAGCCAGTCCCTGCCGACGCCGACCTCGACCGCGAGCGGCGGGTCGAGCTCGAAGGCGGCGCACATCTCGCGCTCCACGAGCTCGCCCGCCGCCTCCATCTCCGCGGCCGGGCCCTCGAACAGGAGCTCGTCGTGGATCTGCAGCACCAGGCGCGTCTCCATCCCCGCCTCCGACAGCGCGTGATGGGCCTTCACCATCGCGATCTTGATGATGTCGGCCGAGGTCCCCTGGATCGGCATGTTGACCGCGTTGCGCTCGCCCTGGCCGCGCACCTGCGGGCGGCCCGAGCGCAGCTCGGGGATCGGGCGGCGGCGGCCCAGCAGCGTGGTCACGTAGCCCTCGTCGCGGGCCTGCTGGATCGTCTCCTCGATGTAGCGCTTGACCGCGGGGAAGCGCTCGAAGTAGCGCTGGATGTAGGCGGCGGCCTCGTCCTGCTCGATGTTGAGCCGGTCCGAGAGGCCGTAGGCCGAGAGCCCGTAGGCGATCCCGTAGTTGACCATCTTCGCCTTGGAGCGGTCGGCGGGGCTGACCTTGTCGGGATCGGCCCCCAGCACCTCGGCGGCGGTGGCGGTGTGGATGTCCTCGCCGCGCGCGAAGATCTCGCGCAGCGCGTCCTCGCCCGCGATCTGGGCCAGGATCCGCAGCTCGATCTGGTTGTAGTCGGCCGAGATCAGGCGCTTCCCGCGCGGCGCCACGAAGCAGGAGCGGATCGGCCGTCCCTCGTCGCTGCGGATCGGGATGTTCTGGAGATTCGGGTTCGTGCTGGAGAGCCGCCCGGTCGCGGTCGCCGTCTGGTTGAAGGTGGTGTGGATGCGCCCTGTGTCGGGGTCGATCAGGTCGGGCAGCGCGTCGAGGTAGGTGCTCTTCAGCTTCGTCAGCTCCCGCCATTCCTCGATCTTGGGCACGATCTCGTGCTCTTCGCGGATCTGGCCCAGCACGCGCGCGTCGGTGGAGAAGCCGGTCTTGCCGCGGCGCTTCTTGGTCAGGCCCAGCTTGTCGAACAGGACCTCGGCGAGCTGCTGGGGTGAGCCGATGGTGAACTCGCCGCCCGCCAGCTTGTGGATGTCGGACTCGAGCTTGTCGATCCGCTTCTCGAACCCCTTGCCGATCTCGGCCAGGCGGTCGGCGTCCATCAGGACCCCGACGCGCTCCATCTCAGCCAACACCTCTACGAGAGGCATCTCGACTTCATCCATCAGCTTTTCCAGGTTCCGTCTTTTCATGTCGGTGCGCTGGAGCTTCGCGATCTCGAACACCAGCCGGGCCTCGGCGGCGGGGTCGGGCGGTGGCTCCTCGTCGAGGGCGAGCTGGCCGTCGTCGGAGACCTTCTCCTCGGGTGCGGTGGCAAGGCCGCGCTGCGCCGCGATCTCGATCAGGTCATAGGTGCGGCGGGCCGGATCGAGCAGGTAGGCGCCGACCATCGTGTCGTGGTGCAGGTCGAGGTGGTCCTCGGTCGCGCAAGCGGCGAGCAGCCCGTGCTGGCCGCCCCCGCCCAGGGACTTGATGTCGTGGCCCAGCAGGGGACGGCCAACCAGCTTCCGGGCGAGCTTCGCCAGGTCGGGCTCCTCGCCGGTCACGACCCTCTCGGCGTCGGCGGCCGCCCAGGAGGCGCCGGCGATCGCCATCGAGACCTCGCCCCCAGCCAGGTCGGCGACCTCGCCCTCCTCGGCGGCGACGTCGATCGTCTCCTCGACCTCGGCGTCGGGGACGAAGTCGGCGCCCAGGTCCTCCTCGAGGCGTTCGAGGATCACCCGCAGCTCGTGCTCTCGGGCGACCTCGCGCAGTCGGCTTCGGTCCATCTCGGCCGCCATCAGCTCGTCCAGCTCGAGCTCGAAGTCGATGTCGAGGATCGCCGTCGCCAGCTCCTTGGAGACGCGGGCGTCGTCGGCGTGCTTGGTCAGGTTCTCCTTGCGCTTGGCGCCGGAGATGTTCTCGACGTTCGCCAGCACCCCCTCGAGGTCGTCGTACTCCTGCAGGAGCTGGGCGGCCGTCTTGTCCCCGATCCCGGGGACGCCGGGGATGTTGTCGGAGGTGTCGCCCTTGAGGCCGATCAGGTCGGTGACGCGCTCGGGCGGGACGCCGTAGCGCTCGATGACGCCGTCGCGGTCGTAGATCTTGGTGTCGGTGACGCCGCGGGAGGTCGTCATCACCCGGACCCCGTCGCCGACCAGCTGGTAGACGTCGCGGTCGCCCGAGACGACCATCACCGGGATCTCCTGTTCGCGTGCGCGCTTGGCGAGGCTGGCGATCACGTCGTCGGCCTCGTAGCCGTCCACCTTGACGTTGCTGAACCCGAACGCCTCCGCGAGGGGGATGAAGTGGGGCCACTGCTCCTTGAGCAGGTCGGGGCGGGACTTGCGCTGGGACTTGTACGGGGCGTAGGTCTTCTCGCGGCCCGACCAGCCCGCGTCCCAGGCGACGACGACGGCCTTCGGCCGGTGGTCGGTGAGCATCTTCGCGAACATGGACGCGAGCCCGTAGATCGCGTTCGTCGGCCGTCCGTCGTGCGTCGCGATCGACTCCGGCAGCGCGAAGAACGCCCTGTAGGCCATCGAGTTGCCGTCGATCAGGAAGAGCTCGCCGCCGTCCTTCGGGGCCGCCTTCGCTTTCGCCCTGCCGGCGGCCCTCTTCGCCGCCGCGGGCTTCTTGGCGGCCTTCTCGTCCTTCGTCGCGGGCACACATCGATCCTACGGGGCGGGGAGGGCGGCCCCGAGCAGGTGCTTCACCGATCTGGCGACTTTGCGGGGCGATTCCCGCAGCTGCCGGTGCGTGACCCGAACCACGCGATAGCCGCGCGCCTGCAGCTCGGCGTCGCGCGCACGATCCCGCTCGAAGGCCTCGCGGCTGCGGTGGAACTCGAAGCCGTCCGCCTCGACGATCACGCGTTGCTCCGGCCACAGGAAGTCCACCTCGTAGGGGCCGGCCCTGGCGTTCACACGCGGCTTGGGAAGGCGGTGGCGGCGACAGAGGGCGAGGAACCCCCTCTCCAGTTTGCTTCGGGTGAGGGCGGTTTCCGAGCCGGCGTCACGGCGAGAGATCAGCCCGAGGTCCAGGGCCTTGCGTGTGGCGCGGTCGTGGAGCTCCCGGTCCAGGCCCGGGCGCAGGTCGGCGAGGGTTCGCTGCGGGATCGTGAGCCGAACGCCGGCATTGAAGGCGGTGCAGCTGGAGTCGAGGTGGCGGGATCGGTGGACGATGATCCCCGGCCGGCTGCGCGACCCGCGGGAGGAAGGGACGGTGACGTGGATGGGGCCCTCGGCCCGGGGCATGAATCCCCAGAGTTCCGCGGCGCTGCGGTGGCTGAGAACGGCGCCCCCTCCCAGGGCAAGAACAGCCGCGAGGCAGCGGCCCTCGAAGGAGATCGCGGCGTGACCTACCGCGTAAACCCCTCTATGAAGACGGTGGAGCCTGCCGGCGGACACACGTCGGCGGATCCCTGGTTCGGTCAGGCCGGCCTCGAGCAGCGCGGCGGTGGTGATCACCCCATGCCGCTCGGCGACCCACTTGGCCACTAACGCGTCCGGGTTGGCGGGTTTCCGTCGCATACCGACGCTAACCCGCCAGGGAGCACTCCTAACCCCCCTCTCCGCCGAGCCGAGCCGCTGCGGGGGAGCATCTCGACACTGCTCGCACGCCCTCCTTGCGGGGTTTTCTGGGTTCCCTGCCTATGATCAATCGCCCATGGCCTCCGCCCAGTACAGCGTCACCGTGAGAGTCGAGCTCGACGCCCGCCAGGAGCCCCTGGGCAAGCTCACGGGCGCGATCGTCGAGGCCGGCGGCGCGCTGCAGTCGGTGGACCTGGTCCCCGGCGCGGGCAGCGAGGGCAAGCGCGTTCGCGAGTTCACCGTCGATGCCAACAGCCCCGAGCACTGGGAGCGGATCCTGCGCTCGATCGGCTCCACGCGCGGCGCCCGGGTGCTGGGCTTCACCGACCGCACCTTCGCGATGCACCGCAACGGCAAGATCGAGCAGCACAACAAGTACCCGCTGAACACGCGCGACGACCTCTCGATGGCCTACACGCCCGGCGTCGCGCGCGTCTGCGAGTACATCGCCGCCGACCGCACCAAGGCCTTCGACTACACGATCAAGGCCAACACCGTCGCGGTCGTCTCCGACGGCTCGGCCGTGCTGGGGCTGGGCGACATCGGCCCCGAGGCCGCGATGCCGGTGATGGAGGGCAAGGCGATGCTGTTCAAGGAGTTCGCCCAGGTCGACGCCTTCCCGATCTGCCTCTCCACCAACGACCCCGAGGAGATCATCCAGACGGTGAGGCTGATGGCGCCGACCTTCGGCGGCATCAACCTCGAGGACATCTCGGCCCCGCGCTGCTTCGAGATCGAGGAGCGGCTCAAGGAGGAGCTCGACATCCCCGTCTTCCACGACGACCAGCACGGCACCGCGGTGGTCGTGATGGCCGCGCTGTTCAACTCGCTGAAGATCGTCGGCAAGCCGATCGAGGGCCTCAAGGTGCTGGTGCTGGGAATCGGCGCCGCCGGCGTCGCCTGCACGAAGATGATGCAGGCTTCCGGCATCACCGAGATCATCGGCTGCGATCGCCAGGGGGCGATCTCGGTGGACCGGCCCGACTACGTGGACGGCTCGATCAGCGAGATCAAGCGCTGGTTCGCCGAGGAGACCAATCCCGGGCGCCTCGCGGGCGGGCCCAACGAGGTGATCGAGGGTTGCGACCTGTTCATCGGCGTCTCGGGGCCGGGGCTGCTGGAGCCCGAGTCCCTGGGCAAGATGGCCAAGGACCCGATCGTGTTCGCGATGGCGAACCCGACGCCCGAGGTGATGCCCGAGCAGGCCGAGCCCTACGTGCGGATCATGGCCACCGGCCGCTCGGACTACCCGAACCAGATCAACAACGTGCTCTGCTTCCCCGGCATCTTCCGCGGGGCGTTGGACGCCGGGGCGCCTCGGATCACCGAGGAGATGAAGCTGGCCGCGGCCCGCGGCATCGCCGAGGTCGTCACCGACGACGACCTCTCCGAGGACTACATCATCCCCTCGGTCTTCAACCGCGACGTCGCCCCGACCGTGGCCCGCGCCGTGGTCGAGGAGGCCAAGAGCGCCGGGCTCGCCCGCTTCTCGGACGAGACGGGCACCTTCGAGCTGGTCGCCCCGGGCCCCGACGGCGCAAACGGCGGTGACGACCCCGGCGCTGCAGGGGACGTTCGGGTCGATCCCGAGGAGCAACCCGCCTAGAAGCCGCCCGGACCCCTCAGGCGGCCCTCGCGCGCAGCCATGGAGGGGGCTTGACCAGGATCCGCGCCGCCCAGAAGAAGCAGAGGGCGCCGAGCAGCGTCGCCGATGTCGCGAGCGCGGCGTCGAGCAGGTCGTCGGTGTCGGGGACGACGTAGGCGGCGACCGCCGAGACGCCGAAGGCGATCGAGCCGAGCCGGTTGAGGCTCGCCGAGCGGCGCGCCGGCGCCGGCGGGCCCCAGATCGCGATCTCGGCCAGCACGCCGGCGACGAGGAAGCAGATCGAGCCGAGCCGGCGCTCACGCCTGCCCCCCCCCCCG
>Ga0194131_10009041_pt1 | contig 12736 bp, 7 predicted proteins | sample TA2KigO120mmetaG_FD_148631 | JGI IMG/M metagenome (GOLD analysis project Ga0194131, IMG submission 148631) | Freshwater microbial communities from Lake Tanganyika, Tanzania - TA2015053 Kigoma Offshore 120m | ecosystem: Environmental > Aquatic > Freshwater > Lake | place: Tanzania: Lake... | reverse complement strand
AAAGCCTTTAGCAAGACGCTTGTTCACAGTTAAAATTAGAACGTATGTAAAATAGTAAACACCCTCTATTTCTCTATGACTTTCAATGAACACACTATTTGGGTTTGGAAACTGGATGACCCTTGGCACAGCTTGATTTTTTACGTAGAGCATTAGTCGAGCACCACGGTGAAGAGATTGACATATGTAGCTGTCAACGTATCATCGAGAAAAACTTTTCCAAAAAAGATAATTCTCTTTTGAGGTCTATTTTTATCAGATCTATCAATTACCTCTCCAAAATCAACTGCATCAAGCTTTGTAACACCGTTGGTTGTAATTTCATACATTTGTAAAGTTATATCATTTGCATTAGTTGTTTCTTTAAAATCAACATCAAACCGCTGCTTAACAGGCACTGCATTGGTACCAAACACGTCACGCTTTAGATCTTTCAGCGTGTAATTGTTGAATCTTTTGATATTTATAAACTTTCCTAGGTTGTTTTTTACTCCATTTTTAGCGGTAAAAGGCGGCAAATACTTGAACTGCGGTAGATTTGCAAATCTCTTATCGAAAAACAGAGAATCAACGTTGTTAATTGACTCAAAATCGTTAGTGTACGCTTCAAGCGGAACATCAAAAGATGCAGTATTAGGAGCAACAATAAAATCTTGATTTTCATCGAGCGGATCTCGAGAACCGATGATTGTGCTATAATCAAAAGATTGCTGAAACAAGCTTACTATGCTATTAACAGCTGATGAAAAAGCTGATCCTGACTGCAGTCCAACAACGGGAGCACTTCCCGCAATTGATCTCTCGTAGAGAGATCCATCTGATGTGATGGAAGTTCCAAAAACGTCTTCTGGGAGTAGCTTTCCTGTATCATCAGTTGATAGGCAGAAGAGATCGTGCGGGAGAGAAGCAGGTGACTCAAGGTAAATTCTATCAGTAGCAGTGTCGTATGATCCAGTTATGCTTGATGGATCATAGTAGGCTTGTCCATCAGTAAATGTAGCGTAAGCAATATTCAATCCGCCTTTGGCGAGTGACGCTCTTCCAAAGGGAGTAATTGCTATGTCCATCACTCTTTTCTTGGGATCAAGAATTCCCATTTGGTCTCCTTAGATAACTATTGTCGACCAAAGCTGCCCGTAACCCCAAATATGAGATTGTTTGGACCAAATTGTACGACATAGCTAGGGAGCGCTCCACGATTGTGAGCTGTATCATCATCAACGAAAGGCAGCGATGAAGTGCATTCAATACTTAAATTACTGCATTGTGTGTGTATTCCATCAGCCACTATATCCGATGATGAGCTGACAAACGTTGCTACGACTGTTGATCTTGCAACGCTATCTTTTCCATTTTTTGTAAATACAAATTTTGCATCCCTAGATTGCTCAAGCATGTCTCTTACTTGACCGTATTTGTCTCTTCGGAAGACTGCGCTTGGATTTGTTAAAATTACGTTGGAGAGGCCGTAACGCAAAGATCTCGCTCCTATTTTTTCCGATTTATCAAGCGTTGAAAGAGGAACTCTTGGATTATCTCCGTTATAGTAGAGTGCAAATCTCGACTCATCTCTAGTAAATCTATTTACAAAGGTTGGAGTTGCTGGATCGATGAACTGACTAACAACTATATTTCTCTTTCTTGCCTGGCCAGCCTCCTTTTCAAAAGTGAAAGGCCTGCTAAGAAGCACATTGTTATCTCTGATATTTTGTACCGCATATCCGTTTGGAGGAGAATTAAGCATAACTATTGCTTTTTCTCCAAATTGTGTCCTAAATTCTGTACCTTCAAGCCCATTAACAATAATCTCCTCTAGCGGAACAAATGTGTCATAATATGTTCTTTCAATATCAGCCATTCTTACGTTCCGTTGCAGAGATCCCGTAATCCATCCCTGCCCCCTTGAGGCAAAAGCAACCCTTTTTCTTAGCCCAGACACAATTCCTATAATGTTATCAACATACGATCCTGATAGTATTTTAGGAGCCAATATGTCGAACTGATCAAATGGTCCAGCCTCGTGAAGATCCTCGTGGATAGCATCAGATCCAAGATACTGGTTTAATTCCGGGAGTGATTCTTTTCCAAAGGCGACATTTGTTCCATACAATGAAACGCTAGCATCTCCAGACCTGATGACCAGTCTAGATCCTGTCATGTTTAGAACGTCATTATCATATCCCAATCCTGTTCTTCCAGGAGCTTCCATCACTGGATTTACGCCTGACTCAATTCCAAATATCAGCTCATCATCAGGAAATAGAATGACAGGCGTTTCTTTTGCGGGATTTTCAATTGTTACTGTAAGCACCTCTTGCTCGGCTTCGCCAATTCCGCTTCCAGAGTTTATCTGATTTTTTGATCCCTCCCAAAAAGAAGAAAACAAAGATCTCGGGCTAGGATTTGCAAAAAGATCTTTCTGGTAAGTTGGATCACTTCCAGATCTTGCGTTAAGAAATAACGTTGTTGGAACCCCGTATGTGTTTCCAAGTGTTCCGGATGCATATTGTCCACCCTTCCAAAAGTTAGCAATCAGTACACTGCCAGTCACGACAGTGGGGGGGATAGTTGAAGCGTCTACAACTCCAGCTGCGGCCATCTTAGATATTGTGCCAAATCCATTATTAAATGTTTTAGGTCTAAAATTTAAAAGCATGTCGGCATTTATTGACTGTACAACCGCAGGTCCAGGAGGTGGGTTTGTTTTAGTCATTGAAAATGAAATTGATTTTCCGTTACTGTGAATCGGAGAAAGACCCGGAATAACCTCGTCTAGCGTGTTTGTATTGTAGAAACAGAAAGATTCTTTGGCTATCAGATATCTCATGCTACTTGAGACGTCTTGCTTTGAATCTTTTGTTGCATTTGTACGATTTTGAACGTAGACAAAGAACACATAATTCTCTATATCATGTGCAAACCCAAAGTCTGTTGTAGCGTGTCGAACTTGTGTTCTAAATGCTGTCACAGGAAGATTTACAGTAATTCGATCAACAACAAAGGGAGAAGCAATGTAATCCCTTAATGAAAATGACTCAGCTTCTCTAGCATGATATTTTGCAGAAAAGGGTGCACCAAAGAAGCTTGTAGGCTCTCCTATCCTGTGATACCCTCTCGCCTTTAGTGCGTCTATATCTTTGGGCACATAGTAAGGAGCCTCAGAAAAAATTCCATATGGGCTACCAGCAAATTGACAGAGAATACCATCTGTACTATCATTAAGTACTGTATAATGGCCTGTTGAAAGCTGTTCATCTATAAGCAACAGGGCGGGATTATAGTCTTTTGCTGAGTTTGTAGCACTATCTCTGATTCCAACGTCAGCCCATGTCTTCGTATTTTTATTAAAGTACATGAATCCTGATCTATTTTCTCCTAGAAATGGGCAGAATGGATCTCTTGCGCTTTCTCCTGCATTAAGCTTATAAACATCAACATCACTACTTATTGATAAGTCAAATTTTATCACCGATTTATGCTTATCAGCGGATGAAAAACCCGGATATATTTCCTCGGGAAACCCTGATCCAGGTGCCCCAAATGCTACCACATTCTCTTCCTTGTATGGGTAGATTTGTGATCCCAATATGGCTTTTTCAAAATATGCATTCTTATCTGTGACAGAAGCAGAAAAAACTAGAGTGCCCATAAGAAACCCAGAAAGGGCAGCTCTTCCGGCCGGCAGCATGTACGGTGCTTGTACTACCCTGTTTTCAAAAATGAAAGTATTATTATTTTCAGAAAATCCAATTTCTTCATTTCCAAGACGATTTTGATCACCTGTCCTCTCAATTGCGGGCATGGTATTCTCAGAGTCTTTTTGCCTCAAAAATGCGCGAGGAGAGACATTTAAAAATCTACTTTTCATTTTTTCAATCCAGCGTAAGCAATCGAGTCAGTCCTGAATGAAGGCGAGTCACGGGGTGAGAGCGGTGCCACATCAGTAGAATAAATCGGCGTACCAAATGCTCCTGTCTGATATTCTGCATTAAAATCAAAGTTGTCTATGTCTATCTCAAAACCCAAACCATCAGTTAATGTTTTATCAACAAATGACAACGTTACATGACTAGGATGTCCATAAAACCCATCCCTGGTCAATCCAAGATCAGACTGACCTCCATCAAAGAAAGGATTAAAAGCAGTCCCTACACTGTATCCCAGTATTGTTTCATTGAAAACCTTTATTCCTTTTACAGTATAGGGAATCTCTTCCCTCACTACATAGCTTCGTGCGCTAAGATTAAAAATAGTGGATCTTCCATCTTTCTCAGTTCCTGGAAAAAAATCAATCGTTTCTCCTGAAATTATCTCTGCTGAGCTTAGAACCTGCTCTGCAGTCTTTCTCTCATCTTGATCTGTGTATGCAGAAATATCGAGGGGATCAATAAGCTCACCAATTACAGCAGGAGAGATCTGTTGATCTATGAGACCATCATCGGGCATCTCTGCCCATCTTCCGGATGAAATAAATAGGGAATTTTCTCTTTTTCCTAAATCTCTTCCGCGCCGTATCTCAACTCCGTGTCCGACCCAGCTAGGCACAAAGCTGGGTGCAGTCGTCGGGTTCGGTTCGTTCTGTTTAAATTGTCCTGTCTCTTTAAACGGTTTCATGAGAATTTCACTAAAGTAAATAAAGTTGAATCTGATGATAGTGATGTTATCTCTGGTAGCATCGCGATCAGATCTGAATTGCTATAATCCATGTTTGTTAATGCTGTCGATTGATATGATAAATATTTAATTTTTCCTCTTTCAAGTGCGTGGGGTTCAATCACATAGTTAATTCCCATAAACTTGGTTCTCTTTGGAAGTACTGACTCTACAAGATTGCTCAGTGCAACATCGACCCATCTAAAGACTTCATACGTTCTCATAAAATCAATCTTCCCAACAAGTCTGTTAAAGTAGACGCTAGAGAAGTGATCAATATCTGCATATGAATCATTATAGAAATTAACAGGTTGACCTAACGCATCATCAAGATACTGAGTATTTCCTATGGTAGACATAATGTCTTCGTTTAGGGCCTTTATTGAAGAATGCTCTATGGCAAATCTAACATCATCAACAATTTCATCAGTGTCATATATTTCATAAACTGGCCCTGTCAGGACGTAATCGGGATCGCCCTCGTTTGGTTCATCTAGCCCTCTAACTCTCACTTTATTTGAAACTTGCTGCAGATCAAACCTGGGTGAGAACCTATCAACTGATACAATATACGGACGTATGACGAGATTATTTGGACCAAATCCTGATCCGCTAAAATGTAGTAAATTTTGACTGAAATCAAATATTCTAATATTTCCTGAACTATCTGAAGAAGTCGTAGCTTGATCACAGGATGCATCAATTCTAATCCTCTCAAATGCACCTGTCTGAACCAGATCAAATCCTAAACCAAGCTCGGGATTGTCAATTCCTGCGTTCGCATAGTTCCTTGCATGTTCAACAAATGATTCATTTCCTGTTCTTGAAGAGTAAAATCTGATATGTGAGACCTTTCCAGTAAATAATGTATCAAAATAACTACTATCAGAATTCAGAAGTCTAGGTGTGCTAGAAATACTTTGTGATCCTATTATGATATAGCTTCCCGATGCATTATATGTCGGCATGATGTTTTCAAAGACATCCTGACTTGAGAATACTGCAGCTGGTGAGTAGAACGAAGAAGTTGTGAAAACGCTAACGCTTCCTCCTGCTTGTCTTGCACACCTAAGCGTGTAACTAGAAGAAAGTGCTCCAATAAAATCTTCTCTTGTTTTTTCTATCCCAATTGTCCACCTTTCGCCATCGAACAGGTTAACTCCCGTGATGGCCAAAACAAGAGGACTTGGAGCTACAGCAAAAAGCTCTGCAGAAGGTTTCATTGCAAAGCGAAGGCTTCCAGAACTATCACTCTCTTGATTGTAAAACAAGTTTGCAACGAGAAAGTCATGAGGAGAAGCGCTTCCTGTTGTTATTATTCTCATAAGACTCTGAGAATATGGGTGCACTATTCTTTTATCAAAAACGTAAGAAGCCTCTAGCGAGAAACATCCAGATGTTAAAAGTCCATCACTTAAATTATTAGAAATTCCATGCGGAGGAAAATTGCTTTTGTTGACAAAACTACCACGTATGCTAGGCTCACCAATCTCAACTCTAGATGAGCTTAAATAGCTGCTTATGATCCTTTGTGAGTCGCTTCTTACACTTGGAAAAGTAAAAGTGCCAGTTGATGGTGTTACGCTTCCAGAAAAATCAACCATTGAAGTGACTTCAATAGATTGATCCCTTAGATCTTTTAATCTAGCCTCTCCTGACATTCCGTATTCACGAATTGTAAAGAAATTTTCTGGAATTATTCCAGAAGATAGAAGAATTGATCTTACAGAATTTCTAGTGCCCTTTGAAGCATTAATATAGCTCATATTTCCGAGTATTCTTCTCCAGAGATCATCCCTGAGTAATTTTAAAGTATAAGAGGCGGCACCATCAGAATGAATATTATTTCCAAATGAAAATTGATCATTTGTTGATTTTGCAAAGAAGCCTGGAAGATCTATTCCAAAGTAATCTGCTGCGAAACTGATCATTTGTGAGCTAATTTTTTCATCTTCTCCTAGCTCAATTGAAAGAAGAGAAGACATGCTATCAATAAACTGCTTCATCTCATCAAGAGAAATTGATATTACAACAAGTGTCTTTAGAAGTGGAGAAATATTAGGAATTTCACCAGTTCCTGGAATGTGTAAAATCTCTGGCTCAATTCCAAGACCGCTGTCAACTTCTGGCAGACCAGAAGCGTGCGCACTTTCAACAAGATAGTGCTGCGGAATCAGCCTCGTTACAATGTTCGGATTTTGCTTATCATAGTTTGATGCGCTAGTCAAAAGATTCGTGATAACTTCTTCAAAATCTGGAAAATCTGGGTAAAGAACGGGACTATAGAGCGGATTTTGATTAATTAGTGGAACCTCTACAGATCCTGTAGCTCTAAGGCTTTGACTATAATTGCTTACTCTGGAATGTAGACATTTTCCAGAGTAATCTAGGACAACATCGTTCATTCCGTAAGAACCGCTAGGCTCATCAAATCTAAAGTAGAGTGAAAGACTTGAAGTTGAAAAAATTTCTCTATCTTTAAAATTCTCAACACTTTTATCTGATCTTTGATCTATGAAAAATCTAAACTCATCCAGGGCACCGCTTAGCGTCTGCTCTGGAGCAAACGTGTAATCTAGGATCTGGTGATTTGTTCCGCTTCCTATCACTAGGCTAGATGTTCCAAAATAGAGAGCGCCAAAATCTTGTGAATCTGATGATGATGCAAGTAATTCACTATCAGTGTAAATCAGCGCTTTTTTCCCATCTTCTTCATTGAAAAGGCATGCTCTAATGTGAGAAAAATCTCCTTTCTGTAAGGCTCCAGATGCAACCAGGTAAGAATCAGATGCAGAAGAGACCAAAAACAGTATCTTGCACTCAGTTGTGGACGAGGATTGAGACAGTGCAAGGGTAAATCCCGATGTGCTTGTCACTCTCTGCGCGATGACCTGATTTTTATTTTCTTTCTCTGGAACAAAAATGTGTGCTTCTATCTCGAACGGACTTTGTCCAACGTCTAAGCAGAGCGCACCTGTTGATCCTGGCGCCTCATAGAAGTTTTTTCCAGAAAACGGACTTACACTAATAAACGTGCCACCGCTTGTTTCACCTAGATTAGTTCCAGAGAAAAACAAATATCCAATATTCTTAGGTATTCTATTAAAAACATATCTTTCAAAACCAGTTAGTCGAAATAAGAATTCTTCAACCTGGGACAGTGTTCCGGTAAATGGATATTCATTTATTGCCTTGTAAAGCGCAACGTCGACTTTTGCTTTTGCAGGAGAGAAAAAAGTGTGATTCTCAAATTTTGAAAAGTCAATAGAAAGCTGCTGTGTTGATCTAAAAGCAGTCTTGTAAGAGTCTAAGAAAAAGTTATCGTCAGATGTATTATGACCCAACAGCGCGCTGTTGCTAATATCCCTGGAAACAGCGCTGGTTGTGGTCTGCTGCTTCTTGCTTCTAAAAAGAGGGGGTCTTGATCTGAGGCGAGCCATTACTCCACTCTGAATTTTGCGGCAACATCGTTTATGACAATTTCTTGCCCCTTATTAACTATCTTAAAGTCAAACGTATATGTTCTTCCTTTTGGCAAAGACGACATGAAGAAGTCAAAATAGTGAGAAGATGAATCGTTAGAAACTAGAGTCCCAGGATCATGAAACGGGATAATCACATCATCGCTCTCAAAGTCTCTGACTCTATAATAGCATTCCTTTACTATGACTCCCGTGTTTTCAAGCGGTGTCTTCACAGTTACAATAGCCTTATTTAGGTTCTCAATAAATAATCTGAATCTAAATTTTTCATCATTTTTGTAAGAATATCTCATATTTGTAATGTTAACAAAATATCTCTCAGGTGTTTGTGAGAAGTATGTTGTCTCTCTAAATTTTACAACAAGCGACCCCGTGGCGTATTGCACTGTTTGATCTGGTGATAGCCACTTAATCCCAAAGATTAAACTTCCAGGATTATTTCCTGTGATGTACGGGAATATGTCCGCATCAAAAGAATTTACCAAGAATGAAGACTTATAGAGGCCTGTCGTGTAAACGCTTCCAATTGAATATTGAGATCCGCTAAAGACCCTTTCAAGGCTTCCCGACTGGAGCTTAACAATGACGCAATTGTTTCCAGTTAGAGAATTAAGTGACGATCCTGTCAGGAGATTTGCGGGGACTCCTCGCGTATAGGAGTTCAAGAATATCGACCCGCTTGTGTTAAATTCAAAAATCTGAGTCTGATCTGATATTGAATCGTCGTAGGAGACTATTAGCTTTGGTCTCTTAGCAGTGTTGGTTGTGTTTCTAGAGGCAAATCTTTTAACAAATCTTGTCTTTTGATCATCTTCTTGGCTTGAAGTAAATGACAATCTAAAGCCAGAATCAGGCAACAATCCTGCAATAACACCAGATACTATTTTTGTAACATCAACGCTTAGATCCTCTTGTCCAGACTGGAAAATTTGAGAAGACTGAAAGGAGACAGTTCCTTTTCCGTCATTTAGATCTCCTTGAGTAAAGTAGTCAACATCATACTGAGATAGGCTTCCTCCGCTATTGGCACCGGTCATAGACCACGTTACAGGCGTTCCAAGTGTAGATGCTGTAATAAAGTTTACAACATCTATGTCTTCAAATCTAATTACATCCCTTCCGGTTCCTTCATCAAAGCTTTTTGAGAGCGGGTAGACCACAAGTGTGAAGTTTGAAGGAGTCGTCTGTCCGCCGTACACATCGTGCAAATACAAGCTACAAGAAAAATTTGGACTATTAATGTCAAACTCTCCTGCAGCAAATGAAGAACTAATTTCCTGTAGATCAAAGTGAAGCAAACCTCTGCTTAGCTCAATTGGAGCATTTTCACCAGAAAAAGTATTTTCATCATAGAGCTTAAAAATATCAATTGTTCCCGCTTGACCAGCGTTAGAATCAGTCGCGCGCAATGTATTTGAAATAATCTTGTTTGTAATATAGGCATCTTTATCAGCCTGAACAATTCTATACATGTCTTCTCCTAGATTGCATTTCCGACAATGTCATAATCTGGATATTTTACTTCAAAGATTCCACCCATCGGAGGAGAAAAAATTCCTCGACCTACTGATCTTTTGGGGCTAATTGAAACTGCGGAGTATTGTCTGTCATCAATTGTTCCCGCAAGACTAATAAACTTATAGCTATCAAGACTGATGACACCCTCTTGATTTATGATGAGATTTACCAGGTCAGAAACTCTAATTCCTGCATCTATTTGCATATTCTTTATGTCAAGATATTCCTTAAGAGCATTGTTGATCTTTGTTATAATTCCGCTCTTGTCTTCTCTATCATCGATTACAACAGTATAGGTAAATCCGATATTTACTATCTTTGAATCCAGAATATCCATTGAATCTGAAACAATTCTGAACTCATTTATGTATGTTGATATATTTCTTTTTAATGTATCAGGAGACTTAGCTAGCTGACCATCAGCATTTCTGCTAACAACATAGACCAGAGATGAAAGAGGATTTACTGGATTTGGTTGTATTCCTATTCTAAATGCTCTTCCAAAGTTTGAAGGCATCAAAAAGACTCGCGAAATCAGATCTTCCTTAGAAACAACTCTGTTTTGTGAGTTTCTAACACTCAAAGCTATAGATCTAAGATCTTCAAGCGTTGGTGCATTTTCTCCTCCTTTTGCTTCAGAAGAATTATTCACAGTAATTGAAGCTCTGATAGCTGATGCCTTTGAAGCAGAAACTGCCGGACTAAAAGCTGTTAGAAGATTACTGACTGTACGAATTGTGCTTGCTGAAACGTTGTGAGAGATTCCGCCACCGTGCCTGTATCTAATTCGTAAAGATGTATTCATTGGGATTATTCCCAGGCTCTTTGATCCTAGCAGCGAATTTGGATCAATTGAAACTCTTGAAAATGTCTTTCTATCTCCGTACAAAGGGATTGAAACTTCGCTAGGATCTGGTAAAATATCATTGTCAAGTGTATCAGCTTTTCCTGAACCAAAAATTATTGTGACTGCTCCTGAATCAGACTTTGCTCTTGTCATAAATCGATAAGGCGCAGGGACAACGGCAATAGCGTCAGCTACTTCATCAAAATCACTATTGTAGTTTGAAATGGCACGAAAAACAGTATCCTGTGATAGAGATTCAACCTCATAATATTCATTGCCATCAGAATCAATCACAAGCATGATCTCACTGACGTTAGAATTTGCCAGAGTCACGGTCTTAAAAGGCGTAGCATCAGCGCCAAATGTGAACTGCTCTTCTGCAGTTCCTCCCGATATACAGATTCCTTTTCTTGTAACAGAATATGTTAAAGGATTTCCTGAAGTGTCTGTTGTCAAGATTTGATAATTTGCAATAAGCTTATTTTGAGAATTCGTATCAGAGAAGTCTACATTATCAATCAGGGTAAAGCTTATACCAGTATTTGAAATTACTCTTGTTCCAGATTTTAGAGTAGGCAACTGAGAAGTCTTTGGCGCAAATCCACCAATACTAAGCTCAGAATCTACTGTAAAAGTAAAGTCAACCTCACAATAAGCGGGAGATGCACCTCTTACTTTTACCCCAGCAAGTCGAATAAGCCTCTCAATATTTTTTCTCTCAACAGCTGTATCTAGACCAAGCTCATTGAATTGGTGATCTAGATAGAAAGAATTCACATCGCCAATATACGCAACCAGATCAAGAATCATTCCCCCAACAGATGCCTCTGAGAAATCCTGAATTTTGTCCGGAAAATACAGCTTTGCATATTGCAAAAGCTCAGACCTTAGACTATCAAAATCCCTAGCTAGATACGTCCTCTGTTTCTTTTGCTTCAGCTGCTTCTTGACATTATTGAGTGCCATGTTTTTATCCGATGTTCTCTAGTATAATTTCTACCGTCTTTCTTGTTGCTGATAATCTAGGTATTGAAAAATCAATCTTTATTCTTACTCTAGAAATTGCATCTTTATCCGTTTGTAAGACAGTTGTCTCAAAGCTATCAAGGCTCACATATGGCATGTATCTCTCTGTTGTTTCTTTGATTAGAATCATTGCCTGATCATCATAGTCAGACTGTGCCAATCTTTCAGTCAATAGTGATCTTAGATTTGCTCCAAAATCGCTAAGAGGTACTCTTTCTCCCCTGTTGGTGAGAAGCATATTTCTAAAGTTATCAATCATTTGATCGATAGTAGAAGTTGACATTGCAAAAGGGCCCCCAACCTTTGTCGCGTAAGAAACAGGTGTCATAATGCCGACAGGTTTTGGCTGAACAGGCTGTACAGACCGCGGGTTGTCTGTAAGATCTCCTACGCTCTTGAAGCTAATTGCTGCCATAGATCTAATTATTTGGAGTCTGAGACGCTGATGAAATACTCATAGGATTCCAAAAAATTGAGCAGCGCTGTATGAGATCAATCCGGCACCTATCAGGTATCCTATCAGAGAGATGATAAAATATTTTGTAAAGAAAATTACAATATTAATAATTGAAGATATCTCTAGGAAGGCAACACCTGCAAGATCTATGATTGCACTTATTATTTCCCACGCAAAAGCAAGAAGCGCCTCAAATATTTTCTGGATTGCACCCAAGACATCTGTGATAATTGATTTTATAGCCTCGGCAATCGACTGGATTGCGCTTGCAACAGCACTAATAGCTCCTGTTAAGAATCCAACTAGGGCTTCAATAACTTCCGCAGGTATTGTTATGAATGCTGCCATCAGTTTTGCAAACTTTGTAATAACCCCATCAAATCCATCAATCTCTTTGACAGCAATCAGGGGAGGCGTTAGATCGATACTGGGGAGATCTATGCTAAGAACAGGTAGCTCAAATGACGGTAGAGTAAATGTTAGAGACTCTATAATCTTTTGAACTATTTCATTTAGTTTTTCAATAATTTGATCTTTCTTGGACTCTATCTTCTCAATAACTTCATCGACTTTCTCAGCTGCTGCGCTTAATGCATCTGCAATTACTTCTTTAATAGTATTAAACAGCTTCTCTAGGGCCTCTGTAGGATCAATCATATCAACAAATGCCTTAATCGCGTCTTCAAGACTCGACAAGAGATCTGCTGCCTTGGCAAGAACAACCGAAAGCTGACTTAAAAGTATGTCAATCAA
>Ga0194131_10009037_pt1 | contig 12740 bp, 11 predicted proteins | sample TA2KigO120mmetaG_FD_148631 | JGI IMG/M metagenome (GOLD analysis project Ga0194131, IMG submission 148631) | Freshwater microbial communities from Lake Tanganyika, Tanzania - TA2015053 Kigoma Offshore 120m | ecosystem: Environmental > Aquatic > Freshwater > Lake | place: Tanzania: Lake... | reverse complement strand
GCGCTCGGCGAGCTGCTTGCGGAGCTCGTCCGGGTTCACGCCTTCGGCGCGGGTGGCCTCGACCGCGATGTGGAAGTTCAGCACGCCGGCGCCGCGGAAGAGCCTCTTCAGGTCCTCGGGGCTGTCGAGTCCGCCGCGCCGCGACTCGTAAGCCTTCCACTTCTCGACCACCTCGTCGATCTGCGGCGCGTGCGCCGCGAACTCGCGGCGGACCGCGGCGAGCTCCTCGCCGCGCTCGCTCGGACCCATGATCGTGTTGCCGCGCTCGTCGATCTTCGAGCGCCCGGTGGCGGGATCCCGCTCGGGGCGAGGTTCGTCCGGAAGCGCAAGCGCCCGCACGAGGCGCCGCTCCGAGAGGCCGGGCGATGCGAGCTCCTGAGCTCCCTGCTCGAGCGCCACTTCGGCCGCGGCGATGTCCGCGAGCGCCGTTCGCTGCGCCGCTTCGTCGCCGGTCGCGGTGGCCACCTGGAGCGCCTCGCGCGCGGCGAGCGCGCGGCGGGCCTGCTCCTCGAGCTGCGCCAGGCGACCCTTGCGGGTCTCGTCCGCGCCGCCGAAGCGGGCGACCGCGTTGCCCGCGTGGGCCGCGGCCACGATCTCGTCCGCATCGGCGCGGGAGGAGGCCACGAGCGCTTCGAGCGACCGGCGGAAGGAAGCCTGCAGCTCCTGCACTTCCGGGCTCGGAAGCGGCATCACCACTTCGATCCGGTTGTAGCCCTGCGGCACGAACGAGATGTCGAGCGTGCCTTGGGGATTCGCGCGCTGCTTGAGCACGCCGATCGCGTCGGCGAGCACGCGGGCGTTGTCGGCGTCCTCGGGGATCTCGACGCCGTAGGTGAGGCTCACGCCGCCGCGCAGATCGCGGCCGAGCCGCAGCGACTCCTTCGGCGGAATGAGCAGGTAGAGGAAGCCCGCGACGAGCAGAAGGATCGCGGTCAGGTGGAATGGGATGTTCTTCATGGATGATCGAGGGCGGAGTTCGGCGATGCCGTCGGACGCGGTCGCCGCCGGCGAGACGGTCGACGGTCGTCAGGTCTTCGACTCCGCGGCGGGCGTTTCGGCGGACTCCTCGATCACCTGCTGGATCGCCTCGCGCGAGAAGGTGATGCGCGTGTTCGATCCCTCGTCGACCTTGAGCACGATCGTGCGCGGCTTGATCTCGACGACGGAACCGATGATGCCGCCGGAGGTCATCACGCGGTCGTGCTTCTTGAGGTTGCCGAGCATGGTCTCGCGCTGCCGCTTCTGCCGGCGGCCGCTGAAGATGGTCATGATGAACATGACCGCCACCAGGCCGAGCACCATGTAGAGGAAGGTGTTGTCCATGCCCTTGGGCGGCGGCGCGGCGCCGCCGGCGCCGGGTGCGCCCGGCGCGCCGGTCGTCGCGCCGTTGCCGGCGGCGGAAGGCGCTCCCGCCGCCTGGTCGAGCGGCGTGTTCTGAAGGGCGAGCAGCGTCATCGGCTGCGATGCGTCGAACATTCAGGGTCCTTCCGTAGGGGGCGCCGAACACGGCCAGGCTCGCCTGACCGAGGACCACGCATCATCCCGGATGGCGCTTCGGATGTCCAGCAGCAGGCGCTGGTAGTGCCGGAGGTTGTGCATGCTCGCGAGAATCGGCCCGAGCATCTCGCCCGCGAGAAAGAGATGGCGAAGGTAGCCGCGGCCGAAGCCGCATCGGCAGGCCTCGCAGTCGCAGGTCTCGTCGATCGGCGCCGCGTCGTCGGCGAACGCGGCGTTGCGAAGTCGAAGCGGACCGGTGCGCGTGAAGACGAGCGCGTTGCGTCCGCTTCGCGTGGGCAGCACGCAGTCGAAGAGGTCGACGCCCGACTCGACCGCCATGACGAGATCCCGTTCGTAGCCGACGCCCATGAGGTAGCGCGGCTTCGATTCGGGCAGGAGCGGCGCGGTGAAGCGCACCACGCGCGAGATCTCCTGCGACGGCTCCCCCACCGCCACGCCGCCGATCGCGTAGCCGGGAAGGTCCGTGTCGCAGATCGAGTCGATGCTGGCGCGGCGGAGATCGAGATCGGTTCCGCCCTGCACGATGCCGAAGAGCGCCTGTTCGTCGGGCCGACGATGCGCGGCGATGCAGCGATGAAGCCAGCGCGAGGTGCGATCGGTCGCCTCGCGGCGCCGCGCGGCCGCATCGGCCGGCACGCGCACGCGCGAGGCTCGCAGCGTCGAGGGCGGAGCGGTCGACGACGCGCGCCGCGGCGGAAGGGCGCTCGTCGGCTCGTCGATCGCGTCGTCATCGCCCGGCGCCGCGCTCGACGGATCGGCGGGCGGACAATCGTCGAAGGCCATGATGATGTCGGCGCCGAGATCGTTCTGCACGCGCATCGACGACTCGGGCCCCAGGTGCACGCGCGAACCGTCGACGAAGCTGCGAAAGGTCACGCCGTTCTCGTCGATGTCGCTGCCGGCGCTCATCGAGAAGGCCTGGAAGCCGCCCGAGTCGGTGAGGATCGGACCGTCCCAGCGCATGAACGAATGCACGCCGCCGAATCGCCGCACGCGTTCGGCGCCGGGTCGCAGCATGAGGTGGTACGCGTTGTTGAGAATGCAGCGGGCGCCCGAATCGCGCACCTGCGAGGGCGTGAGGCCCTTCATGGCGCCCGCGGTCGCCACCGGCATGAACGCCGGCGTCTCGAAGGCGCCGTGCGGCGTCGTGAGTCGACCGAGTCGAGCCGAGGTTGCGGAGGCGCGGGCGAGGATCTCGAAGGAGACGGCCATCTCGCCCCGCTAGGAGTTCGCGCTTGCGCGCCGAAGCGTCTCCTGCTCGGCCGGCGTGAGCGAGTGAACGCCCTGTTCGGAGACCTTGCGGAGGATGCGATCGATCTCCGCCGCGTCGACTCGCGCCGAGGCGCCCGACGGTCCCGATCGTCCGGGCGCGATCGCCGCGCGCGAAGGCGGCGGCGCGCCGCTCGCCCGCGCCCGTCGCGTGCGGCTCGTCGGATCGACTCGGCCGAGCACGTCGAAGAAGCCGTGCAGGTGATGCGGCCGGCGGATGAAGTAGAAGCCCGCGATCGCGCCGCCGAGATGCGCCGCCTCTCCGCCGGCATTGCTCCCCTGGAAGACGAGCGTCAGCAGCGCGATGCCCACGAGCGCGTAGGCGAGCGTGTCGAGCCGCATCGGAAGGATGCCCCAGACGAGCACGGTGGCGTGCGGCACCAGGTAGGCACCCGCCATGAGCACGCCGAAGACGCCGGCGCTCGCGCCGACGAGCGGCGTCGACGGATCGTTGAAGAGCAGGAACGGCGCCCAGCTCGCCGCCTGCGCGCCGAAGGCGGTGGTGAGCAGCGAGCCGGCGGCGTTCAGCAGCAGGTACATGAGCGCCCCGCAGATTCCGCAGAGCAGATAGAACGCAAGGTAGCGCTTGCCCCCGAGCGTGCGCTCCACGATCGGCCCGAAGAACCAGAGCCCGATCATGTTGAAGGCCAGGTGCATCCACCCGGAGTGCACGAACTGGAATCCGAGGAAGCGCCAGAACTCGAAGCCTCGCAGCGATCCATCGGGCGCGCGGTGCACGACCGCGCGATTCGTCGAGAAGTAGAGCAGCGAGTTGAGGAACGGTTCCGCGCGCAGCGTCTCGGCCGCCACCACGCGCCCGGCCGCGTCGCTGAGGCCGCGAATCCCGATCGTGCCCGGCCGCGCACGGCGCTCCTGGATGCGGATCGGTCCCGGCGTGAGCCTCGATCGCACCTGCGCTTCCTCCGCCGGCGACGCGAACGTCACCCCCTGCGCCCACTCGACCTCGACCGGGTCCCAGCGCAAGGGCAGGAATCCGTCGATCACGAAGACGCCGACGCAGACGATGATGAGCCACACGGTCACGGAGAGCCCGCGCCCGCTTCCTCCCACGCGGCCCGGCGTGAAGGAGCCGCGCGGTCCGCCCTTTCCGCTCATGTAGTCCCGGTCGGAGAGACCCATCGGCCGCACTCTACTCGTCCCGCAGGCGACGGGTCGTCCGCTTCAGGAAGCGGCGCTCCGACCAGCGCAGGCTCTCGCGGCCTTCCCGGCCGATCTTGGCGAGGATCTCGTCGAGCCGGGCGCGATCCCGCGCCTTCGCCTCGCGAGCCCTCCGCTCTCGCTCGGCACGCCGTTCGGCGCGCCGCTCCGCCACGAGCCTCGAGCGAGCGCTCTCGGGATCCTCGGTGCCCTGCTCCACGGCGTCCGCGTAGTCGATGCGCTTCAGCGACGCCCAGCAGGTCAGCACGCAGAAGACCGCCACCGCGCCGAGCGTCCAGCTTTCGACGACGATCGCCGCCACCGCCATGAGCGCGGCGCCGACCACGCCGATGCGCGAGGCGATGCGCGTGGCGTCGGCGAAGCCGAGCCGCCGCGACAGCAGCGCCAGCAGCACGCGCCCGCCGTCGAGCGGAAAGAAGGGCAGCAGGTTGAAGAGCAGCAGCACCCAGTTGATCCAGTGCACCAGGAAGACGGTCTCGAGCGCGCTGTTGGGCATCGACGCGAACGCGGTCGGATTGAGCGGGTTCGGTGCGAGCGTCGACATCTTCCAGCCGGCGCCGAATCCGAGCACGAGCGCGCCGATCACCCAGATCGCCGCGTTCACCGCGGGGCCGCCGAGCGTCGTGGCGAGTTCCGCCGTCCAGCGTCGCGGCGGATCGACGCTCGCGAGACCGCCGAGCGGCCAGAGCAGGATCTCGTCCGCGTCGCCTCCCACGCGCCGACACGCCGCGACGTGCCCGAACTCGTGCAGCAGCACGATGAGGAAGAGCGCGATGAGCACCACGACGGTGTGCGGCAGATCGAAGGGCGTCGCCGCGCCCGTGCTCGGATCGACGAGCATGCTCTTGAGCAGCCACGCCACGATCGCCACGAGAAAGAGCGCGTGCACGCGCACCGTCACGCCGGCGACGTGGCTGATCGGCAGCGACCAGCTCATCGGATCGTCGAAGCGGGGCTGCGCGCTTCGCCAGTCGCCGGCGATGCCGCCGCCCTGCGCGCGATCGTCGTCCCAGCGTTCGTGCGGCGTCACGGCCTCGACAACCTCCAGAGCGCGAAGGCGGCGATCGTCTTGCCGTCGCGCACGCGGCCGTCGCGGATCATCGCCTCGAGTTCCTCCGGCGCCACGATTTCCACTTCGATGCGCTCCCCCGCTTCGAGACGGCGCGGCACGGTTCGCAGCGCCCGCGCCTCGAAGGCGTGCATGAGCTCGTCGGCGAATCCGGGCGAGGTGTAGAACGATCCCAGCTCGCGGATCTCGGCCGCGTCGTGGCCGGTCTCCTCCACGAGCTCGCGCCCGGCGGCGGCGGCGGGCGGTTCGCCCTTCTCGAGCTTTCCCGCGCAGAACTCGCGAAGCCACGCGCCCACCGCCACGCGATGGTTGCGGATCATGACGAGCCGGCCGTCGTCGAGCACGGGAACGACGACGACGGCGCCCGGGTGCCGCACGATGTGCCTCGAGATTTCCCGCCCCGCGTCGTCGGTGAAGCGAAGTCGCTCGACGCTGAACACTTCGCCGCGAAGGACGCTCTCGACTTGCACGCGGGGCCGCTCCGCGCCGATCATAGTCCGATGCCCCCGGAGATGGAGCAACGCGATGCCTTCGTGCCGCAGATGCGCGTGGTGGACCTGCACAAGAGCTTCGGTCGGCTGAAGGTGCTCCAGGGAGTCTCGATCGACTTTCATCGCGGGCGCACGACGGTCGTGCTCGGACCCTCCGGCTGCGGCAAGAGCGTGCTGCTCAAGCACCTCGTGGCGATCGAACGGCCCACGAGCGGCGAGGTCTGGTTCGACTCGCAGCGCATCGACGCGCTGAGCGAGATCGGTCTCGGCCCGGTCCGCCGCCAGATCGGCTTTCTCTTCCAGCAGAGCGCCCTCTTCGACTCGTTCACGGTCTTCGAGAACGTGGCGTTTCCGCTGAGGGAGCACGGCTTCAAGGTCGAATCGGAGCTGCGCGAGCGCGTCGACCGCGTGCTCCGCATGGTCGGGCTGCCGGAAAAGGCCAGGCAGATGCCGGCCGATCTCTCCGGCGGCCAGCGCAAGCGCATCGCGCTGGCGCGGGCGATCGTGCTCGAGCCGAAGGTGGTGCTCTACGACGAACCGACGACCGGGCTCGACCCGATCCGCGCCGACGTCATCAACGAGCTCGTGATCAAGCTCCAGGAGCAGCTCGGCATCACGAGCATCGTGGTGACGCACGACCTCACGAGCGCCTTCAAGCTCGCGGATCGCATGGTGATGCTGCACGACGGCAAGGTGCGGCTCCAGGGCGCCACCGAAGTCTTCCGCGAGAGCACCGATCCGCTCGTCCATCGATTCCTCGCCGGCGAAGCGCTGCCGGAGGAACTGGCGGAGATCAAGGGAAACGGCGATGATCCGGCCGCGTCGCGTCGACGCTCGGCGCCGTCGCACCTCTGATCGGATTCCAATTCCATGCGTTCGAGATTCCGAGACTTCCTCGTCGGCGTGAGCAGCATCGTGGCGCTCACCGGCTTCGCGGTGCTGCTGCTGCTCTTCGGCGAACTCGCCACGCTCATGCAGTCGCGCTACCCGCTCCTGGTGAACGCGAACACGAGCGCGGGCCTGCGCGTGGGCAGCCAGGTGACCATGAACGGCGTGGTGATCGGCACGATCTCGCGCATCTCGCTCGAGCCCGACGACAGCTCGCGTCCGGTTCGCATCCTGGCGATGATCGACGACGAGATCTCGGTGCCCCTGGCGGTCGAGCCCGCGGTCGGCGTGTCGCTGCTCGGCGGCGGACAGCGCATGGACCTGGTGATTCCGCCGGACCTCGCGCGCGGCGCCGCGGTGGCCGACCGATCGGCGCCGTCGTCGATCGCGGCGAGGTTCGAAACGCTGTCGGACATGCTCAAGAAGTTCGAGCCGGCGCTCGAGTCGCTCGGCACGGCGCTTGCGGACGCGCAGAGGCTCTTCGAGAAGGCGGGCGTCGCCCTCGATCAGGCCGGCGGCACGATCGGAAAGGCGGGCGAGGCCTTCGATCAGGCCCGCAGCACCCTGGCCAAGGCCGAGGAATGGCTCGCCGACGAGCAGTTCCGGGAGGATCTGCGGTCGACGCTCTTCAACGCCCGCCAGGCGATGTCGACGATCGGTCGCATTCTCGACGGCGTCGAGCGCGACGCGCCGAAGCTGCTGGCGAGCCTGACCACCGCGAGCGATCAGCTCACCGACTCGCTCAACAAGGTGAACGACCTGCTGCGGCAGGCCCGCGAAGGCCACGGAACCGTCGGCAAGCTCATGAGCAATCCCGACCTCTACGACAGCCTGAACGACGCGGCGCAGCGCCTTTCGAGCGTGCTTCGCCAGGCGCAGCTCCTGCTCGAGAAGATCAAGCAGGAAGGGCTCGACGTGAAGTTCTGATCGACGCGATGCGGCGCGGCGGCGCCCGCGTCGCGTCGCTCTCCGTCCGCTCGTCCGCGCCCATCGGCGCAACGAAACGGGCGCTGCGAAGCGGTGGCTTCGAAGCGCCCGTGATCGACTTCGAACTCGCCGGCGTGGACGAACTCGCGCGTCGTTGCGCGCGACTGCGCCGAACGGCGCGAGCACGCGCTCACTTCGGTCAGGTGCCGATGACGACCACTTCCACGCGCCGGCTCTTCGCCTTGCTGTCGAGCGGCATGTCCGGGCCGTAGCTCGACAGCGAGATGCGCTTGCCGTCGAGTCCCTTGCCGACCAGGTACTCGCGCACCGAGAAGGCGCGATCGAATCCCAGGTGGTAGTTGCTCTTGAAGCCGCTTCGCTTGATGGGATCCGTGTCGGTGAAGCCGATCACGCGGATCTCGCGGCCGCCGTACTTCTCGCGGATGACGGCCGCCACGCGATCGAGCGATCGTCGCGAAGTCTCCTTGAGCGAGGTTCGGCCGCTGTCGAAGAGCACGTCGCCTTCGATCGCCACGTGCACTTCGTTGCCCACGCGCGTGGCGCTGACGCCGGAGATTCCCTCGAAGCCGCTCTCGACCACGGCCGGCGGCGCACTGCCCGCGGCGGCGCCGCCGTGCAGCTTCTCCGCCGCGTCCGCCCGCGCCATCGCGGCGGTGCGCTCGCGCTCGAGCGACTCGAGCGCCGCATTTCGATCCGCAAGCTGCTTGCGAAGATCGTCGGTCTCCTGCTTGAGCAGCGTGACCTCGTCCTTCTGCGCGCTGTCGCAACCGCCGAGCAGCGCCGCAAGGCATGCCACCGGAACCACCAACATTCCCACTCGTCGCATCTTCAGACTCCTTTCTGACGCCAACGGCGTTCGATCGACTCGGCTCCAGCCGAGGGCGCGGGCTCCGCCGCACGGTTCGTGATTGCAACCGACGGCGGCCCGCTTGTAAAGAGGCCCGGCCGAGCTTCGTCGATCCAGGCGGGAACGACGAATCGGCCCAGCTCGACGAACGCGGGGCGAAGCAGCACCACGAGCAGCGTGCCGATCGCCAGGTACGGACCGAGCGGAAGTTCCCGGGGAGAGCGCCCCCGCAGGATCGCCACGCCTCGCGCGGACATGGTCCACGCGAGCGCGAGCACGATTCCGGGAACGAGCGCCACGAGCGGATCGACCCAGCCGAGCGTGGCTCCCACCGCCGCCATCAGGTGCACGTCGCCCATTCCCATCGCCTCGCGCCCGAACGAGAGCGAACCAAGGATTCGAATGGCCCAGATGACGCCCCCGCCCACCAGGAAGCCCATCGCCGAGGCGCCAAGCGCCCCGATCGGAAGCGGCGGCATGCCCTGCGGCAGCCGATCCCGCAGCAGCATCGATGCCGTGATCGCCGCCATGCACGGGGCGAGGAACAGCAGCTCCCGGATCATCTCGCGCCGCGCGTGCGGGTAGCGAGCGAAGGTCTCGCCGGGCTCCAGGTACTGGTCGTAGTCGGCGAAACTCGGCGTGAGGCGACCGGTCCGAAGCAGGATCCAGGAGAGCGCAAGTCCCGCCATTCCCGCGAATGCGGTGATCGTGGCCGGCCACTCGGGCAGCGAGACGGCCCACCAGCCGCGCAGGGTCGGCCCGGTTCCGGGGGTGAGCGACTGGACGAGCAGCCCGCCCACGCCGAGCAGCGCCGCCGTCCGGGTGATCTCGCCGGGAATGAGGTAGCTGCGAGCGTCGATGAGCGACGCCGCCACGAGCGCCGCGCAGAGGCCCAGCACCGCCAGGAACGCGGGCGCCGTGGCGATCGCGCCGTGCAGGTGCCACCACGGATTCGTGACTCCGCCGATTCCGGGGCCGAATCGAGTTTCGAAGAAGAGCACGTAGAGGATCGCGAAGAGCACGCCCACGCCGAGCTCGACCAGGGGGTACTCCAGTCCGATCCGCACGCCGCAACTCCGGCAACGGCCGCCGGCAAGGAACCAGCCGAACACGGGCAGGTTCTCGTGAAGGCTCAGGCGCCGGCCGCATGCCGGGCATCGGCTCGGCGGCGTGAGCAGGCTCATGCCCTTCGGCAGCCTGTGCACGACCACGTTCAGGAAGCTGCCCACGCAGGCGCCGAATGCGAAGACGAACGCCGTCGAGACGAGCGTGGGACCGATCGACCAGAGGTTGAGCAGTTCCGCATCGTCCATCCGTGGACTTCGATTTCACTCCCGGGAGCCGGCGCGCCCGTCGTCCGCGTCATCGTCGTCATCGTTCGGGTCGGCGAGCGAATCCCCGGAGATCTCCTCGATGCGGGCCTGCGCGGCGTCGAGAATGCCCTCGCAGTGGCGAAGAAGAAGAAGAGCGCGACGATGCGCCTTGATGCCTTCCTCGAGCGGCAGCTCGCCGTCCTCCACCCGCTGCACGATCGACTCGAGTTCGGAGAGGGCCTGCTCGTAGCGCATGCCCGAGATCTCTCCCGCCTCCGCATCGGCGCCGGAGTCGGCCCCCGTTCGGGCCCCCGTGGGCTTGCTCTGCCGTGCGGGTCGAGCCATCGGTGGCCACTCTATCAGGAGGTGCGCCCGGATCCGTCGGACCTGACCGGAAGGACTTCGCTCTCGAGCGATCCGTCGGCGAGGCGCGTGACGATGCGTTCGCCCGGTCGAACGTCCTCCGCGGCCCGCACGATCCTCCCGTCGACGCGCTGCGTGATCGAGTATCCGCGGGCGAGCACCTGTTCGGGCCCGATGCCGCCGAGGTGCCGGCGCAGTCCGGCGAGTGCCTCGCGACGCCGCGAGAGATCGCCGCGCACCGCGCGATCGCTGCGCCAGGCGAGATTGCGCAGCCGCTCGCGCGCGGCGGTGATTCGAGCCGCCGGTCGGAGCCGTTCCGCGCGAAGCAGGAGCGCGGCGAGTTCGCGCCGGCGTCGTTCGAGCGTCGAACGAAGCGCCGACTCGAGCGCATGGCGGAGCTCCGCAAGCGCCGCGCGGGAGGGATGAAGCAGCGTGGGGCCGGGTCGGCGCAGGAACTCGTGTCGCGCCAGCGCCGCAAGCCGCTGTCGATGTTCCGCGAGCGTGCGCGACGCCGCGCGCTCCGCGCGGGCGCGAAGGTGATCGAGATGCCGCTTCAGTTCGGCGCGGTCGGGAAGCAGCGTGACGATGCCGCGCGTGGGCGTGGCCGCGCGCCGCGCCACGAGCTCGATGATCTCGAGATCGGGCTCGTGGCCGATCGCGGCGACGAGCGGCGTGCGACAGCGGAACGCCGCCTCCGCCACGATGCGCTCGTTGAACGCCCACAGGTCCTCGCGGCTTCCGCCGCCGCGCGTGACCAGGATGGCGTCGATGCCGAGTCGGGCGGCGCGTCGATCGACGGCACGGATGGCGCGGGCGATCGCGGGCGCGGCCGCGTCGCCCTGCACCGGCACGTCGACCACGAGAATGCCGACGATCGGGCAGCGCGCGGCGGCCGTGGCCAGGCAATCGCGAAGCGCGGCGCCCGCGCGGCTCGTGATGATCGCGATGCGGCGCGGAAGCAGCGGCAGCGGCGGCTTCCGCGCGTCGTCGAACCATCCGAGCGCTTCGAGCTCGGCGCAGAGCGCGCGGAATCTCGCCTCGAGCGCGCCCATGCCGCGAGGCTCGAGCGTCTCCACGACGAACGAGGTGCGCCCCTGCGGCTTGTAGAAGGAGAAGGTGCCGACGGCGCGGACCTCGTCGCCTTCGCGGACTTCGCCCGCCCGTGCGGCGCGGCTCGCCCACATGACGCACTGGACGACGCTCTGCTCGTCCTTGAGGTTGAAGTACCAGTGCGTGCGTTGCGAGAGATTGCTCACCTGGCCCACGATGCGCAGGTTGCGCGGCAGGCCGCGCGAGAGCGCGTCGTCGACGAGCAACGCGGCGGCGGTGACGGTGAGATCCGACTCGGGAGGGGCGCCCGCCGACGGCGGCGGCGCCGCCGCCTCGCCTTCGGAAGCCGGGAAGAGTCCCCCCGCGGCGCGCGTCGGATCGAAGCGGCGTCGTGCCACGGCCGTATGGTACGACACGCGCCATGGCCGAGGGCGCGATCACGCCCAAGACTCCGCTCTCTGAAGTCCCGGGAATCGGCGCTCGCGGCGCCGCCGCGCTCGGCACGCTCGGGCTCGTCACCGCCGGCGACCTCGTCGCGCACATTCCGAAGCGCTACCAGTGGGAGCAGCCCGAGCGCACCATCGCCGAGAGCGCGGCGCTCGTTCCCGACGCGCCCGGCGCGGAGGCCGATCTCAGCGTGCGCGCGGAGATCGCGGCGTGCCGCGTGGTGCGGAGTCGGCGCACGCGGGTCGAAGCCACGCTCGAGGATTCGACGGGCTCGATGCGCCTGGTCTGGTTCAACGCGCCGTGGATGGGCCGGCGGCTTCGCCCCGGAATGCGCGGCATTGCGCAGGGAAAGGCGAAGCGGCGCGGCGCGTACCTCGAGATGGTCAATCCCTCCTGGGAGGTGCTCGATGCCGGCGTCGAACCGCCTCCCCGCGCGGAGCGGTTGCGGCCGATCTATGCGGCGAGCGAGTCGATCGGGAGCTCGCGGATCGACGCGGCGGTCGGTCGCGTGCTCGAGCCGTGCGTGGCATCGCTCGAGGAGCCGCTGCCCGCGGAATACCGGCGCTCGCGCGAGCTTCCCGGGGCGGCGTGGGCGTGGCGCGCGATTCATCGGCCCGCCGACGAGGGCGAGGTCTCGGCCGCGCGCCGGCGGCTCGCGTTCGACGAACTGCTGCTCCTGCAACTCGGGGTGATGATGAAGCGCTCCCAGCTCCGGCGCGCCGGTCGCGCGCACGAGCTTCCGCTGCGGCGCGAGATCGACGAGCGCATCCGTGCGCGGCTTCCGTACGCGCTCACGGAGGATCAGGAACTCGTGGTGCGCGAGATCGCCGCCGACTGCGCCAAGGACGCGCCGATGAATCGACTGCTCCAGGGAGACGTCGGCAGCGGCAAGACGCTCGTCGCCCTCTACGCCATGCTGCTCGCGGTGGCGCACGGCCATCAGGCGGCGCTCGTGGCGCCCACGGAGATCCTGGCGGAGCAGCATTTCCGCGGACTGCGATCGATGCTCGCGATGAGTCGGGTGGAAGTGGAGCTGCTCTCGGCGAGTCGCGGCGCGGCGGCGCGGGCGGACGTGCTCGCGGGACTCGCCGATGGACGCGTGCATCTCGTCGTCGGCACGCACGCGCTGCTGGAGCAGAGCGTGCGCTTCAAGAGCCTGGCGCTGGCGGTGATCGACGAGCAGCATCGGTTCGGCGTGCATCAGCGCGCGGCCGTGCGCGCCAAGAGCGAAGGCTTCGCGCCGCACGTGCTGGTGATGACGGCGACGCCGATTCCGCGCACGCTCGGCATGACGCTCTACGGCGATCTCGACGTGAGCGTGCTGCGCGGCAAGCTCCCCGGGCGCTGCCCGGTGGTCA
>Ga0194131_10009034_pt1 | contig 12740 bp, 9 predicted proteins | sample TA2KigO120mmetaG_FD_148631 | JGI IMG/M metagenome (GOLD analysis project Ga0194131, IMG submission 148631) | Freshwater microbial communities from Lake Tanganyika, Tanzania - TA2015053 Kigoma Offshore 120m | ecosystem: Environmental > Aquatic > Freshwater > Lake | place: Tanzania: Lake... | reverse complement strand
GCAGCGCGTGGGGTTGGCGATCGCCGTCGCCCGCGACGCGCGGGCGCTCCTGCTCGACGAGCCGGCGTCCGGGCTCGATCCTCGTGCGGGCGGCGAGCTCACGGCCCTGGTGCGGCGGCTCGCGGACGCGGGCGCGGCGGTGCTGATGACGACCCACGATCTCTTCGGCGTGAAGGCGCTCGGCACGCGGGTCGGGATCCTCACGCGCGGCCGGCTCACGGCCACGTTCCGCGCCGACGAGCTGTCGCACGCCGACCTCCAGGCCGTGTACTTCCAGCTCACGGCGGATCCGCCGTCCCGGTGATCGGCCGCGTCGCGCGGCGTGAGTTCCTCCAGATCTGGCGGGACGGCCGGCTGCGCTGGGCGATGGCGGCCGTCGCCGTCCTCCTCGCGGCGGCGGTGGCGACGGGATGGCGCGAGACCGCCGCTGCGCGCCTCGAGCACGAGGCCGCCACGGCGGCGATGCGCGCGAAGTGGCTGAGCCAGGGCGCGAAGGCACCGCACGCGGCCGCGCACGCCGGCGTCTATGTCTTCGCGCCACGCAGCGTGATGTCCTTCCTGGACCCCGGCATCGACGGCTACGTCGGCCAGGCGGTGTGGCTGGAGGCGCACCGGCAGAATCCCGCCCTGTACCGCCCCGCCGGAGACGCGACCGGGGCGGCGCGCTTCGGGCCGCTGACGCCGGCCACGGTCCTCCAGCTCGTGCTGTCGCTCTTCGTCGTGCTCCTCGCGGCGCCGAGCTTCGCCGCGGAGCGGGAGACGGGCACGCTGCGCCTCACGCTGAGTCTCGGCCTCCACCCGCTCCGGCTGTTCGCCGGAAAGGCGCTGGGCATCGCCGCCGCGACCGCGGTGGCCGTGGCGCCGGGGGCCCTGCTCGCCGTCGGGGCCGCCGTCATTCGCGGCGCGGACGCGCTCGCGCGCGAGGAGCTCGCGCGCGCCCTGCTGCTCGCGCTCGCCTACGGACTCTACGGGGCGATCGTTCTCGTGCTCGCGTTGGCCGTCTCGGCGCACGCGCGCTCCGCCCGATCCGCGCTCGTGCTCCTCGTGGGCGGCTGGGCCGTGCTGGCGCTCGTGATCCCGCGCGCCGCCGGCGACGTGATCGGCGCCGCGTTGCCGACGCCGTCCATCGTCGGCTTCACGCGTGCCGTGGCGGCCGAGCGCGAGGCCGCCTTGGATGCGCACCGGGCGAGCGCCGAGGACCGTGAGCGCGTGCTCCGGGAGTTGCTCGCCCGGTATGGCGTCTCGCGCGTCGACGACCTGCCGGTCGATGTCGAGGGCGTCCTCCTTCAGGCCGACGAGGAGGCGGGCCATCGGATCTTCGATCGGCACTGGGGCGCGCTCCGGGCACGGCTGGAGCGCCAAGACCGCGCGTACGCGCTCGTGGCGCTCGCCGCCCCGCCGCTCGCCATCCGGTCGCTGTCGATGGCGCTGGCGGCGACCGACGGCCACGCGCACCGCGACTTCCTCCGCGCGGCCGAGCGGTATCGCCGCACGATGATCGACGTCCTGCATGGCGACGTGATCGCCCGACCGCGCGCGGGCGATCGCTACGTCGCCGACGCCGCCCTCTGGGCGAAGGTCCCGGTGTTCCGCCACGCGCCGCCGACGCCGCGCACGACGCTGGAGCGCCAGGCCCTGCCGCTCCTGGCGCTCCTCGCGTGGACGACGATCGCCGCCGCCGCCGCGGCGGCCGCGGCGACGAGACTGCGCGCGGGCGGCGGATGAGCCGGGCGCTCTCGACCGGACGCCACCTTCTGGCGGCGGAGTGGCGGCTCGTCCGGCGCGATCGCGCCTTCTGGGCGGCGCTGGCCCTTCTCGTCGCCGGCCTGGCCGCCGCGTCGGTCTCCGGAGCCGTCTGGCTCCGCGGTCAGGAAGTCCAGGTCGCCGAGGCGACCGGCCCCACGCACGACCGCGAGACCGACGCCGCGCGAGGACGTCAGTGGGTGGCGCTTCCTCCGACGGCCCTCGCGATGTTGTCGGTGGGGCACAGCGACGTCCACGCGACCTCGCTCCGCCTCTCGGTCGGCACTCCGGACGCAATGACGCTCGGCGCCCCGATCGGCAATCCCGTCGCGCGCGTGCTCGGACGCTTCGACGTCGCGTTCGTCATCGTCGTCCTCGCGCCGCTCATCGTCATTGCCGTCACCTTCGACGTCCTCGCCGCCGACCGCGAGGCCGGCCGTCTCGCCCTCGCCGTCGCGGGCGGTCGCAGCATCGGCGGGCTCCTCGTCGCACGCCTGGGGCTCCGGGCGGGACTCCTGGTGGCGTGCGCGGTCGCCGTGCCCGTGGCCGCGGTGGTCGCTCGCGCCGGTGTGCCGAGCGGCGACGTGCCTCTGCTGGTGCTCTGGGCCCTCGTCGTGATGGCGTACCTGGGCTCCTGGGCCGCGGTCGGCGCGCTGGCGAACGCACGCGGCGCGCGGTCGGCGACGTCCCTCGTGGCGCTCGTCGCCGGGTGGGCCGTGGTGGTCCTCGCCGCGCCGGCGCTGCTCGGCCTCGTGGCGCGCACGGTGCACCCGACCCCGTCGCGCCCGGCGCTCGTGGTCGCGATGTGGGGGGCGGTCACGCCGGAGGACGTCCCGGGGTTCTACGCCGGGCTCCGGCGCGAGGACGATGCCCTGCCCACGCTCGTCGCCTCGTTCGAGGAGGAGGTCGCCCGTCAACAGGACATGGCCGCGCGCTGGCGCTTCGTGTCGCCGGCGGCCGTCGCGCGCGACGCGTTCGACGCCATCGCCGGCACCGGCCTCGATCGTCACCGCGCGTTCGTGGCGCAGGTCCACCGCTACCGGAGTGCGTCTCAGCGCGGGGGCGCGCCCGCGTTCGCGTTCGCCGAGCCGCCCGCCTCCGCGACGGTCGGCAGAGTGCTCGCCGGCCTCGCCGCCCTCATCGCCGGCGGTGTCGTCGTGGCGTTGGCGACGGCGCGCCTCGGCCGTCGCGCCTCCGCCTAGGACCGGGCGATCTCTCCGACTCGGGCAGGGCGGCGCTTGACTTCGTTCCGACCGTGTAGGATCGTCGGCGACGATGCTGGGGAGTATCTCTCGACGTGGCCCTGGCCGGCCACGGTGGCTGCGCCTGACCATGGGCCTCTCGATCGTGCTCGCGGTCTTCTGCTTCGAGGTTCTCGACCTCGACGGGTCGGACTCGCTGGTTCCCCCGAAGACGATCGGCATCCAGTTGGCGGAACACCCGCACGACCTGCGGCGCGGGACGCTCATCAGTGCCCAGCCCTGGGTGGGAGGAGCGCGTCCTGCCCCCGAGGCCACGCCGCTGCTGAAGGCCGAGGGGCCTCGCCGTGCCGGTCCAATGCAGGCGCCGGCCACGTTCCCGCGCGCTCGTCTCACGCTTCCGCCCGCCGCGCTCGACGACCCCGCCGTCTGATCCGCGTCCTCCCGGCGCTCGCCTGACGCCCGTCGGGCGCCCCCCGCGGCTGCGCCACGCACGTCGGACGCCCCGTCGCCCTCTCTCGAGAAAGGAACGTTCTTGACACCGAGCACAGAACCGGCGGGCAGGGGCCGGTTCCGGCACTGCGTGCCGACTCGCCTCGCTGACGGCCGATGACGCTCGTCTCGTTCGTCATCGCCACGCTCATCGGCGTCAACGCCTTCTACGTCCTGGCCGAGTTCGCCGCGGTCAGCGTGCGCCAGACCCAGCTCCGGCCGCTCGCCGACCGCGGAAACCGGCTCGCCGGGCGGCTCCTGCCCGTCGTCTCCAGTCCGCGTCGCCTCGACCTGTACATCGCCACGTGCCAGATCGGGATCACGTTCTCGAGCCTCGCCCTCGGCGCCTACAGCCAGGCGACGATCACGCTGGCCCTGGCGCCGCGCCTCGAGGCGTGGGGGCTCGGCGCCGTCACCGCGGTCTCGGCCGCCGCCATCGCCGTCCTCCTCGGGCTGACCACGCTGCAGATGGTGTTCGGCGAGCTCGTTCCCAAGTCGCTGGCGCTCCAGTTCCCGGTCCGGAGCGCCCTCTACACCTACTGGCCGATGCATCTGACCATGGTGCTCTTCTCGTGGGCCATCGGCATGCTGAACGGCAGTGGCCTGGCCATCATGCGGCTCCTCCGCGTGCCCGAGTCCAGCCATCGGCACATTCATTCGCCTGAGGAGATCGATCTCCTGATCGCCGAGAGCACCGAGCGGGGCGTGCTGGAGCGCGAGGACCAGCAGCGGCTCCGACGCGCCCTGCGCCTGGGCGTGCGCACGGCGAGGGAGCTGATGGTGCCGCGCCCGCGGATCGTCGCGGTGGACGCCGACGCGCCCCTGCCCGCGGTGCTCCGCCAGATCGCGGAGAACCCGTACACGCGGCTTCCCGTCTACCGCGGCACCCTCGACGCCGTGGTCGGCATGGTGCACACGCGCGAGCTCGTCGCCCGGTACGTCGAGCGCGGCGGGCTGGACACCATCGACGAGGTTCTCCAGCCCGTGCTGTCGATCCCCGAGGCGCTGCGCGTCGACCGGTTGCTGGCCCAGATGCGCGAGCATCGGACGCAGCTCGCCCTCGTCGTGGACGAGTTCGGGGGCGTCGCCGGCCTGGTGACCGTGCAGGACGTGCTGCAGGCGATCCTGGGCGAGGTCTCCGCGGAGGCGCGGGCCGGGCGGCCTCCGATCGAGCGGCTCCCGGACGGGCGCGTGCGCGTACCCGGCCTGATGCGGGTCCACGAAGCGGAGCCGTGGCTCGGGGTGCTGTGGAACGGCGACGCCGTCACGGTGGCGGGCCAGGTCATCGAGGCGCTGGGGCGGTTCCCGTTCCGCGGCGAACGCACGGTCATCGACGGGGTCGAGGTCGAGGTCGAAGAGGTGCGGGGCCGGACGATCGTGTCCATCCTCGCCCGACCGGCCGCGAGGTCGGGGACGGACCCATGACTCCGTTCCTGGTCATCGTGGGCCTCATCGTCCTCAACGGCCTCTACGTCGCCGCCGAGTTCGCGATCGTCGGGGCGCCGCGAACCGTCGTGGAACGCCGGGCCCTGGCCGGCGACGGTCGGGCGCGGAGGGTGCTCCGCATCCTCAAGGACGCGCGAGGGCTCGATCAGTACGTGGCGACCGCCCAGCTCGGCATCACGGCCGCGAGCATCGGGCTCGGCATGTACGGCGAGCGCGTCCTGGCGGGCTGGCTGGAAGGGTGGCTCGGCGCGCTCGGGCCCGCGGCCGCCCACGGCCTCGCGAGCGTGATCGCGATCGCGGTCCTGACGTACGCCCACATCGTCCTCGGCGAGATGGTGCCGAAGTCGCTCGCGCTCCACTATCCCGAGCGGACGGCCGTCGCGGTGACGCCGCCGATGCTGTGGACGCGCGCCGTCCTCTATCCGCTGGTCGTCGGCCTCAACGGGATCGGCAACGCGTTGCTGCGCGCCGTCGGGATCCGCCGCACCTCGGTGGGCGCCGAGCAGATGCACACCGCCGCGGAGCTCCGGCAGATCGTCGAGGAGAGCGAGGAAAGCGGACTCCTCCAGCGCCCGCTCGGGAAGCTGCTGCGCGAGCTCTTCGAGTTCGGCGAGCTCACGGCGGGCACCGTCATGGTTCCCCGCGTCCGGATCGTCGGGCTGCGGCGCGGCGCGACGGCGCCGGAGGTCGCCGCGGCGCTGCGCGCGGCGCGCCACACCCGCTATCCGGTCTACGAAGGCGACCTCGACCACATCGTCGGCATCGTCCACGTCAAGGACCTGCTCCGGCAGCTCCTCGCCGGCGAGCCGTTGACCGTCCAAACGGTGCGGCCGGTGCCGTTCGTGCCGGAGAGCTCGACGCTGGACACGGTGCTCGACCTGATGCTGCGCGAGGGCAGCGAGATGGTGATCGTCCTCGACGAGCACGGCGGCACCGCGGGGCTTCTCGCCGCCGAGGACCTGAGCGAGGAGATCATCGGCGAGATCGACGAGGGCCGTCCGGCCGCGCCCGCGGTCGGGACCGGCGCCGACGGGCGTGTGCACGCGGCGGGCACCGCCCGGCTCGACGAGATCGGCGAGCGCTTCGGAGTCGCCCTCAGCCATCCCGACGTCGACTCGGTGAGCGGGCTGGTGCTGGCGCTGCTGGAGCGCCCGCCGCGTCTGGGCGACGCCGTGGTCTTCGGCGGGCTGCGGTTCGAGGTCACCGTGCTGGCCGGACGCGGCGTCCGGGAATGCGCGATCACGCGCGCCGCCGGGGGAGCGGACGGGGGATGACGGACACGAGACCCGCCCTGGAGCGCGTGCTCGCCGGGCTCGGCTGCACGGGCCCGGCGCTCCTCGTCGTCATCGGCCTCTCGGTCGCCAACGTCGTGCTCGTCAACTTCCACCGGACGCTCTTCGGCGCGTGGTGGCGGCACGTGATGTGGGAAGGGGGCGTGCTGGAGCTGGCGACGGCGGCCCAGTTCCTCGCGGCCGCGGTCGTCTTCGGCGTGGCGGCGGCGGCCCGCCCGCGCCGGAGCCCACGCCGGCGCTGGCTCCTCCTCTTTGCGGTCACGAACCTCGTGCTGCTCGGCGAGGAGACGAATTACTTCCAGGGGATGGTGATCCTCGACCTGGATCATCCCGACTTCGCCACCCGCTACAACCCGCAGGCGGGCAACCTCCACAACCTGATTCCCCTCGCGTTCGCGCCGGTGCTCGTCTTCTTCCTGGGGGCGCTCGGGTTGCGCCTCGCCTACGACCGGCTCGTCCCGCGCCTTGGCCTGCCGATCCCCGTCGGCTTCCTGCACGCCGTGCTCGTGACGGGGGTCGCGGTCCTGTTCATGGACCTCGGCGACGATCGCCACCTCTTCGTCGACGAGGTCTACGAGTGGTCGGGCTCGGCCCTCCTGCTGTTGCTCGCGCTGCACGCCTGGCGCGGATGGTTCTTTTCCTCGGGCCCGCCTTCGCCCCCCGCGCCGCCCCGGGCTGCGCGCCGCGACACGCGCGCCCGGGTGCGGCTGGTGCTTCGGCTGTCGCTGGCCTCCCTCATCATCGGGGGCCTCGCGGCGGTCCTGGCGCTGTGGGGCGCGGACATCTGGGCGTTGCTCGCGGACCAGGACCGCTTCCGCGCGTGGATCGAGAGCTACGGCATCTACGCCGCGCCGGTCTTCGTGGCCGTCCAGTTCGTCCAGGTCGTCGTCTTCGTCATCCCCGGCGAGATCACCCAGATCGCCGGCGGGTACATCTTCGGCACGCTGACGGGGCTCGTGTTGAGCTACGTCGGGCTCACGCTGGGGTCCCTCGTGGCCTTTGCCCTCGGGCGACTGTTCGAGCACGCCGTCCTCGAGCTCCTCGTCGAACGCGAACGCCTCGCGAAGTTCGACCGCCTCGTCTACGGGCGCTCCGGCTTCTGGCCGATGTTCATCCTCTTCCTGATCCCGGGCATCCCCAAGGACCTCCTGTGCTACGTGGCCGGGATGACGCCGATGCCCTTGGGAACGTTCCTGTTCATCAACACCGTCGGCCGGTTCCCCGGGGTCTTCCTCTCGAGCATCCTCGGCAGTGGTCTGGCCGAGCGGGACTGGATGGCCGTGGCGGTCAGCGCCGGGGTGACGGCGGCGGTGCTGCTCGGCGTCTACGCCTTCCGCCGTCCGATCGAGCGCTTCCGCCAGCGGTATCTGGCCCCGCCGGGCGACGCACCGTGATCCGAGACGACCCGGACGAGGAGGGCGCCCCGCCGAGGAGCGCCCTCCTCGCGATCACGCCAGGTCGAACCGATCGAGGTTCATCACCTTCGTCCAGGCGGCCACGAAGTCCTCGACGAACTTCGGCTGCGCATCCGAGCTTCCATAGACCTCGGCGAGGGCCCGCAGCTGCGAGTTCGAGCCGAACACGAGATCGACCCGCGTGCCGGTCCACCTGACCTGGCCGGTCGTGCGATCGCGCCCTTCGAACACGTCGCCGGCGTCCGACACCGCGTGCCACTCGGTGCGCATGTCCAGCAGGTTCACGAAGAAATCGTTGGTGAGCGCCTCCGGCCTCGTCGTGAACACGCCGTGCGGGGACTTGCCGACGTTGGTGTTCAGCACCCGCATGCCGCCGATGAGCACCGTCAGCTCGGGCGCGGTCAGCGTCAGCAGGTGGGCCCGATCGACCAGCCGCGCCTCCGCCGACACCGGGGACGTGCCCCGGAGGTAGTTGCGGAAGCCGTCCGCGACCGGCTCGAGGACGGCGAACGAGTCGACATCGGTCTGCTCCTGCGAGGCGTCCATGCGACCCGGCGTGAAGGGAACCGTCACGGCGTGGCCGGCATTCTGCGCCGCCCGCTCGACGCCGGCGCACCCGGCGAGGACGATGAGGTCGGCGAGCGAGACCTTCGTGCCGCCGGTCGCCGCGCCGTTGAACTCGGTCTGGAGGTCCTCGAGGATCCGCAGCGCCTTGTCGAGGTCGTCCGGCTCGTTGACGTCCCACGCCTTCTGCGGCGCGAGGCGAATGCGGGCGCCGTTCGCCCCGCCGCGCTTGTCGGAGCCGCGGAAGGTGGACGCCGACGCCCACGCGGTCGCCACGAGTCGCGAGACCGACAGCCCCGACGTCAGGATCCGGCCCTTGAGGGCGGCGATGTCCTTCTCGTCGATCAACGCGTGATCGACCGCGGGGATCGGATCCTGCCAGAGGAGCTCTTCGGCGGGGATTTCCGGGCCGAGATAGCGGGCGCGGGGCCCCATGTCGCGGTGGGTGAGCTTGAACCACGCGCGGGCGAAGGCGTCGGCGAACCGATCGGGGTCCTCGTAGAAGCGCCGCGCGATTCGCTCGTACGCCGGGTCGACCCGCAGGGCGAGGTCCGTGGTCAGCATGGCGGGCGCGTGACGCCGGGCCGGGTCGTGGGCGTCCGGAACCGTGCCGGCGCCCGCGCCTCCCTTCGGCCTCCACTGGTGCGCGCCGGCCGGGCTCTTCGTGAGCTCCCATTCGTAGCCGAACAGGTTCCAGAAGAAGTTGCTGGTCCACTTCGTGGGCGTGGTGGTCCACGTCACTTCCAGGCCGCTCGTGATCGTGTCGCCGCCCTTGCCCGTGCCGAAGCTGCTCTTCCAGCCGAGGCCCTGCTCCTCGAGGCCCGCCGCCTCGGGCTCAGGCCCCACGTGGGACGCCGGGCCGGCGCCGTGCGTCTTGCCGAAGGTGTGGCCGCCGGCGATCAGCGCGACGGTCTCTTCGTCGTTCATCGCCATGCGCGCGAACGTCTCGCGGATATCCCGGGCCGCCGCCATCGGGTCCGGGTTGCCGTTCGGGCCCTCGGGGTTGACGTAGATCAGCCCCATCTGGACGGCGGCGAGCGGATTCTCCAGCTCCCCGTCGCCGGAGTGACGCGTGTCCGCCAGCCACGCCTCCTCCGCGCCCCAGTAGACCTCGTCCGGTTCCCAGACGTCCGCCCGGCCGCCGCCGAAGCCGAAGGTCTTGAAGCCCATCGACTCCAGGGCGACGTTGCCCGCGAGGATCATGAGGTCCGCCCACGAGATCTTCCGGCCGTACTTCTGCTTGATCGGCCAGAGCAGGCGGCGCGCCTTGTCGAGGTTCGCGTTGTCGGGCCAGCTGTTGAGCGGCGCGAAGCGCTGCTGGCCGGCGCCGGCGCCGCCGCGGCCGTCGCCCGTCCGGTACGTGCCCGCGCTGTGCCACGCCATGCGCACGAAGAGAGGTCCGTAGTGGCCGAAGTCCGCCGGCCACCAGGCTTGCGAGTCGGTCATCAGCGCCACGAGGTCCTTCTTCACGGCCGCCAGGTCGAGGCTCTTGAACTCCCTGGCGTAGTCGAAGCCCGCGCCCATCGGATCGGACAGGGGCGACTGCCGGTGCAGGATCTCGAGTCTCGGCTGCTTGGGCCACCAGTCCCGGTTGGACGTGCCACCGCCCGCCGCATGCCCGAACGGACACTTGCCTTCGGTTGCCATCGATTGTCTCCTTTGGGTCGCCGACACACGCGTGCGCCGACGTACACGGGCCCGGTGGTGCACGGGCCGAGCCACAGGTAAGCCTTCGAATTCGTGACGGTCGTGGTCAGGGCGCGGTGCGCCCGCGCGCCCCACATGGGGCGCGGCCGCCGCACGTCAGGGCAGCGGCTGGCGGCGTGCCTCGACCATCTCCGAGATCATCTCGTCCACCAGTGTCCCGATCTCCCGGTCGGTCATGTGCCACGGGCCGCCCACGAGACGTTCCGTGTGCCACACGAGGGCGGGAAACGGGCGCGACGCCCCCGGAAGGCTCACCAATCGCTCGACGGCGAGCCGCACGGCCCCGACTCCATAGGTCCCTGAGAAGGGCAACCAGAAGCCACGGAGGGTCGTCGCGCTCATCGGACGAACGGAAACAACGACCCGAATGCGATCGGGAAGACCGTCCCGGGTCGTCAGGGAAGGCTCGCGCTCGCGCAGCGCGGTCACCAGGTGCGCGGTGAGGCTCTCGACCGTCGTCGTGGGCAGCGGAGACGCGACCTCGACGCCGAGGCTCACCTGGCGGAGCTGACGGAGCTGGGCGAGGCTCGCCCGTTCTTCAGCGGGCGCGGCCCCGGCCACCATGACGACGAGCGCCGCGGCAAGGAGCCCCACGGCTCAGCCGAGCGCGAGCTCGCGATAACCGTCCGCGGCCACGCGGTCGCACCACTCGCGGTACTCCGGCGCCGTGCCGCTGTAGCGCGCGACGATGCGGACGCTCTTGCCCTCGACGTTCTGGTTGACGCCCGTCATCCACGAATCGACCTCGTTCGCGAGCAGGCCCTCGCCCTTCTTCTTCACGAACGCGGTCCACTCCTCCACGGCGTCGCGGCGCGCGTCGGCCACGCGGAGACCCCGGCGGTCGAGGTGGGCGAGCAGATCGCGGATCCACTCGACGTTGTACTCGATGCTGCGCGGGATGTTGCCGAGCGCGGTGTGCGGGCCCATGACCATGAAGAGGTTGGGGAAGCCGTCGACCATCACGCCGACGAACGTCTCGAGGCTCCGGCGCCATCGATCCTTGAGCCCGGCGCCGCCCGCGCCGCGAATGTCGATGCGGTCGAGGCTGCCGGTGATCGCATCGAAGCCCGTCGCGTAGACGATCATGTCGAACGCGAACTCGCGCGCGGTCGTGCGGAGCCCCGTCGGCGTGATGCGCTCGATCGGTGTCTCCAGCAGGCTGACCAGCTCGACGTTCGGCTGGTTGTAGATCTCGTAGTAGCCGCTCTCCTGCGGCACCCGTCGCGTGCCGAATCCGTGGTCCTTCGGGATCAGGAGCTCGGCCACGCGCGGATCCTTCACGCGCTGGCGGATCTTGTCGGCCACGAACGCCGAGAAGAGCGCGTTGGCCTCGCGCTCCATCAGCACGTCCTTGAAGTTGCCGAGCCAGATCGCGAAGCCGGGCGTGGAGTACAGGTGCTCCCAGAACGCCTGCCGCTCCTCCGGGGTCACGTCGAACGTGCCGCGCCCGTCGGTCGTGTGGAGAAAGCAGGCGGCCGTCTCCCGGCAGCGCTCGAAGATCGCCGGATAGCCCTTCCGGATCTCGGCCATCTCCGCTTTCGTGATCGGCCGGTTGTGGAGCGGCGTGCACCAGTTCGGCCGGCGCTGGAAGACGGTCAGGTGGCCCGCGGTCTTCGCGATCTCGGTGATGGCCTGCACGCCCGTGGCGCCGGTGCCGATGACCGCCACGCGCTTGCCCTCGAACGACACCGGATGCTTGGGCCAGAGCCCCGTGTGGTAGGCCTCGCCGGTGAAGTCGTCGACGCCGGGGAGGCGCGGCCACGTCGGGGCGGAGAGCGGGCCGACCGCGGTCACGAGGAAGCGCGCGCTGAAGCGGCTGCCGTCTTCCAGGGTGACGTGCCACGCCGCGCGGTCCGCGTCCCAGAGCGCGGCGGCGACGCGGCTCCGGAACTTGATGTCCTTCCTCAGGTCGAGCTTGTCCGCCACGTAGTTCAGGTAGCGCTCGGTCTCCGGCTGGGGCGCGAAGTGCTCGGTCCAGTCCCACTCGTCGAGCAGCTCCTGGCTGAACGAGTAGCCGTAGGAGTAGCTCTCGGAGTCGAAGCGGCAGCCGGGGTAGCGGTTCCAGTACCAGGTGCCGCCGACGCCGGTGCCCGCTTCGAAGACGCGCACCCTGTGACCGATCTCGCGCAGGCGGTGGAGCTGGTAGAGGCCGGAGATCCCGGCGCCGATGACGATCGTGTCGAAGTTCATCGAGGTCCTATCTTACCGGGCGCGCCGAAGCCCTTCGTGGGTTCCGCGCAGCCGGCGCGCCGCCTCGGTCTCGGCGCGGAGCTTGAGGAACACCTCGTCGACGTCGACCCTCGCCGCCGAGCCCGGCGCGAACCCGCAGTCGGGGTTCAGGGTGATGCGGGAGGCGTCCACGCGCGTGAGCGCGCGCTCGACGCGTCCGGCGATCGTCGCCGCGTCTTCCTTCGCGCCGGGCGTGACGTCGACCACGCCGAGGCCCAGCTCGAAGTCCGGCCGGAGCTGGGCGAGGCTCTCGAGGTCGTCGGCGCCCGCGGCGGTGAACTCCATCGTCAGGTGGTGCGCCTTCAGCCGGTTGAGCTGCGCGAGGATCGGGCCGTAGCCGCCCGCGTGGCGCTTCTCGCCGCGCACGCGCGCGCCCGCGCGGCGGCAGAGGTGCACCGCGAACTTCACGCCGGTGACACCCTCCATCAGCGCGTTCGTCATCTCCACCGCGAAGTCGGCCGCGCGGTCGGCGTCGGGGTATTGCGCGCGCACCGCGGGGTCGACGAACAGGCACAGGTGCGGGTCGTCGATCTGCACGATGTCCACGCCGAGGTTCCGGATGAGCTCGATCTCGCGGCGCAGCGGCGCCACGCAGTCGCGCACGAAGTCCTCGCGCGTCGGGTACGCCGTGCGCGAGCGCTCCGCGTCCCAGA
>Ga0194131_10009029_pt1 | contig 12745 bp, 19 predicted proteins | sample TA2KigO120mmetaG_FD_148631 | JGI IMG/M metagenome (GOLD analysis project Ga0194131, IMG submission 148631) | Freshwater microbial communities from Lake Tanganyika, Tanzania - TA2015053 Kigoma Offshore 120m | ecosystem: Environmental > Aquatic > Freshwater > Lake | place: Tanzania: Lake... | reverse complement strand
CAGATCCCGAGATCCGGCCGACGACACCGGACGTGATCCAGATCGAGATGGAAGACCTCGACCAGTACAACGTCTACGTCTGCCAGTCTCTCACGCCCGGTCCGAACCAGTACAAGATGCTAGAATTCCGCGACCCGGACGTGCTGGAGCGCTTCCTGTTCAAGCACATCCCGGAAGAAACCGAGCGGAAGTACAACATGATTCGCATGGGACTCGCGCTCATGGCGAACTACCGCATCGCCAACCTGTACCTGAAAGAGGGACGGGCTGATAAGGTGATTCCGAAACGACCCACGATGCTCAAGTAGCGTCGAGAACAAAAGAGAGTGAGGAGGACTCCATGAGCTTCAAGAATCTGTACAACGGCTTGGTCGAGAAGATCGCCGCTGGCGGTGACCCGGCCGTGCTGGTCGAGAACGAGATCGTCGCGCAGTCGAACTCGTTCAAGGACCGCTCGGACGATCTGAGCACGCCCGAGGCGAAGGCTTCTGAGTTCGAGCGCATCGCGCGCGAGTTCCAGGGCGCGCTGCCCAACGTCGGTCCCGACTGGATCTCGACGATCGCGGACCAGGTTCGCGCATCGTTCCCCGACGGCATGGCCGAGCTGAAGCGGATGGTCTACGACAACCGCGAGCAGTACGCCGGCTCAGCACGCGTCGACGCGGGCGGATCTTTCCAGACCTGGGACGCAGCGCTACACGGGCTGCACGCGGTGATGACGGACCAGATCCCGCCGTCGGCTCCTGGCGCCATCAGCTAGGCAGCCCTGCGGGGATTTTGAGGAGGGGGAGATGGGTAGGTCGACCAAAACTGTAGGGTCGTCGAGGAAGAACAAGAACAACTTCTGCGGTGAGTGCGGCACGGACCTGCGTAAGCACGTCTGTCACCAGCCGATCACCATCGCACCGGCCCACGTGAGCCCGCCGACTCCGTGTGCCGTGCACTGCTACTGCCAGTCGGTGTACGTCGGTTGGAAACTCCACCAGGTTTGCTGCAAGTGCGGTGATCGCACGTCGAGCTTGTGGGGAATCACCTGGTCCGGGACGAGCCCGTACTACACGATCTCGTCCGACGCTGTCACGGGCAGCGTCAGCACCACACAACACGACCTGCTGACGGTCAGCAGCTAGCCCCAGCGCGTGAGGACCGACGCGCTCGGGGTACTCGGGAAGCGCATCCGCGTGCATCGCGGTGGCGTCGACAACTTCAACCCGAGTGGCTCCGTCTGGCAGGTCAAGGCAGACGTCCCCGTCGCGATCCCTTTCTTCGAGATGGTCCTGGAAGACGTCGAGTTCGTCGTCGACCAGGAGAAGCGGAAGGAGGGGATCCAGAAGCGATCCCGCACCACCCACGCTTTTGCGGATGGGGTGCTCCGTGACGACGAGCTGCCCTCTCTGCCCGATGACTGCGAAGAGGTCTTCTTTCACGTGTTTTCTGGTCCTGGTTTCGTGACACGTGACGGCCAACAGGTGTACAACGCCCAGAGGCTGTTCTTGACCCGCGAAGGAAGGTGCTTCGCATGGAGACCGAATCGATGAGTGACTGGTTGGCTGAGTGTGAGTCCATCGGAGGATACCTGAAGCCAGGTGGCCTTCTCTGCGGCCATGATGGCGTCGAGGAAGCGATCAGCGGCTTCTCCCCCGAGATCGTCGACGACACGACGATTTGGGTGCGTCGATGAGGCAGATGACCTGCGTGGCCGGAGAGATCAAGGAGAAGAAGGTTTTCATCGCCGTCCCGATGTACGACGGCAAGATGAATTACGCCACCTCCGTGTCGTTGTCGAAGGCGAGCCTGCGGTACGAGGACATGACGCGACTCATGAGCGGGTCTCTGCTGACCCATATTTTCAACTCGCTCTGGACCGCCGGTTTGAATGCCAGGGCTGAGGGGACGATACGTTACTTCTTGATGCTCCACGCTGACATACACGTTGGCGGTGCCGGCTGGCTCGACAACATGATCGACGACATGCGTGCTCTTGACGCCGACATCTTGAGCGGCGTCGTGCCGTTGAAGGGTTGGCAAGGCCTGACCTCAACGGCCATCGGTGACCCGAACAACCGCTGGACGGTGCATCGTCGGCTCACCATGAAGGAGATCTACGACCTGCCGGAGACCTTCAGCATCAAGGACACTCCGTACCCCGACCAGCTCCTCATGGTTAACACCGGTTGTCTGCTCGTCGACTTCTCGAAGCCCTGGGTGGACAAGGTCGTCTTTCACATCGACGACGTGAACTATCAGGACGAGAACGGGAAATGGGCAACGCAGGTCAACCCCGAAGACTGGAACCTGTCCTGGGACGCGGCGAAGCTCGGCGCCAAGATCTACGCTACGCGCAAGCCCCCCATAGTCCACTTCGGCACTTCTTCGTGGAGCAACGTCGAGGTGTGGGGAAGTTGGACCGAGGACGAGCAGATGCTCCATGAAAACCAGCGGATCAGGATCGAGGAGGTCGCGTAGTTGTCGGTAAGGCCAGCATGGTCTGGGTTCGAATCGGACAACGAGCTGGTGGCCGACTCGGAGAGTGACCTCGTGGACATACGAACGGAACTGACATTGGCCTTGACGCATCTGGACAAGGCGGTGACGAAGGCACAGGAAAGCAGTGACCCGACTGCGAAGCATGTTTTGGCGAAAACTGTCGGCATCCGGGAATCGGTGCTGACACTCATAAGAAGATTGCCGAACCGGTAATCAAGGAGGAACAAGGCAATGGTTGGTACGGGAAGAAGCATCATTTCGGCGCCCAAGGGCTCGGCGGTGAGCGTTACGGTTGTGCCCGTCGCGGCTGCGGCTACCGCGCAGAAGCAGGGCAACACGACCTTCAGCGCTGATGAGGCGGCGGCGCAGACCGCGCTTTCGGTCGTGAGTGAAGCCGGTATGGTGGTCGGCAACGTGCTCATTCTTGGGTACGGGCTGCCCACGGCTGAGGAGCGGACCATCGCGTCGCTCTCTCCTCTGACAGTGGCCGCGACCACCTACGCTCACAAGCGGGGTGAGAGGATCGTCACGAAGGTGACGGCCGCCCCGATCCGTCCGGGCAGCGTGATCCTGACTCGTCAGACGGTTGTCGTCGCTGCCGATGACGGGATGGGAGGCTTCATCAACAAGACGGGCGGCAGCGGGAAGAATTCTCTCACCCTCTCCTCGTCGACGATCGACTACAGCAACGGCAACGTGAGCCTCACCTTCGCCGCCAACGTGGACGCCAACGACGTCATCGAGTACACTGCCGACTCCGTTCCGGCAGGCGACGCGGACATCGACGACATCACGGGCAAGGGCTACTTCAAGAACGACGTGGCTCACCTGCTGAATCGTCGTGACGTGGCCGATACTCTCGTTCTCCAGAACATGGGAGACAGCGAGGTCGGCGTGTTCGTCGAGAAGACACTGAGCAACGGGCGCAATTTCCAGACCGGGGGCGGCGCTGTGAAGCTGCCCGCTCGTGGTCGCAAGACGCTCACCGTCCACGGTGGTATCGCACCGGGTCTCGATGGAGTCCGCGTGCGCGCCTCTTCGGCAGTGAGTGTGGTCACGACGGGGGCGACGACCAGGGGCAACAATGACCGCGAGCCGAGCACGGTCGAGGTGACTCGTCTCTACAGCAAGAACGACAACGGCCAGGCCTAGTCGGATCGTAGTAGAGGTGACGTGAAGTGGAGCTTCCAGCCCCAAAGCCTCGGCCTCTCGTGTGCCCGCGTTGCGGGTTCTCAGGGCCCCCTGCGTCCGCTGACGGTGGGTGCAGGGACTGCGGGGCCAAGCTCAACAGCAAACCTTCTGGAGCGGGTGCGGTCGGACGGAGAGCCTACCAGGGCGACAAAGACTCCGGCCGTACCCAGCTTCAGGATCGGAAACTCCGTGAAGCGGGGAAGACCCGAGTTGGTCAGCCCCGTCTCCAGAGTCAGAGGTATCGAGAGATGGAATGCAGGAATCCCGAGTGCCAGGCCACTCTCACGGAGGAGCAGAGCTTCTGCACGCAGTGCGGCACTCCTCGTGAAGAGACAGTCGCCGAGGCTTTCACGTGTGGGTACTGCAGCCTCGAACTTCCGTTGACGGAGGCGGTGTCGAACTGCCCTCGCTGCGGCACCTCCACAGGAGGACCGGCCCCGGTGTTCGGGATTGCAAAGAACCTGAGCGAAGCCAACGGCAACGATCAGGGTGACGACGATAAGGGCGACCAGGACAAGGACGGCCGCCCTGACAGCGACAAGGACGCGAAGAAGGAAGTGAAGTGTCCGGCGTGCGGTGCGTCCGTCAATCTGGAGAGCAAGAAGGAAAGCTCCAGCGACGACCACTGCTACGAGTGCGGCTACTCCTTCGCCAACGAGTCCGAGGCGGAACTCATCGTTTCCTCTCTGGTCCAGTCAGAAGACGCGGACGGGGAGGCGAGAGAGATCGCCAACCGGATCATCTGGGGCTAGGCTCTCTCGCACAACGAGGGCACGCAGATGGATATCTCCGAGATCGTGGACGACTTGATCGAGCTTCCTGCCGGTCAAGTCGACGAATTCCTCGACGACATCGTGCGAGGGATCGAGCAGGGTGCCGCCATTCTCGGCGGTAGCCACGCGAATCCTTACCCGAGTTCCCCGCCGATCGATTTCTACCGACCGCAAACTTTCCCGCAACCGACTGATCCGGCCCGTACTACGTATGGCGCGGAGAATGCGCGCGGGGCAACCGGCACGGGCGCGTATAAGGGTCGGGGTACGCTCGGCGGCGCCTGGGCGAATCATCAGACTGACATGGAGATACAGAAAGATCGCGGTCGTGAGTTCCGTCCGCTCACGGGTGGACTGCAGAAGTACGAGCACCCGACATCTCGTCTGCGTACAAGAGAAGTCACTCCACAAGGACAAGCGCCGAAGTACAGCGCTTCAGGCACCATGCACATGACTCCTCAGTACTACGAAACTACTCCTGGTGGCATCGTCATGAAGCCGGTTACCCCGAACACGGACAGCAAGACATCGCCGAGTGGTGTCGACACCGGCGGCGACTCTGATGTGTACACCAAGCCGAGAAGTGACATGACGTTGAAGGATTGGGCTGACATCGGCGCACGCAACAAAGGCCTGAAGTAAACATCTCGGTAGTGGTGGTGTGGAGGTGGTGAGGATGCATCAGATTTCCGATGCTGTCGATTTCTTGATCGAGAGCGACGTCGAGTCTCCAGAAGAGATCGACGAGTTCCTCGGTGACATCGGCAGGGCCATTGGCGGGGCGGTAAGCGGCCTCGCGCAAGGCGCTGCCAGCATGGGCGCTCAGGCTGCCGGCGGCATCGTCGGCGGCATGGTGAACAAGGGTGTCCAGGGTATGTTCGGCCGTACTGGTGTTGGTGGCAACATCGGCTGGCAGCTCGGACGTTCGCTCGGCGGCACCATTGGCGGGGCTACGGGTGCGGTTGCCGGCGGCATTGGCAACGCCATTTCTGGCGCCGTCAACCGTGGTATTGGTGCCGTCACTGGCTCGACCAGCACCTCGACTACGACGGGGGCTGCCTCGCCGTATGGAAGATACTCTGCACCCAGCACGTCGACTACGACGGGCGCTGTCTCTATCGGCGGTAACACGAACACACCTGGCGTGAGTCAGGCTGTCTCCGGCAAGGCAACTGCGCCGTATGGAAGATCCTTGTCGCCAGCAGAGACGCAAATGAGGCAACAAGCATCCTCGGCTACCGCAAGGTCTCCACAGATGCAGCAGTATTTGCGTACAGGAAGTTTATCCGCCTGGGACAAATAAGGTCACTCGTACCGGCTGATGCTAAATCAACAACGCTTCCTGTCAGCAGCACCACGGCAGGGAACTACGAACGGCGCACCGCGTGTACGCCCTACGCCTGCACGCATCTCTTCTCTGCAGCCTACTCCCGGCTCCGTCACGGCAAGACGCGTTCGGTCGAGCAGGCGCAAGAGTAAGGGACGTCTGAGCGCAGGCTCGATCTACACCGTGAGCAGTGAAGTCTTCGATCCGTTTGCGGAAGCAGAGCGACGGATCGCCGAACGAATGAGGAAGGAAGGGTATGGCACCGAAAGGTAGGAGAACGTCGTCGGATGACGAGGAGACCTCGACCGCCGAACCGGCGGAAGAGATCCTGTCGTCCGCAGAAGAGGCCCCTGAGGAGCCTCAGGGAGAGCCGGAGCCGGTGCTCAAGGCAGAGGCAGCGCCGGCAGAAGAGGCCCCCGCTGCTCCTGCGGGCCCTGCTGGGGTCATTCCTGGCCGGATCTTGAAGGTGGGACGGGTCACGTACCGCGTGCTCTCGATCCTTGGGCCGAACACGGTCCGCGCCGCTGTCGCGGGCACCGGCAAGATCGTCACGCTCGATCTCTGAGAAGGGAGGCTGACCACAGTGCTGCTCGAAGAGCACGAATTCTTCCGTGGTGTGATCCTGGAGGCCTCGGACGGCGCATACCCGTCCATGGTCGTCCAGGGGATCTACCAGCTGGGAGACGTTCGTAACCGCAACAAGCGAGTCTATCCCAACTCCCTCTGGGAGCGTCTTGTCGGGAACGACTCCGATTTGATGCAGCGGATTGCTCGTCGGCGCGTTGTCGGTGAGATGGCTCACCCGAAGGACGGGAAGGGCTACTACCCGAACTCTTCTCACCTGGTGACGAAGATCTGGCCCGAGAAGGGCCGCGTCGACGGCTGTGAGGTCTGCGAGAAGCAGTCGCAGCCAGGCCATCTGCATGTGATCGGTCAGGAGGAGGTTCTCAACACTCCTCACGGGAGCATCCTGCGTGAGCTGTACAAGCGCGACATCGAAGTCGGCATCAGCTCGCGGGGTTCTGGCAGCCTGCGCTCCACTGGTCGGGACGAGTCCGTCGTCCAGGACGACTATAAGTGCGAGACGTGGGATCACGTCAGTGACCCGTCCACTCCCGGCTGCTGGCCGAAGACGGTCAACGAGAGTCTCACCGACATCGTCGGCGCTCTCATGGATCCGGTCTGCGACGTTCAGGTGCTGCAACAGTACCGCGACGTCATGGAGCAGGCAGCTGGCAGTCTCACCGAAAGCACCGATTCGCAGTCGCGAGCACTTCAGCTGATCGAAGCAATCGATCGCAAGCTGGCGTCTCCGGCGTGCACCGCTGCGGCTTCCACCATCGGACCTCCGAAGGGTGGCTGGCCAGAGTTTTCCAACAACGAGTCGCCGACGAAGGCGACGGAAATCACGGAGGTGAAAGACATGGAGAAGTATTCTCTCGATAGCCCGGAGATCCAGCGGCTCATCGACGGGAGGCTTCGCGAGATGAAGGCCGAGTTCGACGCAGAACTCGTCGCTGTCCTGCAGAGAGCTGACGCTCTGGAGAAGGAGAAGACGTCTCTTGCGACGTCCGTCCAGAACCACGAGCAGGCAGGGCGCGAGCTGGCCACGCGGCTTCGCGAAGCTACCATGAAGGTCAAGGCCTACGAGGACTGGGCCAACGAGCAGAGCGAGGGCGGTGACCCCTCGATCGTCGATCAGCACAACGAGCTGCAGGGCAAGCACAGCCTGGCACTGCAGGTCATCGACGAACTCGTCTGCCGTGTCCGCAAGTACAAGGTCTTCGAGAAGAAGTCCGAGATGGCGGTCAAGGTTCTCGGCGAGACGATCGCGCGTGAGCGCCGTCGCGACATCGTCGACCACGTGAACGCTCTTCTGTATCACGAGTCGGAGACGCTCGCTGCCGAGATTCGCGGTGATCTTCTCTGCTGTGAGTCCATTGCGGACGTCAACAAGCAGTACGGCACCATCAAGCGCAGCGTTGGCGCGCTTCATGGGCAGACCAGGATTGAAGAGTCGACCGCGATGCTCCCCACGAAGAGGATGCGGCCCGAAGGCAAGATGCCGTCGACCGCAGGCCAGGTCAACGAAGACCATCAGGAGCGCATCGACGAGAGCAAGCTTCCCCCGAGCCGTGTCGCGGCCGAGGGCAATCAGATCAACGAATCGGTCGCACTCGCACGGCAGTTGACCCGCAAGGTCAACCCGCACCGTGCGGTCGTGTCGGTCGCAAGCTGAAAACCAGCTGAGAAGCTGGAAGGAATGGAGGAATAGATTCGATGCTCAGCAAGACGATTCTCGAAAACCAGGGCAGCCTGGAGAACTCGGGACTCGCGATCGGCACCATGCTCGCGGAGTCCAAGTATCCAGACTACTGCTGCGATCCCGAGAACCCGGTCGAGGACGACAGCATTCGTGCCTCGCTCGCAATGCTGCTGGAGAACTACAACAGCTACGTCTCCAGCATGACGGAAACGACACGTGCGCAGCACGTGGGCGATTTCCAGAAGTACGCGTTCCCGCTCATCCGGGCGATCTTCCCGGAGCTGGCGGCGAACAACCTCGTGTCGGTTCAGCCGATGCTCGGCCCCACGTCGCTCATCTTCTACCTGGACTTCGCACGTGGTGACGCGAAGGGCCGCCTGAACAAGGGCGACACGATCTTCTCGTCGGTCGGCCGTGGTGACGGTGACGAGTCCTACTCCTCGGCTCAGGTCAACGCGGAGCAGATCGGCAGTGGTGATGGCGCCGGCACCGTGTCCACCATCAACATGTCCTACATCCCGGTCAGCCCCGGCTCCGTGACGATCACGGCACCCAGGTGCTGACGGATGACGGCAACGGTGCTCTCGCCGGTGACGGCTCTGGGACGATCAACTACTCCACCGGTACGACCACGGTGACCTTCACTGGGAACGTCGCCACCGGCGTCGCGGTCACTGCCGACTACCACTACGATATGGAGGCCAACACGGCCGACATGATCCCGCAGGTCGACGCGGTCATCCAGAACGTTCCGGTGATCGCGCGCCCCAGGCGCCTGCGTGCCACCTACAGCCTGGAGGCGGGCTTCAACCTCCGGGCGCTCCACGGCCTGGAGATCCAGGTCGAGCTGGTTGCCGCCGTCGGCGCCAGCATCCGCCACGAGATCGACCGTGAGATCATCCGCGATCTCCAGCGGACGGCGAGTGCAGGCTCTGTCTTCTGGAACAAGGATCTCCCGGACGGCGTCGGCTACACCGAGTCGAAGCTGTCGATCGTCGACGCGCTCCTCACCGGCAACAACGCGATTCACCGCGCGACCGGCCGTGCGACCGCCACCTGGGTGCTCGCGGGCCAGAACGCGGCGACCGTGCTGGAGTCGCTCCCCGGCTTCGTGCCGAACCCCGGCGTTCCTTCCGGCCTGATGAAGGGCGTCGTGCGCACGGGCAACCTGCGCGGTCAGTGGGACATCTACAAGGATCCGTTCTACGACCCGAACTTCTTCATCATGGGCTTCAAGGGAAGCTCGTTCCTGGAGGCGGGCTACGTGTACGCACCGTACATCCCGCTCTACACCACGCCGCTCGTCGTGCTCGACGACTTCATCGCTCGCCAGGGCATCGGTACTCACTACGGCAAGAAGAGCGTGAACCCGCTCTTCTACGTGACGGGTGAGATCGGCACCGGCGCTGCGTTGAAGACGAAGGCGGGCACTTCGACCGACCTCTCCGACTCTTCCAGCAAGAAGGCGCTCATCACCCACGGTTCTGCCATCGACCTTGCTGGCATCCTCAACGGCAGAGGCGTCTTCGGTCTCTAGTAGTCACGGCAGGCCTTGTAGGCTCGTCGCTCTTGTAAGACGGGCAGCCTTGCCAGACTTCTTCAACCGCGTGGACGCAGCACGACACATCGCCGCTCTGCTACTCGAAGGCTTCTTCTTCGAGGCGGCTCTCAAGATTCACTACGGACACCTGGTGCCAGCGATTCGAGTGGGCGGGAAGATCTTTTCCGGTAACAAGCGTGAAGACCATTTCACCGTGATCGGGAGAATGCCTTCCAGTGCACTCGAAAAGCTCGATGATGTGAAGGAGAAGGATTACGGTTTTCTGGACGTCGAGTGCGGCAAGTTTCATCCACGCCACGCGCTCGGCGGCCTACAGTCACACGAGCTAGCGCAGATGCAAGGACACTGAGACGTGGAATCAACAGCCCAAAATCTGCTCGTCCCTGCTCGTGAAGACGAGCAGGACATCTTCGAGTGGGTGCGTCACTCGCTCGGTGGTGAGACTGTTGATCTGGAGCTGACGGACAAGCAGCTGCAGAGCTTTCTCAAGCAGACGCTGGCGCTCTACTCGCGGTACATACCGAAGATCGAGTACCACTCGCTCGCGGCCTACCCGGCGGTGCAGGAGTACTACCCGGACAAGTCCACCATCGGCTACGGGATCGTCGACGTCATGATCCCGAGGCTCGATCCGATCGCGCCGATGCTGCTTTCCAGTGGACCACGGCTCGACATCTTCGGGTACCGGTACTCGTACCCGTACCGTGACATCTCCGAACTCACGATCGATTACTACTACTTCGCCGAAGCGACACGGGTACTCTCCAGCGACTTCGACTGGGAGTACTTCAACGGGTCTCTTCACATCCACCCGTCACCAGACGCAGCTTTCACTCTGACCTACGCGGCTGCGCATCCGCGCGACATGAGCCTTGTACCAGCGACGGATCTCGACTGGGTGCGTGAGTACACGATGGCGCAGGCCATGCGTGCGATGGGTTACGCACGGAGGAAGTTCAACGTCCCTGGCTCGCAGACAGGTCAGCGTCTCGACGGTCAGGAGCTGGTCGCTGAAGGCAACGCCTTGATCACCTCACTCAAGGAGGATCTGATGCTGCGTACGGAGCCCTTCCCGCTCTTGAGGAACTTCTGACGTGGAGAAGTCGCTCACCGAGGCAAGAAGATCCCTGGCGAGCACGGCAGTTTCTTGGTCCCGCATTCACGAGCTAGGGGAGAAAATTTCTGCTCGCTTTGTAAACTCCGAGCTGGTCGAAGATTTCATGGACCAGCTGCCTGTGCCGATGCTGTCGATCGATGCAGACGGGACCATACTTTTGGTGAACCAGGCCTGGCTCGATGAGTTCGGCTACAACCGCTCTGTCATCGGTCGGAACATCGCCGGCTTCGTTACGCAAACGTCGTACCGTTCAGCCGTTGCCCTGTCGCGTGCAGGTGCGTCTCTTCGTGGAGAGACACTAGAGTTCTACTGCAACGGGGGGAAGCTGAAACGTGCCCGCCTCTATTGCTCGGCCAAGATGAGTAATTCTGGCATTCTGCAGCACTCACGTTGTGTACTGGTGCCAGAGACCACGCTGTGACCGACCATGCTAATACAAGATTTAATTTTCTTGGCTGCCCACTACGCTCCACTTGCGGTCGGATTCCTGGTGACTGTGGTCGTATTCCAGCTCTTGCGCCTGTCACGTCGTTTACCTGCTGCTCCGTACAGCAAGATCTCTGACATGGAAAAACGCGTGCGTAAGCTAGAAAACGCCGTCTTCCACAAAGAAGGCGGATGATCAGATGGACTCGCCACGGGAGACGTGGAACGAGTACCAGGCATTGGTGTTGAGTGAGCTGAAAAGATTGGACAAATGGGCGCGTGAACTCACGGACAAATTGAACACCGTCTCGACCGACCTGGCCGTTCTGAAATTCAAGATGGTGCTGATCGGCGCCGCTGCCGGCATGGCGGTGGCTTTGATCTCCCAGTTCTTGTTCAGCTTTTTGGGGGCGCCCGCAAAATGAGCCTCGTCACGTCAAACTCAGAATTGTTGGACAGGCTGATCGCCGACATGGCGGCTGACCATGCTTCTTTCGTCGCGATCGTAGAAGCCATGCTCAGTTCTTCGTTCGACTCTGTCATCATGTCGGATGGCTACGGGTTCATCCAATGCTGGAATGAGCGCGCCGCCAAGCTCTTCGGCTATGAGGAAGAAGAAGTGCGGACTCTTGTACTCACTGACCTGGTGCCGGTGAGATACCGGCGTCGGCACAGCGCAGCCATAGCAGACATGAATCACGAGGGCTCGGTGAGCTTCGACGGCAAAGATTTTGCATTGGGCTCTGCGTGCGTATCTGGCCTGCACAAAAATGGAACAGAAATCCCGGTAAACATTCGTATCGGTTCGTACCGAGCGAAGAGCGGCGCGGCCCACCATGTTGCTTTCATACAGCGAGCTGGTGAGAGGACGTACAGTGGATCTGATTGAGCCTCCCCCGTCAGAGTTGCCACGACTTGTACGTCTTTTAGACGAGTTGACAACTCTGTCTGCAGATTCTGCTGCTGAGGTTGTAGGATCGCTAGGTGACATCATTCCTGCGCCTGCCTGGATCAAGGACGCCCATGGCACCTACCGGTACGTGAACCCTGCGTTTCGATCCATGTTCGCCAGCGGGCTGAAAGACCCGATCGGCAAGCGCGACGTCGATCTGTGGGGGAAGGCGAGCGCAGTCATCGCCTACCGCGACGGTGACAAGCAGGCCCGTTTCGGCCCTGTTCTTCGTGTCGAGCCCTCGCCTTTCACTGGAGGTGCTGGTGAGGTCGAGTGGCTTGTGTGCAAGTTCCCGCTCTTCCGCGAAGGGATCGTCGACGCCATTGCAGGGTTCGCTCTGCCAGTCGGCAAGAGTGCCCACGCGCAGGAGATTCGAGCGTTGATCGAAGCCACCATGCGTGGCTAACCGAGACTCTCGCGACCCATGGCCTTTGAAGGGACGCCCGAAAGGCCGTCCGGCGTTCCTACGTCCTGGTGGATCATCTTCTGGGTCTGCATCGCGGTCACGACCGGTGCGCTCAGCCTCGCGTTCTGGATGACCTGGCTGCAGCTCACCGCCTTCGACGGCAACCTGTCTGCTCGTCTCAACACCGTCGAGATGATCCAGGAGTCGTTCATGAACAGGATGAACCAGCTGGAAAACCA